>Ga0247808_10001765_pt1 | contig 10470 bp, 8 predicted proteins | sample UWRJL089202R1_FD_179914 | JGI IMG/M metagenome (GOLD analysis project Ga0247808, IMG submission 179914) | Plant litter microbial communities from Arlington Agricultural Research Station in Wisconsin, United States - UWRJ-L089-202R-1 | ecosystem: Environmental > Terrestrial > Plant litter >... | reverse complement strand
CCAATAGATAATCCATCTTCTCCAACTTCACGGTGATCCTTGAAGTTGATTTTAATTCCTTTGTTCAGGAAAGACAATTCTCTTAAACGAGCCGCTACTGTTTCGTATTTGTAAACAGATTCGGTGAATATACTATTATCAGGAAGAAACTGAACTTGAGTACCGTGAGTATCGGTTGTTCCGATTTCCTTCACATCATATTGCGGAATGCCTTTTTTATATTCCTGACGGAATACTTTTCCCTCTCTACTGTTTACCGTAACAGTAAGGTGACTGGATAAAGCATTCACACAAGACACCCCCACACCGTGCAATCCGCCGGATACTTTGTAAGTATCCTTATCAAATTTACCACCGGCATGCAATACGGTCATTACAACTTCCAATGCGGACTTACCCATTTTAGAGTGCATACCTGTCGGAATCCCTCTTCCGTTATCCGTTACAGTTACAGAGTTATCTTCATTGATCTCCACTGTGATTTCATCGCAATGACCTGCCATTGCTTCATCAATCGAGTTGTCAACTACTTCCCATATCAAGTGATGTAATCCTTTAATACCGATGTCACCAATGTACATGGCCGGTCTTTTACGAACCGCTTCTAACCCTTCCAGGACCTGAATATTATCTGCTGAATAATCGGCTGGTATCTTATCTGTTATTTCGCTCATTTTCAGTGCTTAGTAGTATGGTAAAAATACCATTTTTACAGCAGAAAACAGCGCGTTTTTATAGATTTTATCCACAAAAACGAAACAAAAAAATCAATGTAAAAAAGCTTAAAAAGTACCTGTTCCAAGCATCACTAAAGTACAGCCTTCAATAGCCTCTATGCCTTGATTTGAAAGCCGTTGAGCAAACTCCTCGTTTTCTGTACCCGGATTGAAAATAACACGCTTAGGATGCAAAGAAATAATGTAATCGTAATACTCGGGCTGGCGTTTTGGACTGATGTACATGGTCACTGTATGAATGTTTTCCAACTCAGGTTTTCCTGTTACGATCGTTTCACCTTCTATCGTGCCTGTTTTAATTCCCATAGGAACAAAGTCTACTTGGTGTCTGCGTAAACGTCCTGCTGCCATGCTGGCATATCGGGAAGGATCTTCTGAAGAGCCTATGATCAATGTTCTTTTGTCCATACCAATAAATTTAATAAACAGATGCTATAGCCTCGGCACATTTCATGCCATCGATGGCAGCAGAAACAATCCCTCCGGCATAACCGGCTCCTTCGCCGCAAGGGTATAGCCTTTTGACCTGAACATGTTCTAAGGTCTCTTTGTTCCTTGGCACTGCCACAGGAGAAGAGGTACGACTCTCAACTCCCACAACCTGAGCTTCATTAGTATAAAATCCTTTTATCTTTTGACCGAAGGCTTTAAAGCCACCTTTCAATCGATGTGAAATAAAGGCAGGTAAAACATCGTCCAGCACTGCTGAAGTTAAACCGGGTTGATATGAACTTTCAGGCAAGGAAGTAGAAAGTCTGCCGTTTACAAAATCTACGAGACGCTGAGCAGGAGCAGCCTGTGTCTTTCCTGCCGCAAGCCAAGCCTTATGTTCTACACTTTTTTGAAATGACATACAGGCCAAAGCTCCTTTACCAGAAAACTCAGGAATATCTTCCAACTCTACAGAAACGACTATACCGGAATTGGCATACTTTGAATCACGTCTTGACGGTGACATGCCATTGACCACTATTTCATCCTGTGCTGTTGCTGCCGGTACAATAAAGCCTCCGGGACACATGCAAAAAGAATAAACGCCACGGTCTACCCCTTTATAAGCTACTTGTTGAACCAATGAATAGGATGATGCGGGTAAGTATGGACCACGATCTTGACAATGGTATTGTACGCTGTCAATGATTTCCTGTGGATGTTCTACCCTCAAACCCAAAGCAAAAGGCTTCGCTTCAATGTAGATGTTTTGCTCTTGTAGCAATTCAAAAATATCACGGGCAGAATGTCCGGTGGCCAATATACAAGCGACACCCGTATACTTTGTTCCCCCTGCTGTTTCCACACCCTTGACCTCATTTCCAGACAAAATAAAACGTGTCACTTTGGTGTCGAAAAAAACTTCTCCGCCTGCAGCAATGATGCTTTCTCTCATCCCTTGTATGATAGCAGGAAGTTTATTGGTACCAATATGCGGATGGGTATCAATCAGAATATCCTCTTTGGCTCCATGCGCTACAAACAATTCTAACACCTTACGCAAATCACCACGTTTCTTGGAACGCGTATATAATTTACCATCCGAATAAGTTCCTGCTCCACCCTCTCCAAAACAATAATTGGATTCCGGATTGACAACGTTGTCTTTGTTAATGGCTGCTAAGTCGCGACGACGTGCCTTTACATCTGCGCCACGCTCCAATACAATGGGTTTATAACCCAGTTCGATCAAGCGCAAAGCAGCAAATAAACCGGCAGGACCTGCACCAACAACTACTACTTCTTTTGCTTTGGAAACATTACTGGAGCTGATCTCATAGGAAGATAATGGTTTGAGATGCGTCAATTCTCCTACTTCTAAAGCCATGCGGTAAAGTACCACCCTGCTTCGCGCATCGATGGACCGGCGGATGACTCGGCAATAAAATGAATCGGTATTCGCAATGCCTAGTTTCTGAAAGGCTTGAGTCTTGAGGTAAGACTCATCAAAAGCTTGTTGCGGTAAACAAGCAAGTTCAATTATTTCTAACATGTGTAAGGTGTTTATCCTTAAATGATGCCTGCAAATTAAACATAATACGTGGCTTATGCAACCGATCTTATACGGTAAGATTCTAGTGTCCTTTTTGAAAAATATAACCGATTGTAAAACCCAATCGAAAGGGAACTTTGATAGAACCGGTATTTATGATGGAGAAAGCATTTTTATAAATTTTATTTTCTTCCGGCCAATTGCGTTCAATCATCCGATAACCAATACCCAGGCCGACATAAATATCTAACGTGATCCCTTTTTTACGCGCGTCTTTAATGAGTCGATCACCTACTAATACAGAGTATTCGAACGTCCTTTCTGTAAGATCTAAGGATACTTCCTGCGGTGCTACCATAAGTGTATCGAGAACAAGCGCAGAATAAACAGTACTTGTATACCTTAATTCATGAGCGAAATAAAACATACCATAATCCTGATCCTTCTGATAAAATTTTTGACGGATATACAATTGATATCCCACATAATTAATCTCATTTAAAGGAGGAGAAGAATGACTTTTAAACATTGGTTTGCTCAAATAAGTCGCTCCGAATTCATAACCTATTCGTTCCTGAAAATATATTTCAACACTGGCAGGTAAAGCATTCCTTAATAGTGCCATGGGATTTGCGCCTACAATGTATCCTCTAAATTCATTCACTCTTGGCGTAAAATACCTGGAACGCTTTTTACGAATGACCATGTTGGGCATTTCTATAGGAGGTAAAGTATCTTTAGGAGGCGCTATGACAGAGTCTAAAGGTAGGTCTTCAAATGCAGGAGCATCTTTATCATAATAGGTTTTGTATAATCCTGCCAGTTCTCCATTGGGTTTATAAAGCCGCCAGATCCCAGTTTTATGTCCATCCTCCAATAAACCTTCCATCTTATTGGTGCCGTCTTTATAATAGCCCAGGTATTTGCCTTTGCCTTGCTGATAAAAGCACTTGCCTTCTTGTTCGCCTGTCTCGTAGTAGTAGTTCCACTGTCCTTCGTTCTTATCGTTCTCTATGGAACCTTCAATCTTCAGTTTCCCGCTGTCATAAAACTCACGATAAACTCCTTTGCCCTTTTTAAAGCTGCCTTCTCCTATTTTCTTACCTGCCGTATTGAAGGTTGTCCAATCCCCTTCTTTCTTATCGTCTGTGTACTCTCCTTTTGAGGCAAGTACCCCATTTTCATGAAAATACTCCCATGCGCCTGATTGTTTGCCTTGTGTATAATTCCCTTTAGAGGCCACGGCTCCAGATTTATCATAGTAAACCCACGGCCCTTCTTTCAAACCATCTTTTTCTACACCTTCACCTAATAGTTTTCCGTTATCATGGTAATACTTCCAGGTTCCAATGCTTCTGCCATCTATTAAAAGCCCTTCACTTTTTTTCGCACCATTGGGATAAAACTCTGCGTACATCCCTCTGTCTTCATGAAAATCAGCCTGTGCCTTAAAGTTTCCAGCCTCGTCATAAAACTTCCAGCGACCTTCTCTTTTATCATTTACATATACACCATCGGTCTTTAAAATCCCTGCTGTACTTTCAAAATAATATTTCCAATCGCCTTCTTTCTTTCCTTCTTTATAGGAACCTTCAGTACTGATGTTTCCATTCTCATAATAGTATTTCCAGTCACCGTATTTTACAGTTCCTGTCAGTTTACCATACGATTTCACCAAGCCAGATTCATAGTAATAATACCACAAACCTACCGGCACATCATTTTTAAAATTGCCTTTGGATTTGACTTTCCCATTTTGATAAAATGAAGTATAGGAACTATCTCTAACGGTTGCAGTTTTTTTCTTTCTGACTAAAAAAACTTCATGTTTTACTTTTTTCGCTGCATCATAGTATACTTCTACGCTCTGATGTGTTTGAGCATTGGCGTCTACAGTCAAAAATATACTGCCTAGTACAGTGAAACAAACACTGACTAAAAATGGCGTATACTTCAACGCTGTATGCTTCATCTAGACCGGTAGTTTTGAGAACACTTCTTTTTCAACCCAACTTCTACCCCAGTTTTCTATTTCGTCTGCCGTCCACAATTCATTAAAGAAAATTCTTTTTTGGAAACGAGGTGGAAGGTATTGTCTCCAATTTGTTCCTCCTGTAGCATTTGCCACATCTTTGTTCTTGATCAAATGATGAATAGCATGCTTAAAATGTGTCAAGGGCCAAAACAAATTGGCATACATGTCATACTTCTTCATCTCGTCTACCAATGACTTTTGCGTTTGATCGTCAAAAGAAAGTCTGCGGTAAACTGACCATAAGTTCTTGGTACGATGATCATCTGCTACTCTTAACAGCATCTTATCGTATTCTTGTTCAAAGGCTTTTAAAGTCAATGTTTTTTTACCTGTTGCTGTGTCTACTGCGCCTTTCTTCCAGTAAATTTTTTCGAACATTTCTTCTGTTGTGATGTAATCATCATCACCCAAAATTTCTCTGTCGTTAGGATGCACCAGATTAATCATATCGGTAGACGCCAGTTCAACCATGCGGTATTGAACCGATTGAAATCCACTGGCCGGTGATAAGGCAGCTCTGAATTTCAAAAACTGCTCTTGTTCTAATCCTACAGAAATGATGTCAAACGATTCTATCATCTGTCCGAAGCACCAGTTCAATCGTTGAATACGTTGCTTAAAGAAATCTGCAGAAACGGTTTCCTGTTCTTGCAATAAATTGAGTTCATGCAAAATCAATTTGAAATATAATTCTGTGATTTGATGGTAAACAATAAACACCATTTCATCAGGAAAATCAGTACGAGGTTTTTGTAGGGACAGCAAGGTGTCTAACCGGATATAATCCCAATAATTAACATACTTTGCATACAACAAACCGGTCAGGTGAGTATTTAAATCCTGTCCGTCAGATTCATATCTTTCATGAAGGGAAGCCAGTATTTCGTTGGTTTTATTTTCGGGATCGGAAGGCACCATATTCTGTAATTTTTCGTATCTATACCCAGGAGAGTATTTCTTAAACTTTCAACACTAAATTTAATAATATCACCTAGATATACAAGGTATGAAACAACAACAATTTGATAGTCCTGATTATTACGCGATAGACGATCTCTTATCGGATGAGCATAAGTTGATCAGGCAGAGTGTCAGAGAGTTTGTCAATCAATCCATACGTCCCATCATCGAAAAATGTGCACAGGAAAACCATTTTCCAACGGAGATGATCAAAGCCTTCGGAAACTTAGGTGTATTTGGTCCAACGGTACCGGAAAACTACGGAGGAGGAGGATTGGATTATATTTCTTATGGTATCATGATGCAAGAGATTGAACGAGGAGATTCAGGCATGCGTTCTTTGGCTTCTGTTCAGGGATCATTGGTGATGCATCCGATCTATCAATACGGTTCAGAAGAACAAAAGAAAAAATACCTTCCGAAATTAGCTTCAGGAGAAATGCTCGGCTGCTTTGGACTAACGGAACCAGATCATGGTTCTAATCCCAACGGTATGGCAACCAAAATTACCGATCAGGGAGATCACTTCTTACTCAATGGAAGCAAGCTTTGGATCACCAACTCTCCTCTGGCAGATATTGCTGTAGTATGGGCAAAAAATGAAGCAGGCAGAATTAAAGGTCTGATTGTAGAACGAGGTATGGAAGGCTTTTCTACTCCTGAAATTCATAATAAATGGTCTTTAAGAGCCAGTATAACCGGCGAACTGGTGTTTGATAATGTCAAAGTTCCCAAAATCAATTTGCTTCCGAATGCTGATGGTTTGAGTGGCCCGTTAGGTTGTCTCGATTCAGCACGCTATGGAATTGCATGGGGTGCATTGGGTGCTGCTATCGATTGTTATGAAACAGCCAAGCAATATTCCTTGGAACGTATACAGTTTGATAAACCTATTGCTTCTTTTCAGTTGGTACAGAAAAAATTAGCTGAAATGCTAACTGAAATCACCAAAGGCCAGTTGATGGTCTGGAGATTAGGAATGCTGAAGAATCAAGGAAAGGCTACCACAGGAATGGTTTCCATGGCTAAAAGAAATAATGTGGAGCTGGCTCTAAATGTAGCACGCACGGCAAGACAAATCTTAGGTGCAATGGGCATTACAGGAGAATATCCAATCATGCGACACATGATGAACCTTGAATCTGTTGTTACTTATGAAGGTACACATGACATTCACCTGTTGATTACAGGAAATGAAATTACAGGTATAGCGGCATTTAAATAAGAGTAATTTAATACGTATATAAGGAGCAAGAGCTATATAACTCTTGCTCCTTTATTTTTTATGACTAAATGCAGTTGACCAAAGACTATTTTAATCAAGCCTAACATCAACGCAATCATGATGGACGCCGCTTTCAGATCAACAAAGGATACGATAAGCACTGCTAAAATCCCTAACATTACTGAAAATTGCTGAACAAATATTCTCAGTATAGGAGTAAGAATAACTGTAACCAAATCGACTGCTGTATTCTTCGCTACCAAATTGTATTTGTAATACTCTACGCTTTGCTGAATAACAATAGCCAAAACGCCTAAAAGAAATTGTTTATCGTCCGCTAAGATAAACTCCCAGGGCGGCAAAGTCATGACCATACCTAACACATCGTGTACGGCTGTGATTTGTCCATAAGAAAAAGTGCCAATGACAAGACATAAGATTAAGATGGCAATGCCTTTAAATGTCCGTGTTGACAACATTGGATCTTCCGATAATAAAGCTTTGTTCTTCCACCATTTCAACGAAGTAAAAAAACACATGACCACTGTTTCTATCACATAATACAGCACAACGAGCAATGGCCCCCAATTCCAGTACCAAATAAAAATCAACAGAAAAACGAGATCGAAAACATTCTGTAAAAAATCAACCGATACAGGTAAAGGCCTGTATCGGTACTTGTCTACAAGGGGAAGCCATTGATAAGAAACTTTATAAGATGCCATTCTTATTTTTCCAAAATAAGAGCAGCCGCTCCTAATAAACCGGCATCGTTACTCAATGTAGCTTGTTTGATTTCCAGTTCATCTGTATAATAGGCAGGCAAATGTTTTTTTAACTTTGCTAACATTTCTGGTTTGATCAGTTCTATAGCCGGAGAAATTCCGCCACCAATTAAAATTTTATTTAGATCTAAGGTACGAATCACTCCCACCATTGTTTCGCCTAAGAAACGTCCTGCATACTTGTATACTTCTAAAGCAATCTCGTCTCCTTTGTCAGCCTCTTCTTGTATCGATTTTGGATCAAGATCTTCGACAGTATGTAAAGAAGATTTATAAGAAATATCTTTAGCTAATAATTCTTTGGCATACGCTACTAAGTTTTTAAGGCCCACTTGCTCCTCCAGAGTTTTGCCAGTATGTGTAAGAATATGTCCGATCTCTGTTCCATTGCCTCTTACACCAATAAACAGTTTACCTTTCATCACCACACCACTTCCTACCCCTGTACCTAATGTCACAAGAATGTAGTTATCAAATCCTTTATGTCCACCGAAATAATATTCACCCAATGCCGCACACTTTGCATCGTTTTCAATTTTAAAAACAATACCAGGGAATCTGGAATTTAACAAAGGAACAATGAGCTCGTCTTTTACAGAAGGAATATTAGGCAGTAAAACTACTTTCTTTCTATCGCCTGAAAGCAAGCCTGGCCAGCCTATGCCCACACCTGTAATGGCTGGAAATTGTTTCAAATAATTTCCTATTTCATCTGCCAGGTTATTAATAAAACCTCCCTGACTAATCCATCCTTCCGTTTTGAATCGTTTGGAATGAGAAATTTCTCCTTCATGAGATACGATACCAAATTTAGCTGATGTGCCTCCGATGTCAATTCCTAAAATCATAATTGAATATTAAATCAATGAATATAAAAGTAAATAAGTCGCAGCTCCTGCGATGTAACCTATAAAAGCCAATAAACCAATTTTCTTGAGGTACCAACCAAAATCTATTTTTTCCATTCCCATGGCAGCAACACCTGCAGCCGACCCAATAATCAAAATACTCCCGCCTGTGCCTGCACAATAAGCCATGAACTGCCACAAGTTATGATCCATAGGATAAGTGCTTAAATCGTACATACCCATAGAAGCTGCAACCAGGGGTACATTATCAATCACAGAAGAAGCCAATCCAATAATAAACACAATCGCATCTTCATTGCCTACCAACTCATTCATCCATGAAGAGAAAGCAGCCAATGCATCTATTGTTTGCAAGGCACTAATGGCTAACAAGATTCCCAAAAAGAATAAAATACTGGATGAATCTATTTTAGAAAGTGCATGTGCAACGGAAAGAGGCTTTTTCAGCTCTTCATCTTTTTTACTGTTCACTACTTCAGAAATGATCCAAACTATACCCAAAGAAAGCATCATACCCATCATAGGTGGAAGATGCGTCAGGGTCTTAAACACTGGGACAAACACTAAAGCAAGTATACCTGAAAAGAACATAATGTTTCGATCATACACAGAATTGTCTGAGTCATCTTGTGCAGACGATTGAAACAATTCTAACTTCAATGTTCTGAATCGATAACTTAACACAAGCAAAGGAGCAAATAAGCAAACCAAACTTGGGATAACCAATGATTTCATAATACCCGTCGCAGATATCTGTCCTCCTATCCATAACATAGTAGTTGTCACATCGCCAATGGGAGACCAGGCTCCGCCCGCATTCGCTGCTATAATCACAACACCTACAAATACTTTACGCTGGTCTGCATTGGAAATGATTTTTCGTAACAAAGCAATCATGACAATGGTAGTCGTTAGATTATCTAATATCGCTGATAATGCAAATGCTAGTAAACCGACCAACCATAAAAGCGGAACCGCTTTTTGAACCGTGATGCGATCAGTAATCACCCGAAATCCTCCGTGCACATCTACCAATTCCACAATGGTCATCGCTCCAAACAGAAAAAATATAATTTGCGCAATTTCATTGAGATGATGTCCTAAGGAATGAGAGATGAAGTGATGGTAGGCTTCTGTTAAATCTAAATTCGAAACCTGCGACTGAAATTCAGTAAAAGAAGCATGCTGGGCGGGACCCATCAGAGCAACAATTGACCAGCAAATAATACCAGTAACTAACGCAGAAGCCGTTTTATTAATGTTAATCGAATGCTCAAAAACAATAGCAAGATATCCGATTATAAAACAACTGATTACTAATAATTCCATCATACCAAACAAAAGGAGTTTACGCTCCTGTATTCTATCTCCCAATTTAAAACTAAAATCATTAAAACACAGGAGACCGCTTACTTTTGTGGATTATTTTCGAAAACGGTAGGTCGATTTAGCTGATTAATTAGTAGTTTTAATCAACATGTTAAAGTTATCGTTTACCTCTTCTGCTCCTGATCTTTTACATCTCACAAACGATGAAAACCTACGTCCGGCTGTTGCGTTGATCAATAAGTGGTATGCGGGTGATGATTCATTTACTTTTTTCTCATCCGGATCAACCGGTTCTCCAAAGCCAATTGTATTATCCAAAAGTTTCCTACAGGCAAGTGCTCATCGCACTATTGATTATTTCAACATTAAATCTTCTGATTGCTTATTATTGGCATTGAATACTTCTTTCATGGGAGGTATGATGATGATCGTACGTGCCATAGTTGCAAAGTGTGACTTGATTTACATTCCACCGGCTGAGATGAATAGTTTCGAGTTAAATACTTTGCCTGCAATCAAACTGGCGTCTTTGGTACCAGCACAAGT
>Ga0247808_10001763_pt1 | contig 10471 bp, 10 predicted proteins | sample UWRJL089202R1_FD_179914 | JGI IMG/M metagenome (GOLD analysis project Ga0247808, IMG submission 179914) | Plant litter microbial communities from Arlington Agricultural Research Station in Wisconsin, United States - UWRJ-L089-202R-1 | ecosystem: Environmental > Terrestrial > Plant litter >... | reverse complement strand
CATCGTGGTGGAGTTGGAGGCGGCGGTGGCGCGCGCCTCGATCCAGGTGGCCAGAGCGTCGCCGATACCCGCTATCAGGAAGGCGACCGGCGCATCCGCTACGAACTGGGTGTCGATGAGCACCAGGTCGGGGTTGCGGGGGAAGAAGCGGTACTCGACGAACTCGCCCTCCTCGGTGTAGATCACGGCGAGGGCCGAGGTCGGCGCGTCGGTGGAGGCGACCGTGGGCACGCTGACCCAGCGGATGCCCGCGAGATGTCCCGCAGACTTGGCCGCGTCGATCGCGCTGCCGCCTCCGACGGCGACCACCACATCCGTCTTCGTCTCGGCGATCTTCTCGACCAGGGCGTCCACGGCGGAGGCGGTGGCGAAGCGCCCGAAGCCGACGCGCTCGATGCGCAGCCCGGCAGCGGTGAAGCTCTCGCTGAGCTGGGTCTCGGCGATGCCCCAGACGAAGTCGTCGGCGATGATCAGCGGCGAGGTGCCGATCTGGGCGACGAATTCGCCCAGACGCGCGAGCGCGCCCTTGCCCTGCACGTAGCGGCCGGGGCTCATGACGGTGCGGATAGGAGTGGTCATCTGTGTGTCCTGCTTTCCTCGAGTCTCGCGTCGGCGCCCTCGTGAGGCGCCGGCGACAGGCTGAATAGCCCTCACAACGAGGGTACGCCCGGCCTCCGTTGCGATGGAGGCCGGGCGTACAGGACGTGGGTGTACGGGAGTGCTAGTCGGTGATGTCGATCTCGCGCAGCAGGTCGGCGTCGATCGCGACGCGCACGGTCTCGAGCAGGCCGTCGGGCGCGGGCGAGTCCACGGTGAGCACGGAGAGCGCGGCTCCCCCGGCCTCCTTGCGCGCGATCTGCATGCCGGCGATGTTGATCGACGCGTCGCCGAACTCCCTGCCGTAGACCGCCACGATTCCGGGACGGTCGGTGTAGACCATCACGATGAGGTGCTTCGCGAACGGGACCTCGACGTCGTAGCCGTTGATCTCCACGATCTTCTCGATCTGCTTGGTGCCCGTGAGGGTTCCCGAGACCGAGACCTGCGAGCCGTCGCTGAGCGCGCCGCGGATGGTGAGCAGGTTGCGGTACTCCTCGCTCTCCGTCTCGGTGATCAGGCGCACGGTGACGCCGCGCTGCTCGGCGAGCAGCGGCGCGTTCACGTAGCTGACCGACTCGCTGACGATGTTGGAGAAGATGCCCTTGAGGGCCGCGAGCTTGAGCACGCTGACGTCGAAGTCGGCGATCTCGCCGCGCACCTCCACGTCGATGGTGGTGATCGGGCTGTCGGCGAGGCCGGAGAAGACCTGGCCGAGCTTCTCCATCAGCGGGATGCCCGGGCGCACGCTCGGGTCGATCACGCCGCCGGCCACGTTCACGGCGTCTGGCACGAGCTCGCCGCCGAGGGCGAGGCGCACCGAGCGGGCGACGGAGACGCCGGCCTTCTCCTGCGCCTCGTCGGTGGAGGCGCCGAGGTGCGGGGTGAGCACGATGTTCTCGAGGCCGAGCAGCGGCGAGTCCAGCGGCGGCTCGTTCACGAACACGTCGAGGCCGGCGCCGGCGATGCGATGCGACTTGAGCGCCGCGTACAGGGCGTCCTCGTCGATGAGCCCGCCGCGGGCGACGTTGACGATGAACGCCGTCGACTTCATCTGGGCGAACTGCTCGGTGGAGATCATGCCGGTGGTCTCCGGCGTCTTCGGCATGTGGATGGTGATGAAGTCGCTCTGCGCGAGCAGCTCGTCGAGGCTGAGCAGGGTGACGCCGAGCTGCTGGGCGCGGGCGGCGGTGACGTAGGGGTCGAAGGCGACCACGTTCATGCCGAAGGCCTGCAGGCGGGCGGTGATCAGGGCGCCGATGCGGCCGAGGCCGATGATGCCCACGGTCTTCTCGTACATCTCGACGCCGGTGTACTTCGAGCGCTTCCAGGTTCCGGCCGCGAGGCTGGCGTGCGCCGCCGGGATCGAGCGGGAGAGGCTGATGATGTGGCCGACGGTGAGCTCGGCCGCGGAGATGATGTTCGAGGTCGGCGCGTTGACGACCATGACGCCGGCGGTGGTGGCCGACTTGATGTCGACGTTGTCGAGGCCCACGCCCGCGCGGGCGATCACCTTGAGACGGGGCGCCGCGGCGATCGCCTCGGCGTCGACCTTGGTGGCGGAGCGCACCAGGACAGCGGATGCGTCGGCGAGGGCCGCGAGGAGCGCCGGGCGGTCGGTCCCGTCGACGGTGCGCACGTCGAAGTCGGGCCCGAGGGCGTCGACGGTGGCGGGGGAGAGTTCTTCTGCAATCAGCACGATCGGCTTGGTCACGAAACAAGTCCTTAGGGGGTGCGATGGAAAGGAGTGAGCGCCATTCGCGCAACCCTACGAGTCTATCGGGGGCACAATGGTGTGGATGAGCGAGACGGTGTTGTACGTAATACGGGCTTTCGCGCTCTGGGCGCTCGCGATCATGTTCGTGGGAATGGGCATCAACCATTTCCGTCGAGGGCCCGCCCGGGTGATGGCGAGGATGATCCCGCCCAGGCTCCGCAGCGAGGGCCGGCTGCGGCCGATCGTGCTCGTGTACATCACGGGCGTGTGCGAGATCGCGGGAGGGCTGGGACTGATGATCCCCGCGACGCGGCCCGCGGCATCCGTCGCTCTCATCGTCTTCCTCGTTGCCGTGTTCCCGGCCAATGCCTACGCCGCCAGGCACCCGGATACCTTCGGGCGCGCCGCCATCCCGTTCTGGCCGAGACTTGCCGGTCAGGCGGTACTTATCGCTCTGCTGGCACTGGTCGCCGGCTACTAGTTGTACCCCGCTCGGGGTACGCCGACGGGACATCTCTGCTACCGTGGGTGAAGGAAAAAGATTTCCATTCATCTTGGACGCGACCTTGCGACCACCGTTTCGGTGGGACCGCTCGTACGTACGGTGAGTCTCTGACGGGCCCGATCCCGAGTATCGGCCCTGCACACGCTGTGACAGCGGTGCGCGTCATCAGGGCTACCCGTCCACAAGCAACCTGCGCCCGAACTCTGCGGATTTTCTCCGGCTCACACGGGCGCGCACGGGAGTATTTACGTGACCGATATGTCCACAGCAGAGACGATCCTGAAGGCGACGGGGCTCGGCAAGAGCTTCGGCAAGACCCACGCCGTCGTCGACGCCTCCTTCGACGTGCACCGCGGCGAGATCTTCGTCGTGATGGGCCTCTCCGGCTCCGGCAAGTCCACCCTCATCCGCATGCTCAACGGCCTGCTCGAACCGACCTCCGGCAGCGTCACCGTCGCGGGCACGAAGATCTCCGGTCTTCCGGCGGCCAAGCTGCGCGACGTGCGCCGCAAGAACGTCTCGATGGTGTTCCAGCACTTCGCGCTCCTCCCCCACCGCACCGTGATCGACAACGTGGCCTACGGCCTGGAGATCCAGGGCGTCGCGAAGGCGGAGCGCCTCGAGCGCGCGAACACGATCATCCGCCTGGTCGGCCTCGAAGGCCGCCAGAACAGCCTGCCCTCGCAGCTGTCCGGCGGAATGCAGCAGCGCGTCGGCCTCGGCCGGGCGCTCGCCAGCGACACCGACATCCTCCTGATGGACGAGGCCTTCTCGGCGCTCGACCCGCTGATCCGCCGCGAGATGCAGGAGCAGCTCATCGAGCTGCAGAGCGAGCTCGGCAAGACCATCATCTTCATCACGCACGACCTGAACGAGGCCATGTTCCTCGGCGACCGCATCGCGGTCATGCGCGACGGCCGCATCGTGCAGATCGGCAGCCCCGAGGACATCCTCACCGACCCGGCCAACGACTACGTGGCCCAGTTCGTGCAGGACGTCGACCGGGCCCGCGTGCTCACCGCCGCGAGCGTCATGGAGCCGGCCCGCTCGGTCGTCACCGTCACGGGCGGACCCCGCGCGGCACTGCGCACCATGCGCGACCTGCAGTCGCAGGCCGTGTTCGTGCTCGGCCGCGACCGCACCTTCGCCGGCATCGTGCGCGACCGCGACGTGCTGCGCCAGGTCAAGCGCGGCGAGACAGACCTGCGCAGCATCCTGCTCGACGACGCCACCACCGTCACCTCCGACGTCGTTATCAGCGAGCTCGTCGAGCTGTCGGTCGGCAGCGACCTGCCCATCGCCGTGCTCGACGACAAGAAGCGCCTCATCGGCGTCATCCCCCGCGTCACCCTGCTCGCCGCCCTCGGCAACGTGAGCACCGCCACCGGCGAGATCCCCGTCACCGAGACGATCGCCACCATCACCGTGAGCGAGATGACAGACACGCTGCTCGATCCCACACTCGAAGGAGCAGACCGTTGAACGACTTCCGCATCCCCCTTGGCCGCTGGGTCGAGGACATCATCGACTTCATCACGAGCACCTTCGGGTTCCTCTTCGACTTCGTTGCCACCGTCGTCTCCGGCGCCTACGACATCGTCGACGCCATCTTCTCCACTCCCCCGTTCTGGGCGGTCATCATCGTGCTCGCCGCGCTCGGCTTCGCCGCCCGCGGCTGGAAGTTCGCGCTCGGCACGGTGGTCGGCCTCGCCGTGATCCTCGGCGTCGACCAGTGGGACAACGCCATGGACACCCTGGCGCTCGTGCTGGTCGCCAGCATCATCGCCATCCTCATCGCGGTGCCGCTCGGGATCGCCGCGGCGAAGAACCGCACGACATCGAACTTCCTGCGCCCGATCCTCGACTTCACGCAGACGATGCCCGCCTTCGTCTACCTGATCCCGGCCCTCATCCTGTTCGGCATCGGCGTCGTCCCCGGCGTCGTCGCGACGATCATCTTCGCCGTGGCACCGGGAGTGCGCCTGACCGAGCTCGGCATCCGCGGCGTGGACACCGAGGTCGTCGAGGCCGGCCAGGCCTTCGGCGCCTCGCCCTGGCGCATCCTGCGCCAGATCCAGCTGCCGCTCGCACTGCCGAGCATCATGGCCGGTGTCAACCAGGTCATCATGCTCTCGCTCTCCATGGTCGTCATCGCGGGCATGGTCGGCGCCGGCGGCCTCGGCCAGCCGGTCGTCGCCAGCCTCAACCGCATCGACGTCGCCCTCGGCTTCGAGGCCGGCCTGTCGGTCGTCATCCTCGCCATCTTCCTCGACCGCCTCACCGCCGCCCTCGGCGGAGGAGAGACGCCCCTCGGGCGCATCCTCGGCCGCCGCGGCCACGCCCGCGTCGAGCGCGAGCAGGCCGCGAAGGCGGCACAACCCGGTCAGGCACCCGCCGAGCGCGAGCTCGTCGACGCCTGATCCCCCATCGGCGGGCGTTCGCGCCCGCCACCGGGAGCGCACCGCTCCTGCAATCTCCAATCACGGTCGTCTACAGCAGTCGGCCACCGAAAGGCAGAACTCCGTGAAGAACCGTTTCATCACCACCATCGCCCTGGGCGCTGTGAGCATGCTCGCCCTCGCGGGCTGCGCCGCAGCGGGCCCCGCCGAGACCGTCGGCGACGGCAACGACGACACCAAGGCACTCGACCTCGCCGTGTTCAACGGCTGGGACGAGGGCATCGCGGCATCCGAGCTGTGGAAGGCCATCCTCGACGAGAAGGGCTACGACGTCACGCTGTCGTACGCCGACGCCGCCCCCGTCTTCCTCGGCCTCTCCAAGGGCGACTACGACCTGACCCTGGACGTCTGGCTGCCCGACACCCACGCCGAGTACCTCGACTCCTACGGCGACGACATCTCCGACCTCGGCGCCTGGAACGAGGAGTCGAAGCTCACCGTCGCGGTGAACGCCGACGCCCCGATCGACTCGCTCGCCGAGCTGGCCGACAACGCCGACCTGTTCAACAACGAGATCGTCGGCATCGAGCCGGGCGCCGGACTCACCGCCGCCATGGAGAACCGCGTCATCCCGGGCTACGGCCTCGAGGGCATGGACTTCACCACCTCCTCCACCGCGGCGATGCTCACCGCGCTCACCTCGGCCACCGACAAGGGCGAGAACATCGTCGTCACGCTGTGGGAGCCGCACTGGGCCAACTCCGCGTTCCCGATCAAGACGCTCGAGGACCCCGAGGGCACCCTCGCCGACCTCGAGAGCCTGCACTCCTTCGGCAAGGCCGACTTCGCGGACGAGTACCCGCAGGTCGCCGAGTGGATGGCCAACTTCACGATGGACCTCGACACCCTCTACACGCTCGAGCAGGCCATGTTCGTCGACTACGACGGCTCCGACTACGGCCCCATCGTCGCCACCTGGATCGAAGAGAACCAGGAGTACGTCGACTCGCTCACGAGCTGACTTGTACTGAGTAGGCCGTCCACGGCCGTATCGAAGTGCTCGTCTCCTGTAAGTCCTGAAAACGGCCCCTGTCGCATCGCGGTGGGGGCCGTTCTCATTCCGGCACCGCCAGCACCAGAGGAACACCTGTGAAACTGCGCCATCTCTCCATCTCCACGCTCGCCGTCGGAGCGCTCCTGCTCTCCGGCTGCGCATCCGCCGAGGCCGAGCCCGTCGGCGACGGCAACAACGACAACCGCGACATGACCATCGCCGTGTTCAACGGCTGGGACGAGGGCATCGCCGCGTCCGAGCTGTGGAAGGCGATCCTCGACGAGAAGGGCTACAACGTCGAGCTCGAGTACGCCGACCCCGCGCCCGTCTTCGTCGGCCTCTCCTCCGGCGACTACGACGTCAACTTCGACGTCTGGCTGCCGAACACCCACAAGTCGTACCTCGAGACCTACGGCGACGACATCGTCGACCTCGGCGCCTGGAACACGGAGTCGAGCAACACCATCGCCGTGAACGCGGATGCGCCGATCGACTCGCTCACGGAGCTCGCGGACAACGCCGACCTGTTCGGCGACCGCATCGTCGGCATCGAGGCGGGCGCCGGACTCACCGAGATCGTCGGCGACGACGTGATCCCGGCCTACGGGCTCGAGAACATGGACTTCGTCACCTCGTCGATGACCGCGATGCTCTCCGAGCTGAGCTCCGCCACCGCCGCCGGCGAGAACATCGTCGTCACCCTCGCCGAGCCGCACTGGGCCTACCGCGAGTTCCCGCTCAAGAACCTCGACGACCCGGAGGGCGCGCTCGGCGGCACCGAGGGCATCCACTCGTACTCGAAGACCGGTTTCGACGAGGACTTCCCCCAGGCCGCCGAGTGGATCAGCGGCTTCGAGATGGACCTCCAGATGCTGTACTCCCTCGAGGCCGCCATGTTCATCGACTACGACGGCCAGGACTACGGCCCCGTCGTCGCCGGCTGGATCGCCGAGAACCGCGACTACGTCGACTCCCTCACCAGCTAGCCCGTCCGCCCCTCCCCCGAACGAAGGACCACCTGTGAACAAGCGCTACCTGCCCCTGTCCCTCCTCGCCGTCTCCGCCCTCGCGCTCACCGGCTGCACCCCCGCCGAGACCGAGACCGTCGGCGACGGCAACGACGACCAGAAGACGATGACGATCTCGGTCTTCAACGGCTGGGACGAGGCCATCGCCGCGTCCGAGCTGTGGAAGGCCATCCTCGACGAGAAGGGCTACAGCGTCGAGCTCGAGTACGCCGACCCCGCGCCGGCCTTCGTCGGCCTCGCCGACGGCGACTACGACGTCAACTTCGACATCTGGCTGCCCACCACCCACGCCACCTACCTCGACACCTACGGCGACGAGATCGTCGACCTCGGCGCCTGGAACGAGGAGGGGCGCAACACCATCGCGGTGAACGAGGACGCCCCGATCGACTCCATCGCGGAGCTCGCCGAGAACGCCGACCTCTTCGGCAACCGGATCGTCGGCATCGAGGCGGGCGCCGGCCTGACCGAGATGGTCACAAACGAGGTCATCCCCACCTACGGCCTGGAGGACATGGACTACTCCATCTCCTCGACCGCGGCGATGCTCTCCGAGCTCACCGCGGCCACCGAGTCGGGCGAGAACATCGCCGTCACCCTCTGGGAGCCGCACTGGGCCAACGCCGAGTTCGGCATGAAGAACCTCGAGGACCCGGAGGGCGCGCTCGGCGGCGCCGAGGGCATCCACACCTACGGCAAGGCGTCGTTCGTCGAGGACTTCCCCCAGGCCGCCGAGTGGTTCGGCAACTTCGAGATGGACCTCGACACGCTCTACTCCCTCGAGCAGGCCATGTTCGTCGAGTACGACGGCCAGGACTACGGCCCCATCGTCGCGCAGTGGATCGACGACAACCGGGAGTACGTCGACTCGCTCACGAGCTAGTGCACTGAGCAGGCCGTCCGCGGCCGTATCGGAGAACGGCCCCCGCCTCGAGAGAGGCGGGGGCCGTTCCTGTGAAGCGGATGCCGCTACTCGGCAGACGGGCACGCCCGGTTGACGGCGTACTCGCGCTCGTCGCCGAAGAGGCCGGTGCTGGGGAACCAGTTCTGGTGCGGCCAGGTCGCGACGAACTCCTCGCGCGTCGGCGGCGCCGGGTTCTGGATCCCGTTGGCCTCGTAGCAGGGCACCAGGAACTCGGTGAGGTAGTCGTAGATGTAGCCGAGCTGGGCGTCGTTCGGCGGCTGGGTCGGCCCGGTGATCCTCGCGTGGCAGAGGAACATGCCGATCGACTGCTGCTCGGTGCTCGCCTCCGCCCCGCCGGGGGACGAGTTGCCCTCCGCGTCGATGGTGGTGCCGAGGGTGAGGCCCTGCGAGAGGAAGCACTCGTTGAGGGCGTCCTGCATGTCGTCGGGGGCCGTGTACCCGCTGAACGGGTCGGCGGGGCGCACCGCGTCGGGGTACTGGCTCACGACGCCCTGCCAGAACTGGTCCTGGTAGCCCATCCGCACCGCCTCGCGCTCCGCGTCGGTCAGCTCGTCCGGCGCCGGCGAGGGCCCGAGGTCGGGCATCTCGATGGAGACAGCCTCGTCGGCCGTCGCACTCGCCTCGGCGGGCGGGGTCGCGGTGTCGGCGGAGGCGCAGCCGGAGAGCACGGCGAGCGCGAGCAGCCCCGCGGCCAGCGCCGCGTAGGACGAATGTTTCCTCATGTAGTCAGACACTACTTGGCGGGTGCTCGGCTACGCGATCGCGATGATGTCGAGGCTGAGAACCGCCACCAGGGCCAGCCCCACGGCGAAGAGCACGGCGCGGGCGAAGGCGCCGCGTCCGCGTCCGAGCAGGACCGCGAACAGGTAGACCACGGGCGGCACGAGCATGTTCGCCACGATCAGCGTCCACGGCACCTCGCCCACCGGGATGCCCAGCTTCGCGATCTCGGCGTACTGCCGCGGGAGCTCGATCGCGTTGTTGACCGCCTCCCAGAGGTCGTAGGCGTAGAGCAGGCCGAAGACCACCGCGACGGCGACCGCCGTCCAGCCGAGACGTGGGCGGCGGGCATCCGCCTGAACCGGCGTCGTTGCTGCGTCGGACACGCGCTACACCCCCATCACGAACGGCACGGGAACCAGCAGCAGCAGCCCGACGAGCAGCCAGAGCAGGCGCAGCGCCGGCCGGCGGCCGCGGGTGAGGAAGAGCACGGAGGCGAACCAGAGGGGCGCGGCCGCGATCGCCAGGAACTCGCCGAACTGGAACATGATCTCGCCGAGCAGGGTGGACATCGTTCCGCTGCCGCGGAAGATCGTTGTGGCCCAGCCGACCGTGTACAGCGCGTAGACGCCGGCCACGATGCCGTAGGCCACGAGCAGCACCGAGCTGGTCGGCTGCGGCTCGTCGTCGTCGTCGTGGGTCTCGTCGACGACCGCAACGGATGCCCGCCCCGGCTTCGCGACGCGGGCCGGCTTCGCGCGGGCGGGCTTCTCACGCACCGGCTTCGGTCCGGCGACGTGGCTGCTGTCGCTCTCGCCGTCCCAGCTGAGGGCCTCGTCGTCGCCGTCGTCGTCTGCGGGCGGCACGGAAGTCATGCGAAAACCCTACCCGCTGCCGGATGTGCGCCCGCCGTCACGCCTCGGCACTGCCGAATGAAGGAGATTTCGACCAACAGGGCTCCCGATCGCACCCGTTGCGTCGGAAAGAGCGGGTTTCTCCTTCATTCGGCAGCGCTGCGCTCAGCCCGCCCGGATAGGCTGCGCGAATGCCGACGAGATCCCGCGCCCCTCTGGCCGCCGCGTTCGCCGTGCTGGCCGTGCTCTCCGTGAGCGGATGCGCGGCGCGGCCCACGCCCGAACCCGCAGCCGCGCCGACCCTCAGCGCACAGGAGCTGGCCGAGTGGGCCGCTCTCGCCGAGGCGAACCCCGGCACGCTCGGCCCGGGCGAGGGCGAGGCCGAGTACGACGCGGCGGTGGCGGCGTTCCCGCTGGCGATGCCGGACGGCTACGTCTTCCCCGACAGCAGCACCCTGCAGTTCTACGCGCCCGGCAACGTGCTCGGTCGCGGCGCCGGAACCGGGTACGCCGCCTACAGCTGGCTCTGCGCCGCCCAGACCGCGTACGTCGACGCCGACGGCGAGACAGCCCGAGGCGACGCCCTCGACGCGCTCCGCTCCTGGGCCGCGCTGCCCGTGGAGACGATCACCCTGCGCAACGCCGGCGAGTGGGCCGACATCGTGATCGACC
>Ga0247808_10001762_pt1 | contig 10472 bp, 9 predicted proteins | sample UWRJL089202R1_FD_179914 | JGI IMG/M metagenome (GOLD analysis project Ga0247808, IMG submission 179914) | Plant litter microbial communities from Arlington Agricultural Research Station in Wisconsin, United States - UWRJ-L089-202R-1 | ecosystem: Environmental > Terrestrial > Plant litter >... | reverse complement strand
CATCATGTGAACCGCTTGCTTCAGCGAACCGTAATGGCTTGGCGCGCTCGACGACAAGTTCCTGCGGCGTTGGCGAGATCTTGAGCAGTTCGAAGATTTCGTCCAGGAACTCCTCCAGGGGCATGGCGTGTTGGTCATTTTCCTGCCCAAGCAACGTGGTACGCACACCCGGTGGCGCAAGCTCGATAACCTCCACCGGCGAGGCCTCTAGCTGCACTCGAAGACTTTGAGTGAACGAATGAACGGCCGCTTTGGTTGCGCTGTAGGTCGGTGTTGCAGGGAGCGGGACGAATGCCAATGCCGAACTGACATTCACAATCGTTGCACTGGGCTGCTTGAGCAACTGTGGGGTAAATGCATACACCATGCGAATCGTGCCCAGTAAGTTGGTTGTCACGATATCTTCGGCGGTGCTCAGGTTTTCCGGAGCAGTCAGATCCTCCCAGTGCATGATGCCGGCGTTGTTTATGAGAACGTTCAAAGTCGGGTGGCTGATCGCAAGTGCTTCGCTGGTGCGCTGGATGGATTGCGGATCGCAGACGTCCAGCACTACTGATTCCAGGCCTGGATGTTGCGACGCGATCTTGTCGAGCAGCGTCTTGCGGCGTCCCGCGATGATGACTGTGTTGCCCGCCTTGTGAAGCCTGAGCGCCAGACCAAGCCCTATGCCTGAGGTGCCGCCAGTAACCAGAATCGTATTGCCAGTGCTGTTCATAGTAAACTCCAGAAACGCTACGTAAGCGGACAAGTGTCCAGTTTCAAACCGTACCGGACAACTGTCCGCTTAGCAATATGTTGAAGGAAAACTTTGCTCATGCCTGACGAATTGGTGATGCGTTCTGACGCCAGAAAAAACCGCGAACGGATACTGGAGGTCGCCGTAGTCGAGCTGATTAACGACCCTGCGATTGCGCTGAGCACACTGGCAAAGAAAGCCGGAGTAGGACAGGGCACGTTCTACCGCCACTTCGCCACCCGAGAGAAGCTGGTATTCGAGGTCTATCAATTCGAGATGCAACAGGTGGCCTCCCTGGCGGAACAGCTGCTCGCGACAAAACCACCTAAGGAGGCGCTCCGGGAATGGATGGACTGCCTCGCTGAATACGCAATGACCAAGGCAGGGCTCGCTGCTGCGATTCAACAAGCGGCGTCTGTTTACGAGTTTCCCGGGAAGTCGGGATACGCTCCAGTCCAGGCAGCCGCCGAGTTACTTTTAAGGGCGAATGAAAAGGCCGGCACGATTCGTTGCGGGGTCACTAACGACGATTTTTTTCTAGCCATCGCCGGAATATGGCAGATGGATTCCCAGAGCGAATGGCGCTCGCGTCTCGCCAGGTTGATGAATCTGGTGATGGATGGTCTGTGCGCTGGCAGCCCCGAAAGCCTGAAGAAAAATGGCGCGTAGCATTGGCCTGAACGCGTTGCTCTGGTGGGAGAGGACTCGTCCTCGAAGGATTGCCGTGCAATGAAGAGCTGTCGGGCAGATTGAGGTTGGTCGGGCTGACTCATCGAGGACAAGTCCTCTCTCACAATGACGGGACAAAGATCATTTCATCAGAAAAAAAGGGCCAGTTAAGGCCGTCAAATGAGATGAGCCGTTTCGTCCGGGTAGTTAATATTCAGGATGATCATTGTTTGTTAAGTTGGAGGACTGGATGAAGGCGGTTTTCTTGCCGCCGCCGCAGAGTTCAACCAGAGTAGAGTTGCTCCGATAGAGGCGGCTACTATTAGCGTAAGCCACATGATGACCAACAGGGTTAATGTGACACTGTTGTTTAACTCGCGAAAAAGGCCGAAGGCAAAAGCGGTGTACCAAGACACACCCGAAATCGCACCCGATGCGAGAAATAAGGCAGCTCTTGTGCGGGAAACTCCGAAGAGCAGGGGGCGACTCAAGTCGCGTAATGCTTCGGGCAACACAAACGCGTGGATGATTATTCCGTTGATGGTCAGGACGATCACCACAATCACCTTTGCCCAGAGCTTGGGATTTTCAAATTTTTCCGGCGACTCCATCGCGTAAAGGGCAAGAAAACCAAGGCCTGAAAGCCAAAGGAGGCAGAGTCCGATAGTGACGGCCTCGCTGATGAAGTGAAAGATGCGTCCGATTTCAGCCGGGAGGCTGCCCTTACGCATCCAACGCAAAATCCATAGGTCTAGCATCGTTGCTCCACCGAGACCAAAGCACATGCCGAGCAAATGTAAACCTACAAGAAGTGTCAGAACCTTTAGCTGTGGAAGTGGATCAGGCAACGGAACGCTGAGCGTAAGTGGGTCCGCCAGTAAATGACCACTGCTGAAGAGCGCAAGCAGGCCGCCGACAATCATGAGAGATGTTGGTGTTTTCATTTATTACGATCTCAGGCTAGCGTTCTTATTTGAACGCGTGCGCAGTTTGTTTGCTGGAGAATAATGTCCTTGTATTCTCAACGTTATGAATATAAGTGATTGCCGTGAAAGAAAGTTAAGGCTTGCTCCGGAAAGTGTCCAATAAGGCACGCTGCTGTCGTCGTTGCTGCAAACAGGAAGATAAGTTTGAAACCCACCATCGGATAAATAAGCCTGGCGACGACAGCTTCACATCAGCAAGTAGCACGGCCGTGGAGATTGCTCAGGAAGGAACCGGTGCTTGAGCATCAATCAAACTCTGACTTTTGAGCTCCTCCCAGAACCCTGCCGGAATACCAACTTTCATGGCTTGTACATTGGAAACTATCTGCCCTGTCGAACGCGCCCCCGAAATGATCGCGGACACTTGCGGATGTGCCGCTGCGAACTGGAGGGCGGCAGTATGGATGTCGATGCCATACCGGCTGGCAACTGCCATGATTCGGCCGCGTTTTTCTACTGCACCGGCAGGTAGGTCCAGGCTGAAGTTATATCGACTGCGACCTCCCAGAAATCCATCATTGAGTGGTGTTCCAACCATGACGCTGGTGCCTTTCTTTCTTAACGCCGGAAAGGTGCTGCGCAGCGCATCGTGGTGGTCAAGGAGGGAATACTGGCAGGCAAGCAGCACGATGTCGGGAGTCGGATCATCACTGGCCAGCGCCTGAACCACAGCATTCGGTGTATTGACGCCGAAGCCCCATGCCTTGATGAGTCCCTCGTTACGCATCTTTTCAAGCTCAACCATCGCCCCTGTGCGCGCGATTCGATACGCCGCTTCCCATCCGCCTTCCAGTTCGGTGTTATCTGGCGAGATGTCATGAATGAAAACGATATCGATACGCGGTAGCCCCAGTCGCTGCAGGCTGTCTTCCACGGAACGACGCGTTCCCGCTGCGCTGTAGTCATACCGGTAGTTGAAGGGCGCTGGTGACTTCCAGATGTCATGGTCCGCGCGCGGGCCCCCAGCGGCAGTCAATACGCGGCCTACCTTGGTGGAGACCACATAGTCATCTGGATTCTTGTCCCGCAGAAAGCGGCCCAGACGATATTCACTCAAGCCAAATCCGTAGAACGGCGACGTGTCGTAAAGCCTTACACCTGATCCCCATGCCGCCTGCAGAACCATAGCCGCTTGCTCGTCGCTGATCGGCGCAAAGATATTGCCGATCTGCGTCCCGCCCATACCAAAGCGTTGAGGCGTCATGTATCTCATGGTAGGCGAGGGCAAATTGAGGGGCAGGTCCGCGCGCACTAGCCGACCTTCAGTGCGCATCACGCTCCCGCGCGCTGTCAGCGAAGAGGGCGCTGAGGCGTCAGCTGCCGAACTGGCGACACTCGATGCTGGCAGCCAGGCAGCTGCAACAGCACCCGCCGCCGAATAGGCAAGAAAATTTCGTCTGTCCATCCCACTTTCCTTTCGCGACTGAGGTTTCACGGGCTCATCGAAGCCGGTATTCGTACTACAAATTAGAGCAACCAGGCTTAGCCAAGTGACCCTAATTCACCGTATTTTGTGCACAATCCTGCCGATACGCTTGTGCCGCTCATACATTCTCAGCAGACTCGAACATTCCGTTAACAGGATGCATGTGATGACGAGCGCTTCCCTCTCGCAGTTCGGTTTCAGCCATATGCAATCCCTGAGCTTGCGCGAGCCCGCTCAGCCCAACGAGCGCCTCCAGACACTCGGGCGGCTTGTCGAAAAAGTCACGCTGCAGATCGGTTTGAACGAGGTCTGCACGACATCGATTCCAGGCTTGACCTTTTATCGATTAGCCGAGCTAGGTACGCCCGCTTACTGCATTTATGAGCCTTGCGTGGCCATCATTCTGCAGGGCGCGAAGGAGATCACGTTCGGCGAGGAAGCCTGTCAGTTCGAGCAAGGGGCGTTTTTCGTCACTTCGGTCGATATACCGACTCTGGCTCGCGTGACCGCAGCTAACGAGCAAACCCCTTATTTGTCAGCTGTGCTGAAGCTCGATTTTTCCATGCTCAATGAGGTGATCCTGAGCCTGGAACCGCCAAAGCAGGAACTGGCTACTGAGCCGCGGGGCTTCGTATCCGGTGTGGCGACGAGTGAGATGCTTGATGCGTTCGCTCGACTCGCCACGCTGATCGAACGGCCGCTTGAAGCAGGCTTGATGGCGGGTCTTATCAAGCGCGAGATATGCGTCAGGCTACTGCTCAGTGAAGCGGGGCATTTGTTGCGCAGCGTCACTCGCGATGGTTACCGGGACAAGGGCATCGTGAGAGCCATTGAGTGGTTGAAACATCACTACGACAAGCCGTTGCACGTGGCCGAGCTCGCCGAACGATCAGGCATGGCCAGCTCTACTCTGCATCACAACTTTCGCAAGCTGACCGGCACCAGCCCCGTTCAGTATCAAAAATCGTTACGTCTGCAAGCCGCGCGCAGCCTGATGTTGACCGACAGGATCGACGTGAACACCGCCGCGCTGCGGGTCGGCTATGAAAGCGTCGCCCAGTTCAGTCGCGAATATACCCGACGTTTCGGAGCCCCACCCTCGAGAGATATCAGGCTCGCACGGGAAAATAGTGGGCGGCGCGACACGCCGCTCCACGCCTGAGACGGGGCGATAGATAGGGCGAGGCTAAAAAGTACTGCGCCGTTTTAACAAGTCAATCTGATCCGCAGGTATCAGCGTCCTGAGGGTCTTGTACAGGGCGCGGGTTTCCAGCAGGTTCCACACCCGCAGCATGGTTTCCAGGGCATCCAGCGGTTTGCTGATGAAATCCTTGGCGCCCAGCGCCAGCGCCCGCAGGCGGGTGTCGCGGGTGGCGTCGGCCGTGAGCACGAGGATCGGCAGGTATTCGTCACTCGGGATGCGTCGGTTGAGTTGTTCCAGGACGGCAAATCCGTCGAACTCGGGCATGTGCAGGTCGAGAATCACCAGATCCGGTTCGAAGCTGTTGAACAGGTCCAGGGTGCGCAGCGGTTGGGTGCTGCTCAGGACGTTGGTCAGTCCCTCGCGCACCAGCAGTTGCTCCACCAGTTCGAGATTGGGGCGTTGGTCGTCAATGATCAAAATACGCAGGTCAGTGTTCACATTGGCTCCGGAAAGTATTGATCGAGGTAGGCGAGGAACGAAGGAACGTGAATGGGTTTGGTCAGCACGGCCGTCGCGCCAGCCTTGCGCAAGGTCTGGCCTGTGAGGTCACTGGCGTCGGCGGTGATCATCAACACCGGCGTGGTACGGGTGAACGCGGACTGGCGCAAGCGCTGCAGGACATTGAGCCCTTCGATGTCCGGCAGGGAAACGTCCAGCAGAATCAGTTGCGGTGCGTGTTGTGCGGCCAGGTCCAGGCCCAATTGCCCTTGCATGCTCGAAAGCAGTTTTATTCCGGGTCGCTGTTGCAGCAAGGTTTCGATGAGGGCAAGGCTGGAGAGGTTGTCTTCGATGCATAACAGCTTGCCCCGGACCTTGGCACCGGGGATCAGCGCCAGGGCGTCGATGGGCGCAGCAACGGGCCCGGCGGGTTGCTGCAGGCGCACAAAAGGCAGTTCCAACGTAAATCTTGAGCCAGCGCCAGGTTGGCTTTGCACGGTCAGGCTGCCGCTCATCATTTCCAGAAGGCTCTTGCTCAGCGCCAGGCCGAGGCCACTGCCTTCAACGTTCGGATTCGTCTCAAGTCGCTCGAACGGCTTGAAAAGCTGGTTCAGTCGATCAGCGGCAATGCCCTTGCCGGTATCGCACACTGACACGGCAGTCCGTTGTTGATCAAACTTGACCTCTATGCGCACCTGACCCTCGGGCCGGTTGTACTTGATGGCGTTGGACAGCAGGTTCAAGAGCACCTGGGTCAGGCGTTGTCGATCAGCGACGATCCCGTTGTCAGCGTCCAGCGTCGGTAATGACTGCAGATGGATGCCGGCCTCTGCAGCCATCGGCGAGACCAGTGTCAAGGCTTCTTGCAGCGCAATTGCCAACGGCACCGATTCGATGTTCAGCGGCAGGCGTCCGGCTTCGATCTTGGCAATGTCCAGCACTTCGTTGATCAGCGTCAGCAAATGCTGTCCGGCACGCAAAATATGGCCTATCTGGGTCTTTTGTCCTGGCAGTGAGTCCATGTCCAGCAGTTGCGCAAAGCCCAGAATCGAATTAAGCGGTGTGCGCAGTTCGTGGCTCATGCGCGACAAAAATTCGCTTTTGGCCCGACTGGCGCGCTCGGCTTCTTCGCGGGCGGTGCGCAGGGCAATCTCGGCCGCACGGCGGTCGGTAATGTCCCGGGTGATCTTCGAGAAACCGCGTAACGCACCGCTGCTGTCGTATTGAGCGGTGATCACCACGCTGGCCCAAAAGCGGCTGCCATCCTTGCGGCAACGCCAGGCTTCTTCCATGTAGTGCCCGTCGCGCATGGCTTCACGCAGGGCCATCTCGGGATGTTGCGGGCACTCTTGCGTCAGGTAAAACACGGAAAAGTGCTGGCCGATGATTTCCTGTTCGGTGTAGCCCTTGATCCGCTCGGCGCCAGCGTTCCAACTGGTGACATTACCCTGGGTGTCGAGGGCGAAGATCCCGTAGTCCTTCACGCCGTCGATGATCAGTCGCAAGCGCTCTTCATTGTCGCGCAACGCTCGCTCGCGCTCGGCCAGCAGAATGCCAGCCTCCACCAGGCGCGTGCCCAACTGGCCAATCTCATCTTGCTCTGGCGGCTGCGGCAGCAACGGCTGACCAAGGGCCAGGCGTTGGGCGTTGCCTTGGACTTGCTGCACCCGGGCGACGATGCCCTTGGACAAAAACAGCACCGCAACGATGGCGCCAAACAACCCGCAGAGGGCGGCCAGCAGCGTTGAAAGCAGCAACCGCTGGCGAGTCGCGGACGCCGCCGCAGTACGCTCGGCAAGTAATGTGTCTTCCAGGGTGAGCATGGTGCTGATGTGCTCGCGTAATTCGTCGAGGACGTGTTTGTTGTTGATCAGGATGGTGGTGAACGTCTCGGGGTTTGTCTGGCGATCACTCAGCAGTTCCTCCAGACCATCGACTCTGGTGTTGATCAGCGGCGTGATGGCGATGAGTTGTGCACGCACCCGTTCATCACGAACGTTGCTGTCGAGACGGCGCAGGGCCGATTCGATCAGGGGCTTGGCGTTAAGGTAGCCCGGCAGGAAGTCTTCCCGCCGTGTCAGCAGATAACCGCGCACACTGGCGGCGGCTTCGGCGAGCAAGGTGTGCACGGTCTGGATATCGCCTTGGACCAACAATACCCGGCGTACGTCTTCTTCGGCGCGGGCGGTCTGGCGTTCGGCGATATAAATCAACACCAGAGACAGCAGCAGGACCACCAGGGGCAGTGAAATCACCACCAAGGCCTTGCTCCGTAGTGGCAGGTCGGCCCAGCGTCTGGCGTTAGACACCCTCATGGTTGAGTCACCAGGCCCAGGGCAATGCCACGGACCGCCGCCTGGGTTCGATCCGCAGCCCCGAGTTTGCCGATGACCCGTTCGACGTGGGTTTTTGCCGTGCCGGTGGTGATGCCCAGTTTCTCGCCGATTTCACGATTACCCATGCCGGCCGCCACCAGTCCAAGCACTTGGCGTTCCCGAGCCGTGAGGTTTTCGGCGGGTGTGGCGCCGCAGGTGTTGCGTTGGGTCATGCGCCGCAGCAGGCGGGCGCTTACCGTGCTATTGAGGGCCTCTTCACCGGCGGCGACCCGCTGCAAGGCGTCGATCACTTCACTGCGGCTGGCGTCCTTGAGTAGATACCCCATGGCGCCAGCATTCATTGCCGCTTCCAGGTGATCGGGACTGTCGTCCATGGTGAAGATCACCACTTTCAGCGCCGGCAGGCGTTGCTGAAGAATCCGTGCCGCGTCCAGACCATTGAGCCCCGGCATGCGAATATCGAGGATGACGATGTCCGGAAGCAACTGTTCGCACAGATCCACCGCTTCCTGACCATCGCAGGCCTGGCCGACTACTTCAAATTGTGGATGACCCGCCAGCAGCGCGACGAAACCGGTACGCGTGACTTCATGGTCGTCGGCCAGCACCAGACGGAAGGCTTGGGTCATTGAGGTGTTCCATTCAGGTGGGTTGGCACGCGGGCATACAGTTGAGTGCCGCCGTCGATTGCGCTGGTGCAGGTGAGGCTTCCACCCAGCATGCTGGCGCGTTCCTGCATGGTGGCCAGGCCCAGGTGCCGAGTGCCATCGGTGTCGAGCGGTTGTACCAGGGCAAAGCCTTTGCCGTTATCGGCCACCCGCAGCAAGGCATGGTCTTCGTGCAACTCCAGCGTCAGCTGTACCTGGCTCGCCCGGGCATGTTTGAGGGTGTTGTTCACTGCTTCCTGAGCGATCCTGAACAACGCGATCTCAACCTGGCTGGGAAAGCGCGCCTCGCAACGTGCAAGCCACTGCACGCTGATCCCGGCGTCTCGCAACCGATCTGCCTCTTTGTCGACGGCCTTCAGCAGTCCGAAATCGTCGAGAACCGTCGGGCGCAAGCCGCCGATCAGCTGCCGGCTCTCGCCCACAGAGTGCTGGGCCAGCGCCAGAATCGCCTGCAAGTTCGCCCCAAGGGCGTCCGGCAGTGGAGGGCAGTTCCCGGCGAAACCTTGCAAACGCTGATGCAGTCCAGCGAGGGTCTGGGCGAGACCATCGTGCAGGTCGTAGGCCACGCGTTTACGCTCGTCTTCCTGGGCGCGGAACAGTCGATTGACCAGGTCCGACAGGGTCCGATCCCGGGCCTTGAGCGCCATCAGCAATCGATCGTTTTCAAGGTGCGCGGCCAGCAGGGTGGCGAGCAGTTGCAGCGATTCGCTGTCTTCGTTGTCTGGCGTCCTCAGGCTGACGCTGTTGGCCAGAACCAGGGCGCCAAAGGCATTGCCGTCGCCGCCGCGCAGCGGAACCCGCAGCACGCAGGGCAGGGCATCCCCTGGACGCTCCTGCCAACATGGCGTGCGCATGGCACAGTCGGCGACCGTATCGAGGCTGCTCAGTCGATCACGACTGCCATGCCGGGCGGTGGTACTGACGCGCCCCTCAGCGTCCCATTCCAGCAGTAACCCATGGTCCATCGCGAGGAAGGCGCACGCCCGCGCCAACACGCGCTCGCGCATGGCGTCAGGGGCCAGTTGGGTCAACTCCTGCCCGGCATCCACCAACAGCCGCAGGCGCGCCGCGCGACTCTCGGATTGTCGATATTGAGTGCGGATGGCCAGGGCGCTGCCGGAGTCGTGAGGAGGGCGCTGCATGGTTAGATTCCGGCGTTGAGACAGGCCCGCGGGCGCAGGGGGAGGTCATTAAACCTTGTTAACGGGCTTGAGCGCCATCTGCCAAATGGCATAGGTAAATGACTCTGATTGGCCGATGTCGGCTGGCTGGCGAGTCGGCAAAGTGGGCTCACCAACCATTCATGGAATATCGCAATGAAACTGAAAATCCCGGCCATCGCCCTGTGTTTTGCCCTTGGCGCCTCGTTTGTACAAGCAGCAGAGACCGCCCCGTACGTTTACCGCGGAGTAGCCCAAACCCCGGCCAACGTGAAGGACCGAGAGATTGCCGGTTTGTTTGATCGCTGGAACAGCGCCCTGAAGACCGGCAATGCGCAAACCGTCGTGGACCTCTACGCCCCGAACGCCGTGCTGCAGCCGACGGTGTCCAATCAGGTGCGCACCACGCCAGCGGAGATCAAGGACTACTTCGATCACTTCCTGCCGATGAAACCGGCGGGCCAGATCAACTACCGCGAAATCCATCAACTGGGCGCCAATGTCGCCATGGACAGTGGCGTCTATACGTTCACGCTGACCGACGCCAACGCAAAGACCCGTCAAGTACAGGCGCGCTACACCTTCGTCTACGAACAAGTTGACGGGCAGTGGAAAATTCTCAACCACCACTCTTCAGCGATGCCAGAAGCACAGGTACTGCACACCGCAAAATGAGCGCGTTGTCCGTTGCTGATCTGCAAAGCCCGTGAATGTGGTTCGCTCAGTTGACTGAAATCCTTCATGGCTTCGCGCGAAGAGGGCACTTTGATACTATGCTCAGTGCCATTGCAGGCAATGTGCTGGTTTCAATTGTCGGCCGCGTCGTTGACCAGCAACCCTATGCTGGCA
>Ga0247808_10001761_pt1 | contig 10475 bp, 8 predicted proteins | sample UWRJL089202R1_FD_179914 | JGI IMG/M metagenome (GOLD analysis project Ga0247808, IMG submission 179914) | Plant litter microbial communities from Arlington Agricultural Research Station in Wisconsin, United States - UWRJ-L089-202R-1 | ecosystem: Environmental > Terrestrial > Plant litter >... | reverse complement strand
GTTTGGATTCGGTAGTCATCAGACACGTGGACAGCACCATCCCGAATGGTCGCACGCTTGATACCACAGGATTCACCCCGACAGTCATCAGGAAAGGGCACGTTATCATCAAGGCCAACGGCTTTGGTGGCGAATACAAGCCAATGCCCGTAACAGGCGTTCAGGCAATCGCATCATTCGGTACGGTCGCACCAGGTTCGGGTTACGTTAATAACGGAACCTATGCGGCAGTGGCACTCACTGGCGGTACGGGAACTGGCGCAACGGCGGATATCTCAATCTACAACGGCCGCGTGACCTCATGCACATTGGTTGCAAGGGGAACGGGATATGTTGCGGGCGATGCGCTATCGGCGGCAGCGGCGAATATCGGTACGGGAGGAACAGGTTTCGCGGTTACCGTGGCTTCTGTTTACGAGGCAGGAGCCTACGCGGCACTTCCGGCATCACACACCTACAAAGGAATCGCAGGGCATTCAATTCTGACGGCTACCAAATCAATCAGTATCGTCGATGGATGTAATTTTAACCCGAGGGTAGCACCTTATGACTTCGCCACAATCCAGGCGGCATTCAAGACGGCTGTTCCTACCATCATAGCACAAGAAGATTAAGATGAACCCATCGTTATTCCTTGCTTTATTGCAACAGTACTTTCCGCAGCTTACAACAGCTTTCGTGAAAAAATACAACGGGGAGAATTTCCCAAGACCTTACTACTACAGACAATTTTGCACACCGAAATTCTCCGTGGACGGTAAATGGCAGACATTGACCCAGAACAACACGCTTGTTATGGCCGATATCGTCGCCATGGATTCAGAAATCGCATTGAAAAGACGTCCGACTTTGGCGCAGGCCACAGGAGATATCCCGAAAATGGGTATGAGAAAGACCCTGAACGAGAAAGAACTGACTGATTTGCAGACTCTGGTAGCGCGTGCCGCATTAAACGGTGACGACGCAACAAGGGCTCAGATTGTGGCTGAACTTTTCCGTGATGTTGACTCTTGTATAGGTGGCGGCTACGAAAGAATCGAATCGATGTTCCTTGAAGGGCTTTCCACAGGCGTTGCCGTGGTTCCTGACAGCGAGAACGTTGGGTTGGGTGTTCGTGTCGATTACGGATACCTTGCAGCGAATACATTCTATGCATCGACCGTGTGGAGCAACGTTGCATCAACGCCGTTTACCGACATGCAACAAGTCCTGGACAGGGCAAGTGCAAACGGAGACGTAATTACCAAGATTTTGGTTGACCGCGTCACCATGAACCGAATCGCTGCCACCAACGAAGGAAAACAGCTTTGGGCTGCGGCAAACGGTTTCTATGGGGCAAATGTTCCCCGTCCGACCATCGAGTCCCTGAATACTGCGGTACAGTCGGAGTACGGATTCACCTTCCAGATTATCGACCGCTCGGTTATCTCCGAGAAAAACGGTACTCAGGCGGCGCACAAGCCATGGAAAGAGGGAATGGTTGTGGCGGTTACGACAGACCAACTGGCTACGCTTGCGTATGCGCGTCTGGCCGAACAGGATCACCCAAGCAAGATGGCTGAATACCAGACTGCGGATTTGTTCATGTTGATTTCAAAATTCAACGTGACAGAGCCTACCCTGGCAGAGGTTACCAAGATGCAGGCGCGCGTTGTGCCGATCATAAACAACCCTAACGCAATCTATACGTTGAACTCCGTAGCATTGTCGGCATAATGAAGCAGCCAGAAAAGAAAACAAAGGAAACTCCAAAGGCATCGGAAAAGCACATCGTTGCTATTCCGTTCTTTGACGCCCCGGAATATCAGGTTGGCGGTGTGGTACATGGCTATATCGTCGGAGAGGATGTTTCCCATTTGGATTCCGAAAGGCTGAAGAACCTTGTCGAACGTGGTGCGGTAACCAAGCAGTAATGTACGACGAAACCTCAATACAGTCACTTATCGACCGCATAGGATGGTCGCAGGCAATAGAACCAAGCCCGTTGACGGTGGATGCTGAAAATGCAACCGCCGTTTCGGGAAGGTTTTTTGATTCGTTCCACGTGCTGAACACCGCCGAGAACGTTTATGCCTGTATATCGAACCTTGAATCGACCGATGATACTGTAAATGAGTTCATGTACAAGATGAAAAGAGATTCCGTGCTGGAAGTCCTGAACAAGGTTTTCGACCTGAACCCGTTGGCCTATCGCAGGACGCAGGAAGTGAACGGAAAGAACGTCACGTCATTGGGTTATGCAATTGAGTACGACGCTGCGATTGTTTCGCATGAGTCATTATTTGATGAGGCTATAGGCTATTCGATGACTATGCGATGCCTGTCGTTGTTCCTTACGACAAAACGCCTTAACCTTGAGGAAAGCAGCATCAACCTCTCCTATGAGCAGATGAAACTGGAACTTGAGGGAATGGTCAATGAGTACGGGAAATTGGTGGTACACGGAACGGTACAGAAGTTCAACAGCGCAATCAACCGCGTCATTGAGATTTTGTTCCCTACCACCACATCAAGCACTGCAACCATAAGAGGCGTATCGGTATGGTAATGGCAATCGACAACCCAATTGGGCTTGATGCGGTTATCGCACAGGTTCAATCCAAGCTCATGCAGTTGGAATCGACATGGGGCGTAGAACTGGATGGATATCCAAGATGTTACCCGCAGAAGGTCAAGGACAAGAAAACCATTGCGCATTTCGTGAAGAACAAGGATTACAAGCCCTTGATTCATGCGGAACGGAACAAGTTCTTTTTTACTGCTGATGATGATGAGGAGTCAGTAGGAAATGGGTATGAAACCACTAAGTTGAAACTCTATTTCATAGTAAATGTTTCCGAGTGCTATCCAAGCATTTTGCACAGGGCAGATAACGAGGTAAGGGTTGATGTGAAAAATATACTTTACACTGTCGCCGGGATTGAAATAAATGAAACTGTAAAGGAAATCGATAAGGTTTTCTCCGGTTACGATTATAAAATAACAGAAGATATGCAGCCTTACCACGCTTTCAGGATAGACCTTACCGCATTCGAATACAAGATTGACCAAACATATTGCAATTAATCATTAAAAAATAAAATATCATGGCTATAAACACAGGTTACGATTGCCTAGTTTCAAGATTCGGCACGGGTATGGAAAGCTGCCAGGCGGTCGAGGGATTGCCTACTGGATTTTACCTAGTACCAAAGGGATGGTCTTTAAACAGAACCACCGACACGTTCAACTCCGTATATGTGGACACGCAGATTCAGCTCGGGAACTTTATCCCGTTCCTGAACACGTTCCAGATGCCAGCGGAAACACCAGACCCGACGACAGAGGAAAGCCAAAGCGGCATCATGTCTATTGTGCGTCAGGGCAAGACCATTTTCCGTCCGGTATTCAAGAAAGGCCAGGCGTTCCAGAATGCGGCGTACAGCTACAACAGCGACAACCAGTACGACATCCTCATCGCCTACGAGACAGGATTCATCAAGGGCGTTATTTCGCCTGACGGAACGACCTTCAAGGCGCTTACTGTTGGCGTCGTAAACACGAACGGTTATATGGAAAATACAGGTTCGGCTTCGGCACAGACCTCAATGATGTTCCAGATTACCGATCCGTTGGAGTACAACCAGTATGCATACCTGCTTACCGATTTGGATTTCAACCCGAACCAAAAGGCCGGTATTGTCAACGCGGTACTTACATTGCCGAGCATCGTTGCCGTTTCGGACGCATCGTCAGGGATTGCTTTCCCTGTCCGTTGGAAATGGAATGAGAAGTTCAGCATTGCCGGACTTACCGATGCCAATTTCAAGGTGACGGTAAATGGAACGGACGCCGCGATTGATACGGTGACATACAACGCAACCACAAAGATATACACCATCGTACTCGACACGCCGCCGACAATCGGCCAGACGGTTATCGTTTACCTTTGGGACACGGTCAACAACCGAGAGGTTGCGAGACTGGGCACGAACCCGGTAAAATTCTACCAGGGACAGACGCCGGCTTTGACAACGGTAGCATAAACACAAGCTTTCATAATTGATAGAAGCCCGTTGCCGTAATAGTTACGGGCTTTTTTTAAAACAACATTATTATGGCATTGAACCTATTATCAGGCATACAGATTGACGGCAATACCGCAAAGAAGTACTGCGCAAAATCAAAAGAGGAAAAAGTAAAATTCCTGATGGGCGCTTGCAAGGTTTCGAAAGAGCTTGCAGAGTCATTCGTCGAGAAACCATTAACCCACGCGGACGGTAAGGCGTGCTGCGGCAACCATTCTAACCATGCCAAACATCATCAGCCCGTCAGCGTTCCAGAAGAAACTGCAGAACCTGCTACAGTCGGGGAAAATAAAGCAAAAGACAACGGAGCTGATTCTAAGGGACGAGGGGCAGGAAGCAAAAAAAATTAAGGAAAACGAATTTGAATTCGGATTGCTCCCTGATTATTCTAAAATCGGAGAATACATTAATGAGCCGTATGCCATGAAAAAACACCTGATGAACCCCTTGGCTGGAATGTATCAGGTTGACCTGTCGCTGACAGGAGCCACGAACAGGAGTCTTTTTATAAAAAAAAGGGCGTCGGGATTTATATTTGACGCGAACACTACACAATGGGAAGTGAACCTTAAAAGGTATCCCAAGGGCGTAGATTCAATAAACCAGAAAGCATTCAACAAAATCCAAGCAAAACGGGACGCGCCGATACTAGCGAAATTCATCAATGAACAGTTGCAGATACAATAGCTATGAAAATATCCCCGCCCGCGTGTTCTTTGAGATACGCGCGAGTGGGAATTATACCCTGCTTTGCCCCAAGCCGAAAACTTCTACCGAGTGGCTTAAAAAACTGTTCATGCAGATTTACGACGACTATTTCATTAAATCCGACAACAAGGACGCTGTCCGATATTTGGAACTGTTGGAAAACAAGGCGCATATAGATACGAAGATTGCGATTTTCAAATCAATATTGCAGTTCCATTGGGAAACGCCACAAGAGATTTGGGATCATCCGGCTATTATTTCGGTTCGTCGCTCCAATATCGAGAAATTGAACAAGTTCATGGATTACCCGATTGATTTGGACGGTGACTTTGATGGTGAGGTTCAGAATGCACTTAATGTATCTTTGGGTATATTTGAGAATGACTTGGCAGAGGTCGAAATGGAACTGGATGGGTTGCGCGCGACCGCGAACAAGACTGTTTTCGAGTTCTACGATAGTTTGCAGAACATCAATGAGTGCAACCAGCAGGCATTGCCCAGTTCGTTGCTGCTGGCTGAATATGTGGCGGCTGAGAAAAGCGCGATTAAGAAAATGGAACGTAACCGATTAAAACAAACCGCGTAATGGCCAACGAATTTTTAGATGCATTATCACCAGGGGCCGAGAAAAGATTAAAATCCTATTCCTCGCAGCTCGACGGGCTTATTGAAAAGATTGGCAAGGTCAATAATACCAATGTCGGCGGTCGTACGCCCAGCGGTACGGATTCGGCCATAAAGGCTTTGCAGGATGACGTTAAAAAAACGGATGAGGCGGTAAAGAAACTACAAAAGACTTACTCAGACGTTGCTGCTGCATCAACTCAAAGCACGAACACTCAGGAGGCAAACGCAAAGAAAATACTTTTAGCACTAGAGCAAGAAACAAAAAACCGCCAAGCCTTAGACGCGCAAAGGCAAAAATCGGTTCAGGCCAATGCGGTAGCCCTAGCGAAAGAAGAAGGTGCTATATTAAAACAATTAGCCGCAGAGGACAGGGCGGCAGCCAAGAAAATACAAGTATCAAAACAGGTAGCAACTCAAAAGGAAAAAGAATGGCAGCAATTTCAAAAGGATTTTGCGAAATACGAGGCCGCACTTGAAAAAGAAGGGAATGCATATAATCGCATTTCGGCAGAAATATCCAAATTGACACCCGCTTATAACAATCTAGCCGCTAAACAGGCGTTGGGGGAAAAACTAACCAAAGACGAAGTAAACCAGCTCCACAAACTGACCGGAGAACTGTCTGCCTATCAGGGTATGTTACAGAAGGTAGACGCCCAAATAGGAAAACACCAAAGGAATGTTGGTAATTATGCCTCAGCTAACCGAAACCTGACGGCATCTATTGGACAGATAAGTAGGGAATTGCCAAACTTTGGACAGTCGTTCCAAGTAGGTATTTTGTCGCTTACCAATAATATCGGGGCAATTATAGACAGCATCGAGCAGGTCAAGATGCAGAACAAGGCGTTGGCGGCAGAAGGACAAGCCACTAAAAGCGCATTGTCCCAAACACTAACTGCCTTATTGTCGTGGCAGACGGCGCTATTCGTTGCAATAGGTGTATTTTCCGCATACTCTAAGGAAATAGGGGATTGGGTTTCGTCACTATGGAATGCAACAGATGCGCTTAATGCAACGGCAGAGGCTCAGAAACGAGTTAATGATGCGCAGGAAAGATTCGGGTCAACTACTGCCAAGTACCTGCAAAACGCAATAAAAGAACGTGATGAGAGCGGAAGGCTACGGTCTACCATCCAAGATTTAAACAAATCCCAAGATGAAAGAGAAAATGCCGCCGACAGATTTATCAAGAAATTTCCGGGATATCTTTCACAATTCACAAAAGAGCAGGTTGTACTGTACGAAAGCGGAAAGGCCACGCAGGCATACAAGGACGCTATAGAAGAACTAGAAGGCGCGCAAAGCAGGCGCGCTGATGCCGCCGTGAAAGCTGAACAGGCAGAAAAAACATTGGCAGACGCGTCCAACCTGATTCAGGAGATTAGATTGCGCGAACAATTAAACGAAGAATTCAACAAAACAGGGGTCAACATAGATGCGCTTAAAAAGAAAATAGCCGACCGTGCCGAAACATTCAACGGTATGGATGAATATGTTGCCAATTTCGGAAAAGTCGAATTGGACGCGCTTGGGCGTTTCAGCGACGCGGGAATAAAGAGGCTTCAAACAATATACGATGGTTTGCGCGCAGAATTTGAAAGGGAGAGAAAACTGGTAAATGACGCTTATGTCGCCACAAGCAAATTAGATTTCCAGAAGGAGCCAAAGGACAGAACCAGAAAGCAACGAGAGTTCGATCCCGAAGCCGCTTTCAACGACGCGCGTATGGCTTTCATCAAGCGATTCGATATAGCGCAACAGGCATTGTCGGATAATGAAAAACGTAGGCAGGAGGACGAGATTTCCCGATTGGAAAAACTCGCAAAGGACGAAACCCGTTCTTTCGATGACCGCATACAGTCGTACGGTGAATTCCTGAAAAAGAAACAGGATTATTTACTGGACAGCCAAGCCCGTGAAATATTCGCATTACAGCAGACCGCATCCATTGAGCGAGAGGAAGCCGAGAAGCAGGAGCGCGCTGCATTGAAAAAAGCAGGGGCATTCGATAAGACCGCCGCAATCAGGAATGCTAAAATCATAGCAGATATACGCACATTCTTCAGGGAAAATGAAGTTGAACGCGAACAGGAATACCGAGAGAAAGAACTGGCAATAACCGAGAAGTATTCCAAGCAATATCTGGATATTGCCGAGGAAACGGCAAAAGCGGAAGTCCTGATAAAGAAAAAGCAACGCGATATAATCCAAAGCACGGACAAGGTTTACCGGGATGAGCAGATAAAACTGTTGCAGAAAACGGCATCTAACGAAAAGAACCAAATAGACGTAAGACAATCGGCGTTCCTTGCCTCAATATCGATTAGGCAGTCCGAGCTACAAATTGAAAGACAACGCGCGCTTGCGGCAGCCAATACCGCAGAAGAAATCGATAATGTGCGTGCCAAGTACGATGTTTTGAAACGCGAACTGGATGAACTGGCAAAAGACGACCCATTCTCGAAATTCGCCGCACAGTCAAAGGCTGCGCTTAAATCACTTGCAGAATCAATGACTTCAGATTTTCTTGGCGGGGCAGGGCTGTCCAGTTTCCAACAGTTCTTCGACGGAACGTTCGACAAGATTATTGAGGGTTTCGACAAGATGGAGAACAAGCAGGACGCGTTCCGTGAAAAGGCCATTTATACCGCGCTTGCAATTTCAGAGGCGTTCCAGGAAATGTACAATTTCCTTGCCCAAGCCAGCCAGCATAATTTCGACCTAGAGCGCGACAACCTAGAAAAGAAGTATACCATCGACAGGCAGTTCGCCGGGGAGAACCAGGCGGCTATCGCCGAACTGGACAAGGAAGCCGAGGCAAGGCGCAAGGAAATCGCGCGCAGGGAGGCAAAGGCGAACAAGGAGCTTGCTATATTCAACATCGCCATGAATGCCGCGCAGGGTATCGTTGCCGCGTTCAAGGACGGTAATGTTATCAAGGGCGCCATATTCGCTGCGCTGATTGCCGGAATAGCCGCTGTGCAGATAAGCGCGATAAGCAGCCAGAATGTACCATCTTATTGGAAAGGCACAGAGAACCACCCGGGCGGGCTTATGCGTGTGAATGACCGAGGACTTGGAAAGGAGCTTGTTATTACGCCAGACGGAAAGAAAACAATTTACGGCGGAAAAGACGTTATTGTTGATGCCCCAAAAGGCACGAAGGTAAAGACGGCGGCACAAACCGCGCTGATGTTCGACAACGGACTCAATAACATATTGAACGAACGCGGGATTTCGATGAACGGTGGGCAATCAGTCACCAACAATATCGCGATGGACGTTGACCGTTTGGGCGACCGTATCGAGTGGGCGATATCGAGAATCCCGCAAATACAGATGACACCGAACCACGATGCGGCGGCAAGCTTCGTAAGGATTGTGGCAAACGGAAACATGTCGCATAATTCAAGGAAATACCAAATACCAATCAAATACAGGCGATGAAATTTGAAATATCACTACGGTTCAACCAACTTCCCATTGGCGAAATACCTATAACCGAGTTCGTCGGGTTCGATGCGACCAGTTTCACCATAGAGCGCGAGGTTATGCGGTACGCCGCAGACACCACGTACATGAACGACGAAACGCCGTGCGTATTTTGGCGCGGGCTATATGACGAGACTACAACACCGTTGGTGCTTCCAGATGGAACCGTATTGTACCAACTCACGATGGGATTCGACTACCTGTTGCAGGAATTCAGGACGCGCGGGTTCGAAATGGATGTGGATGTCATTATCCGCAAGGATGGCACGCAGTTCATAATCGGCGAACTGGACGGACTGAGCGCCTCGGTAAAATCAAACAACGTATTCTCGTGCAAGCTGGTCACGCAGGGAACGCGCGCGGCGATGAAGCGCGATGCCGAGACGAAGATTGACCTATTGAGCAACAAGGACGTGAAGGGCAATCCGATATCCCCCATGCCGTTGCAGAATGTGCTCATGAATGCGCTGCCCACGAACGGTATTTCAGAATGGAAGCAGCCCGAGGCAAAACTGGAATTCGCAGGGTACCACAAGTACCTGAACCATGCAAGAAACCAGACCCAGTATGGAGTAAGGACATCATTGGTGCCTTTCGATGCGGTTGATGACTTCACATGGGACTTTGAGGATGCGGTAAATAATTTCCAGTACATCCGTGCGCAGTTGGATTTGTCGAACATTACCGTCAAGGTCAAGGTGAATTACAAGTTTTTCTACAGGTACCTTATCGGAAGTGGATTCGACCCCGCGGCGTCCATAACAGGTACCGTGATTGTCGGAACCGACCCGTTTGTTTTCAACACGATAATATTCGAGGATGATTTCTACAAGAAGGAAATCGCGACCGGACTCAGCACCGACTTCGACGAGAACACCGAAATCACGTTCACCATCCCTTTTTGCCCGAAGGATTATTGCATATCAATATTCTGGACGCTTGACTACAGTACGGGGCATCTGGGCACTAGCGGCGGGCAGGGCTCCACGTTCGGTGACTTCTTGGGCACGTTGCTCGGGATTGTGCTTATCGGCACAGGAAACATAACATTGGGCGGTGCATTACTTTCCCAGACACTTGAGGACGTTTTCGCAGGAGGGCCACTCGCCGACAGGACGGCATGGCTCATAAACGACACCTCGTTCACGATAACCGCCGACCAGACCGCATTCGACTCGGTTGCAAAGGGCGGCTGGTGGATTGACGTGATAAAACAGAACGTACGTGCCATTGTCGGCGATACGATACCTGTTATTGCTCCAGTGTTTGATATCGGCGGCGAGCACCACGACAACATCGTAATAGACGGGAACAGGATGCGTGGCTTCGGGAACGAGCCTTTCCTTACCACTTGGAACGACCAGCTGAAGATGTTGCAGGAACCGAACTGCGACGCATCGGTGAGCAACGTCGGTGTATTTGTAGGCGAAATGCCGGATTTCTACCAGAATATCGACATGGGCGGATTTTTGGCGGATGCTCCTAACGATTACGAAGAGGTGCCGGATGAGGAATACGCACTGAAACTGTTCACCCGAAAATACCGAGGCTATGAGACCGACAAGGATGAGAGCAACA
>Ga0247808_10001759_pt1 | contig 10477 bp, 12 predicted proteins | sample UWRJL089202R1_FD_179914 | JGI IMG/M metagenome (GOLD analysis project Ga0247808, IMG submission 179914) | Plant litter microbial communities from Arlington Agricultural Research Station in Wisconsin, United States - UWRJ-L089-202R-1 | ecosystem: Environmental > Terrestrial > Plant litter >... | reverse complement strand
ATGGTTTGCAGTCTTTGGACTACTGGAAGGCTTTCTTCAATCAACCAGATGCTGACACCTTGGCAATGTATGTTTTCCCCCCCCAAAGAACAGAGGGAGCATTGACTAATCCCTTGTGCTAAAGTCTCAACGCCATCCAAAATATTGGCCAACTGGCCGCCCTGCCATTCTGTGCTCTCGCCTGCGATCGCTTTGGACGTAAGAAGACTTTGGTTTTTGGAGCTTGCATTCTCCTAATTGGCGTAATTCTCCAAGCCGCAGCTCAAAACACAGGAATGTTCATCGCCGCTCGTGGTATCATTGGATTCGGACTGGCTTTCAACATCACCGCTGCACCAATTCTAATCATGGAGTTAGCATTCCCAACTCAAAAGGTAACACCCCTCCCTTTCGCTACTTATTTCCCTCTCATCCTTCCATATTTCACATCTGACAATTGCAGGCTCAAATGGTGTCCATTTACAACACCCTCTGGAATCTCGGCTACATCGTCGCTTCATGGACAACCTACGGTACCTTCCGTATAACGTCCAACTGGGCCTGGCGTATTCCCTCTCTCCTCCAAGCGCTCTCGTCCATCATCCAGATTCTCTGTTTCTTCTGGATCGTTGAATCCCCCCGCTGGCTCGTCTCCAAAGACCGCATCGACGAAGCGCGTGACATTATCTGCAAGTACCACGGAAACTCCAACGCGAGCGACCCTATCGTGATGGTCGAGCTGGAAGAGATCCGTGAGGCGATTCGTCTCGAAAACGAGGCTAACAGCAGCACTTCCTACGCCACCTTTTTCAAAACCAAAGGCAACCGTCTACGCTTCGCCATCATCCTCGCCGTCGGCTTCTTCTCGCAGTGGTCCGGTAACGGCCTCATCTCCTACTATCTGACCCTCATCCTCGACTCGATAGGCTACACCGGGCAACAAACGCAGACCCTCATCAACGGGCTCCTCGCAATCTGGAGTCTCGTGACTTGTCTGTTCTTCTCGCTGATCGTGAACCGCTTCCGGCGACGAACCATGTTCTTGACATCCACCGTCACCATGCTAATCACCTTTGTCATATGGACGGGTCTGCAGTCAACATACGAGAAGCAGGTCGACGCCGGCGGCGAGGGGAGCCCCCATCTCGCCAAGGGCGTGCTGGCCATGATATTCCTCTACTCGCTCGCGTTCAACATCGGATGGACGCCGCTCCAGGTGACCTATGTCGTGGAGATCCTGCCTTACAACCTCCGAGCCCGCGGGCTCGTGCTCTACAACCTCTTCGTGGCCTGCGCGCTCATCTTCAACCAATACGCCAACCCCATCGCGATCACGGCCATCAAGTGGAAGTACTACATCGTGTACGACGTGTGGCTCCTCGTGGAGCTGTTGGTCGTGTACTTCCTGTTCGTGGAGACGTCTGGCTCGTCGCTCGAGGAGATGGCCGCGCTGATCGACGGCGAGGAGGCCCGTGAGAACATCATCGAGGGCGTGGCGCGCGCGACCGACAAACATGCCATACAGTCCTCGAGCCTGACCGCCGCGGATCTGGATGAAAAACGGGTTACGCCTGTGGAGAAAGCTCTTTAGATTTCAGGAATTGCGTAGTAATAATAGATAGAAACTACAACTCTTATTTGTCTGAATTAGTTTTATAACGAGAGTGAATCTGCTTTTGAAGTAGAGGTTTAGTACTCTGATCGTGAACCTATGTCCATCCATGACTAACCAGGAGATTGGAAAGTGAATCGAAAGCGGATTTCTCCACTGCCAGATTCGCATCAAAACAACCACATAAATTCCATGCTCACAGTTGTCATACCTTTCGTTTTAGCATAGAAGTAAATGAGTTAAAACGTCAAGACAATCACACCATCATGTACCAAAAAACGTGCAATCTCATGATATAACGCTATGCTATTCTCACTTCTCTGTCTCTTCCGCTCTTCCTCTGTCTTATCCATACTTTCATGTCTACACTACTGTCAACCTCGATACAAAAGAAAACGTGCTTGCTAGGCTACTTTAAAAAGCCAAAGTGGGGGTATCTCTATGTCCATCCATTCCAATCCCCAGAACTTCCTGCGCAAAAAATAACTTCCTAATCCATTTCGCTCCTTTCCATTGATGAAAATGCGCTGTAACTTGGAATGAGAACCGCCATAAAACCGTCCTGCAGTATTCTAAATCCTAGCCAAAACCCCAAGCCAACCAAACAACTACACCAGCCATACCGAAAAAGCAAAAAAGAAATAGAATTAGAAAAGAGAAAGAAAAAGACTACATGTGCAGGTGCATGCATGTGCCGGTCCAAGGAAGAACTTGACGAATTTTTGTTTCCCATCCTGCAGACCATCCAATCTAATTTTGTGTTCAACCATCAATTTTTTGCCTTTTGCCCAACACTCCTTAATCTTCAAATTTATCAAAGACTCGAAACCCAGTCAAAGAAAAGATGCTGTCCTCCTTGTTTTTGGCGTCAAAGATTGCTGAAGGTGGAGGTCTATAATACAATAAAAAGAAGGAATAAAGTTGTGTCTCAGTCGTGTTTATGTGTGCTGGGGTATATCGAATCTAAAGAAAAGACAATGCAGTATGATGATACCTCATCGCAAAATAGGAAAATTGCAACATCCTAATGACCAAGTCTTCCGAACGGTGCTCCGAAATTCGTGCTCGATTTCATCCTCAATGGTAGTACGGGCTCTTCGTCTTCTCCCCCGATGATCTCATCAAGGGAAGATCCCAAGATAGGACTGGTAGTATCTGACAAGGCACTCTTGGTGCTCTTTTCTGCTTCTACCTCAGGAGCTTCTTCTTCCACCATCTCCTTCTCAACCTTGGCTAATTTCTCAGCAAGCTGACTCAGGAAAAATTCATCTTTCGCTGGCAAGTTTGAGAGAGAAAGGGGACCAGTCAGGGGTTTATCAACGTCTTCTTCTTCCTCATCTGCAAGATCAAAAGCGCTCGACTCGGAGTTCTGGTGAATATGAACTTGGTTTGCTTGCGTATTAACCTTAGTGGGTGTCGCGGAACCGCTTTCCGCTGTAAAGCCTGCTAAGTTTGTGACCGAGTGATTGGGTGTGTGACCTGCGTGCATAGTCAAGCGTCTGTCCTCCGGTGCTAGAATCAATGTTTTTGTGTCGATCTTCTCTCGTTCAGATGCTGATGTCTCTCTTGACAGGGGAAGTCGGTTTTCCTTGCTGTTGGTTTGGGGACGCGGTGGTGCTCCATCTGGACTCAAAACTGCAGGGGAGCTGCCTTGTGGGGACAAGACTGTTGCTACAAATGTAGCTTCAATAGCAGAAGTTTTGATATGTATGCCCTCAAGCCCGGGATGAATAAGTGATATATCCACATTCTCAACTGGTGTTTCGGGAATTTTATCCAATACTCCGCCTCCATTTGTTGGTGGGCCTTGAGGACCAAAGCTTGAAGCGCTCAGTTCGCTAGAAGTGACTCTGATCGGGCTCTCTCTTGGTAAGGAAATCGCGTCAACACGTAGACCATCGGCACCTGGGTCTACAAATGTACGAGAAGGGTTTGAGGCGGTGGGTGCGTAAAAGCGAGCGCCATTCGCGTCCCGTCCGGATTCTTGAGGTACGGAACTGACGGAGCTCCCTGCTACGCTACCGGTTACGCTGACAGCGATTGATCCTGGGGCGTATGCGATTGCGCCTATTGGTGCTTGGCCGTGTCCTTGTGATCTTTCTCTGCCACCTAAATAACGTTAGCTGATTGAATATAGGATGGCACTTGCATAGGTGTGTTGTCATAATCAGTGACGTGTAGCAAGATCGCAATGGGTCTCATTTGTGTCTGACGCTATGATGAGTCGATTAGGCTTCCTCCAACCAGAGGTTCCATAGAATCCCATGGTTGTGACCAGATAAATTCATCAACACGTTTTACGCAATGAGATACTGCTCCTCCCCATTACAGCTTACAGCCTCCGTCTGTGCTTATGTATCTTTCGCACTTACCAGTAACATTCCCAGTCAAACCACTGGCCCTCAGCTTCTCGACTTCCCGCTCCAATTCCGCAATCCTGTGGTTTTGTTCCGTAATCGAAGCCATGAGTGTGGTTCTTTCCGTATCCCATAATGCTCTCTCCTCTGCCTGTACCTCCTGAATCCTGTCTCTGTCCTGCGCCATGTGCTTTCTCTCGCCTTCAGCTTGTTCTCGTATTTTCTTGGTGTAGGCCCTCCAATCCTCGATCATAGACGCCGTCTTCTCTTCCGCGCTCGTACTTCTTGTTTTGGGTGGGGAGATGGGGCGGCGAGATTGTACTGATGATGAGCCTGTGTAATGTTAGATTGTTCCGTCCTCAATATACCCCATGTTTGTCAAATAAAGTCAAACACTCATCAATGTGACATCTCGTCAGACCTGCGTGAATGCAGGGTGCGACACGCGCCATCACCGGTGATCTCTCTCACCAACGCATCATCAGAAAATGGAAAGAAAAATGAAGCTTACGGGAATAAGGCGGCCGTTGTTGGTTGTTCGGCGGACTCGTTCTCAAACCAAAATAATCTGCGGCGACCGTCATCTCGGTTCCTGCACTGCGTACCTGCGGCGAGCTCAATCGTCCAGGTGAGAATACTGGTGGTGAGGCAATTGCTCCTGAGGGTAGGAACGAGTCGTAGATAGGCATTTTGGGTTTTGGGTTTAGCATCGTTATTGCCTCCCGCGGTATCTTCTTTTACTAGCGGATGATGGTTTTCTAAGTGTGCAGGAAGAAAAACAACAAGAGTGACTCGCTGAAAGTAATATTCTTCACTCTAGTAAGCCGGCAGAACGGATTACTGGCCTTTGCGGCAGCGTAGAGGTGGAGAGTTGGGTTTTTTAACGTTGGATGACGCTGTGCGTTGTAGTTCTGGTTGATGTGTTGACAACGCAAACGCGGCCCGCTCCAGCTTACTCGTGTGGATGCTGACTCGTCTATCTCCTGGGTGAATTAGAAGCCGGTCGCTTCATCAAATCGATTATTCCTGCGCAGCAAGACTCGCATGTATTTGGCAGCCGTGATGGTATATAAAGCAATAGGGTTCAGCTCGATGGAGACGGTGAGTTGTGGTTGAATGATGTGCGGTCAGGAACCAGACGTCTAGAAAGGGAAGGCAGGGGGAACTGCATTCACCCTTTCTTCCTTCCTTCCTTTCGTTCGATGCTTGGTTGGTGGGTGGGGCCAGAGTGGGGCGGTGTGGATCCGGTGTGGATCATCGTGTCTCCAGTTTAGCCAGATATGGGGCGTCTCTGATTGGATCATAGGCTAAATTCCGAGAGATCACCCTGGATTTCCGGGCCGAGCCTTGCAATCGAACCAATGCCCCTTATGAACCCTTTTTAATTGCTGGAAAGGGTGAAAAGATATATCACCAGGCACGCCCCCATTCGACTGCTGCAGGGAAATATCAATAGCTGAGGAGGGAGGTCTCGAATGGGAATTCCTTCCACACGCCACCAGAGCTGAGTTGGGGTTGAGGCATCCGGCCACGTCACGCTCAGGCTGTTGGTGTTTGGCCCGAGGTACCTGCGCCGTAAGCAGCGTATGGAACCGGAATTATGGACCCCAAGTCTGAAAATGAACAGATGGGACGTCGAGGATTGGTGGAACTATAACTGGAACTGCTATTGCTTGGATTGCTTGTATTGGTGCCAGCGGTGAAGTCACGTTTGGCGGTCACAGGATCTGGATCAGGTGGGTTCTAGACTGCGAGAGGAAAAAAACACATCTTCTTTCGCTGCTGTTGTTTGGTGATGGATGAGTGATGCTCCGCTGGCTCTCTCCGGAGACCACTGCCAGTGGAGACAGTCTATGGTTACTGCTGGCTGGTAAGATTATGCGTGGACGCTATGCTGGATAGTTGAAGTTGTGTTGAGCCAGCCAGCCAAGTGTGGGTCAGTGGTTGGGGATTTGGCGGTGAGTTTGACATGATTCGAATGCATTGCTACACGCGATGAAAAGCCTAGACATACATGTACAGTAGCATGCGACAGATCTAGTGGGATCCATATCATGGGAGAGCTCCCAGTTGTCCACGTCGTGAACGATGAGATGGGAGTGGGGAGTTGGATGTTGGGTATGGATGGATATCTGGTGGAGATGTTCATCTGACAACTACTTGGGCACATCGGATGGTATCTGGGTAGGAGGGTATCGTGGCATCGCTATGTAGATCGAGGTCATGCAAATTAGATATTTACTATATCAATAACGAGCCGTCTCATGGCAGTAATAACATCTCTCCCATCATCAACTCCTACCTTATGCCCAATCCATCCCAATCAGCACGAAGTCATTCCACGAAATCCCGTCCCCCTCCCTCGTCCACCACCACCAAAAACACCAAAGCAAGCAGGAAATCCACCAACACCTACAAATCGAGCCAGCACTCCTCGACCAGCCGCCGAACCAGATCCAGAACCCACCAAACCGCTACAAGTACCAGCGCCACCTCCACCACCACCACCAAAGCAAAGCCAAAATCCAAGGCCCAAAAAGGCCTCATATTCCTTGACGACCTCGGCATCCTCCTCTTCTGCTACCCGCTGTCCGTCATCCACGACTTCGCCTTCCTCAACCTGCTCGACGACATCGGGATCCTGGCCCTGTGCAAACCAATGAGGTACCTAGAGCGTTTCTCTGCCTTTCTTGCCGGCGTTGATTTGGACGTCGTGTACCCTTCTTCATTTGTCGTGCATACGGTGGTGAACGGGAAGGGAAGCGTGTGTTGTGGTGCGTCGACATAGGAAGAAACGCTGATTCAAGAGGAACACAGGTATGCGGAGCGGCGAATGGAAAAACATGAGTGGTGAGGTGTGAGCAGGGTTGCATTGAGGTGCTTTGGGTGAGTTTGAAATATATCTTGCTCAAAGGTGAACTCATTAGAAGCTAGCTAATGGGTTTGCATGTTGTAGAACTCGTAGCTCATATTATGACGGTATTCAAAGTAAAGCGATCTGGTAAGATCAAGTGTTGGAAATAATAATGCAGGCACCTTGACAAAGTTAGAGTGTAGAGCTCTAGGGATATGAACTTGCAGTCATATAAAGAAATCTTAATTTTGAAAGAAATTTGTATATGGAGGGCTATCTGAATAGAATATAATATTAACCCTGACTGTCTAGGCAAGACATATTTAAACAAATATTTAACATCGATATCTAAAATCAATATCTAAGAAACCAAAGGCATCTTAGAAATTATGTGGGACATATTTTCTGCTCCGTTGTATCAACCATAGCGATTATAAAGCGGAGAGTATCTTGAATAAATTTTCAGCTTCGAAAGATTTGAGGGAAAAAATAAAAGCATAATATTCATGACATAACGCACCTCAAAAAGACCACTCGGGCTTTTCTTTATGGCCTTTTGCTATTCATTACGAATCCATCAAGAAGCATTGGTACTCGTTGTTCATAATAGGAAGAATTCTCACAGCTACCTTTACTATACCACGGCTTCCTGATCTTGCATCTGTCAACAGTAGATAAATATCGCTGTTTCATCCGATATTTCGTCTGTCTCCTGTCTGCGGTCGCTATCATACACACACACGACATTCAATCATTCGGTCAAGGCAACTCGCCCGTTCCGATACATTAGATGTTCCTACGTTAACATTGCCCGACTTCAAGACTCCGATTTCAACCATTAGAGAAAAGATAATCTGGATGCAGCAAATGAAAGTAAAGAAGATGCACGCTCAGAAGGCTCACGCGAACAGTTCAAACCTGCAATTTAGGCGGGCGGTAGTTCAATAGAAGCCGGACGATAATTGAAAAGAAAGGTCACGAGCCACACTTTTTCTTGACTTTAATGTAACTCATGCACCGGCATGTCTATACCAAGTGTTCGACGGTCTCCTCGATGAAGGAAATCGACACGAGCGCATATCTACACCGGTACACACAGGAAGGAACACACACAGATCAAAACAACAATGCCGTATCATCAAGAACGGCATAATGATCACTTATATCATATTCCCGTTTCTTGTCCTCCATTTTCTCTTTCCCGGCCAAACATCAACCATATCCTGCGCGTACTCGCTCGCAGAGGCTTGGTATCTTACAAGCATGACCTTGGCTGTAGTATCCCAAGCCTCCTTGGAGATGGATAGGTAACATAAACAGCATGAAAAACGATCAACGCACGGAATGATCAGGGATGAAATAAACAAAGGCTGAGGGGGGCTGCTGATTCCGATCTTGTTCAACAGGCAAGACGGACTCCACGAGAAGGCAAAAAGGATATGAGGAGAGGAAAGCCAAGACGGGGGTTATGGGAAAATAAAGGTAGATGGACCTTGGCGATAGATAAATATTATTTGGTTGATGCGATCGACATTGAATTGGACCAAGTGATCACAGGGGAGAACTTGGCGGAATTGAATATCGCCGGTACCTGAACACGATCTTCAGAATTGCGTATACCCTACAGTAATACTCGGACTAATTGTCTTGGATTCTGTAATACGATACTGATACTTTATAGGTGGGCAGATAAATCTTCAAATCACATAAGGAATTCTGATACTCAACGAAAGAAGCACAGATTTCCCGCCTCCTAGATCGGCTTAGCGATCAACGGAAGACAAGACTTTTGGTAAAAGGAAGTATAAGATTTCCGTAGTGATATATACTTTATTGAGATCTTAGATCACGGCTGAAGGCGCAGTTCGGGAGTGTCCGGTAGGGCGTTACACAAAGGTTCTTGGCTGTAATACAAGTGAAATGCTCTTTTTGCTGGGCGTGAAACTTCTCACTTGGCTCTTGGGTAGATCACTGGTTGTTTGCAATAACCCGCACATATAGACTCTACGTCTGACTTTCAATGCATCCTCATGCATGCAAGGAAAAATCCTGTGTAAAAATATCTTGAAGGGGTGTCGATGTTTCACCCCCACGATCACCTCCGCAATCGGTCGTCTGCGCATCAAGCGGAAGAAAGTACAATTACACGAAGTACAAGACGAATGCCATATTGACTCCTGTGAGAAAGGCACACCGCTCGAAAAGATTGGACCTGCTGGTAAGATAGCTGGTGAGAATGTGTTCGGTGAGGCAGTGAGGCACAGCTGCGGTGAGATGGCAAAATGGTTGAGATGTGCAGAGCCTCAATGCTCAGCATGCAGTTAGCTTAAATACCTCACAGTCGTGTGACATTCTTCCTCAACTAGGACGTGGGGTAAGCAATGCCTTCTCTAGATTACAATGTCACCGCTAGATGTATAATCAGCAATTGAGATCGCAAATTAAATTATTCAGATTAGTGCTCAATTTGGATGTTCGCCGGCCGTCGTACTTGATATTGCTAGTGAACACTGGCAGTTTTCGAATAGTCAATGAGTCTGTAGAGAGATTTCCCTAATGGAACATGACTTCACAATCTGGGGAACGTCGAGGACAAGCTTTGATGTGACTTGGCTATTGGCTTACCTGCAATGCAGCACTACTGTACTATAGTTCATGCATGCAGGAAGAACAACCAACAGCCACAAGGAATAGGTGGCCGTCGATGGCTTTTATCCAAAATGTCGGGCAATAATGGAACTCTCTGAAGGTCAATTGCAAGATTCTCCATGAAAATATATTGAGACGACCGAGACCAGGTTGGAATGTGTGGCTTATAGTGGCTGTATTCAACCACCAATCGTGGGTACTCAATATGCAGCCCACAAACCCAAACAGACACCATCACTTCTCGTTTCGTTGCTGGCAAAAACTGTTTCAACTCTTCCATGCCAGTTTCCAGTGATTTGAAACCAGATCAACTCCAAATGCCTAGCGGTCTTAACATGCAGAGTAGATTGTGAAAGTTACCAACTGACTTGGTCAGCATGACGATGTGGAAAGGAACGTGACGGTTAGCAATTCACGTCAAAGACATCCACCTGACATGCCAAGCCAGCCGGCAAAACGGCATCTGAAAGCTTGGTTATTTTCGGTATATGGCCGTGAAAGCTGTCGAGACGACCGTAGCTGCTTTGTAGATCTGGAGGGGCATGTTGGTGGGCTTCCTGGGAACTGTGGAGGGCCCGTCTAACTTTCCTCATTCAAAGCCTCAGTCAAGCATACTTAGGTTATTCCATTTGGTAACTCACTCCGGCCGGTCTTCGTATCTATTGACTCTGGTCCATACTACATATAGACGACGATGTAATCACTCCCTTCACACTGCCGGGTTTGAACTTGATTAGATACTTTGGAACAACAGCCTCCCGATCGTCCCCGGCATCGCCCAGAGATGTCAACATCTTCCACCCAACAGTGATTGGCTCATGCCAACCCATCCATAACAACAGAATCTCCCGGTTGGTCCAGACAGGTTCATACCAAGAGCATCCAAGAGTGTCCAAGATGAAGATACAGCACCAAGGCCACCCTTTATTAGAGCAAAAGGCGTCACTTCAAGGGACCTGGGAGGAGAGGAAGCTTCTTGGGTTGTTCTCTGATGCTTCTACCGGGTCGATGATGTACTTTGATTGT
>Ga0247808_10001758_pt1 | contig 10477 bp, 13 predicted proteins | sample UWRJL089202R1_FD_179914 | JGI IMG/M metagenome (GOLD analysis project Ga0247808, IMG submission 179914) | Plant litter microbial communities from Arlington Agricultural Research Station in Wisconsin, United States - UWRJ-L089-202R-1 | ecosystem: Environmental > Terrestrial > Plant litter >... | reverse complement strand
CAATGACAACCAGGTCATCTTACAATATGATGTGAGTAATTGGAACAACTATGCACAGCCCCTCATGCAAGACAAGCTACATCATTCCGGACCTGAAAAGCCAATGGAAAAATATTTCGTAAAAACGGGAAATACCCGGTATGGTATTCAGAACCTGGCTTATGATCCCAATTCAGGAAACTTGTTTGCAGCGGTATATAAAGGATCTAAAATGCAATATCCCAATTATAACTTGTTTGTTATTGATGGCCGCAAGAAAGCAATAACGGTGAGGATACAATCCGGTAATCAACCCTTGAAAGTAAAAACACTCTCGTTGCTTAAAGAAGGGCCTGAAGACCTACAGTCAGGAATCAGGGGCTGGACTTTCAACTGGGGAGCCACAGGTTTATGCCCTTTAGGAAACGGCTATTTCTACCTGTCTCATAACAATAAAACGAAAGACGGACAGCAGGAAACCACCCTCTATAAATACCAATGGAGAGGAGATCAGGAAACTGCTTTTGTAAAAGTTAACCCGCTTTAGCTTTTCTTTTCCATAAGGTAACTCGTAAGCTTTTTGATCAGACTATTTTCCATTTCAAATACATCACAAAAAACCAGGTTAAGTTTTGTGCCATCCTTTTTAGTTGCAATTACTGTCCCCTCCGCTATAACAACATTATTTTCTTCTGTTAGTCTGCTCACTTTAATTACAGGCTTACCCGTAAAAGCATCGTTTTCTATCTCTTTATCGAAAGCTGCTTTACCCTTATGTAAATAGGCACCCGGCAATTCCCAGATCACATCTTCTGTTAAACAGGAAAGTATTTTTGCATGGTCACTGGCATTAAAGCCGTCCATGTACATCATTACAGTTGTTTTATTCTTGCTCATATCCTTGTTTTGTTGTGGATTTGAAAAACTACTCATGATCAAAGTTGAGACGAGCAGTGCCAAATAGCTGATTCTCCGTATTATCATCTTATTTTTGTTTTATACCTCTTTCAGTAAGACTATAGTAAACCAAAAAATCCTTTGCCACGAATTGACTCGAGATTAATAGGCTACAAAATAACGTTTAAGCTTCCATTTCCTATGAATAAACAACCTGTTTACTAAGGGCTAAGAAACCCGACTTATATTTCAAAATTAATATTCAAACGGAAATAAAAAAATAATTTTAACCAACATTTAGCGCTGACATAAGGCTGTCACAACACGGCCGCATCTTTACGTTAAGCAGTTGCAAACAGCAACGGCAGCTAAACGCTAAATTAAAAAATATGTCAGGTTACATTATCATTATGGCTACAGACGTTCATCGGTCAAAGGATCTGGGAAATCTCTCAAAAGCACTTCAATCATTTCCACATGTCAAAGAATGGTCCATAGACATGACCGATTGCGATAAAGTGCTCAGAATTTCAGCGAGCAATGATATCAGCACAGCACTGATCAGCAACCTTCAAGCCGCAGGTTTGAGTTGCAACGTGATGGGGATTTTTGATGCCCCGTGTTAGCCCAGATTCCTATAGTCTTCGCGAACGGGCTGAAATATATCAAACAGCTTACAATCTGTTAATGCAACTCCCCCATGTTCTACATAGGGTGGAATAACTGCAATCATTCCTTTTGTGAAGATCTTTGTTTCACCGTTAATGGTAAATTCAAATGCTCCTTCGTCGACCTGCGAGACCTGCTCATGCAGGTGTTTGTGAACAGGCATCACTGCCCCTTTTTTGACCTCCCAAAAACCAAGGGTCATAGATTCCGTGTGTATAAATTTTGCGGTGTAGCCTGTTATCACTTCCACATCAGGAACATTGGATAATTCAATCATATTATCAATTTATAACACAATAGTATTAAAAATAACGCTATATCCCAACTGGCATCGCCTGAGACATAAAGTCACAGTTGTAGCCAAATCTTTTTAGCAGTGCCGCAATATTGCCCGGCTCAGCTGTATTACCCTCAGCCCTTAAAATATGGTCACAATCTTCCAAATCAAAATTGAGTTTCAATCCTGGAAATTCATGTTGCAGAAGCGCCAGGAGCAGCTTCGATTCCTGCAATAACAATACATTGGTTTTGAAAACCAATACTAATTTTTCAAAGTTCTTCATAATAACCTGGATTGTCTGTAAACCGATGGACTAACACCAATTCTTTTCTGAAAGAGTCTGGTAAAATATTTATCATCCTCAAAACCCAATGCATGTGAAACTTCCTTAATGCTGCTTGTTGTGTAAAGCAGGAGTCGACGGGCCTCTGTAAATACCTCCTGCTGTATCATCCAGGTAGCGGAAAATCCTGTAACTGATTTTGTGGTATCATTGAGATGGCTCACCGTGATATTCATTTTTGCAGCGTAATCGGCAGGCCGTTTCAACTCCCGGTAACGCGCTTTTAGCAAGACCCTGAATTTTTGAACAATTTCGAGCTTCCTGACGGAATATGCACGGGCCAACTGCATTTCCTGTTGCTCAAAAATTCTTGCCGCCTGGTGGAAAAAAGCGTTCGTCATAGACTGAAGTACCTGCCTGCCGAACATTTCTGCGGAATCATTTCCTGTTTGATACATCAGCGACATTAATTGTACAAACCAGTCAATCTGTGGTATAGTAAGCTCCAGCAAGGCCAGAGGCGCAACCGCCCGATCAAAAATACTCCTCGACGCTTCATCGACCAGTTCCTTCTTAAATTCCAAAACCCAGCCCGCTGCATGCTCAGCCTCAATAATCTCATGCACCTGGCCAGGGCAGACAATCATGATAGAGGGAGCCTCGATCTCATACAGCTGGAAGTCAAGCTTAAATTTAGCAGATCCAGAAGTCGCAATAAAGCAACAATAATAATCATGACGGTGTGGAACGGACCATAGCTCACTCTCTCTTGCTGAATCGGACGTAATTGCAAATATGCCAATACCGGTGTTCCCGGCCTGCATAGGTATTATGGCTATGTTACGACCAGAATCCATGTCCGTAAATTTTAACGCCCGGTCCGAGCTGATTCTTCAACGTAGCACGCAATTCTCTTACCATCGTATTGTTTCCGGCAATATACACAGAGGCGAACTTTTTCAGGTCCTGTGTGTCTGACCAGTGTTTTAATGCAGGAAATGCTGACTTTTCATTTTTGGCAATAAAAGTGAATTCGGGGTGATTGTTTATAAATTCCATAGGAGCCTGTTGGTCATCGTTGATAAATATACCTACTTCCAGTGGAAAATCCGTCCTGTTTGTCAGTTGCTTTAGCGCTAAAAAATGTCCTATTGCAGTGCCATCTCCGAGTCCCAAAACCGGCCCGGGATTAACCGGCAGATGTGCAGCATGCGCTTCGCCCAGCAATATTTTATCTCCTACGCTCAGCGCTGAAATCCATTTACTTCCTATACCCTGATGCCCGGCTTCTATGAACAAAGTGCAGGTCTGCTGATCAATATTCCATAATGCCGGCGTATAATCGCGGTACTCCAGCAAACCTACCTGACACTTTAATCGCTTAATGGTATTCCATTTCTCCATGCTGACGGCCGGTAGGCTGATGTCAAGTTCATACATCAATGAGTTTGGCCAGAGACGTTTTGCTATCACCTGCGACTGGCTAAACAATTGTTCCAGCAATCCTCCTAATGTTCTTTTAATAATATTCGCCATGCCTGATAATCGAAAAACAAAATTATAGTGAAGCCCTGAGGTTTGGAACGCATGAACGGCGGGCTTTGGTGGACAAACCGCGTAGAGCATGCAGATACGTTAAAGCTACCACATAACCCGCTAATCCATACCAAGTCCATACTTAGTCCATATCAAGTCCAATAAAATTCCATCAAAATATAAGCTTGGCATTGAGTATATATTTTTTAAGTATAGACTTCCTGGTACTTTGATATATAAGTTATATTTACTATATTCATCTCACTATTAACAGAATAGCTTATGTAAAAAAGAAAATTATGGCAAGAATTAAAGGAAAGTACATTATCGGAGCAGTAGGCACGGTAACGTACAAACAGACAAAACATGGGGGTGTTATTTCCAGTCGGGTAAGAACAGTCCAGCAAACAGATGCGACGAAAAAAAGCGCAGCCTTTTTTGGCAATATGTCGGTATTTAATAAGAATCTGAGAGTATATCTTTCAGCAATCGGGCATCAGGATACGGGTTTAATGACCAGGCTTAACAAGGAAATGCTGGGGATTATTAGTCCTTGTTACGATAAGGAAACGAAAGTTTATGATTTTTCCAAAAGTTACTTCGGCCGACTCAACGGTATCGACCTTAATGACATTTCTCCGTTAAAAGATTACCTGTATCCATTGCCCTCATGTCATCAGCATGAAAACAAACTCATTGTCAATATCCCTGAAATGGTCATTCATGAAAACCTCATTTTTGCTGCTTATGCTTCAATTTGTGTGATGCAACTTAAAGTCATACATTTTGATTTGAATGGCGGCTATCTTAAAGACGTGGATGTTACGCGACTGATCATTAACAGCAGCGATACCATGGTTGCAGCACAGGAGTTTACCTTTGAGACATTTCCGGGAACATTATCTGTATTAGCGATTGGTCTTCAGTATTACAAAAAAGAAAACGGTTTTCAGGTTGCATTAAATTCAGTTGATTTTTCTCCTTCGGCAATTATTTTTGCGATGTTTAGTAAGGGCGTTTTCTCTGAGAAAATAAAAGAGACTAGTTTAATTCAGACGGAGGAGGGAATGAAGAGTACAAGAATTACTATATGGGATAAAAAGCATTCCGGATTTCCTATCCAGCAACTACCTGTTGAGTAAGGTCTCAGAAGGTTTAACACGGTAGTCCATCCGCCCTTTCAACACATTGCCTGTGCTCGCGAAGCGGCTGTTCAAGTACGTGCTCACAATGTAAGCTCTCCCTTTAACAAAGGGCTGTGCAGGAATGAATACGACTGTACTGTCAGTCACTTCAACGCGTCCTGCTACAGGCGCTTCCATAATAGCAGTATCCTGATCAGAAGGTGTCTGTACCACTGTGATCAATCGGCTTCTGAGAGAATCCGCTGTGGTATCGCTTTTTAGCTGATAAAGTCCATCCTGATCTACTCCACGAACAACTATAGCATTGCTGTCTGCAGTGAATCCAATTAAAACCGGCTTATTATTTGCTGAGGAACAAGCGGAGAGGCTATACACCAATGCCAGGACACAAATATATTTGATCAGGTTGAGCATAAACAAAACTAAACATTATGAGACTTATTATTGAAATTTTATTGATGGGATTGGCGGTGTTTCTGGGCGCGCGATTGGTACCAGGTGTACACATCGACGGTTATGGAACGGCGATTATTGCCGCTATTTTAATTGCATTGGCAAACGCTACCATCGGATTTATACTCAGGATCCTTACTTTCCCGATTAACTTCTTAACGCTCGGCCTGGTTTCTTTCATCATTACCGTTTTAATGATTTTGCTGGTAGATAATTTGATGAGCGGATTCTCTACAAGTGGTTTCTGGGCAGCGGCATTTTTAGCGATCGTGGTTGCACTGATCAAAGCGTTGTTCAACGCGATCGCGGGATCTCCGGAAGACCATTAAAAAAACTACATAACAAAGGGCTGCGTGAATATCATGCAGCCCTTTGTTCAACTATATGTCTTACTTTAAAACTTCCCTGGAAATCACCATCTTCTGGATCTCCGAAGTTCCCTCATAGATTTGCGTAATTTTAGCATCGCGCATCAGTCTTTCTACATGGTATTCTTTCACAAAACCATAACCTCCGTGAATCTGCACTGCTTCAACAGTTACATCCATTGCGACTTTAGATGCATAAAGCTTTGCCATTGATCCCGCGAGGGTGTAAGATAAGCCCTGATCTTTCATCCAGGCCGCCTTATAGACAAGCATTCTTGCCGCCTCGATTTGCGTAGCCATATCTGCCAGCTTAAACGCTATCGCCTGGTGCTCATAGATCGCCTTACCAAAGGATTTGCGCTGTTGCGCATACGCCAGTGCCATTTCATAAGCACCGGCAGCAATGCCAAGTGCCTGTGCGGCTATACCGATGCGTCCGCCTTCCAGGGTTTTCATGGCAAACTTAAAACCGAAGCCATCTTCGCCTATCCGATTCTCTTTTGGTACTTTCACATCGTTGAACATCAATGAGTGCGTATCTGAGCCGCGGATACCCAGCTTATTTTCTTTTGGCCCTATGGTAAATCCAGGTGTACCTTTTTCTACAATAAAAGCATTAATTCCTCTATGTTTAAGTGATTTGTCGGTTTGAGCAATAACCAGATAGGTCGAGGCTGTACTTCCATTCGTGATCCAGTTCTTGGTTCCGTTCAACAGGTAATAATCTCCTCTGTCTTCTGCGGTAGTTTGCTGTGATGTTGCGTCAGAACCAGCTTCTGGTTCTGATAAACAGAATGCGCCAATCTGCTGACCAGATGCCAGCGGCTTGAGGTATTTCTCCTTTTGTTCTTCTGTGCCGTAAGCCTCAAGCCCATAACACACCAGGGAATTGTTCACCGAGACTACTACTGATGCAGAGGCGTCTATTTTAGAAAGCTCTTCCATAACCAGCACATAGGACAAGGCATCAAGGCCACTTCCACTGTACTTTTCACTCACCATCATCCCCAGAAAACCCAACTCACCTAGTTTTTTAACCTGTTCGGCGGGGAATTTCTGATGTTCATCCCTTTCAATGACTCCAGGTTTCAGTTCAGTCTGTGCGAAATCGCGTGCAGCCTGTTGGATCATCAATTGTTCTTCACTAAGTTGAAATTGCATAATATAAGTATCTATAAAATCCGTTCTGCCAAATTTAGTATTTCTCTTTGGAAATACTATGGATGCATAGCAATTTTATATCAATACACATAGCGCTCCCTATTTACAGGATATTGACTTATTTCAGCAAGTGGTTATTATCATCCGGGAAGACCAATATTGGATGATATAGTTTGGCTTCTGCTATAGGAAGCGAGCCATAAGACATGATAATCAGGATGTCGCCAACCTGAACTTTCCTTGCAGTAGCACCATTCAGACACACAGTACCCGTCCCTCTTTCACCTTTAATTACATAGGTTTCGAAACGTTCACCATTATTGTTATTTACGATTTGAACTTTCTCATTTGCAATGATCTGAGCCGCATCCATCAGATCTTCATCGATGGTAATGCTGCCTACGTAGTTCAATTCTGCCTGCGTTACTTTAACGCGGTGTATTTTCGATTTTAATATCTCGATAATCATTGTGCAAAGTTAGCTAAAGTTTTAACGGATTATTGTAAAAATTTAGGGGAGCAGGATGTTGTCGATCAGACGGGTTTCACCAACTTTAGCAGCGACAAGCGCCACCAGGTCAGGAGCGGATTTATCGGCCACCGATTGCAGTGTTTCTCCGTTAGCTATGGTGAAGTAATCAAGCTCCACACCAGGTGTAGCAGTAATCATTGAACGGGCATCAATCAGCAACTCATCAATAGCAGCAGTACTGAAGTTTTCCTGTACATAGTTGAGCGCTCTGCTGAGTACGAGCGCATGCTTACGGTCGGCAGGCGACAAATGTATGTTTCTGGAGCTCATTGCCAGCCCATCTTCCTCACGGATAATTGGGCAGGACAGGATTTCAAGCTGCATGCCAAAATGGGCCACCATTTGCCTGATCATCAGGATCTGCTGGAAGTCCTTTTGTCCGAAACAGGCGATATCAGGATCTACCGCGTCAAAGAGTTTCTTTACAATTTGAGTTACACCCTGATAATGTCCTTTCCTGAAAGCACCCTCGAGGAGGAATTCTGCAGGGCCGAGATCGATATGCCAGGTTTCCGGTTCTGGATACATTTCTGCCACGGCGGGCATAAACACAACATCACATCCTGCTTCTTCCAGCATGCGGATATCATGTTCCAACGGTCTCGGGTATTTTTCCAGATCCTTGGGATCTGTGAACTGGGTTGGATTTACAAAGATGCTGCAAACCACCACATCGGCTTTTTGCTGGGCAAGCTTTAGCAAAGAAATATGTCCCTTATGCAGGGCACCCATTGTAGGTACCAATGCAATTTTTTGCGCAGCGGATTTAACCGGTTTGAGCAACATCTGTAATGCTGCTATCGTATTTATAACTTTCAATCTAACGTATAAAGTTTCCTGCCCCAAAGTTGGACAATTATCCATTCCCAACAAAACATCTTACGCAAGATATTGATAAATGTTATAATTTTGCTTATCTTTGCCCCTTGATTATCTTTTCTTTAACATAATTTTATTTACGAATATGGAGATGGCAAAAACGAAGCTACTGATTGTTACACACGAGATGTCGCCTTTCCTCGAACTTACCAAAATTTCAGAAATTACCCGTCAGTTACCACAGGCGATGCAGGATAAAGGATTCGAAATCCGCATCCTGATGCCTAAATTCGGAAACATTAATGAGAGAAGGAACAGATTACACGAAGTTATCCGCTTGTCAGGGATGAACATTGTGATTGACGACAATGACAATCCATTAATCATTAAAGTTGCTTCTATTCCTGCGGCACGTATGCAGGTATACTTTTTGGATAATGAAGATTATTTTCACCGTAAGTATGTTTTCAGAGACAAAGAAAATAAATTTTACGCTGACAATGATGAAAGAACAATTTTCTTCTGTAAAGGTGCATTGGAAACTGTTAAAAAACTAGGCTGGGCTCCTGATATTGTACATTGCCATGGCTGGATGACCGCGTTGGTTCCTGCTTATATCAAAACATCGTACAAAAACGACCCTACTTTTAAAAATGCAAAGGTTGTTTATTCTGTGTATGAAGACTGCTTCTCAGAAAACCTGAATGCAGATCTGCACAAGAAAGCCGTAATGAACGCAATGACTGCTGAGGATACTAAGATGTTCGAAAATGCGAATTGCAGCACCATGCATATAGGTGCAATTACTTACTCTGATGCCGTTGTTTTAGCAGATGAAAACATCAGTGATGATGTGTTAAAATTTGTTAAAGATTCCAATAAACCAACTTTAGCTTTTAATTTAACCGAAAATTTCGAGAACTTCTATGCGTTATATGAAGAAATCTCGGACGAAGAATTGATTTCAATAGCTTAAACTGGTATTATTAATAACATATGAAATTTAAAAGACTAGACTTATTGACCCTGTTAATAAGTCTTTTTATTTTTGCTTCCTGCAAAAACTCAAGTACAATTGGTCTGGATGTTGACCCCGCAACTGCGATTGACGGAAAGCTCATAGACTCTGTTACCGTTTTAACCCGTACCGTGGCAGATGAACCAGCAACATCTCTTAACCTCACTGCATTCCCTTTTGGTTACATGAGCGACCCAACCTTCGGAACCTCTGAGGCTGCTTTAGCGATGTCAGTTACCCTGCCAGCTTCAGCCGCCTATGATTTTGGCACCAATGCTGTAATAGACTCTGCCATCCTGGTGCTTCCCTATGCTACAACTGGTTTTTATGGTGATTCGACATCTACGTACAGTATCGACGTACATCAGTTGACCGCAGATATCACAGACGCTGATGCCTCGGCATTTAAAAGCAACAAAGGTTTTGCCTATAACACTACGCTTCCGGGATTTTCTGATGGCGTTTTAGGAAACTATACAGGAAAAATCAAACCTACTACACCATTAAAAGTTACTACAATTGTAAGTGGTGCTGCAGACACATTAATCGCTGCAGCTCCTCAACTCCGTATCAAACTCAGTAATACGTTTGTCCAGAATAATATTATGAACCTGGGTGCAGCTACTTTGATTAACAATGCAACTTTCGCCAATGCTTTTAAGGGTCTGCATCTGAGCATGAACAAAACAAAGTCTTCTGGTAAGGGGGGCGTTATGTTCTTTACGCTTGGAACCAACTCTAATGTGGAGATTTACTTCAAACGTCAGAATGCAACGACAACCACCGTGAAAGACACTGTGATGGCCAGCTTCCCTATTTTAGCCAGTACAACAGCAGCAACCGTTGGTCATGATTATACAGGTACAGATGTTGCAAAGCAACTGAGCACACCTACAACTCAATATCAAATTACCTATTTACAGGGCCTTGCCGGTCTGAGAAATAAGATCAGCTTTCCCCATATGGCAAGCTTCATTAAAAATTTAGGTGGTAAAGTGGTCATCAACAAGGCTGAGCTGGTGGTTGATTTAAGTTCGGGTACTGATGTAGCCCCTTACTATGCGGCGCCCGGTCTTACAATGTACACCACAGATCTTGCAGGGAAAAGGATTAACATCACCGATAACGACCAAAACACGCCAAACTCCACAATCAAGATTGGCGGTACTTTTGGGGGTGGCTATGATCAGACCAATAAGAACTATACGTTTATTGTAACAAATTTCGTACAAGGGCTTCTTAATGGTACCACAGTAGATCGCGGGACATACCTGGGGGTATTAGGATCAAGTTCCATACTAACCCCACTAACTGCCGCAGACCGTTCTGTGATTGGA
>Ga0247808_10001755_pt1 | contig 10494 bp, 7 predicted proteins | sample UWRJL089202R1_FD_179914 | JGI IMG/M metagenome (GOLD analysis project Ga0247808, IMG submission 179914) | Plant litter microbial communities from Arlington Agricultural Research Station in Wisconsin, United States - UWRJ-L089-202R-1 | ecosystem: Environmental > Terrestrial > Plant litter >... | reverse complement strand
TCTTCGTAGAGAGTGCACGTCGCTTAGACAAGTCTAAGTTCGCGTCATCGTTCCCTACGTTATCGGTGTGACCTTCTAAATATAATTTGTATTTCGGTTTGTTGCGTAACAACTTCGCTAATTCTTCCAATGAAGAGTAAGAAGATTGAACGATCACATCCGAGTTCGTTTCGAACAACAAGTTATCGAATGCCGCCTGCAAGGCTTTTTGCTCTTCCGGTTTCAACTCAGGACAACCTTTGTTGGTTTTCGGTCCAGGCGTTTGCGGACACAAGTCATGGTAATCGTCCGTACCGTCACCGTCGGAGTCAATGAAGGGAGGAGGGCAGCCGAAGTATTTCGGAAGACCGATCTCTTTCGGACATTTATCCTGAGCGTCTTCGATGCCGTCACCGTCAGAGTCAGGACAACCGTGGAAACGCTTCAAGCCCGGTACTTTTGGACAATCGTCCACGTTATCAAAAATGCCGTCACCGTCAGAATCTTTCCATGGACAACCGTGGTTCTCTTTAGGACCCGCTTCGTTTTTACAGGAATCTTCGTAATCGAATACCCCGTCAAAATCCACGTCATACGGACAGCCGAAAGGCGTTACCGGTTCTCCTTTCGGAGTGTGGATGCATTGATCGCGGGAATCCATGACACCATCACCGTCAGAATCGCGGTCGTGGTAGATGGGCGTGTAAGGTTCGTTTTTAATGTGCCTGGCCGCTTTCTTTTGCGCCTTCGCTTTCTTCTTGCTTTGCTTCGGATTCTGGGCCTGAACCGTGTTCAAACTCCCGATCAGCAAAAGCGCCAGTACCATGTAAAGGCTGAGGCGAGTAGTTGATTGTAAAAATTTCTTCATGCTTTGGTAGGGTAATTTACTATTAATATAAAGACGGGAGGGCATTATTACAAATAAACGGAGAGAAAATAGAAAATAGAGAATAGAAAATAGAGAGAATAGAAAATAGAGATAGAAATAGAATGCAATTCCTTCTCTATTCTCTATTTTCTATTTTCTATTCTCTCTATTAAAGCTGCAACAGTCTGTCTTTCAAACTCTGAATCTTCGACAACGCATCGTCTTTTTTCTTCTGCTCGATTTCGAGCACCTGTTTGGGAGCGCTTTGTACGAAACGTTCGTTCGACAGTTTCTTTTCCACCGATACTAGAAAGCCTTCCAGGTATTCAATTTCCTTTTGTGTTTTCTCTTTCTCTTTTACCGGATCAAGCAAACCTTCCAGTACCACCTGCCATTCGTCGCGACCTACGAGGAACGAAACAGAAGCCGGATTTTTATCCGTGCTGTATTGAATGTCTTTTACGAAAGCAAGTTTTTTCAAAATGTCTGCAAAGGGCGCGAACTCTTCTTGGGCAGCAGGCGGCAACACGATGTCCGTCAATTGATCCTTCGCCAATTGTTTTTCATTGCGGATGTTACGCAATTGAGAAATCGCATCCGTCAGCTTACGACCCGTTTCTAATATGGCCTGATCTTTCACTTCTGCCTGCGGCCATGATGCGATGATCAATGCCTGCGCATCGGTACGCGTTCTCGCCGTTTGCCATAACTCTTCCGAAATGAAAGGCATGAAGGGATGAATGATTTGTAAGAGTTGTTCGAAATAACCTAAGGTCTTGTCATACGTCTCCTTCGCGATCGGCTGACCGAAAGCAGGCTTCACCATTTCCAAATACCAGGCACAGAAATCATCCCATACCAGTTTGTACATCGCCATCAGCGCATCCGACAAACGGTACTTGTCAAAATGTTCGTTGATCTCCGCCAACGCCACAGGCATGGTATTTTCAAACCAGGCCATCGTTGCCTTGTCAGACGCGGTGGCCGGCGTGTTCACTGTTTCCCATTGCTGAATCAAACGGAAGGCGTTCCATATTTTATTGGAGAAATTACGGCCTTGTTCGCAGTACTTCTCGTCGAATAGTAAATCATTACCGGCAGGAGAACTCAACAACATCCCGAAACGCACACCGTCCGCTCCGTATTTTTGAATGAGCAGCAAAGGATCCGGCGAGTTGCCCAAAGACTTCGACATCTTGCGTCCCTGCTTGTCGCGCACGATACCCGTTAAGTAGACATTTTCAAAAGGCTTCTCGCCTCGGAACGCATAACCCGCCATGATCATACGCGCGACCCAGAAGAATAAAATTTCAGGAGCAGTTACGAGATCGTTGGTAGGGTAGAAGTACTTGATGTCCGCGTTGTTCGGATCTTTAAAACCGTCAAACACCGACACGGGCCATAGCCAGGAAGAGAACCAGGTATCCAGTACATCTTCGTCCTGCTTCAATTGATCTGCCGTGATGGAAGAATTTAATTTTTTAGCAGCAGCCAATGCTTCTGCATCCGATTGCGCCACGACGAATTGTCCGTCGGGTAAGTAGTAAGCCGGAATGCGTTGTCCCCACCACAGTTGACGCGATACACACCAGTCCTTGATGTTCTCGATCCAGTGACGGTACGTGTTTTTAAATTTCGGAGGATAGAGTTTGATCTCGTCGTTCATCACGCTGCTCAATACTTCCGGATGTTTCTCCATGAATTTCTTCATGTCCACAAACCATTGCAAAGACAAACGTGGTTCGATGACCGCATCTGTACGCTCCGAATAACCGATGCTGTTTTTCAGGTCCTCGATCTTGTCCATCAGGCCAAGGCTCTCCAGTTCTTTTACGATTTCCTTACGCACCACAAAACGATCCTTGCCTTCGTACTTCCCGCCAACCGCGTTGATCGAGCCGTCGTCGTTCATGACATTGATCACTTCCAGCTTGTGCTTGCGACCGAGTTCATTATCGTTCATGTCGTGAGCAGGCGTTACCTTCAGACAACCCGTACCGAATTCCAGGTCCACGTATTCGTCTTCAATGATCGGTACCTCACGATTGACAATAGGAACAATCGCCTTCTTGCCCTTCAAATGCGCCCAGCGCGGATCGTTGGGATTGATACAGATGGCAGTATCGCCCAATAACGTTTCCGGACGAGTGGTAGCAACGATTAAGAAATCCTTGCTGCCTTCGACAGGATATTTAATGTAGAATAATTTCGAGTTGACATCTTTATGAATCACCTCTTCGTCCGACAAAGCCGTTTTACCTTGCGGATCCCAGTTCACCATGCGGTTGCCGCGGTAGATGAGGCCGTCGTTGTAGAGTTTTACGAAGACTTCGATCACCGCCTCCGACATCACCGGTTCCATGGTGAAGCGCGTACGGTCCCAGTCGCAGGAAGCGCCTAGGTGTTTCAATTGTTGAAGAATGATGCCTCCGTATTTTTCTTTCCAGTCCCAGGCATGACCTAAGAATTCATCGCGTGTCAGATCACTTTTCTTGATGCCCTGCTCACGCAGCATTTGAACCACCTTCGCTTCTGTAGCAATCGAAGCGTGATCGGTACCAGGTACCCAGCAGGCTTCTTTGCCCAACATGCGTGCGCGGCGGATCATCACGTCTTGAATGGTATTGTTGAGCATATGGCCCATGTGCAAAATCCCCGTCACGTTCGGCGGAGGAATCACAATGGTATAAGGCTCTTTATCGGGGTTGGCTTTAGCGGCGAAAAAACCTTTATCGTTCCAGTAGCTGTACCACTTGTTCTCCACAGCAGCCGGATCGTAGGTTTTGCTTAATTCTTTGGTGTCCATTTCTTAGTCTAAATCTAGGGGCGAAATTTACCTCTTTTTAGGTTAAATGGCAAAGATGAGGGAGTGGTAAGTGATAAGTTGGAAGTGGTAAGGATGGATATTGGCCTGAAGCGCTATCCATGGGCTGTCCCCTGACAGGCCATCGTATTAATCACCCATTGGCCTTTCATTAACAAACGTTTCGACCTGTCAGGGGACAGGCCGAGGAATAAGCTCATCGTATCTATTAGACGATGAGCTTTTTGTTACTAAAAACAAGTTCCCCTTTAGGGGCCAGGGGCAAGACAGTATAAAGTGCAACGCAAGCTTTAATACCCTCTTTCGTTCTCCGCTCTGTTTCTCCGCTCTGCTTCAGTTACCATTTATCTGCCTCTTCGGATCCACCGTGATTGAGATCCGGCATGACGATCTTATTCCATTTGACAGTTTTGGGAAGATCGTCACCGATCAAATAACCGTATGGTTTCAGGGCATCTACACGGTCGAAGATGACCTTCATGATGGCGATCATAGGGAGAGCGAGGAACATGCCTGCAATGCCGGCCAATGTACCGAAAACGATGACACCCAGTATAGAAACCAGTGCATTGATCTGCACTTTATTGCCCACGATTTTAGGAACGAGGAAGTTGTTGTCAAACAATTGAATCCCCCAGATCATAAAACCGATTTTGATCACAATGGAGGGGTCAGTAGAAGCGGTAAGCGCTGCCAGCACGGTCAGGAAAGCGGCACAGAGAATACCGATGTAAGGAATCAGGTTGAGCAAGGCCGTGATCACACCCAGGAGGATGGCATAAGGTACACCCAACAGCATTAATCCACCGGTAGTCAGTCCCGCTACAATGAACATTTCGATGAGTAATCCGACGATGTAGTTTTGTACGATCGATCCGATGTTTACTAAAATGTCAATGAGCCTTTTATGTTCTTTGGTCGGCACAATCTTGCAAAGAAAATTGACGAACAGTTTTCTGTACAGCAGGATGAGAAAAGTATAAAGCGGAATCAGAATCAGGCTCATCGCGGTATTGGTAAAGGAACTCAGTGTTTCTCCCATACCGCCGTTCAGTGTTTTGGTTGCCGTTTCCTTGATGTATTGTTCCTGTTTTTTACCACTCACATGAAAGGTTTGATTGATCCATTGCTCCCCATGGGTAATGTGCATCTTAAAGTTTTGTTTGATTTTCGGCCATTCGTGCGAGATGTCCGCGGCCTGGTAATAGATAAACATTAAGATGCTCCCGAGGAAAGCGAATAGCAGGATACAGGAAATTAAAACGGCAACCACATTGGGCACACGCCACCTTTTGTTCAGAAAACTGACGACTGGATTCAGCAGGATCGCAAAGAGAAAGGCTAAAAGCAACGGAACAATAATTTGTTGTCCCAGAAATAAGATGGCTGCGCCGATACAAATACAGATCAAGACAAGCGTAAATCGCAGGATACCTGAAGCGTCACTGGTAGTTTTAAATTCCATAAAGAAAAAGAAAGATAGGTTTGTATGCTGGAACAAGGATTCCAATAACCACACCAAAGGGGAGAAAGAGAAATATAAAGCAAAAGAGGCTCATTAGCCCAATAACAGAAAGAGAAACAGAAAGAGAAACAGGTTAATCCCGCTGCTCTTTCTCTTTCTGTTTCTTAAATTTTGTGTATTATATTCTACGATGGGGAAGTAAATGCCGCTTTTGTTTCATTATATCGGTTTCACATTGGGTACCATGACGGTGAAAGTTGTGCCTTCTCCAAAAACAGATTCTACGGCAATGGTACCGTTGAGTTTTTGTAATGTTTCTTTCACGATGTACAATCCAAGTCCGGCGCCTTTGCTCTCGTCGGTGGCCCGGAAAAACATGTTGTAGATCATATTGATGTATTCCGAGTCGATACCAATGCCATTGTCTTTGACAACGATACGCACTTCGCTGTCGTTGTCAATGGACTTCGCTTCGATGTGCAGTGTTTTTTTTGCTTTCTTATCGTCGCAATACAGGATGGCATTAGAAATCAAACTTTGCAGAATGGTGGTTAAGCGGTATTGATCCGAATAAAAAGGCACGTCCAGTTTTACGTTGATTGTTTTGATAATGTCTGCGTAGCGGTCCAGGTATTTGACTCTTTCGAAGCATTCTTTGACCAGCTTCTCCATGTTGATCGGAGAAAGCATCAAAGGACTGCGGGCATTGCGGGAGTAGTCCAGAATTTCCTTGATGGTGTCATCCAATCGGTTTACGCTCTGCTCAATCATGCTGAGGTAAGGGGAGAAATTGAAGTTGTATTTCTGGTCCTCCAGTTTCGCCACGTGCACCAGGCCAAGTACAGAGGCGAGGGGAGAACGGAGGTTATGGGAGACACTGTATACAAAAGAATCCAGTTCGCGGTTGATCTTAATGAGTTCTTCGTTTTGCCTGCGCAGCGATTCTTCATCCTGTTTACGTTTACGCTGCATCTCGTGCTGCATCAACGAAAATTTGATGGCCACCGGCAAACGGGAAAGATTGGATTTCAAAACATAATCATCTGCACCGCGCTTGATACAATTTACGGCAAACTCTTCCGAAACGGACCCGGTTACAACAATAAAGGGCACGTCCAGATCCATGCCCTGGCAAATCTCCAGGGCTTCGATAGAGTTGAATTGAGGCAGGGAGTGATCAGAAAGGATCACGTCCGGATCAAATTCTACCAGCGCTTCCATGAATTTGGCGCGTTCATCTACACGAAGGGAGGTAAACGTAAATTTTTCTTTTTTCAATACACGTTCCAGCAATTCTGCATCTTCAGGAACGTCTTCCAACATCAGAATTTTTAATTCCTCTTGCATCACGAATTATCCTTTCTATTTTTTATTGAGGGGTTTGATTCAGTACTAACCAGAATAAACCCAATTGTCCCACCGCTATACCAAATTGCTCAAAATCCAGCGGTTTTACAATATAAGCGTTCACTCCCAATTTATAAGTTTCTACAATGTCTCTTTCCTCCTTTGATGAAGTCAGCATGACCACCGGAATGGTACGTGTTCGTTCATCGGCTTTCAGTTTGCGGAGCACTTCAATGCCGTCTACTTTCGGCATTTTCAGATCGAGCAGTACCAGTTTGGGTTTGGTGTTTTTTTCATCGAACAAATAATCAAGTGCTTCCTGACCGTCCAGCAAATGGAGTAAACTATTGGCCAGGTTACTTTTACGCAACGCACGGATGGCCAATTCTGCATCGTCCGGATTGTCTTCTACTAAAAGAATGTCTACTGCATGTTGTGTCATAGTGATTTAGTTTGGAATGGAAAAGTAAAAAGTAGCGCCAAGGTCGGGCAGACCTTCTGCCCATACATTGCCGCCATGGCGTGTGACAATTCGCTTCACAATGGCCAGTCCTACACCTGTACCTTCAAATTCATTGATGCGATGCAGCCGCTGAAATACGCCAAAGAGTTTGTGCACATACTGCATGTCAAATCCGGCCCCGTTGTCTTTGACATAATAGATGCTTTCCGATCCTTTCTTATAAGAACCGATTTCAATCTGTATGCTGTTCTTTTTCTGCGAATATTTGATCGCATTGGAAAGCAGATTAAACCACACCTGACGGATCATGTTTAAATCTCCGCGGCAATCGTCCAAATGTTGCACGTTGAACTGGATCGGAATGATTTTGTCTTGTTCCTTAAAATCATTGATGAGTTGTTGAACCAAAACATTCATATCAATCGCGTGATTCGATAATTCTTTTCGCCCGATTTGTGAGAAGTTTAATAAATCATCGATCAATTGTCCCATGCGTTTAGAACTTTTGATGATGACATTGGTGACACGTTTTCCTTCATTGTCCAGCGTATGTCCGTAATCTTCTTCCAGGATCTGGGCATAGCCGCTGATCGAACGCAGCGGACTGCGTAAGTCGTGAGAGACCGTGTAGGTAAAGGCTTCGAGCTCCTGGTTCAGGGTATTGATTTTATCGTTGGCTAGTTTTTGTTCGGTATAATCAAACGTGGTGGTCCTGCTTCTTAAATAATTTCCGTTACTGTCGTAAATTGCAGTAGAGTTCACAATGACAGGAAAAGACGTTTTGTCTTTTCTGACGATGTTAAACTGAACATTATGGATGACCCATTTTTCTTTTAGTTCAGGAAATTTTTGCTGAAACTCTTTAAGACCCTCTTCGTCCATGAGATCAAAAATTTTCTTTTTGCCAATGAGTTCTTCTTTTGTATAACCCAGCCAATCGCACATGGTGCTATTCACTTGCAGGAAGAAGCCGTTGGCATCTAAAGAGTGATAACCGCAAGGCGCGTTGTCGTAAAGGTCCTCAATGTCTTTGGATGCTTTTAATAATTCCTGTTCTGCCCGGTTACGTGCCCGCAGGTTGAGGTAAATGGTATAAAACAAACCCAGTAAAATGAATAATGTCACCGTAAGCATCGCGAGGAATACCTGATTGGCTTTGGTCGCCTGCTTTTCGTTTTCAAATGTTCGTTGGTCAAGCAAAGCCGCTTCCTCGTTCATGAGATCAGCAAACGCAAGCCGTATACTGTCCATGAGTTTTTTACCCTTTAGAGAAGTGATGAGTGAAATACTTTCCTTCGGATTCTTTTTATACAAATCAATTACCTCGTCACTGAATGCCAGTTTTTTTTCAATCAGCGAAGCCAGTTGTATCACACGCGCATATTGTCTCGGATTGTCTTTGGTCAGTTCTTTCAAGGATTGAACCTGAGGATCGATGTATTGTTTGCCTTTGAAATAGGGGAGTAAAAAATCCGTATTATTGGTCAGGCAGAATCCCCGTTGCCCGGTTTCAATATCTGTAAGCGTAGAGAGTAATTGCTGGGAACGGTAAAGTACCTGGTGTGTATGATCCACCCAACGGCTGGTTTTCAACTGACTTTTGTTATTGTCGTATGTATATATCCCTACTAAAATGACCAGCGAAAGGGTAATTATAAATCCAATAACAACTTTAAACTCGAAGCGCATGGCTTATTAATCTCTTGTTATGTAAAAAGTATTGATTCAAAGACTGGTATCTAACCAATCTTCCTGAAAATGATTGCTAGGACTATTATTTAGTCCTCTTGAACAATGAATTTACATAATTTTATCGGGAATAATAAGTAATTCGTCATCTAAATTAAGTGTTTCAGCATACATTAAACGAAGCAGGGGAACTGTCTTGAAAGGTAAAAAAGCAGAAGGATGTAACATTGCCCTTGCGAAATCGGTATATTTAACGGTAGAATTAAAACTAAACAAACACGATATGAGAACATCAAATCCTGCATTAGGAGACAAAACATTTAATTTGCGCGCAGCCGAAGGAGAAGAGTCGATGACTATTCGCGGCACAGTAAATAAGTCAGCGATCTTAATAGGAATCATTGTTTTTGCCGGTGCTCTTTCCTGGACACAGTTCATGAGTGGCAACAGCATAGCGATGATACTCTTATGGGGAGGAGTAATTGGCGGATTGATTTTAGCCATTATCACTATTTTCAAAAAGGAATGGGCTCCTGTGACGGCGCCTATATATGCAGCTTTTGAAGGATTGGCGTTGGGTGGAATTTCTGCCATGGCAGAAATGATGTTCAGTGGTATTGTATTGCAAGCCATCCTGCTTACTGTCGGAACGTTCGTTGCTTTATTGGCCGCTTACCGTTCAGGCCTGATCAAAGCAACGGAAAATTTTAAGTTAGGTGTAGTGGCTGCTACCGGCGCTATTGGTTTGATCTACATGATCTCTTTCGGTATGCGTATGTTTGGAATGGAAATGCCGTACCTGCATGACAATGGTCTTATTGGTATCGGTATTAGTTTAGTGATCGTTGTGGTTGCCGCATTGAACCTGGTATTGGACTTTGACTTCATCGAACACGGTGCTGAAAGCAAAGCTCCTAAGTTTATGGAATGGTACGCTGCTTTCGGTCTTATCGTAACCTTGGTTTGGCTGTACCTTGAGATCTTAAGGTTGTTGATGAAATTGAATAGCAGAGACTAGTTGATGGATCAGAAATCTGAGATCAGATAAAAAGAAAGCCCTTGTTAATTTTAACAAGGGCTTTCTTTTTATATTAATAAATTCAGATTTCAGATCTCTTACATTGACGGTTCTTCCTGCGTCTTCTTTAGCAGTCGGATGATTTCTTCTTTATCCTGGATTTGGCTGCGAAGCAGAGCTACTTCTTTTTCAAGAGCAGTCATGCGTTCCATGGCGTCATCCAATATTTCTTTGTTGGGGCTTCTGTGATCGGCAGAAAACTCTTCCAACATTTCTCCTTCACCCCGGTATAACCAGTTAGGACTTAAAGTTGGAAATGCTTTACTGATGTTATTGAAAAAATCAATGTTTGGAATATTTTTTCCCTTCTTCGCATTCGAAATGGTGTTCTCGGAAAGATCAGCCAGCTTGCTCAGTTGTTTTTGATTGATCTTAAAATGCTTTAACAGAAGCTCTAATCGTTCGGGTACATTGATAGCCATAGGAGTGTCTCTTCAAAAAGATGTCTATTATTTAATGATATAATACGGACCATTCAATGAAACAGTTGTGATAATTCAATGAAAAGATAACCACAGCCCTTGGTATTGTTGGCACTACAAAGATAAAGAATATTTTTTGTTTTGTGTTTTTCAAATAAAAAATCGTCTTTTATAATGTTTAGGTCACGGGCATTTTGAGTTTTACCCTTTATTAGGTACCTTGTGTAAGGTTTTGAGGATAATAGTAATTTTTTACTATATGAAGAAGATAGATTGGATACTGCTGGTAGATGATGATGAAATAGATCGGTTTGTGAACGAAAAGATCATCCGCCAGTGTGATGTAAGTTTTCCCGTAC
>Ga0247808_10001751_pt1 | contig 10499 bp, 13 predicted proteins | sample UWRJL089202R1_FD_179914 | JGI IMG/M metagenome (GOLD analysis project Ga0247808, IMG submission 179914) | Plant litter microbial communities from Arlington Agricultural Research Station in Wisconsin, United States - UWRJ-L089-202R-1 | ecosystem: Environmental > Terrestrial > Plant litter >... | reverse complement strand
TCCCTTGAACTCCTGCACCTGCTGGCCCAGCTGGCCGCTCGAGGCGTAGCTGTTGTGCGGGGCGAAGAATCCAATGGTGTTGTAACCCCAGTAGTTCGACAGTCCCTTGTCCTGAAGGGTGCTGTCGTTGACAAACTGGTGCACGGGCATGAGCTCGATCGCGGTGATGCCGAGCTTCTGCAGGTGCTCGATGATCGCCGGGTGCGCGACGCCACTGTAGGTTCCGCGCATTTCTTCGGGGATCGCCGGATGAAGCTCTGTGAGGCCCTTGACGTGTGCCTCGTAAATGACGGTCTGCGAGTACGGGGTGCGAGGGAGACGGTCACCAGCCCAGTCGAAGAACGGGTTAACCACAACACCGAGCATCATGTGTGCGGCGGAATCGTCGTCGTTGCGCGAGTCGGGGTCGCCGAAGTTGTAAGAGAAGAGCGACTGGTCCCAGTCGATCTCCCCGGCCGTCGCCTTGGCGTACGGGTCAAGCAGAAGCTTGTTGGGGTTAGTGCGCTTGCCCGCCTCGGGGTCGTACTCACCATGCACGCGATAGCCGTAACGCTGCCCGGGCTGGATGCTGGGAAGGTACGCGTGCCACACGTAGGCGTCGACCTCGGTGATCTCCACACGAGTCTCAGTGCCGTCTTCCTCGAAGAGGCACAGTTCCACGCGATCCGCTGCTTCGCTGAAGAGAGCGAAGTTGGTGCCATTGCCGTCGAAGGTGGCGCCCAGAGGGTATGCCGATCCTGGCCAGGTGTACATGTGGTCCTTTCGTTGACCGTTGCCTACACCGTACAGTTACCACAACTGTGGTCGCAGACGATCGCCGACCATGCTATTCGGGGTTTCTCCCGCGGCGAAGCCGGACCGAGATTGTGCCGTCGGGAGGCTAGGGGACAACCATCAGCGAGCAGTAGGGTTAGCCGAGATGCCGACCCCGTCACTGAATGTCTCGATCGTTATCCCCGCGTTCAACGAAGAGGGCACGATCCGCGCTTGTCTGCTCGCAGCGCTCCGTCAGACCTCTCCGGCACACGAAATCATCGTTGTCGACAACCGTTCTGTGGATCGAACACCGACGGTTGTACGGGAGATTCAAGACGAATTCCCAGCAGCGCCGATCGTTTACTGCCGTCAGGATCTCGTCCAGGGCCTCATCCCGACCCGCAATTTTGGGCTCGACCGCGCCACCGGTGATGTGCTTGGCCGTATCGACGCCGACTCGGTGCTGCACCCCACCTGGGTCGCTGAGGTGCAGAAAGCGTTCCGGGACCCCGCCGTCGCCGCCGCAACCGGGCCAGTGAGCTATTACGACATGCCACTGGAGAAGTTCGGCCTGCGCGCCGACGACCGGGTGCGCCGCGTCATGATCAAACTCGCCCGCGACTACTCGTTTGTGTTCGGCAGCAATATGGCGCTGCGTCGGTCGGCATGGCAGGAGATCCGCGACGAGGTCTGCCTCGACGAAGACGACGAGCTGCACGAAGACATCGACATCTCGGTGCACCTCCACGCAAACATGCTGCGTGTGCAATACGTCTCGTCGATGGTCGCCGGGATGAGCGCTCGCCGAATCGATGACTCCCCCTTCGACTACCTCTACTACGTGCGGCGGTTCGAACGCACGTATAAACGGCATGGCGTCCAGGGTGTGGGCGTGCGGGTTCCCATGTACCTCTTCCTCACCATCTACCCGGCGCTCAAGGTAATCCGTCGCAGTCGCGTGCGTCGCACGGCATTGGGGATAGACGGATGACGCGGCACGTCGCGCTACTGCGAGGCATCAACGTTGGCACGGCGAAACGCATTGCCATGGCCGATCTCCGCCGAGTGTTTGAGAGCCTCGGATACACGCACGTCCGCACCGTCCTGCAGAGTGGCAACGTTGTGTTCGACGCGCCACACCTCCTCGATACGGAGGCGGCCACCCGGCTCCAAACCGCCATCGCGGACGACACCGGGGTGAACAGTCGTGTGCTGGTGGTGCCCGCCGATCGTTTTCTCGAGATCGTCCGCAAAAACCCGTTCGCGGACGCGGCAGACCCGTCTCGCATGCTGGTGACCTTCCTCGACTCTCCGCTGGACGAGCGCACCGTCGTGACTCCGAGCGACGAAGAACTCGCTCCCGAACGCATTTTCGTGACGGATGAGGCGCTGTACCAGTGGATCCCCGACGGGTTGCTGAAGTCCCGCGTCATCCTGACCGCCCCCACCAAATCGACCGTGCTTGCGACTGGCCGCAATCTTCGAACCGTCACCCGCATCGTTGCCCTGGTGTCGGGGCCGGATGACGCGGTGTCACCTACCGTGGACGTATGACAATTGCGACGGCGCCTGACCCGATTCACAACACCACCGAGCCTTGGGTAGCGAAACAGATCGCCGAGTATCTGGCGACGGACGGTGCCAAACCGGTGTTCCGGTATCACGCACCGCTGCTGCTTCTCACTACCCGCGGGAGGAAGACGGGGGAATGGCGACGAACTTGTTTAATTTATGGGCTTGACAACGAACGAATTCTCATCGTGGCATCGTTGGGCGGTGCGCCGAACCACCCGGTCTGGTACCTCAACCTCACCGAAAATCCTCGTGTGTGGGTGCAGATTGGTGGCGAAACGTTCTGGGCTGTCGCGCGCGATGCCGCAGCCGACGAAAAACCTGCCCTCTGGGACACGATGGTTGGCATCTACCCCGACTACGCGGACTACCAGACAAAAACGGACCGTCAGATCCCCGTGGTGGTCCTCGAGCGCGAGCGCTGACAGCCGACCGTCGTCCGGCGACCGTTAGCCGAGGCGGGGAACAACCTCCCGGGCGAGGAAGTCCAGGTGATCGAGGTCGGCCAGGTCCATGATTTGGAAATAGACGCGCGAGATGCCGAGTTCGGAGAGCGCGCCGATCTGGTCGACGATCTGGTCGGCCGTGCCCGCGAAGCCGTCCGTGCGCAGCGACAGCAGGTCCCGGCCAATAGCATCTGCCCGGCGGGAGGCATCTGCCTCCGTGGTTCCCGATGCGGTTGTCCCCGCAATTGAGAGGATCAGCTCCCCGGGGTCGCGCCCGATGGCCTCACATGCGCGGCGCACCCGGTCCAGCCTGCCGGGAATCTCCGGGGTATCGCTCACGAAGCCGGCGTTGTACTCGGTCGCGAACCGTGCGGCGAGCGCGGGGGTTTTGGTGGGTCCGCCGCCACCGACGATGACGGGTACTGGCGACTGCACCGGTTTTGGTAATGCGGGGGACTCAGTGAGGGTGTAGTGCTCACCGGCGAACGAATAGCTTTCACCGGGCGGTGTCGCCCACAGGCCAGTCACTATTGCAAGTTGTTCCTCGAGCAGACCGAAGCGTTTTGCCGGAAACGGAATCCCGTAGGCCTCGTGTTCGCGCTGGTACCACCCGGTTCCCAGACCCAACTCGGCCCGCCCGCCCGACATTTGGTCGACCTGGGCGACCTGAATCGCCAGGATGCCGGGGTGCCGGTAGGTGACCGACGACACAAGTGTGCCCAGCTTGATGCGCGAGGTGTCGCGAGCGAGTCCCGCCAGCGACGTCCAAGCGTCCGAAGGACCGGGCATTCCGTCGCCGTTGCCCATCACGAGGTAGTGGTCACTGCGGAAGAACGCGTCGAAGCCGAGGCGCTCGGTCGCCTGGGCGATCGCGAGGAGGTCGTCGTAGCTTGCACCCTGCTGGGGTTCGGTGAAGATGCGGAAGTCCATGATGTGAGCCTAGACTCGTCTCTGAACACGGGAGTCCGGTATGCCGGGCTGAGAGGAAGCTTCTCCAAGCTTCGACCGTCGAACCTGATCTGGATCATGCCAGCGCAGGGAGGCAATCTCTTTTAACCCGTGCCATTTCATCTCCTGAAAGGCACGTCAATGACAGCATCACCCCTCGCCCCTTCCCGCCCCCGAGTCTTTGTACGCTGGCGCGTCGTCGACATCGTCGTGGCCAGCGTTATCGGAGTCGCCAGCGGCATCATCTTCGTCGCGTGGAATGTGCTCTCCACACCCGTGACCGACCCGCTGAAAGCACTCCTTCCCGGGCTCCAGGCCGTCGGCGGAGGCTTCTGGCTCTTCGCCGGTGTGCTTACCGCGCTGATTGTGCGCAAACCCGGAGCGGCACTGTACGGCGAAATCGTCGCCGCAACGGTCTCGGCACTCATCGGTAACCAGTGGGGACCCTTGACCCTGGTGAGCGGCGCGACGCAGGGACTCGGAGCGGAGCTGGTCTTCCTTCTCTTCTTCTACGCCAACTGGCGTGCCTACGTCGCCCTCCTCGCCGGAGCCGGCGCGGGGCTGGCGATGGCGCTCACCGACCTCACCCTCTGGTACCCGGGCTCAGGAGCACTATTTGTCACCGTGTACACCGTGTCTGCGGTGGTGGGCGGCGCCCTCATCGCCGGGCTGCTGTCATGGCTTGCAGCACGCGGTATCGCTCGCACCGGGGCGCTCAACCGCTTCGCGTCGGGGCGCGAAAGCACGGTGCGCGTCTGAACCCCGGCAGTTCGAATTCCCCAGCCGCGCGCATTACCGCGCGCGGCTGGGGCTGGCGGCACGCCGGGCGGCGTGCCTGGGCCGTGAACGAACTCGACCTGACCATCTCTCCGGGGGAGCGGGTGCTCCTACTTGGTGCCTCTGGCGCTGGCAAATCGACCCTGCTGCACGCGCTCGCCGGCGTACTCGGCGGGGATGATGAAGGCGAAACCAATGGCGAGCTTCTCCTCGACGGAGCGCCTCCAAGCGAGGGTCGAGGGCGTGCCGGCCTCGTGCTGCAGGACCCCGACAGCCAGGTCATCCTCGCTCGGGTGGGGGACGACGTTGCGTTCGGTTGTGAAAACCTCGGTGTACCTCGCGACCAGATCTGGCAGCGCGTCACCCACGCACTCGACGCGGTCGGGCTCAATCTCGCCCTCGACCACCCAACCTCCCGCCTGTCCGGTGGTCAGAAACAGCGACTGGCCCTCGCTGGTGTCCTCGCAATGAGGCCCGGACTTCTCCTGCTTGACGAACCCACCGCCAACCTCGACGCCGAGGGCGTGCGGGAGGTGCGGGAATCCGTTGCTCGAGTCGTCGAGTCCACGCAGGCCACCCTCGTTGTGGTCGAACACCGGGTGGACGTCTGGCTTCCCCTTATCGACCGGGTAATTGTGCTTGCCCCGGGCGGTGGAGTTCTTGCCGATGGGCCCGCCGCAGACATTTTGGACCAGAGGGGTGCCGAGTTGGCGGCCAGCGGAGTGTGGGTTCCCGGCTTTCCCCCGCCGCGCCCCCTACGTGTTCGTACCGCCGCCCGGGAGTTACTCGCCACGACCAACCTCGCGATCGGGCGTGCCACAACCCTACGGAGCGATATCGCGTGTTCGGTTCGCGGGGGTACCACACTCGCGATAACCGGAGAGAACGGGGCGGGGAAAAGTACCCTGGGGCTGACGCTCGCTGGCCTGCTTCCTCCACGAGCGGGTGAGGTCGTCGCCCGCGATGCACTGGCGGACGGTGCGGGGGCACACCCCATTCGCTGGAAATCCCGCGAACTACTGACGCGCATCGGAACGGTATTCCAGGATCCGGAACACCAGTTTCTGGCCTCCACTGTGCGCGCGGAACTTGAGGTGGGCCCCCGCGCATTGCGTATGCCCGCCGCCGAGATCACCGCCCGGGTCGACGAACTGCTCCAGCGACTGCGTCTCGATCACCTCGCCGGAGCGAATCCATTCACCCTGTCCGGCGGTGAAAAGCGGCGGCTGAGCGTGGCCACGGTGCTTGCCACTCGCCCGCAGGTTCTCGTTCTCGACGAACCGACGTTCGGTCAGGATTCCCGCACGTGGACGGAAATGGTGGCGCTCCTCGCCACACTCGTTGACGGCGGCAGCGCCGTTGTTGCGATCACCCATGATGCCGAGTTCGTCGACGTGCTCGCAGACGAGGAGATTGTGCTGTGACCGATCTGCTCACCCCCACCCGTGGCACGCAGGCGATCCACCGGGTCAACCCGGTGGCGAAGCTGGGCGCTGCTTTCCTGCTCAGCGCATGCCTGGTGCTGTCGATCGACTGGGTGTCCGCCGCGGTGGCGCTCATTCTCGAAAGCGTGCTCTTTTTCTTCGCGGGGGTCTCCGCACGCACGTTTTTCACCCGCACCCTGCCGGTGTGGATTGCGGCCCCGCTCACGGCGCTAACCATCGCGCTGTACGGGCAAACCAGTGGGCAGGTGTACTTCGAGTTTCTGTTCGCGCGCGTGAGTGATGGGTCGTTGTCACTCGCGCTCGCAACGCTTCTCCGGGTGCTCGCGATCGGCCTCCCCGCGGTCGTGCTGTTTCTCACTGTCGACCCCACCGACCTGGCAGATGGACTCGCGCAGGTCGTTCGACTGCCATCCCGGTTCGTTCTTGGCGCTCTTGCCGCGCTGCGTCTCGTAGGGCTTTTTCTCGACGATTGGAAGTCCCTCGAACTTGCCCGTCGTGCCCGCGGGGTGGGGGACACCGGCCGCCTCCGTCGTGTCGCCGGCCAGGCATTTGCGTTGCTGGTCCTCTCGATCCGTCGAGGCAGCAAACTGGCCACCGCGATGGAAGCGCGCGCATTTGGCGCCCCGGGGGAGCGCACCTGGGCGCGTGAGTCCTCGTTCGGTGCGCTGGAGTGGCTGCTGATCGTGATCGGTGGTCTCATTGGAGCTGCCGCGATCACTACCTCGGTGCTGACAGGAAACTGGAATTTCATTGCCTCCTAGAATCCTCATCGATGGCCGTTCCGGATCGGGAAAAACGGAGTTGGCGTCTGCCCTTGTCGACGGGTGGGATGGCGCCCAACTCGTGCGCCTCGACGACATCTACCCCGGGTGGGATGGGCTGGACGAAGCCAGTGCGCAGGTGCACACAACCCTGCTCCGAGACCTGCGCTGGCAGCGCTGGGATTGGGCCACCGATCGCCTTGCCGAATGGCACATTCTCGACCCCGACCGGCCGATTGTGATCGAGGGATGCGGCGCCCTGACCGCGGCCAGTAGGCGCCGTGCAACGCTGTCACTCTGGGTCGAACTCGACACCCCCACACGAAAGCGCCGAGCACTTGCTCGCGACGGCGCGGTGTACACCCGGGAGTGGGACCGCTGGGCGGCGCAGGAAGAACGCTTTCTCGCCCGCGAGAATCCCCGATCCTTCGCCGACGAAGTGGTGGACGGCACCAACGTGACGCGCAATGTTGCGCAATGGAGGGCCCCTCGCCCGGCGTGAGATGACAGCATGGACGAGTGACGTCACCACTCATCTCCGTGTCCCAGCTCCGAGCCGACCTGGCTGGGCCCACCCCGCCCGCGATCCTCGATGCGAGCCTTGTGCTGCACCATCCCGAGTTCGACGGTGATTACCGTCGAGACAACGGTCACCCACGCTGGCTCGCCGGGCATATCCCCGGATCCCAGCACGTCGACGTAAGCACCCAATTCAGTGACCCCAGCTCGACGCTGCATTACACCCACCCCGAACCGCAGGCGATTGCCGATGAGCTTGCTCGGATCGGCGTCGGCCACGAGACACCGGTCGTTGTGTACGACACCACCGGCACGCTGTGGGCAGCGCGGCTCTGGTATCTGCTCCGCTGGATCGGAGTCGATGTTCGGGTACTCGACGGCGGCTACGACGCCTGGCTCGCAGCAGGCGCCCCGGTGGCGACCAGTGACGACACGGCGCCGGTCGCCGTGGAGTCGTGGGAGGCGCGTACCTCGTTCAACCCATGGGTAGACAAAGCAGAACTCGCCCGCCGCAGCGCCGACGACGGGATTCCGCTGGTGTGCGGCTTGCCCGCAGGCTCCTTCTCCGGGGCGAGCCCAACGCGGTATTCACGCCGTGGCCGCATTCCTGGCAGCGTCAATGTGTCCAGCCGCGACCTCTTTAACGGCGATGGAACGGTGGTGGATGACGCGGAAATTGTGGCGTCATACCAAGCGGCCGGGGTTTCCGTGGCGCCGAAGGCTCCCGAGATATTGCTTTACTGCGGGGGCGGCATCTCCGCCGCGGGCAATGCTCTGACGCTCGCGCAAATCGGAGTGACCGCCGTGCGTATCTACGACGGCTCGCTCGAGGAATGGTCTGCCGACTCCAGTCTCACTCTGGTTGTCGACTAGCGGACCGATCGAGTTTTGTTACGCCCAGCCGAGCTCGTGCAGCTGGTCGTCGTCAATTCCGTAGAAGTGCGCGATCTCGTGCACCAAGGTGATGTGAATCTGATCCTTGAGCTCGTCGAGCGTCTCGGATATGGCGACAAGCGGCTCGCGGTAGAGAATGATTCGGTCGGGTAGCTCGCCGAACCCGTACGTGCCGCGCTCGGTGAGGGCGACACCGTCGTACAACCCCAGCACGTCGAGGGACCCGTCTTCGGGACGGGCCTCGGTCACAAACACAACGTTCTCAAGCCCATCGACCATTTCGTCGGGCAGCTCGTCTAGTTCATCGACGACCAGCGACTCGAATTCTTCCTCGCTGAGCGGCTCCATACGTTCAGCCTCGCACACCTCAGCTGTCGATAGCCTCGACGAGAGTTTCCTGCAGGTATCCGAGCCATTCGTAGATTGCGCGGGTCATGGCACTGGTTCCCGGGGGCATGGACCCATCCCGCTCGACTCCGAGCCGTGCCGCGAGAGTGAGGCGGAGGTCCGTGAGGGTGCGAAGCCATGAGCCCACACCGGCGGCGTCCAGGTTGACGTGAACGCGTCGGCGGCGTGCCGGCACCGCGAGGGACTGCAGGACAGTGCGGGCGTTACGGACTTTCCCATCGGCGAGGTCAGCTTCGGTGTATCGCCGAAACTCAGCCGCGTCCTCAGCGTTCTCGCGATACCCGTCAGGTAGGAGTCGCGCAATTGCTGCGTCTGCGTTGTGGCCCGCGCGATGTTCCACAAGATCTGCCAGCTGACGGGTGAGATCGCTGAGGATTCGGACCTCGCCGGGCGCAAAGCGCGCTGACGCGCCGCCATTCGGCGCCGCCTCGAACCGGCTCACGCGTCGGCCTTCTGCATTGATGCCCACAGGCCGAACCCGTGCATCGCTTCGACATGGCGTTCCATCTCTTCGCGGCCACCGGTCGCGACAACAGCACGACCCTCGGTGTGTACGAGAAGCATCAACCGGGTGGCTTCGGCGCGGTCAAACCCGAAGTAGCTGCGGAATACCCATGACACGTACGACATCAAATTGACGGGGTCATCCCACACGAGCGTGACCCAGGGCTGATCCAGCGCGGAAAGCTGCTCGGTCTCCGGCCGGTCGAGTGTTTCCACCATTGCGTCTTATCAACTCATCCATCGTGCCGGGGCTGTACCAGTCCAGCTTAAACAAAAACGGCCCGACCGAAGTCGAGCCGTTTTCAGTGGGGTGAACGACGGGGCTCGAACCCGCGACATCCGGCTCCACAAGCCAGCGCTCTGCCAACTGAGCTACGCCCACCATGCGTTGCCGAAGCAACCCGATTATCTTATTACAGTCTTGGAGCCCAATGCGCCACAACTTCAGCGGAGACAGCCTGAACGTCCTCGGATGTGGGCCCGGGATCCGCGACAAATGCCGCTTTTCGGTAGTACGCGAGCTCGCGAATTGATTCCAAAATATCTGCGAGAGCACGGTGCCCGCCGTTTTTTGCCGGCGCGTTGAAGTACACGCGGGGGAACCAATGGCGCGACAGCTCCTTGATCGACGAAACGTCGATGCTGCGGTAGTGCAGGTGCGAATCGACGCGCGGCATGTACTTTGCGAGGAACGCGCGGTCGGTTCCGATGGTGTTACCAGCCAAGGGAGCCGTGTGATTGCCGGGAACGTATTTGAGGATGTACTCGAGGACCTCAAATTCAGCCTCAGCGAGCGTGACACCGTTCGGGATCTCGTTGATGAGACCACTTTCGGTGTGCATGTTGCGAACGAAGTCGCCCATGTTGTCCCACGCGGACTGATCGGGTTTGATGACGATTTCGAATCCCTCGGCGATGGGGTCGAGGTTGTAATCGGTGATCACCACCGCAACTTCCACAAGTTCGTCGATCCCGAGGTCGAGTCCGGTCATTTCACAGTCGATCCAGACCAAGAGGTCCGCAGAAGAAGCCATACCGGGATTCTATCGGTCCCCACTCACACGGGTTCTCCGAGCGCGATTGCCTCCGCTTCGACGAGCTCGTCTTCGGCTCCGGTATTCACAACCGCGAGACGGTGGCGGCCGAGCACCGTGACAGCTGTCGCGACGAGCGCAGCGCCCGCGGCGAAATAGTACGGCGTGCCGGGGCTGATGAGGTCAGCCAGAACGGTAGCGAGCGGTGGTGCAATCGCCCCGCCAAGGAAACGGACCGACGAATACGCTGACGAAGCCACCGTGCGGGGTAGGTCGGTCGCCTCCATAACGCTTTCGGTGAACACGGTGTTCAGTACGCCGAGAACGAGACCGCCGACAATGACGCACACCACAAGAGCTGACGGTGTGCCCACAAAAACAGCGGCGGCAACGAGGTCGAGGGCAAGCGCAGGCAGAACAATTGAGAGCACGGTG
>Ga0247808_10001749_pt1 | contig 10506 bp, 7 predicted proteins | sample UWRJL089202R1_FD_179914 | JGI IMG/M metagenome (GOLD analysis project Ga0247808, IMG submission 179914) | Plant litter microbial communities from Arlington Agricultural Research Station in Wisconsin, United States - UWRJ-L089-202R-1 | ecosystem: Environmental > Terrestrial > Plant litter >... | reverse complement strand
AAGAATGTAATATAAAAGTAGTTTTTTGCCATCGCGTTATTTTGATTACCGTAAATATACAAAAAAAATTACAAAAATTACGCCAAAAAAAAACACCCTAAAAATTTAGGATGTTTTTAACATTTTGTTTTTTATATGATTAGAAACCAACTGACCAACCAGCAGCCCATGTTGGAGCTCCAACACCATTACCAGCTCCAGTAGCAGTAGCTAATTCAGTTACAACAGCTGATACAGTAGCAGAAGTCCCATCTGTTTTCTTACCTTTAGTTTTTGTAGGTACATCAGTTACGAATAATACGTTTGAAACTTTTAAAGATGTTCCGATGAAAGCTATAGTTTCGTCGTTTTCAACATCAACTCCAGTTGCCCAAGAGCTTAAAACTACGTTTGAAATAAGTCCTTTAGTTCCTCTTCTTAATTTGATTGCTTGGTTTTCTGCGAAGTTAGCAACAGCTGCTGTACTTCCAGGTCCAACAAGAGTTAAGTTTGTGATAGTAGGGTTAGCGATTGGAGTGAAAGCATATCCGAATTCAAAGTTATCAGCTTCAATTCCTCTGTTTCCTTTTCCGAAATCTAATTTACCATACCAGTTTTCGTTAGTACCATTCCATCCTTCTGTCCAGTCAAACTGATCATCTTCGTTACCAATAGAGATTAAGTTTTTAGTATTTACAGATCCTCCGAAGAATTCAAATCCGTCATCAGCACCGTAATAAGCTTCTACATTTTCAACAACTGTTCCTGAACCAACTCCAAAGAATGAAAGTCCATTAAACTCTTTAGCATCATTGAAAGCAGCTCCAGCATACTCAATTCTTAAATATTTGATAGATCCTGAGTTGTCAGCAGAGTTAGTTCCTCCATAAGTTAATTCAGCAACTTCAGATGTAGCTGTACTTGCACCCCCGCTTACACGGTTAATTGGAGCTTTACCACAAATTACTAAACCTCCCCATTTTCCAGCTTGTTTTACAGCAGCAGTCATGATAACTGGTTTTGCAGCTGTACCGTTTACATTTATTTTTGCACCTTGGGCAACAGATATGTATGATGCAGTTCCTCCAGTACCTTCAATAACTGTTCCGGCAGGAATAGTTAAAGTTGCTCCGTTTTCTACTTTTATTGCTCCAGTTAATTTGTAAGTCTTAGATGCGTCAAGTACAACCTCACCATCAGTGATTTTTCCTTGAAAGTTAGCAGGATCAGCAACAAAAGTTGAAGGTGTTGTTGTTTTTTTATCGTCATCATTAGAACAGCTTGTAAGCAAGCCTCCTGATAAAGCAATAACTGTAACGAAATTTAAAATTGATTTTTTCATAATCCTTTTAATAATGTTTTTTGTGTTTAATTTCTTGTTGCAAAGATGGATTAGAAATCTTTTTTAAATGTTAAGTAACTGTGATTGTTAGTTTAATAAAAAGCGATTTTTATATTAACTAAATGTTAACTGCTTGGCACGTTTTTCTAACTTTAAAGTTTCTCAAAAAAAAAGACGGCTATTAAGCCGTCTTTTACTAATTCAAATTATATCTTAGTTAAAACTCATAGCTAAATTGTAAGCTTAAGTTTAAACCTTTTTTGTAACTCAAAACATTTACATCTCCAGATTGATTTTCCTGAACTCTGTTAACTGTAGGGTCTAAAATATTTTTCACAACCAAACCAAGACCATAGTTTTTACTTAGTTTAGATTTTGCAATGAAATCTAATGAACCAACGGCTTTGTCTACTAAATCGCCTTTTTCAAGTGTACCAATTGCATTTACTCGATCAGAGAAATAAGTATAAGCTAGTGTTGTAGTTAAGTTACTTTTTTTGTCATTCCATTCGTTATAGAATGATATGTCAGCATTTAATAACAAAGGAGAAGCTCCTGTAAATTTACCTGTTTTATTAGTAAAAGTAGTTGGACGTGTCCCGTTAGTTTCTTCAAGAACCTTCTCGTCATTTAATTCTTGCTTGCTGTATAAGTAAGAAGCATTAATTCCTCCTGTTAGTTTTTTAGTGTTTTCACTGTCAAAAGAAAAAAGTACTTTTTTGTATTCTACTTCAGCACCTGCTACGTAACCGTAATCTCCAGAGTTTACATAAGAAATATCGTTTGTAGATGAGTTAATGATTACCTCGTTAATTGGATTTAAAATATATTTTCCAAATGCAGTTAAGGAAATTACTTCATCACTTTTTGGAAATATTTCCCATTTAATATCTAAATTATAATCGTCTGATGCATACAAGAAAGGGTTACCAATTTTTGCCTGTAAAAATTCCTCATAAATAAAAGGAGATCTTTCTTTAAATTGAGGCAAGGTATATGTCTTACTGGCTCCTAATCTTAAATTTTGTTTTTCATTAAGTTCGTATTTTAAAACTAAACTTGGTAAAAAAGCAGTTTTTTCCAAATTATCACTTCCACCTGCAGGGTCTAATTGAGTACTCCATTCTACATTTTGCGTTATAACTTCGGCTCTTAATCCAACAACGGCAGTTAATTTGTTGAATTTATATTCTGTATTCAGGTATCCTCCGTTAATTGTCAAGTCACCATTATAAGTTTGCGGGTCCAGAGCATTAGGAACTTCTGAGCCACCACGGAAAGTTGAAATAGTGAAGAAATTATTAGCGAAATTTTGTTGATTGTAAAACAAATCCAGATTATTTGGATCTACGATATCTCCAGTATGAGAAACTGGAAATGTTGTTGTTTTAAGATTAAATTGAGTAGCTTCAAAGTCTCTGTTTTTGAATCTTCCGTTATATCCTACAGTAAATTTTCCTTTGTATTCTCCTTCGCTGTCTTTTTTGAATTTATAGCTAACAGCTATATTGGCTGCTAATTCATTTTCTTTTAACTCCTGGAAATAACGATTGTTGTTTGGTGCAGATTGCGAATTGATTACATAGCCACCATCAACTTTATTCATTGTATTGTACGTTCTGTCTGGAATGTTTTGGTTTACAAGATTATAAGATCCTCCCCAGTTTAAAGTACTTCTGTCACTTAACTTATGTTCTCCTAATAATTGGTTTACCCATAAATCAGTTTTCTCATATTCATTTCTTCGAATATATCCGTTTCCTTCATTTGCTAAGTCAACAATGTACCCTGAAGATTCTTCTTTTCTTTGTGCAGATGTATTGATATATAAAGAGTTGAAGTTAATTTTGTTATTGTTGTTGATTTTATATCCCGCATTAAACATTCCGGTTGTATTTGTGCCATAAGATAAATAGTTGTAATCTAAATCTTTTCCTGCAACACCGGCAGCATTTACGCTTCCTTTAGCTGTTCCGTTAGTTCTTGAAGAATATTCATTTGTAAAAGAAGCAGTTCCGAAAATATTGATTTTTCCTTCGCTTCCAACGTTGAATGAATCACCACCAGACAGACCGAATGAACCTCCTAGTGGAGTTTTTTTGTCAAACTGTAATGAGTTAAAATTATATTGATTTAATGGGTCATTTGGAATTTCAGCTTTGCTAAATCCAAAAGAGTTTGGACCTTTTTGTAGTGTAAAATTATCTTCACCAACAGCATTTGTGTTTACTTTTGATTCAGCATCAATTCTAAAAAAACCATTTCCTTTGTAATCTTTAGAAACAATATCTACATTTCCTCCAGCAAAATCTCCAAAAAACTTTCCATTGTAAACTTTATCAATAGAAACAAATTCGATAATATCTGTTGAGAAAATATCTAAATTGATATTTTTCTTCTCAGGGTCGTTTGATGGAATTGGAAGACCATTCATTGTTGTAGAATTGTAACGATCTCCTAAACCTCTTACGAAAATATTTCCTGTGCCTTCTTGCTTTGTGATTCCGGTAGTTTTCGAAACTGCACCAGCAACATCGCTAACTCCTTTTCTTGAAAGTTCTTGTGCACCAATAGACTGTTTAATATCTACAGCATTTTTTTGTTCTAAAAGTAATGCTGATTCTTTTTGTCTGTTTACTCCAGATGATTTTACTACAACATCTTTTAAAGTATAACCCCCAGATGAAAGTACCTGATTTACAGTAATAGTTTCATTTGCTTTAACAGTTACTGGCTGTTCTACAGATTCATATCCAACGAAACTAAAAATAACGATATAATTTCCCGGATTTACGTTCAACGAATATTTTCCGTCAATGTCAGTGTTCGCACTTGTTGTAGTCCCTTTTACTAAAACATTTGCGAAAGGTAAAGGTTGATTGTTGGTTTCTTTGTCGGTTAATACACCAGAAATCGTACCTTTGTTTTGAGCGATCGAAATCGTACAAATAAAGAATGTGATAAATAGAAATTTTAAATTGAATTTCATTTTTGTGTTGTGTTTGATTTATTTTTGTGCAAAGAAAGAAACGCTGTGTAAAGTTCATGTTAGGCACTTGTTATGTTTTTGTGTCTTGTAGATTATCAAATTGTTACCAGATTAAATTACCGTTAACCGCAATTTTTAACGGTTATTTTGTTAGTATATTTACGCTGTGAAATAAAAAACATCGAATGTTTAACGAAGAAAATTTGATGTAAAAATCTCAATTTTTGCTATTTATGAAAAAAACACAAACCAAGATTTTATTAGTTGACGATGAACCAGATATCTTAGAAATCGTTGGCTATAACCTTGCTCAGGAAGGCTACCAGATTGTTACGGCTTCAAATGGAAAAGAAGCAATAGCAAAGGCTCAGAAAGAATTACCGGACCTAATTATTATGGATGTAATGATGGCCGAAATGGATGGAATGGAAGCTTGCGAACACATTAGAAAAATCCCTGAATTAAATAATGTTATCATAACATTCTTAACTGCCAGAAGCGAAGATTACTCACAAGTTGCTGGTTTTGATGCAGGTGCAGATGACTATATTACCAAACCAATAAAACCAAAATTATTGGTAAGCAAAGTAAAGGCTTTGTTAAGAAGGTTAAAAGAACAAGAAGTTGTTAGTGATACCTTAAATGTTGGCGGAATCGAGATTAACCGTGAAGAATATAAGATCATAAAAGGCAATGTAGAAATTGCTTTACCAAGAAAAGAATTCGAGTTATTTTATTTATTGGCTTCAAAACCCGGAAAAGTTTTTAAAAGAGACGAAATCCTGGATAAAGTTTGGGGTAATGAAGTGGTAGTAGGAGGAAGAACAATCGATGTTCACATCAGAAAACTACGCGAAAAAATAGGCGAAGATCTTTTTAAAACTATAAAAGGTGTTGGTTACAAATTTGAAGTCTAGACATTCAATAAATATTTGAACCATATAAGTTATATAAGTTCATTTAAATTAGTACAACATACTTTTCGAATCAAAGGTTATCTTTGTCAAAGTTCAAAACTTTGACAAAGATTTCTTTTTTTAAGTTCTTAATGTAATCATACAATTGCGCTTTACTTTAAATGAACTTATATAACTTATATGGTAAAAATATAATCTCTTAATGGTTCAATAATCTCAATGAAAATTAATTTTAAAAAAACATACAAATTTGCTGTAAAGTCAGCATTATATATCAGTCTTTTCGGAACAGGATTTGTGCTGATCCTGATGAATTTATTTTATAAAAATCAGCTAAAGCATCAGGTCGCATTTGGAATAGTTTTCATTATTTCGATTTATATTTTCTCCTTTTTGGTCTTGCAATATCGTGTAGAACGCTTTATTTACAGACGAGTAAAGAAAATCTACGATGAGGTTTCTTTATTAGAATCAACAACACTAATAAATCAACCCATAACTACTGATATGGAAACGCTTTCGCGTGAAGTAAAAAAGTTTGCTACCGATAAAAAACTCGAAATCGAAATGCTGGAAATTCGTGAACAATACCGTAGAGAGTTTTTAGGAAATGTTTCGCACGAACTTAAAACGCCTTTGTTTACGGTTCAGGGTTATGTTTCGACTTTACTGGATGGAGCAATGGATGATAAAACCATTAGAAAGAAATACTTGAAACGTGCCGAAAAAGGAGTTGAACGTCTCATCTATATAGTGGAAGATTTAGACATGATTACCAAACTCGAGTCAGGAGACCTGGATTTGAATATGACTGATTTTAATATTGTTGAACTTATTCAGAATGTGTTTGATTTGTTGGAAATGAAAGCTGACAAAAAGAAAATCAAACTGGCTTTTGAAAGCAAAAATGTACAATCGGTTATTGTGCGTGGTGATCAGGACAGGATTCAGCAAGTTTTAGAAAACCTACTTGTTAATTCTATTAAATATGGTAAAGACGGAGGTTTAACCGAAGTTGGTGTTGTAAACTTAACCAAGAAAAAGGTCTTAATCCGAATTAGTGATAACGGAGATGAAAAACAAAATATCCCAAGACTTTTCGAGCGTTTTTACAGAGTAGATAAAAGCGGAACCCGTTCAGAGGGTGGTTCTGGTCTTGGATTGGCCATAGTAAAACATATTATTGAAGCGCATAAAGAGAAAGTATATGTAGAAAGTGAATTCGGAATTGGTTCTGAATTTTCTTTTACACTCGAAAAAGCACATAAAACAGTAAAAGCGGAAGTTAAATAATTGTGATCTGATTTTTGTTAAGTGCTGTAAAACATAGGATTTTAACAATTAACTAAACTACGCCAAAACTTCGTAACATTAAATTTTTATTATAGTAACATCTTGTTAATGATTTCTTAACATAGGTGAGTCATCTTTGCACCTTGAAATTAAGGGAATTAGAGAAAGGATGATAAAAAGAAAAATTTTAGCCGTTTTGTTACTCATAACTTGCGCATCAAATGCACAAGAATTAAATAAACAGGATGTAAAAAACGAAGTAATGCGTATTTTAGATTCTATTAATAAAGCGAAACTTCCGGATACCAAATCCGGAGTTAGTAGCGAAGAACATTGGTACGACAGGATTTCCTTAAGAGGATATGCTCAAATACGATACAATGGACTTTTTTCTACAAATGATAAAGTTTCCTGTGATCAATGTGATAAATCCTGGGGAACAACTTCTACTGATCCTGATGCAAAAGCTAACAACGGGCTTTTTATTCGTCGTGCGCGTTTGGTGTTCTCAGGACAGGTTCACCCCAATGTGTTTTTCTATTTCCAACCTGATTTTGCGAGTTCGCCAAGTACAGGAATTCAGAATTTTGTTCAGATTAGGGATTTGTATTTTGACCTTTCTTTTGATAAGAAAAAGGAATATCGCGTACGTGTAGGACAAAGTAAAATTCCCTATGGTTTCGAGAATATGCAGTCCAGTTCGCAGCGTTTGGCATTAGATCGTAATGATGCGATGAACAGTGCTATACTAAACGAACGTGATTTAGGGTTGTTTTTTTATTGGGCTCCGGCCGAAATCAGGGAACGTTTTAATATGTTGGTAAAAGACGGTTATAAAGGTTCAGGCGATTTTGGAGTTTTTGCCTTTGGAGTTTACAATGGTCAAATTGCCAATAAACTGGATGGTAACAGAGATTTGAATGTGGTTGCAAGAGCAACGTATCCCTTTGTAATAGGCAGCCAGATTATAGAACCCGGAATTCAGGCTTATACCGGAAAATGGGCATTTACAGGCGAAATTTCACCGGGAGTAAAAGTAAACGATCCGCAATATGTAAAAGACCAGAGAGTGGGCGCAACTTTTGTTTTGTACCCAAGACCTTTCGGAATCCAGACAGAATATAATATTGGTACAGGCCCAAGATACAATACGGTAACCAATACAGTTGATGAAACCGATTTAAATGGCGGTTATGTATTGTTGAATTATAAATTAGACATCAAAAAACAGCATATTTATCCTTTCGCCAAATTTCAATATTATGACGGAGGAAAAAAATACGAAAAAGACGCCAGAAGTTATGTTGTTAGAGATTATGAAATTGGTATAGAATGGCAGCCTTTTAAAGCTTTTGAGTTTACAGCAGAATACGTTATTGCCGACAGAACGTTTGAAGACAGCGTGCTGCCAATCAACCGTCAGCAAGGAAATTTATTGCGATTACAAGCGCAGTTTAATTTCTAAAACTAATCCTCGAAAACGGCAAATAACGAATCCCAGTCGATATCTTCGTTAAACTGAGTTAAACCTTTAAACGACTTTACTTTTGAAAGATCTTCAATCGTAAAGTCGTTTTGCATTGCATACGGTACCAGATTTTCTTCCTGAAGTTTTATCGCCAAATACTCTTGTTCATATTGCCCCGGAGTTGGGATAAAAAAGGCTTTTTTGCCTAGTTTAGCCAAATCCATTACTGTGGTATAACCGGAACGGCATAAAACAAAATCACTTTCATTAAAAGTTTGTTCCAGTTGTTTTGAGTTCATGAAATTGTAATACGTTACATTTCCAGCCTGCCATTTGGTTTGGGTTTTCTCAACAATGCCTTGTATAAAAACAACTTTGCCTTTATAATCAGCGACTTCTTTTTGTAATTTTTCGTCTAAATAAGTGCGTTGAGGTTCAGGACCGGACAAAATTACCATCAGGTCATATAATTTTGGAGTTTCCTTTTTGCGCATTCTGCTTAAAGGACCAATGTATTTTAAATTGAGGTGAGTAGTTTTAAGATGCCCCAGATCGCCGGTTAAATTTACCGCGTCATTAGTATCGGGAACCCAGCATTGATTGTATTTTTTTATAATGTATTGATGGCATTTACTCGTAAACCAGGTCGTATTTCCAGTCATGACATTCAATTGATGCGTCATAAACACAGATGGAATTTTTTTACTGAGAACCCCCAATCGATTATCCGAGATAATCCCGTCAATTCCGTGTTTTTTGATCCAGCGGTTCACCATTTTTTTCTCGTCTAAAATAGCAACGATCATTTTAGGCAGGCTTTTAATCAACTTCCATTTAAAGTTTTTACCATTTTTAGCATATTCAATATGATAAGAAGGCAATTCAAGTGTTTGTATGTAAGGGAATTCTTTGCGTAGTAACGCCAAAGCAACTCCATCGGAAGCTATAATTGGGATGAAATTTTTTTCCTGAAGCGCTTTTATAATAGGGATACATCTTGTGGCATGGCCAAGTCCCCAGTTTAATGGAGCAACTAAAATTGTTTTGTTCGCAGAATAGTCAATGCTCATAGTTTAACGCTTTTTAAAAACGAAGATAGAGAAATAAGCTTTTTGTGTTATTTCGTACATATTACTAAATTATTAACTCTGATTTAAGCTTCTAGGTTTCTAAGCCTCTAAGATGCTAAGTTTTTTGCTTGTTAAATAAAAAAACCGAACTATAGTTCGGTTTTCTATTAATATTAGCGCCTTAGTAGCTTAGCATCTCAGTATCTTTAACTAATCCTGAATATACGTTTTATTTCCGTTTTTATTAATGTAGTATTTACCGCCTTTTGGTCCCGTATATACTTTTTTACCATTGTATTCTCCCGTAACTTTATCCGCTACTTTTGGAGCTTTCTCTGTGGTTTCTTTTAATGTTTTAGTGGCTGTTTTTTTAGTAGCGGTAGCATCTTTCTTAGCTACAGTTGCTTTGGCATCGGCTTTTTTGGCATCAGCTTTAGCTCCATCTGCTGCTGCAGTTGCTTTTTTAGAAGCTTTAGTGGCATCGCTTTTTGCTTTAGCAGCTTCTTTGTCGGCTGCTTTTTTGGTTGCTGCAGTGCTTGCTGCCGAAGCATCAGTGGCTTCTTTGGCTGCTTTTTTTGCTTTAGTAGCTTCTTTTTTTGCATCTGATGCCGCTTTGTCAGCAGTTGCTTTTTTCTTTTTAGCAGCAGTTTCAGTTTTGCTTTTTGTGTCTTTTACAGCTGTTTCCTGAGCATAAAAATTAGAAGACAAAACCACCATAAAACAAAGTAATAATAATTTTTTCATAAGGTTACGGTTTTAAATTTCAATTAAAATTAATCAATTTATGAATACATTTTTCGTAAAGTGTTAAAAATAAGCGCGAAGCTGAATGTTGCCCGTATGAACAACCGCTGAAGTCTCACCTTTTCGGCCTTGATAATTTAAATTTACATCCAGAAACTGTGTTATGTTTTTCTGTAAAAGCAATTTCCATACTAAATTTTGTCCTTCCTGAAGTCCTTCCAGCATCTGAAAACCTACAGATGAAAATTCATTGCCGTTAAACTTGTTTTGATAAAAAGAAAATTCTCCATTCAGGGTGACCTTTTTCTCTCCCGCAAACGAAAAGGAAGTTCCAAGTCTGTTTTGCACTAAAGTTTCGAAATTCCCAATTTGGTTTTCTTTGTTCTGAAATTCATAAAAGAAATCTAAACTGGTATTTTTAGAAAACAAATAACTGATTTTTGGTGCTACCTGATAGCCTTTTAAATCATAGTTTTTTTCGACAAAATCTTCAGAAACTAAATTGGTACTTATTGTTTTGGTAAAGAAATTAAACAGCCAGCTTTTTTGATACAAATGAGTGTATTGCAATTGGTTTGAACTGTTTCTAACATTTTGAGATCCTATCGAAAGTAAATTCTTCCCTTTATTAATAAGATAAGTGTAGGTTACAGAATGTTTTTGCTTTCCGCGATTGTAATACAGACTGTTTCTAAAACTCGAAT
>Ga0247808_10001748_pt1 | contig 10508 bp, 8 predicted proteins | sample UWRJL089202R1_FD_179914 | JGI IMG/M metagenome (GOLD analysis project Ga0247808, IMG submission 179914) | Plant litter microbial communities from Arlington Agricultural Research Station in Wisconsin, United States - UWRJ-L089-202R-1 | ecosystem: Environmental > Terrestrial > Plant litter >... | reverse complement strand
GGCCCATATGGCAAAGGCGACCGTACCCGCTCCACCAGGCCCAAGCAGCCGTGCGGTGATGATGCTGGTGGCGAACCCGGCGATCAGCGAAATGATCGTGGCGGCCAGATTGAGGACTGAGGAACGCAAAACACTTGCCATGCGCCTTTTTTGACATGGAAAGGTAACTTTGAATTAAACAAACACCGGCATCTCTGGTGGTGGGAGCGCCGGAGCGAGAGACATGACCGAAAACCAGCACAAGCGGGAGACGTTTTTGATTCCCGGCTATCACCGGCGGACGCTGCGCGAAACCCTGCGGCATGTTTTCTGGCGGCTGATCTCGCCGCTGTCGGATCGGTCCTATCTGACGCTCAAATACTGGAGCATTGTTGGCCGCCGACCCGATCTCAAGCACCCGAAAACCTTCACGGAAAAGTGCCAGGTCCGCAAGCTTTACGACCGCGATCCGCTCTATCCGAAACTGGTGGACAAGGCTGGCGCCAAGCAGCTGATCGACACCATGCTGGGTGCGGCCTATTCGGTTCCAGCTTTCTGGATCGGCACCGACCTGTCCAGCGTCGATTGGGACAAGGTGCTGCTGCCGGCCGTGGTCAAGCCGACCCATGCCAGCAGCCAAGGCCGCTTTCTCTATTCCCGCGCCGATATCGACGCGCTGATCGCCGAAAATCCGCTGGCCGAATGGCTGGCGCTCGACCATGCCAAATACAATCGGGAATGGGCCTATAGCCAGGTCAAGCCGCAGGTTGTGATCGAAAAGATGCTGCTGGTCGATGGCGGCGTGCCCTGGGACTATCGGCTGTTCACCTTTGCCGGCAAGGTGTCGCATATCGAGATCGACATCCGCATCGATGGCCGCGGCTATTCCTGCAATTATAGCCCCGACTGGCAAAAATTGCCGTTTTATGATCCGGACTATCTGGAACCGTTTCCCGGCGACGTGCAAAAGCCTGAACGGCTGGCGGAAATGCTGGACATTGCCGAGCGCCTCGGCCGCGATCTCGATTTCGTCCGCGTCGACCTCTATGTCAGCGACGACTGGGTCTATGTCGGCGAGCTGACGCTCTATCCGGGCGGCGGCTTCGAGCGGTTCGAGCCACCGCAATACGACCGGATCATCGGCGACAAGTGGCAGCTGGCGTTCGAGATCCCGGCCTGATCCGCAGCCTTAGCCGGCGGTCAGCGCCTGCATCACCGCCTTGAAGCGTGTCTCGACGGTGTCGCGCCCGAAATGTCGGCCGCCTTCAACCTGTTTCCTGCCGCTGCTCCAGACACAATCCGGCTTGATGCTGCCGGCAAAAATCCAGCCGTCGAGAATCTGGTCCTGCTTGAGATAGGGGGCCGCGGACATGTCGAGGGACACGAGATCCGCCGGCATGCCGGCCGCCAATCCGGCCCGTGTGCCCAACGCCTGAGCGCCGCCTCTGACCGCGCCGACGAACAGCGTGCGGCCGGTCGAGCCGTTGGCCGGCGCGATGACGTTGCGGGCACGGTGGTGGAGGCGCTGCGAATATTCCAGCTGCCGCAATTCGTCGCCCAAGCCGATCAGCACATTGGAATCGGAGCCGATGCCGAACTGGCCGCCAGCGTCCAGAAACGTCGAGGCCGGAAAGGTGCCGTCGCCGAGATTGGCCTCGGTGATCGGGCAGAGGCCGGCCACCGCACCGCTTTTCGCCATGCCGCGGGTTTCGGCCTCGGTCATGTGGGTGGCATGGATCAGGCACCATTTGTCGTTCAGCCCGGCATGGTCGATCAGCCATTCGACCGGACGCGCGCCTGACCAGGCGATGCAATCCTCGACTTCCTTGGTCTGTTCCGAGACGTGGATGTGGATCGGACCGCCAGCGGCGATCGCCGTCATCGCGGCCAGTTCGTCCGGTGTCACCGCGCGCAAACTGTGCGGCGCCACGCCGACCACGCCGCTCGGAAGTCTTTGGACGGCGGCGCGGCAGGTGTCGACGATGGCGGCAAACTGGTCAAGCGAATTGATGAAGCGCCGTTGCCCGTCGATCGGCGCGGTGCCGCCGAAGCCGGAATGGGCGTAAAACACCGGCAGCAGCGTCAGGGCGATGCCCGTCTCGCCGGCGGCCGCAGCAATCCGCATCGCCATCTCGCCGATATTGGAATAGGGCCGGCCCTCGGGATCGTGGTGTAGATAGTGAAACTCGCCGACCCGACCGAAACCGGCCTCGAGCATTTCCATATAGAGCTGGGCCGCCACCGCCTGCACCTGGTCCGGCGTCATCTGCAGCGCAAAGCGATACATCACCGTGCGCCAGCTCCAAAAGCTGTCGGCATCGGGGCCGCGCATTTCAGCCAGGCCCGCCATGGCCCGCTGGAAGGCGTGGCTGTGCAGGTTGGCCATCGCCGGCACGATCACCGCATGGGTTTCGTCGCTAGCAGTCGCCGGAACGCCGGCCTCGACGGCCGTGATCTTGCCCTGGTCGAACGTCAGCCGGACATTTGTCGTCCAGCCGCCAGGCAGCAGTGCCGATTGCGCGTGAATGACCGTCATCATCTGCTCCTGTAATTCTGCTTGCCTTGTTATAGGCTGAACGCGCGAATATTCCACTTGTCACGCTTTCTCTTATGTATATACATAATGACAACCAAGGGAAGACCCGATGCCCATCAGCGACGACAATTCTGCACCCTCCCTGCCTTCAGACGGCAACGGCATCTGGCTGAATGCGCATCTCGCCACGCTGGATCCGGCGATGGATGGCCTGGGCATCATCGAAGCCGGCGCCGTGGCCGTGGAAAAAGGCCGCATCGTTTTTGTCGGTCGCGAGGACGATTTGCCTGCCGCCTACCGCCAGTCGCTGCCACTCGTCGATTGCGGCGGCCGCTGGATCACCCCGGCGATGGTCGATTGCCACACCCATCTCGTCTATGGCGGCAATCGCGCCCTGGAATTCGAGATGCGGCTGGACGGGGCGACTTACGAGGAGATTTCGCGCGCCGGTGGCGGCATCGTTTCCTCCGTCAAGTCCACCAATGCGCTCAGCGACGACGACCTGGTGGCGCAGGCGCTGCCGCGGCTCGACACGCTGCTCGCCGAAGGCATCTCCACCATCGAGATCAAGTCCGGCTATGGTTTGAACATCGAGGCCGAGTGCAAGATGCTGCGCGTCGCGCGAAAGCTGGCGACGCTGCGGCCGGTCCGTATCCGCACCAGCTATCTTGCCGCCCACGCCACCCCGCCCGAATACAAGGGCCGCAACGACGACTACGTGTCCGAGATCGTGCTGCCCGGCCTCGATCGCGCCCATGCCGAAGGCCTGGTCGATGCGGTCGACGGATTTTGCGAGGGCATCGCCTTCTCGCCGGCGCAGATCGCCCGCGTGTTCGACAGGGCCAGCGCTTTGAAAATTCCCGTCAAGCTGCATGCCGAACAGCTCTCCAATCTGCATGGTGCGGCGCTCGCCGCCTCCTATGGCGCCCTGTCGGCCGATCATCTCGAGCATCTCGACGAAGCCGGCGCCGCGGCGCTGGCGCAATCCGGCACCGTGGCCGTGCTGCTGCCTGGCGCCTTCTATGTGCTGCGCGAAAAGCAGGCGCCGCCGGTCGCCGCCCTGCGTGCTGCCGGCGCGCATATGGCGCTGGCCACCGACAGCAATCCCGGCACGTCGCCGATCACCTCGCTGCTGCTGACCATGAACATGGGCGCGACCCTGTTCGGCATGACGGTTGAGGAATGCCTGGCCGGCGTCACCCGCGAGGCCGCCCGGGCGCTCGGACTTTTGGGTGAAACCGGCACGCTCGAAGTCGGCAAATCGGCCGACCTCTCCGTCTGGAATATCGAGCGGCCGGCAGAACTCGTCTATCGCATCGGCTTCAATCCGCTGCATCAACGCATCTTCAAGGGCGAAAGCACTTTCTCATGACCATCATTCTGCACCCGGGCTCGGTGCCGCTCAGCGACCTCGAAACCATCTACTGGACCGGCGAGCCGGCAAAACTCGATCCATCCTTCGATGCCGGCATTTTACGCGCTGCCGCTCGGATCGCCGAGATCGCCGCCGGCAATGCGCCGGTCTACGGCATCAATACCGGCTTTGGAAAGCTGGCCTCGATCAAGATCGATGCGGCTGATGTCGAGACCCTGCAGCGCAACCTGATTCTCTCGCACTGCTGCGGCGTCGGCGCGCCGATCTCGGAAAACATTGTCCGGCTGATCATGGCGCTGAAGCTGGTGTCGCTCGGCCGTGGCGCCTCCGGCACCCGCATCGAAGTGGTGCGACTGATCGAGGCGATGCTGGAAAAGGGTGTGATTCCCGTCATCCCGGAAAAGGGCTCTGTCGGCGCCTCCGGCGATCTGGCACCGCTGGCGCATATGGCGGCCGCCATGATGGGGTATGGCGAAGCTATGTTTGCCGGCGAACGGCTGGAGAGCGCCACGGCGCTCAAAAAGGCCGGGCTGGTGCCGGTCGTGCTCGCCGCCAAGGAAGGCCTGGCGCTGATCAACGGCACCCAGGTGTCGACCGCGCTGGCGCTGGCCGGCCTGTTCCGCGCCCACCGCGCCGCCCAGGCGGCGCTGATCACCGGCGCGCTGTCGACCGATGCCGCGATGGGCTCGTCGGCGCCGTTCCATCCCGACATTCATACGCTGCGCGGCCACCAGGGCCAGATCGATACCGCCGCGGCGCTGCGCGCGCTTTTAGCCGGCTCGGTGATCCGGGAAAGCCATATCGAGGGCGACGAGCGGGTCCAGGATCCCTATTGCATCCGCTGCCAGCCGCAGGTCGACGGCGCCTGCCTCGACCTGCTGCGCCAGGTCGCGAAAAGCCTGCAGATCGAGGCCAATGCGGTCACCGACAATCCGCTGGTTCTGTCCGACAACACCGTCGTCTCCGGCGGCAATTTCCACGCCGAGCCGGTGGCCTTCGCCGCCGACCAGATCGCGCTTGCCGTCTGCGAGATCGGCGCCATTGCCCAGCGCCGCATCGCGCTGCTGGTCGACCCGGCCCTGTCCTATGGCCTGCCGGCGTTTCTGGCCAAGAAGCCGGGCCTCAATTCCGGCCTGATGATTGCCGAAGTCACCTCGGCGGCGCTGATGTCGGAAAACAAGCAGATGTCGCACCCGGCCTCGGTCGATTCGACCCCGACTTCGGCCAACCAGGAAGACCATGTGTCGATGGCCTGCCACGGTGCCCGCCGGCTGCTGCAGATGACCGACAACCTGTTTGCCATCATCGGCATCGAGGCGCTGACGGCCGCCCAGGGCGTGGATTTCCGCGGCCCGCTGGTCACCAGCCCGGAACTGCAAAGTGCCGTCGCCGCGCTGCGCACCGTCGTCGCCACGCTGGAAGAGGATCGGTATATGGCGACCGACCTGCAGGCGGCCAGCGACCTGGTTTCGAGCGGTCGGTTGAACGCGGCCATCTCGGCCGGTATCCTGCCGGTTCTGGCGGTGTAATGCGATGATGTCTGAGGTTTTGATGAGCAGCCCATCCTCAACCCCTCCCCGCAAGGGGGAGGGGCTTTTATGCCGCACCGTTGGTGTTCAGCAAGCGGCTTCAACAACCAGAAGAGAAATTGTTTCTCACCGACGGCTGCTCCGGGTGAGCCCCTCCCCCTCGTGGGGAGGGGTTGGGGAGGGGTCTTTTCAAAGTTCTAACCAGGAGTCGGTCCAATGACCCACGAAGTCCGTCAGGGCACATCCCCCGTCATCCTCGGCTTCCCCCACACCGGCACCGACGTGCCGCCGGCCATCTGGGATCGCCTCAACGACAACGGCAAGATTCTGGCCGATACCGACTGGCACATCCACAGACTCTATGACGGCCTGCTGGATGACGCGACCATGGTCCGCGCCACCTTTCACCGCTATGTCATCGACGCCAACCGCGACCCGGCCGGTACCAGCCTCTATCCCGGCCAGAACACCACTGGCCTGATCCCCGAAACCGATTTTGACGGCACGCCGATCTGGAAGGACGGCAAGGCGCCGACAGAGGCGGATATCGCCGAACGGCTTGCAGCATTCCACGCGCCTTACCATGCAGCCCTTGCAGCCGAGATCGCCCGTGTGCAAAATATCCATGGCATCGCCGTGCTCTACGACTGCCATTCGATCCGCGCGCACATCCCGTTCCTGTTCGACGGAAAACTGCCGGATCTCAACATCGGCACCGCCATGGGTACGACCTGCGACGCAGCCTTCGAGGCCGCGACCGTCGAGACCGCAGCCAAGGCCGACGGTTTTACCAGCATCTTGAACGGCCGTTTTACCGGCGGCTGGACCACCCGCCACTACGGCCACCCGGACACCGGCGTCCACGCCATCCAGATGGAACTGGCGCAATGCACGCATCTCACCACCGAAGCCCCGCCCTTTGCCTATGACGACGAAAAGTCCGAGCGGCTGCGCGTGCCCCTCAAAACCATTCTGCAGCGGATCGAATCGATCGCGCTCGATCTGAAACGATAGGGAATTTCTGATGACCGATCCGCGCCACAATATCCGCGAAATCCGTGCCCCCCGCGGCAACGAGCTCAATGCCAAGAGCTGGATGACCGAAGCGCCGCTGCGCATGCTGATGAACAATCTCGATCCGGACGTCGCCGAGAACCCGAACGAGCTGGTGGTCTACGGCGGCATCGGCCGTGCCGCCCGCACTTGGGCCGATTTCGACAGCATTGTCGCGACGCTGAAGACGTTGACCGAGGAAGAAACCCTGCTCGTCCAGTCGGGAAAACCGGTCGGCGTGTTTCGCACCCACAAGGATGCGCCGCGCGTGCTGATCGCCAATTCCAACCTGGTGCCGCACTGGGCCACCTGGGATCATTTCAACGAGCTCGATAAGAAGGGCCTGGCGATGTACGGCCAGATGACCGCCGGCTCGTGGATCTATATCGGCACCCAGGGCATCGTCCAGGGCACCTACGAAACCTTTGTCGAGGCCGGTCGCCAGCATTACGAAGGCAGCCTCAAGGGCAAGTGGATTCTGACCGGCGGCCTTGGCGGCATGGGCGGCGCCCAGCCGCTCGCTGCTGTCATGGCCGGCGCCTGCTGCCTGGCAGTCGAATGCGACGAGACCCGCATCGATTTTCGCCTGCGCACCCGCTATGTCGACGAAAAGGCCCAGACGCTCGACGAGGCCTTAGCGCTGATCGACAAGTGGACCAGGGCTGGCGAGGCCAAATCCGTCGGCCTGGTCGGCAATGCCGCCGAAATCTTTCCGGAACTGGTCAGGCGCATGCAGGCCGGCGGCCCGCGGCCGGACATCGTCACCGACCAGACCTCGGCCCATGATCCGCGCAACGGCTACCTGCCGATCGGCTGGACCGTCGAGGAAGCCAAGCTCAAGCGCGAGAGCGACCCGAAGTCGGTCGAAGTCGCCGCCCGTGCCTCGATGAGGCAGCATGTCGAAGCCATGGTCGCCTTCTGGGATGCCGGCGTGCCGACGCTCGACTATGGCAACAATATCCGCCAGGTCGCCAAGGACGAGGGCCTGGAAAACGCCTTTGCCTTCCCGGGCTTCGTGCCGGCCTATATCCGCCCGCTGTTCTGCCGCGGCATCGGCCCGTTCCGCTGGGCAGCGCTGTCCGGCAATCCGGAGGACATTTACAAGACTGACGCCAAGGTCAAGGAACTGACCCCCGGTAACACCCATCTGCACAACTGGCTCGACATGGCCCGCGACCGCATCGCCTTCCAGGGCCTGCCGGCGCGCATTTGCTGGGTTGGCCTGGGCGATCGCGAACGTCTCGGCCTGGCGTTCAACGAGATGGTCCGCACCGGCGAATTGTCGGCGCCGATCGTCATCGGCCGCGATCACCTCGACAGTGGCTCGGTCGCCTCGCCGAACCGCGAAACCGAGGCGATGAAGGATGGCTCTGACGCCGTGTCCGACTGGCCGCTGCTCAACGCCCTGCTCAATACTGCATCGGGCGCTACCTGGGTCAGCCTGCACCACGGCGGCGGCGTCGGCATGGGCTTTTCCCAGCATTCCGGCATGGTCATCTGCTGCGACGGTTCGGAAGACGCCGACCGTCGCATCGAACGGGTGCTGTGGAACGATCCGGCCACCGGCGTGATGCGCCATGCCGATGCCGGCTACGAGATCGCCATCGACTGCGCCAAGGACAAGGGCCTGCGCCTGCCCGGCATTCTGGGGAACTGACAGCATGCGAGTCCTGCGCGCGGGCGACTACACGAAAATGCCCTGGAAGAATGGCGGCGGCGTCACCACCGAGGTCGCCATTTTTCCGACCGCGGCAGGGCTTGCCGATTTCCACTGGCGGGTGAGCATGGCGACAGTGGCCGAGGACGGTCCGTTCTCGGTCTTTGCCGAGATAGATCGTACGCTATCCATTATCGATGGCGCCGGCATGGAACTGTCGGTGGCCGAGAACGCGCCGGTCCTGCTCGACCAGCAATCCGACCCCTTTGCCTTTGACGGCGGTGCGGCGACCAGCGCCGTGCTGACGGCGGGCCCGATCGTCGATCTCAACGTGATGACGCGTCGCGGCCGCACCACAGCCTCGGTACGCCGGGTGCAGGCCGGCGAGGCATTGCGGTTTGACGGCCCTTGCAGTCTGTTGCTGTGTCATCACAGCAACCTCAGTTTTGACGAGAATGGAACGGTCCATCGGCTCGGACCGCTCGACAGCCTTCTACATCACGACCTGCAACCGATCGCCGGCATGCTGGTCGGCGAGGGCACCGCATTCCTGATCGGCTTCGCGCCCGCCTGACGCGGCATCCCTGGCTGTCGCGTCAGGCGACACGCCCGATTTTAGCGGCGATGGTCCATTTTTGTCGGAACCGACTGCCGTATGGTGACTTATTAGTTGCCAAGGACACTCAAGTTTAATATCGGAAAGGGACCCGCGGACAACCATCCGCCCGGCGGTGTCTGCGCATTTCTGCATCCTTGCGATGTTCGACGTGCAGCGAAGGCCGCCGAGACTTTGAAGACGATGGCGCGACTCCCAAGCCTGTCGTCTGGAGGCTTGCCTCTCAACCGTGCGAGACCAGAAAGTGCTGTGCGTTATGCGATCCAATAAGCCTGTTTCCAGCCGTCGCTCATCCTTGGGCAAGAGCCGCCTGATTCCTCTGATGCTGCTGCTGGCGGCTACCGCCCTGCCGGCATCGATCGGTCATGCCCAGACGACGCAGAGCGAGACCGTTGCGCCGGCCCCTGCCGCACCGACGCCGGCAGCCCCCACAATGTCGCGGCCGGCAGCGCCCGCCGCCCAGTCCGCCGTACCGGCCACTCCAGCCCCGACGCCGCCGACCGCACCGGCGCCAACGGCTGCACCCGCACCCGAAAACGCCGTACCGGCCGTGCCCCCGGTAGCCGTGGCTCCGGCCGTCGCCGCCCCCGTCGCTCCGGCCGAAGGAGCGAATCCTGCCGCCCAACCGCCGATGGCGGTCGAGGCTCCGATCGAGCAGCCGGCCGACCTGCTCAGCCAGTTGCTCAATCCGCCGCGCTCGGACCTGCCGCATGATCTTTCGCCCTGGGGCATGTTCATGGCTGCCGACTGGGTGGTCAAGGCCGTGATGCTCGGCCTCGCTTTTGCCTCGCTGGTCACCTGGACGGTCTGGGTGTCGAAGACGATCGAACTGGCCGGCGCCCGCACCCGCGCCACCCGCACGCTCAAGATTATCCGCCAGTCGAAGACGCTGGAAGAGGCGGTCCAGGCCATCGAGGCGCGTGGCGGTCCGGGGGCGCTGATGCTGCGCACTGCTGCCGAAGAGGCGGAACTTTCGGAAGAGGCGATCGATCATGCCGGCGGCGGTGGTCTCAAGGAACGCGTGTCCTCGTCGCTGTCGCGCATCGAAGCCTATGCCGGACGCCGCATGGCACGCGGTACCGGCGTGCTGGCCACCATCGGCTCGACATCGCCCTTCGTCGGCCTGTTCGGTACCGTCTGGGGCATCATGAATGCCTTCATCGGCATTTCCGAAAGCAACACCACCAATCTCGCGGTCGTCGCGCCCGGTATCGCCGAGGCGCTGCTGGCAACCGCCATCGGCCTGGTTGCCGCCATTCCGGCGGTGGTGATCTACAACGTCTTTGCCCGGTCGATCACCGGCTACCGCCATCTGCTGGCCGATGTGGCCTCCGGTGTCGAACGGCTGGTCAGCCGCGATCTCGACTACCGCAAGGTGCCGGGCCATCGTCCGCGCCCCGTGTCTCTGGTTGCGAGGTGATCCGTCATGGCCGGAGGCATACGCGAAAATAGCGGCGACGATCTCGCTGAAAACCACGAGATCAACGTCACCCCTTTCATCGACGTGATCCTGGTGCTGATGATCATTTTCATGGTCGCGGCACCGCTGGCCACTGTCGACGTCAATATCGACCTGCCGGCCTCGACCGCCAAGCCGGTCGAACGCCCGTCGGAGCCGCTGTACCTGACGATCAAGAGCGACCTGACGCTCAGCATCGGCAACAACCCGATCGCCCGCGAGCAGCTGGCCGCCGGCATCGACCTGGCCGCCAAGGGCGACAAGCAGACCCGCATCTTCCTGCGCGCCGACAAGGCCGTCGGCT
>Ga0247808_10001747_pt1 | contig 10509 bp, 9 predicted proteins | sample UWRJL089202R1_FD_179914 | JGI IMG/M metagenome (GOLD analysis project Ga0247808, IMG submission 179914) | Plant litter microbial communities from Arlington Agricultural Research Station in Wisconsin, United States - UWRJ-L089-202R-1 | ecosystem: Environmental > Terrestrial > Plant litter >... | reverse complement strand
CTGTTGATTATTTCTACGCATTATGGATCATTAATAATACATTACTTGCAGTTTTATATTTTACAGTCTTATACACTTTTTTAAAATTAAAGAAATAAAACTCAATATCATATTTTTGATTATGTTGATCATTGTTTTGATCATCATTATCTCTTTTATCTTATTAGCATACCGAACTTTCATCCAAAGAATCGTTAAGGAAAAAGATCTCCAGTTTCAGGCTGAGATGGAACATCAGAAAGAACTGACGCTGGAAAACATAAAAGGCCAGGAAGATGAGCGGAAGAGAATTGCCATCTCCGTGCACGATGACATTGGAAATCGTCTTAATATTCTTTCACTTTGGCTTAATAATCTGGAACCGGAAAATCAGGAAGCTTCCAAAAAAGTTATTACTGCCCAAATTACAGAACTGATAGATTCTACAAGAAACATTTCCCACTCACTCTATCCTGTCAATCTGGAAAAGCTTGGTTTGGTTTTGTATCTGCAGGAGCTGGTCACAAATCTTTCTTACAAAATCACTCTTTCACTATTTATAGATAACAGGTACCAAAAGAAAGATAATTTCACGGAAGTTCAGATTTATAGAGTCATTCAGGAGTTCACATCCAATGTCATCAAACATTCTAATGCAGATGAAGTGTCGATATACATCAGGAAACATCAGAAATATTTAACAATAATTCTTTCTGATAATGGTCAAAGCTTCGATTACAAAACGGCAAGCAGAGGAATGGGACTTAAAAATATAGAATCCCGAATCGCATCTCTGAAAAGTTTTTACAAATGGAAAAACAGAATAGGAACTGGCAGCCGATTGATTATTAATATTCCAAATTGATTATGATGAAAGAAAAAATTAAGATAGTTTTGGTAGATGATGAACAACTTATTCTGGAAGGCATCAAAATGCTGCTTTCCATGCAAAAGAATATTTCTGTGAATTATATGGCAACAAGCGGGGCAGAAATCCTAAATCATTTGGAAACCGTTGCAAAAGAAGACTTTCCGGATATTGCAATGATAGATGTACAAATGCAGCCGATGGATGGTTTTGAACTAGTAGAGATTCTCAAAAAAAAATATCCTGATCTTAAGATCATTATTCTCTCGTCTCATTACAAAAGCAGCGTTTTGGGTTATATGATAAAATTAGGCGTCTCTGCTTTTCTCCCGAAAAATTCTGACAAAAAGACTTTCATTGATGCAATAGAAGCCGTGGACCAAAACGGAATGTACTTTACCAAAGAAGACCACGAGATGCTGACCTCGTATATGAATACGCCTGCCCGCAAAAAATCGCTTTTCGAAAATGAAGAAACACTTTCCAACAGAGAGGTGGATGTGGTAAAACTCATCTGCCAGGAAAAAACAAATCAGGAAATTGCAGACATTCTCTTCCTCAGTCCCAGAACTGTGGAAAGTCATCGGCAGAGAATCCTTGATAAAATTGGCGCAAAAAACACAGTTGGGATTGTAATTTATGCTGTTATCAACAACATCTACTCTGTACCTATTAAGTTATAACTGGAAAATTCAGTATTTCTACGCTATCCTAATTTTCATTTTTGTGGTTTCTTTGATATAAGATAATTGAAAATAATTAGTAAAATGCCCCAATCACTAGAAATAGTCAATTCCACAGATCATATCATCAGAGGCGAAGTCACGTATATGACTATTTTTTGCACAAGCCACTATTTTTTTGTAAAACCAAGTTCCGGATGGAAATCAGAAAAACGGGGAATCTGTCCAATCATACAAGTTTCTGCCGAGATCCAAACGCCCAGAGGAATTTTTACAGCCAAACCATATATTTCCGTAGGAACCAATTATAACCGATTCGAAGTTGTAGAATTACGGGAGAATGTTTTCAAAGTGGTGAGGAAGAAAAACTCCGAAGCTAAGAAGCTTGCAACAATCAATACTTACGAACAAAAATTTCTGAAACATCAATAAGATAACTTTTGATATTTTTTCTAAGTCTCATCAAATTTTTTTTGGCGGGACTTTTTTTATGGAAAATTAGAAATCCGTATAAATACGCAATCTGCAAATTGGTAATTTTCACTCTACCGGGAAATCTCGGATCTTTCTACTTTTGACATGTCAATACGACACAAACACATATTAGAGATTCTAAAAACAAACAACGATGAGAACTTATTTTGAAATTTAGTTAGAGTTAGTTAATTTAATTTCCGAATGAAAACTAAGCCGCCTTCCGGATTGGGAAGGTGGTTTTTGGTTTGATGACAAAGAATTATAAAAAAACACTATTTTCGCCATATACAAATAACCAATCAATGATGAAAACAATTTTTACATTCTTCGCTGTAATTGTATCTTTTACAATTTCTTCTCAAATTATAAATATTCCTGATGCTAATTTTAAAGCTTATCTCGTTGGGAATCCTGAAATCAATATAAATGGTGATAGCGAAATACAATTATCTGAAGCTACCAATTTTACAGGCGAGATTGATTGTCAGGGCATTAATATCTTAGACTTAACAGGAATCGAACATTTCACACAACTGACAGCACTAAACTGTACATCAAATAAACTGACGCAATTAGATTTATCTAACAACCTAATGCTAAATACTTTGGAGTGCACATTTAATCAATTGACCTCTCTGGATATTTCTAAAAATCAATTATTAAAACAATTAATATGCGTGGGAAACGAGTTAGAAAATTTGGACCTGTCAAAAAATGCGCCGCTGAACTATGTTAACTGTGCAGTCAATAAATTAACCACTTTGGATGTCTCAAAGAACATCAATTTAAACTTTTTGGATGCTTCGGTTAATATGCTTTCCGAATTAGATGTTTCTAAAAATACCGAACTGTACTTATTGCATTTTAGTAGCAATCAAATTCATAATATTGAATTATCAAACAATTTAATTTTAATGAGTCTGGACTGTTCCGCAAATCCTATTTCTAATCTGAATATGGAAAGTAATCTTAGTCTAACAAGTCTTTCTTGTTCTAATATTCTTATGAACAACTTTGATATTTCAAAAAAGACTGAATTAAAATATTTTTCTTGTAGGTCTAATAATTTGGAATTATTGGACATATCAAATAATACTAAATTACAAACAATAGATTGCCGAAACAACAAACTTATTCATTTGGACACATCAAAGAATCCTTTATTACAGGATTTGTATATTTCCGCAAATGAATTTACAACATTAGACTTCTCGAAAAATTTAAATTTGGAGCAGATACACTGTGACAAAAACAAACTAGTTAACCTTGATTTGTCCAAAAATTTAAATCTTAAAGTACTCTGGTGTTCCGAGAATCAAATAAAAAATTTAGACCTTTCGAAAAATGAAAAATTGACTAATATAGATTGTGAAAAAAATAATTTAACAAGTCTGAACCTTAAAAATAATCACAATTCTCTTATTTTTCCAGCAAATGAATATAGTTACAGAGTATTTAGTACCCTTAACAATCCCGAGCTAAAATGTATTTTGGTTGATGACATAAATTATTCCAATACCTATTGGATAAATAAGGACAGCTGGACAAGCTTTAATACGAATTGTCTCTTAGCAGTAAATGACAATAAGAAAAATACAATCCAAATCTATCCAAATCCTGTAAAAGATAAATTCATCATCAACACCAATGATAAAATCGAAAACATAGAAATCTATTCCCAAACCGGACAACTTCTGAAAACTACAAAATCTAAAGAAGTTAATATTTTTGATTTACCAAAAGGAAATTACCTTGTAAAAATCAAAACGGATAAAGAAGCAATCACACAGAAAATCATCAAAGAATAAAACGAAAGCCTTTCAAATTTGAAAGGCTTTTTTGTTGGTAATTATTTCTTTTTAAATTGATTAATTGCATTGATTGTAAAATCTGAGAGAACCAATTGCCCACTAACTGCAGCCCGTTCGGTTAATAGATGATCCCAATGATCTGTTCCTTTCCAAAGGATATTTTTCAGTTCAAACATAGCTTCCGGATTTGACGTGGCTAATTTCTCTGCCAGAATTTGAATTTCTGCATCCATTTCCTCAGTTGTTTCGTACATATCCTGGAACATATTTTTTTCTCTTGCCCATTCCGCAGAGTAAAATTCAGTTGCATTAATAGCCAATTGAGCAAAAGCCGAAGTTCCGATTTTCTTCTCGACAACAGGACTGATGACGAAAGGTCCAATTCCAACAGCCAATTCGCTAAGTTTTACCGAAGCATTTTCCGTCGCAAATGTGTAGTCTGCTGCACACGCAATTCCTACACCGCCACCAACGGCCTTTCCGTGGATTCTTGCGATAATCAATTTCGGAGATTTTCTCATCGCATTGATAACATTAGCAAAGCCTGAGAAAAATGTTTTCCCAGTTTCGAAGTCTTGAATGGAGATCAGTTCGTCGAAAGACGCGCCTGCACAAAAGGCTTTTTCACCACCACTTTTCAGGATGATGGCTTTTGCATCGTCATTTTTTCCAAGATTATTGATTTCTTCTACAAGATTTTTAAGTTGAGAACTCGGCATCGAGTTGCTTTGCGGATGGAAAAACTCGATGGTTCCGATTCCGTTTTCTATGGTTGATTTTACGTATGCGTTCATTTTTGTTGCCTGTTGATAGTTGTCTGTTAATGGTTAATAATATATCGAATCCGCAGCCCGGCCTGAGTGGAGCTCATTTTTTTGTGGCTGGAAAAGCTTGGCAAAAAATAGCGGGAACGGAGGACGGATTAAGCTGCCATAATTACAAAACTTCGAAAATACTTGATTCTTTTTACTTTTATCGTGTTTCTTGATTTATTCCTGATTAAGTTTTTTCACCATCGTCAGAATCGTAGCAATCGCCACAGTTTCTCCGGTTTCGTCGTAAACATCCACGAGCCAGCGGACGATTCCTTTGGCAATATCGTCTTCATCCCGTTTTTCCTGACTGATTTTTTCTTTGCAGGTAAACTTCACGCCAATCGTCATTCCGGGATAAACAGGTTTCACGAAACGGCATTCGTCCAAACCATAATTTAGCAAGACTGGACCTTTTCTCGGGTCAACAAACAATCCAGCGGCTTTACTCAAGATAAAATAACCATGCGCGACCCGACCTTCGAAAATCGTTCCTTCCAAAGATGTTGCGTCCATATGTGCATAGAAATTGTCGCCGGAAACATTGGCAAAATTGGTAATATCAGCTTCCGTCACCGTATGTTTTGCCGTGATGTAAGTTTCGCTGACTTTCAGTTCTTCAAAATGTTTTCTGAATGGATGAATATTGTCCTCGAACTGTTTTCCGCCGTATTGATATTGTTGTGTGATGTTCGTCAAAGTCGTCGGCGAACCTTGAATCGCCGTGCGCTGCATATAATGAAGAACGCCACGTTTTCCACCCATTTCCTCGCCACCGCCGGCTCTTCCGGGACCGCCGTGAACCAGCATTGGCAAAGGCGAACCGTGACCTGTACTTTCTTTTGCGCAATCGGAATTTAGGATCAAAATCCGTCCGTGCATCGATGCAGCGCCGATGACAAATTCTCGTGCAAAATCGTCATCAGCCGTCACAACGGAACAGCAGAGCGAACCTTTTCCCATTCTCGCCAACTCAATCGCTTCATCGATATTATGATAAGGAATAATCGTGCTGACTGGCCCGAACGCTTCAATGTTATGGCAATCTGTATATTTAAAAGGGTCTGAATTAAGGAATAAAATCGGGGAGATGAACGCGCCTTTGTTTTTGTCCGCACCTTTCACATCAAAATCATCCAAATTTCCGAAAACAATTTCCTGAGTTTTGGATAATTCCTGAACTTTCTCGGAAACTTCCTGCACTTGGTCTTTATTCGCCAAAGCACCCATTCTCACACCTTCGACATTCGGGTCACCGATAATAACGGTTGAAAGTCTTTGTCCAAGCGCAATCTGAACATCCTCAACCAAATTAACAGGCACTAAAATCCTTCTCACCGCTGTACATTTTTGTCCGGCTTTGGTTGTCATTTCACGAACGGCTTCTTTGATGAACAAATCAAATTCCGCCGTTCCGGGTTTTGCATCTTCACCCAAAACCATCGCATTTAATGAATCTGCTTCCAGATTGAAAGGCACAGATTCTTCAAGAATTCTAGGATGAGACTTCAGCATTTTCCCAGTTGAAGCCGAACCTGTAAAAGTTACGACATCTTCACTGGTCACACTTTCCAAGATTCCGTTGGCTGAACCGCAAATTAATTGCAGACTTCCTTCGGGTAAAATTTGAGAAGCGATAATTTCTTTAACAACAACTTCTGTCAGGAAACTTGTTGCTGTTGCAGGTTTCACGATTGCCGGAACGCCAGCCAAAAGATTGACCGCAATTTTTTCCAACATTCCCCAAACTGGAAAATTAAACGCATTGATATGAATCGCAACCCCACGTTTCGGCGTGCAAATGTGATGACCGATGAAAGTTCCTTCTTTGGAAAGCTTCACCGATTCGCCATCTATATAATAAGGTAAGTCCGGAAATTGTCTCCGCAAAGAAGCATTAGCAAAAAGATTTCCGATGCCACCTTCGATATCCACCCAACTGTCAGCTTTGGTTGCGCCGGTTGCCCAACTCACTTTGTAGAACGTTTCTTTCTTTTCCAAAAGATGAAAAGCGAGTTTCTTCAGCATCAATCCTCTTTCCTGAAAGGTCAATTTTCGAAGAGCTGGACCACCAATTTTTCTGGCATAATCAATCATTTCCGCAAAATCCAAACCTTTGGAAGTCGCTGTTGCCACCAAATCGCCGTTGATGGAATTATATAAAGCCTGCCCTTCTCCCTCTCCTTTTGTCCATCTGCCGAGGGCGTAATTTTCTAGTTGCATAATTTCTTTTTGTATTTATGTATTATGTAAAATGTATTAATGCCTTAAAATAAGTTCAATGTAAATCGTAAATACTTTTTACATTAATACATTTTACAATTTACTAAACTTTCTCAATAATCACCGCAAAACCTTGCCCCAAGCCAACACACATTGTTGCCAAGGCATATTTTTTATTTTGGTTTTGAAGTTCATACATCGCGGAATTCAGGACTCTTGCGCCACTCATTCCAAGTGGATGTCCGAGTGCAATGGCGCCACCGTTCGGATTGATTCTGGAATCGTTGTCATCCAATCCCCAAACTCTGATGCACGCTAAACTTTGTGCAGCGAAAGCTTCATTCAATTCAATAATATCAATATTATTGAATGTCAACCCTGCTTTTTGCAATGCCAATTCTGCTGCTTTCACAGGACCGATTCCCATTAATCTTGGTTCAACACCGACAACTGCGCTGGAAACTATTCTTGCTTTTGGTGTTAATCCAAATTCTTTAATCGCATTTTCCGAAGCTACTAAATTTACCGCCGCGCCGTCATTCAATCCAGAAGCATTTCCTGCTGTGACCGTTCCGTCTTTTTTGAACGCTGTTCTTAATTTTGATAAGCCTTCTAAAGTTGTATCATTTTTAGGAAATTCATCCTTGTCGAAAATCAAATCATCGCCTTTTCTTTGAGGAATATTTACCGGAACAATTTCTTGAGACAATCTTCCGCTTTCCTGAGCAACTTTCGCTTTCTGCTGAGAATTAAAGGCAAACAAATCCTGGTCTTCACGGGAAATCTGGTCACGTTCAGCCAGATTTTCCGCTGTTTCACCCATTGCATCCACGCCATACATTTCTTTCATTTTCGGATTGATGAATCGCCAGCCGAAAGTTGTATCGTAGATTTTAGCATCGCCACCGAAAGGATTTTCAGATTTTGAAATCACCAATGGACCGCGAGTCATATTCTCAACACCACCCGAAATCATCAAATCTGCATCGCCAACTTGAATTGCTCTCGCTGCACTAATCGCCGCCGACAAACCAGAAGCGCAAAGTCTGTTGACCGTTTCTCCGGGAACGTGATAATCCAAACCGGAAAGCAAAGCCGACATTCTTGCAATGTTTCGGTTGTCTTCACCAGCCTGATTGGCACAACCTAAAACGACATCATAGATTTTACTTTGGTCGATGTTCGGGTTTCTTTCCAATAATTTTTTGATGACAAAAGCCGCCATATCATCGGGACGCACGGAAGATAAGCTTCCTTTGAGTTTTCCAATTGGCGTTCGGATGCCGTCTATTATATATACTTGATTCATTTTTTATAATTGATTGATAGTTGATGATTTTGTACACAATGCTCACGAAGGTTTTCATTTTGAAGTTTAACAAAGCCGCTTCGCTCATATAAGTATTGAAAATAATTTCTCTTATAAGTTTTACGCCTTTGTGAAACTTACAACATCATTATAAGATTTTCTTGTGTACTTTGTGTTCAAATAATTAATAAAAATTTTTATTTTGTTTTACTAAATTTCTGATAATCGGACTGCATCTGTAACGGTCTTCGTGGTAGAAATTATAAAGTTCATCGAGTTCGTTCTGAAGATTTTCTAAACCAAATTCATCTGCCCATTTCAATAATCCTTTTGGATAATTGACGCCTTTTGTCATTGCCAAATCGATGTCTTCTGCGGAAGCAATATTTAAGAAATAAGCATCTGCGGCTTCATTCATTAGCATTACTAAGATTCTTTTGAATATTAATTCTAATAATTCAGGGTTTTCATTTGGTTTCGGCTGTTCTTTATCTTGAGAATAATCATAAAAACCTTTTCCTGATTTTCTTCCGAAATATCCCGCTTCAAATAATCTTTTTTGCGTGAATGACGGTTTGAATTTCGGGTCGTAGAAAAACTCTTTGAACACACTTTCCGTCACTCGGTAATTCACATCATGACCAATGAAATCCATCAATTGAAACGGTCCCATTTTGAAACCACCCAAACTTGTCATTGCAAAGTCAATAGTTGCACAGTCTGCGATGCCTTCTTCCAAAATTCTAATTGCTTCTCCGTAAAATGGTCTTGCGACACGGTTTACAATAAATCCGGGTGTATCTTTTGCAATCACCGGAAGTTTTTTCCAGGTTTCTACCAAGTTTTTTACTTTAGAAATTAAATTTTTATCCGTCTGAACAGCGGGAATAATCTCAACCAAAGCCATCAAAGCCGCAGGATTGAAAAAATGAATTCCAATCACACATTCCGGTTTCTGACAAGCCGATGCAATTGATGCAATTGATAATGATGAAGTATTGGTTGCCAAAATACAATCTCCAGAAACCAGATTTTCCAGCTTTACGAACAACTCCTTTTTGATTTCCAAATCTTCTACAATAGCTTCGATGATTAATTCTGAATCCTTTAATTCGGACATTTTATCACTCAATCGAATCTTATCAAAATAAGTCTCCGCTTGTTCGAATGTCATTTTCCCTTTCTCAGCCAATTTCTGAAACTGTGCTTCGAGATTTTGCCCTGCTTTTTCTACGGCAAGTGGATTGCTGTCATACAACAAAACCTCGTTTCCAGCCGTTGCCAAAACCTGTGCTATTCCGCTTCCCATTGCGCCACTACCGACTATTCCTATTTTCATTTTTTATTGTATAATGTTTTTCTTGTAAAAAGTATAATGTATAAAGTACAATGACTTTTCTTTTTATTTTTTAACTAATAAATAACTGAACAACTGATCAATGGCATTTAAAATAATCAAAAGGTTCTTTGCAATCGTCGCATTGGTATAATGCTTTGCAAGCTGTCGAACCGAATTGGCTTACCAAATGGGTGTGTTTTGAACTGCAAAGCGGACATTCGACCTCATCTGTTTTTGAGAATAATTTGTCACTATTTTTTGAGTAAATAGGCGGTGCAATACCATAAGCTTTCAGTTTTTGTTTTCCTTCTTCCGTCATCCAATCTGTTGTCCACGCTGGACTCAATTGGTTTGTTATTTTGATATTGTTGAAACCTTTTTCAATCAGTTTTAGTTTAATCGACATATTAATCATCGAGGTGGCGGGACAACCGGAGTAAGTTGGAGTTACTACAATTTCGATTTCGTCCTCATTGAATCGCACATCGCGGATGATTCCCAAATCCAAAAGATTGAGAACGGGAACTTCCGGGTCGGAAACTTCCTTGAGGATTTGCCAGATGTCGTTTTCCGTGATTGTCATTTTATTTTTAACGCAAAGGCGCAATTATTTTTATTAATTTAATGTTTTAAGTCGCCAAGATTAGCGCAATATTTTGCGACTTAAAGCAGTTTTTATTCATAGCTGTTGCGCCTTTGCGTTACAATTTACCATTCCATATTAGGATAAGTGCGTTGCATAATTTGCATTTCTGCTAAGATGTAACCCATTTTCTCGGTGTGTTTGCCGTCTTTTCCGCCTGTCAGTTTTCTTGATTTTGTGAAATCGATGGACAAAGTGGCTTCGTTCAGGATTTCAAGAACTTTGGTTTCCCATTTGGTTCGGAAAGCTCTGATGTCGAGGATGAAATTTTGTTCGATTAATTCTAATTCCCAGTTTGTAGGAATGAACATTTCGTCTGTGAAATCCACCAAATCATTGACTGACTTCTGGATTTTGTCGTGGCT
>Ga0247808_10001745_pt1 | contig 10510 bp, 9 predicted proteins | sample UWRJL089202R1_FD_179914 | JGI IMG/M metagenome (GOLD analysis project Ga0247808, IMG submission 179914) | Plant litter microbial communities from Arlington Agricultural Research Station in Wisconsin, United States - UWRJ-L089-202R-1 | ecosystem: Environmental > Terrestrial > Plant litter >... | reverse complement strand
GCTGCATTTTACAGATGCCGCTGCGGCATCGTTTGTGACACAGAGCACGCTTTCACAGCAAATCAAGCAACTGGAAGAAGAACTGGGCATGCTGTTATTCGATAGAATAGGTAAGCAGGTACATCTGACTGAAGCAGGTCAGGTATTCCTGGAACACGCCCGGCAGATCCTGCTTGACGTGAAGAAGTCCAGGCAAGCCATTTTTGAACTGAACAATCTGGTCACAGGTGAACTGCGGATAGGGGTTACTTATGCATTCAGTTCCATGCTGCTTCCTGCGCTGGCACCCTTTTCGGCAAAATATCCGGGGATCAGGATTGTTTTGGAATATGGCACAGCGAATGAGCTTGAGCAGAAACTTAAACTTGCAGAATTAGATGTGATCCTGGCCTTTCACGATCAGTCTGATACGGAAGATTTCGAAATGCAACTGCTGTTTGTTTCGCGTATTATGATGGTGGTAGCGAAAAAGCATCCCCTTGCCGGACTGAAAAAGATAAGCCTGGCTGAACTTGGTAAAGTTGAATTGGTTTTACCCAGCCGCGGATTTAGCTCGAGAGATTTTATAGATGAGCTGTTCAGTAAAAGGAAGATTATACCGGTCATCAAAATTGAGATCAATGATGTGCATTCCCTGTTGTCGATGATTGATCAGGGCCACTGGGCAACAATCATCAATGAGAAAGCCATCAGCACCTGGGAAAATTTAGCCGCCGTTCCGATTTCAGGCATTGCGCATGCCAAACAGGCTTTTATACTTTGGCAAAAGGGGGGCTACAAAAAGAAGTCGGCCACATTATTTATCGATGAACTTGTTGATATCCTTCAGGTTCGCTAATTCAGTTCCTCGTACGCGTAATTGGGTTTGATTACGAAATTCAGGAAACGGCCTTTCGAGGTAGCGCTGCACATAGTCTTGTATACTTTTTCAGGAACCTCTTTATACGCATATATTTTCCCTGATAAAAACCGGACTTCCAAAACATGCGTTTTGGCATCGTATTGAAAATGAGCTATGACAGAGGAAGGCATGTCCGTTTGTTTAGGACTACGCCTAAAAAATAATGCCAGATTATTGGTGCCTAGGTATTTTCTTCCGCATGGAAACATGGGCGGCATCTGGGCTCGTAGCTTTCCTTCTCGCCAAGCAGGATTTTGGCATGACTGGCTACTTTTCGGTACGAATACATAGCCGGACTTCCACAGCGCATACAAACCGCATTTACCTTTGTAACATGTTCAGCAATAGCCATTAGTGCCGGCATGGGGCCAAAAGGTTTGCCGGAAAAGTCCATATCCAGGCCTGCGATAATTACCCGTATACCTTTGTTGGCGAGCTTGTTGACTACTTCAGGAAGGTCATCATCAAAAAACTGCGCTTCATCAATGCCTACTACCTGTGTATCGGAACCTAAGAGTAATATGGCAGAAGAATTCTCCACTGGAGTAGACTGAATGGAGTTCTGATCATGAGAAACCACAGCTGTCTCGTCATATCTGATATCTGTTTTAGGCTTGAAGATTTCCACCTGCAACTTTGCGATCTGTGCACGTTTCAGCCTTCTGATCAGTTCTTCGGTTTTCCCTGAAAACATAGAGCCGCAAATGACTTCTATGCTGCCGCCATAGGCTCCACGCTGATAAATTTTCTCGCTGAATAACATGTGTGATCTTGAAAAGTATGGGTGTTTGTTGACTGGCAAAAGTAAGAAAAAATAGCGCATATGCTCAGAATTCGTCAGACAAAACCATTTTTTTTAAGAAATTAAGCCTTACATTTGGGTATGGGGATGATCAACATAAAAGGCAATTTATTTCGTTTATAGACTATGATGAAGCAAGAGGATCTCTTTAAAAAAATAGGTTCCATCCTTCAGGAACTTCAGGAGCAATATGAGTTTTTAGCTCAGAATCCGCAACAGCTGAATGAGCTGGAGCTGGAACTTTTTCAGGCGAATGCGAGTTTTCTAAGTGATCATATTCAGATCATTAAAAAGATCAACAACAGTAAACCTGTAAAGGAATTACCTGCACCTGATCCTGAGTTGATGCCTGCAACACCAGTGAAACCAGTGCTTGATGAACTGTTTAAACCCGATCATGAAGCACCGACGTTTGAGTTTGTGATGAATGAGCAACCACTGAGTGATAAATTCGACTTTGAAGAGAAGCCTGTATATGAAATTTTTGACAGGCCGCTCAGTCCTGAAGAACAGGAAATTATCCGCAGAAAACAGGAGCTTTTGAGCAATCAGGAGCACGCGCATCCGCTGGATATTCCGGCAGTGCCTGCCGCTGAGATTTTAACACAGCCTGCTGTTGAGCAGGAACCTGAAGAGCTACAGCCCAGCGCCGCAGCGGTGCAGGAGGAGATTGCTGCTGTTAATGAACAAACCTATCAGGTTTCGGAAATACAGCAAACACCAGATGACGCTGAAACGGAAAATCTCTCATTCGACTTTACATCCGCCACCGAAGCAGAGTCAACTCCAGCAGCGCATGCTACAACTTTCCAGCCTGAGGTTGAAGAACTGGCAGCAGCAGAACTCATAGTAGAAGAGTCCGTTGCAGAAGAGGATGAAGATGAGATTGGGCCGGAGCCATTTTTGGTGGTTGAAGAGCCGCCAGCTGCTCCGGAAGTGACAGAGCCGGCGCTAGCGCATACTGAAGTGCCTGCGACGAAGCCAACGCTCAATGAGATGCTTGCCGCTAACGCGTCGGCCTCAAATAACTATAGTTTTGAACGTTCACGGCTGCCGATTACGGATCTTAAAGGCGCAATTAACCTGAATCAAAAACTCCTTTATATTAAAGACTTATTTAATGGGTATAATCTGGCCTATGCGGAAGTAATCGACATACTGAACAAGATGCCGGACTTCAAAACGGCAGATCATTTTCTGCAAAGCAATTATGCAGTTAAGAATAACTGGGCTTCGAAGCCGGGAACAGTAGAGCAATTTTATGAATTATTGCGCCTGCGTTTTCCGGACTAAATAAAGCCCATTCTGTTTGAATCCAGTTTCAGGAAGATAAACAGCAACACGGTGAAACTCCATAGAGATGATCCGCCATAGCTGATAAAGGGCAGGGGAATTCCGATTACGGGGATAATCCCGATGGTCATACCGATATTAATGAATACGTGGAAGAATATGATGCTGGCCACACAGTATCCATATACCCTGGAGAAACTGGATCGCTGTCGCTCTGCGAGATTGATTACCCGAAGCAAAAGGAATATATACAAACCAATTACCACGAAACATCCTGCAAATCCCCATTCCTCACCAATAGTGGAGAAGATAAAGTCTGTACTTTGTGCAGGTACATATCCGTATTTTGTCTGTGTACCCTGGAGGAATCCCCGACCGAAAGCCTGACCTGAGCCTATCGCTATTTTCGATTGGTTCACATTATATCCGGCGCCTTTAGGATCAGTTTTCAGGCCCAGCATAATCTCTATCCGCGTACGTTGATGCGGCTGCAATACATTCTCATAGATCAGTTTTACCGTAAAGAGGTAGACAATTGCAATGATTGTAGCGAGTATTACGGTAAACAGTACTTTTTGCCTTTTGCGGTTCTGGTAGATAAAGAAACCACCGATAGCAAGTATAATCAGAATGATCAGGTAAATTGGCAACAGGAAGTCTGCTACAAACAGAACAATCATGCCTAAAAATATCAAGAGGAAATAGCCCGAAAGTCCTTCACGATAGAGTGGGAACATAAAGGATAAAAATACCAGTCCAGAGCCTGTATCAGGCTGCAGCATGATGAACAGTAACGGAACCGCAATGATCAAACCTGCAAAGAATATGGATTTGATTTCTGTAAACTTAGGGCTGAAACTGCTGATATATCTGGACAGCAGCAGCGCTGTACCAAATTTGGCAAACTCCGATGGCTGCAATTTAAAGCTTCCGATGGCTATCCAGGCCTGATTTCCTGCCACTTTGTTTCCGATCACAAGCACCATAAAAAGGAGAAAGATTGTAGCGCCGTAGATAATGGGGGAAAACACACTGAAGAACTGTGCGTCCAGTAAAAGGATAGTAAATCCAAGCAGCAAGCCGGTCATGATAAAAATCAATTGCCTGCCATAGCTGCTACCAAAGTTAAAAACTGTGGAGTTTTCAGGATTGGGGATGGAGGCGAAGATGTTGATAAAGCCAATTACGCACAAAGCGATATAGATCAGGATGGTTATCCAGTCTACATTAAAAAAGAACCTGTTTCCCTGCTGTGCTCTCATTATCTGGTAAGAATAGGTTTAGGTTTATTGGCAGCTTTATTCGCAGGAACTGGCGCCGTTTGAATTGGTTTACCCGCAGAGTCCGTTGTTTTTGGAAGCAGTTTAACCTTTGGTTTCGGGAGCTCTGGCAATACTACCTGCTTCTTCATCCATTCTACCTGGTCTTTGCGGTAGCCAGAGATGCTGTCTGTTAAATATTTCTCGGCCATGTAACTGGCGATAGGTGCTGCATACGTACTTCCAAAACCTGCGTTTTCTACGATAACGGCAATGGCAATCTTTGGATTGTCGCGCGGAGCAAAGCCGATAAACACAGAGTGATTCTTCCCATGTGGATTTTGTACTGTTCCGGTTTTACCACACATAATGATGTTAGGTAAGCGGGACAGCACTGCTGTGCCCCATGGGCTGTTAACTGCTTCCTGCATGCCATCAATCACTGGTTCAAAATGCCTGGCTTCTATGTCTACATAGTTTTTTTGTACGTATTCCTTTTTGATTACTTTCTTATCGCCAATTGCTTTGATCAGATGGGGTTTGACGTAGTAGCCGCGGTTAGCGATAATCGCCATGATATTTGCCATCTGTAAAGGTGTAGCTGCCATTTCACCCTGACCAATGGCGAGTGAAATCACTGTAGTATATCCCCAGTATTTGCCAAATCTCTTGGTATACTCTTCGGAGGTAAATAAAGTACCTTTACGTTCAAAAGGCATATCAATATCTAAAGGTGCACCAAGGCCGAATTTACGAACTTTGGCTTCCCAGTCTGTATAGGCTAATTTCTGATTCTTGAAGCGCTTCTGGGTCATCAGCTTTGTGAAAACGTTACAGGCATAGGTGTTACAGGAACGTGCCAATCCACGTCGCAGTGCAACATTACCATCAACGTGTTCACATTTGACCTTATGATTTCCTGCCCAGTAGTACCCGGGGCAGTTAAAGGTCATGTCAGGATCAATTACGCCTTCCTGCAGACCTATTAACGCATCTACCGGTTTAAACGATGATCCCGGAGAATAATATCCTGAAATAGGGCGTACGTTTAGTGGCCTGTTTGGGTCTTTCAGTAAGTCCATGTAGCTATTTCCAAAACCCTTGCCGACCATGATATTAGGGTCGTATCCCGGACTGCTCACGAATGCAAGTACTTCGCCTGTAGCGGGTTCAATGGCTACAATACTTCCAACCTTGTTCTTCATAAGTTGTTCGCCGAGCCGCTGAATCTCTATATCCAGGGAGGAGTACACTTTCTCGCCTGATTTAGCCAGCGTATCCAATTTTCCGTCAGCATAACTTCCCTGCGGTACATTCTTGACGTCATAGAGCATATTGGTCACGCCACGTTCGCCACGCAGAATATCGTTATAGCGCATTTCTATTCCGGCTTTACCAATATAGTCTCCAGGTCTGTAATAGCCTTCATTATCTTCAATATCCTTTGGGGTAACCTCTTTTACATACCCGAAGAACTGGCCCGCAATGCTGTCAGGATAATTTCTTACCGTCCTGTTTTGCACCAGGAAACCAGGGAAACGCGAAAGTCTTTCCTGCAGGGAAGCATAAGTTTCCACCGATAGTTGCTTTTCGAAGACTGAGGGTTGATATCGTGATTGCACCGTAGCTTTATGAAAGCGTTTGTGAAAACCCTTCATGTCAATGCCAATAATATTGCAGAGGGCTAATGTGTCAAAATCTTTCACCTGATTGGGGATGACCATCAGATCATAAACCGGCTGATTCTGGACCAGGACTTTTCCTTTCCTGTCGAAGATGACCCCACGGGCAGGAAATGTATAGATTTTACGTAGTACATTGCTTTCTGCAGACAGGAAATACTTGTCGCTCACCACCTGAATATAAAAAAGTTTACCCAGCAGGATAAGCGCTATTATGATAAATAGACCCTGAATGGTATATTTTCGGTTAAAAAGATTCTCCATTAGCGTTGTTTTCTATTATAAAAGATAAATGATATCAGTATAACAGTAACCAACGTAAAGATACTACTAAATAAACATCTTAAAAGCGTATAAGAAAGCTCACTGAAGCGGAACGCTTCCAGTATAAACAGCACCAGATGATGTACCAAAATACAGAGCATGGCATATAGGGAGAACCATTTGAAGCCCATATTGCTGAGTGTTGGTTCCACTTCATCAAAATTATCGCGGTTTACGCTGACAGAGATAAAGGAGACCCTCACAAAAGCGAGCGCAACACAGGCTGAGGTATGGACACCGAGTGTGTCGTAAAACATATCAAGCGTAATTCCGGTTACAAAGGCAATCAGGTAAAGTAATAGATTTGGCGTGCTAAAAGGGAGCAACAGCAGAAAAAGCACATACATGAAAGGTGTAGCCAGGTTGTAAAAGCTCAGGTTCCGTAATAAAAGGACCTGAACCAAAATGAGGATTACCCACCTGACAATATTAATGATTATGAGTCGGCTATTCATGTGGTATTTTATCGTCTAAAATTTTGACTTCTTCAGCGAACTTGTTTTTGATCACGTACACATATTGTAAGGTACTAAAATCATTCAGCAAGCGGATTTCTATGGTCATGAAGTTATCGCCGGTAGCAACTGCAGTATTGCTGACTCTTCCAACGGGGATCCCCGGAGGAAAGGCGCCGTAGCCTGAGGTAATCACCGTATCGCCAATATTAATTTTGAACTGATTGGGAATTTCTTTAACGAAAGCTTTTCTGAAGTCGAAGTTCTTTTCTCCCCAAACCAAAGATCCAAGTGCATTGTTTTTTTTCAGGTTCACGCTCATGCGGGTATCCTTATGCAACAGCGACTGGATGGTAGCCAGGTGTGGTGAGACATCTCTGATAAAACCTACAACACCTTTGATCGGAGAGATAACAGCCATGCCGCTTTGAATTCCGTCTGCCGAGCCCTTATTAATCGTAATGATGTTATTGCGTAAGGTGATGGAGTTCTTAATGATGCGTGCCGGCAGGTAGGTATACTGATAATTGCTTATGGTATCCTTTACTGTTTCGTTTTTTGCACTGTCGATATGCGTAAGGGCAAAAAGCTGAGCGCTGAGCCTGGCGTTTTCTATAGAAAGGCTGTCATTAACCTTGCCAAGATTCATGTATTTTGTGGCTACATTCAGGTTTTGGTACACCTCGCCAACAATCTCATTGGTAGAATTTAAGGTGATGCTACGCTGGTAGATATTGTTTTTTACCGTAAGTACAATACCAACAGTAAAAAAAATGATGAACAGGAAAAATGCGTTATATCTGTTTATAAAGATCCAAAGGTTACGCATAGCTAAGTGGAATATCGTGTGGTTCTGTAACCTGGGTTACAGAACCATACTTTTTATTGCATTAAGAATTTAAAACCACCAATATTTTTAAGTGCTATACCTGTTCCGCGTACTACTGCGCGAAGCGGATCTTCAGCTACGTGCACTGGCAGTTTGGTTTTGGCAGCAACCCTTTTATCAAGGCCACGCAGCAAAGCACCACCACCAGTCAGGTAAATACCAGTCTGGTAAATGTCTGCTGAAAGCTCAGGAGGAGTAATCTCAAGAGCCTTAAGAATAGCCTCTTCAATTTTGGAAATAGATTTATCCAGGCAATGGGCAATTTCAGTATAGGATACCGTGATTTGTTTTGGGACACCCGTCATCAGATCTCTACCCTGTACCGCGAAGTCAGCAGGAGGATCAGCCAATTCAGGAAGTGCCGCACCAACTTCAATTTTGATCTTTTCCGCAGTACGGTCACCGATCATGATGTTGTGCTGGCGACGGATATAATTAACGATATCCGAGTCAAAGTTGTCTCCGGCTACGCGGATAGACTGGTCGCAAACAATTCCTGACAAAGCAATAACAGCGATTTCTGTAGTACCACCACCAATATCGATGATCATATTACCCATAGGCTCTTCTACGTCAATTCCAATACCCACAGCAGCGGCCATAGGTTCGTGGATCAGATATACTTCTTTGGCGCCGGCAATTTCAGCAGAGTCACGTACCGCACGTTTCTCCACCTCAGTAATCCCCGAAGGGATACAGATTACCATTCTTAAAGAGGGGAACATCCAGCCTTTTCCACCATTGAGCATACGGATCATACCTTTGATCATGGCTTCAGCGGCGTTAAAATCTGCAATAACGCCATCCTTCAGGGGGCGTACAGTGCGAATGTTGTCGTGGGTCTTACCCTCCATCTGCATGGCCTGGCGGCCGATGGCTATAATTTTATTTGTTTGTCGGTCAAATGCAACGATAGACGGTTCGTCAACCACTACTTTATCGTTATGTATAATCAGGGTATTCGCGGTACCCAGATCAATGGCAACCTCTTGTGTAAACCAGTTAAATAAACCCATTTATAGGTGATAAGTTATGAATAAAAAATTCTGTGTACTATAGTAATGTAAAACTACATCTTTTTATTGTATTCAGAGAGAAATAATTAGTGTTTAAAATGTCTTATTCCAGTGGTCACCATGGCAATTCCTTTTTCATTGGCCATGTTTACAGAGTCAGCATCCTTAATGGATCCTCCTGGCTGTAAAACAGCTTTTATTCCCGCTTCAGCAGCGATTTCTACACAATCAGGGAAGGGGAAGAACGCGTCTGATGCCATTACTGCACCTTGTAAAGAGAAGCCAAAAGCATCCGCTTTTACAATAGCTTGTTTTAGTGCATCTACCCTGGAGGTCTGACCAACGCCACTTGCTAAAAGTACATTATTTTTAACGAAAACGATGGTATTGGATTTGGTGTGTTTTACAATTTTATTTGCAAAAAACAGATCCTTGAGTTCTTCGGCTGTAGGCTGTACTGAAGTTACTGGTGTCATCTGCTCCGGGCCTTCAATGATCAGATCCTTATCTTGTTCGATAACCCCATTCAGGAGTGTTTTGAATTGCTTTTTGGTCAGTTCAATTTCATTGCGCTGCAGGATAACCCTGTTCTTTTTAGCACGGAAAAGTTCAACAGCTTCAGGTTGGTAAGCTGGTGCGATCAGCACTTCAAAGAAAAGTTTATTTATCTCTGTAGCTGTAGCCAGATCAATCTCCCTGTTGGCTATCAGCACACCGCCAAAAGCAGAAACAGGATCACAGGCAAGCGCATCGGTCCAGGCTGTGAAAATATCGGCTCTTGAGGCAACCCCACAGGCATTGGTATGTTTCAGGATGGCAAATGTCGGTTCTTCAAACTCGTCGATCAGTGCAACAGCTGCATCAACATCTACAAGATTATTGTAAGAAAGCTCTTTTCCATTTAGTTTGGTGAACATCTCGTCCAGGTTTCCGTAGAACACACCTTGTTGATGTGGGTTTTCGCCATAACGCAAGGTCTGCGCCTGCGTGATATTTTGTTTGAAGACCGTTATGGGTTCTTCCTGGTTGAAATAGTTGAATATAGCTGTGTCATAACCTGAAGAAGTATGGAAAGCAGTTTTTGCAAATGCTTTACGCTGTGCCAGCGTAGTTTCTCCGTTTTGAGCTTCCAGCTGTTGTTGTAAAGTACTGTAGTCTGCTTTTGATGCAAGTATCACCACATCGTTGAAATTCTTGGCAGCGGCGCGGATCAGTGAGATACCACCAATATCAATTTTTTCAATGATATCAGCTTCAGTACCGCCTGCTTTGACTGTTTCTTCAAAAGGATACAGGTCAACAATGACCAGGTCAATTTCAGGAATTTCATAGGCTGCAATCTGTTCCTGATCTTCAGTCAGCGCTCTGCGGTTTAAAATACCACCAAATACTTTTGGATGCAAGGTCTTCACCCGGCCGCCTAATATAGAAGGGTATCCTGTCAAATCTTCAACCGCCGTTACCGGTAAATTTAAGTCTCTGATGAATTGTTCGGTACCACCTGTAGAGAATAATTGAACACCCTGACTTGCAAGCAGGCGAACAAGAGGTTCCAGACCGTCTTTGTAATAAACTGAGATTAAAGCGTTTTTGATCTTTATCGATTGGCTCATTGAAGAAAAATTTTGAGCCGCAAAAGTAAGCTTTTTTAAGTAATAAAAATAAAGGCGCCGATCAAAAAAAGTACTTACTTTTTGATCTTTTTCACGAGGCTTTCCACAACGCGTGGATAATGGAGGTGCTCTAACTGCTGGCCTTTAAATTTGATCATCTCCAGATTATCTTTAGGATCGATGCGGTACTTTGCCTGATAGATGAATTCCCCTTCATCGTAATTTGCATCCACATAATGAATGGTAATTCCGCCTTCAGGTTCTTTTGCCGCCATT
>Ga0247808_10001744_pt1 | contig 10511 bp, 13 predicted proteins | sample UWRJL089202R1_FD_179914 | JGI IMG/M metagenome (GOLD analysis project Ga0247808, IMG submission 179914) | Plant litter microbial communities from Arlington Agricultural Research Station in Wisconsin, United States - UWRJ-L089-202R-1 | ecosystem: Environmental > Terrestrial > Plant litter >... | reverse complement strand
CCGAGCAGCGCGAATAGCGATGTGCCCAGCGGTATCTGAAACAGCGTCTCGGTGAGCAACCCGTTCGGGTGCCCGTTGATCGTCGCAAGGATAAACAGCGCGTAGACCACCGACACGATCGGCGCCTGGATCAACGTCGGCAGGCATCCGGCGAGGGGTGATGCTTTCTCGGCCGTGTACAGCTCCATCGTCTTGCGCTGCAGCAGCTCGGGGTTCTTTTTGAAGCGACGCTGTAGTTCTTGCAGCTTCGGGGCCAGCCGGCGTCGTGTGAATTCGGCGCGTACCTGAGATCGGCCGACGGGGATAAGCGCCGTGCGCACCACCAGCGTGATGAGCACAATCGCGAGAGCGGTGGCAAAAGTCGCAGTCCACGGGGTAAGCAGGGTCGCGAGCGACGTCACGCCCGAATACGCAAGGTCGATCACAAAGGCGATCGGCCCAAAAGAATAGATGTCCACAAAGGGTCCTAACAGTCAGAGGAAAAGGGGTGAGCTTCTCGCTCGCGCACCCCATCGCCGTCCGACGGCAAGGGTTACGCGAGCGCCTCGAACTGTGCTGGGGCTCGGGTGCGGGGACGTCCATCAATATTCGGATGACGCGGTGCGACCATTCCGCTGAGTACCTCGCGATGCTGCCGCGACCGCGAGCCCACCCGCAGCGTCGACGCCACAATGCTCACCGCAAGATAGCGGGCGCTGAGGAGCGCGACGACTGTGAGCACCGCAACACCCGTCATCAGTGCCACACCCGGTTCGGAGGGGGCAAGCGCCATCGCGAGGAAGCATGCGGTGAACAGCATCACCAGCCAAGCGAACGGGGATTTCACGATGGGGTCCTCAGGAAGACGGGGCTGTCGGGTCGTTGTGTCGCCCAGCGTACGTCACTTGCGCTTAATTTTGGAGGGCGAGGGTGTGTCCGGAACAAGCCTGGTTCCAAGCCTCCACACCCATTCGACCGGGCCGAACTCGAAACGGCGCAGCCACAGGTGCGCGAAAAGCATGACAACCGCGGCGACCGTAAAGTAGCCCACCATGGTAAGCGGCACACGCCACTCTCCGAGTTGGGTCGCAAGCCCGAAACCCCAGCCGTAGAAGAGGGCGCCGGCCACCAGGTTTTGCAGGAGGTAGCAACTGAGGGCGGCCCGGCCGACTTCGCGAAAGCGCCGTGCCCACCATCCGTCGGTGCCGCGGCGCAGGCACACCTCGCCGATCAGGCCAACGAGGCCTAGCGCCACAACCGGCGCGAACAGGTAGCGCTCGACAAGAAGGCCAGCTGTGCCGCCCCACACTCCGAGGGCCAGGTCGATCGGAAATGCGATAGCTCCGGCAATCATCAGGCGCCGGCGAAGCGCCGACCCCTCGGTGCGGAAGATCCCCGCCTGGTGGAGACGCGCCCCGACGAGGAACATAGCGATACTGAGGAAGCCGATCAGCACCGGTTCGGCGCGGAAGATTACCGCGTTGTCGAGTCGGAACAGCGCGAGGCCCCAGAACGATTCGGTGGCGTACGGGCTCTCGCCGGTGAACGAGTCGTCGAAGCTTCCGGCGCCTCCCGCGGGAATTGATGCGACGAGAAGCGCTACCGCCGAGATGAGAAGGAGGTGGAGGGCGCCGAAGATCCAGATCATCAGCCTTTGTGTGCGGGGCCGGGTGAGAATCATCCAGGCGACGATGGCTCCGGTGACGGCGTAGCCCATCAGCACATCGAACTCGGCGATGAGGATGTAGTTAATCAGTCCATCGAGAAGAAGCAGCGTCATCCGCCATAAATACGGACCCGGCCATCGAGCCCCGCGACGAACCGCAGACGAATGTTGGATTGCCAGACCCATACCGAACAGCAGCGTGAGCAGGGCGAGGAATTTGCCTTGGCTGAGCGCCATGATCCAGAGCTGTGCGGTGGCGGCCGTGGTGCTGTCCCCGGTGTGGGGGTTGGCGAGGTAGCCGAGCATGCCCCAGGGGTGGGTGAAGATCCAGATGTTGGTCCAGAGGGTGCCGAGGATGGCGATTCCGCGCGCGACGTCGAGGGCATGAATGCGCGCAGTGACGGGTCTGTCGGACTTCGGCAATACGATCGTATTGTTCACGGGGATAACCTAGCGTTAACCTCAATGGTAAGAAAAGGGGCAGGTTTGAGCGGCAACGTGGATCGGATTCTCGACGCGATGCTCGAGCTCATTTCGACACGGGGGCCCGAGGCGCTCAGCATCCGCAATGTTGCGGCCGCGGCCGGTGTTTCCGTTGGCGCCGTGCAGCACCACTTCAGCACGAAAGACAAGCTGCTGCAGGCCGCGATGAACGCAGTCGAGCAACGGTTTATGGTGCGCATTCGAGAGTTGATTCGGGATGATGCGTCGCCCGAGTCACGGCTGCGTTCTTTCTGCATAGAGATCGCGGGTCTCGGCAGTGACGACACCACGGAGGTTGTGGTGTGGACGGTCTTCGCCGCGCGGGCTGCGGTGGACGACAGCATTCGCGCGCTCCACGTTGCTGCGTGGGGGCGCACCGAGCTGTTTTTGCGTGGGCTGATTGAGGCGGCGCTGTCGGATGTGTCGGATGCCGAGACCGAAGCCACGACGGCGGATTCTGCTGCCTTTTTGCTGGCAGTGCTCGACGGCCTTGCAGTGTCGCGGGCTGCGGAGCGGAGCGCCCGGATTTCTCGGGAGCGGGGCATCCGCATTCTTGACCAAGCGCTGCGGGCCATCGAAGTTTCGCCCACCACCTAGTGTCACTGCATGGACGTAACCCCAGTCGTTACCCGCGCCGCTTAATAACGCAATGGGCAAAGCCGAAATGGGGGCAATTTAAGCGAGGATGGAGTGAACGATGGGAAGGATAAATCGCGATTCCTGGGCTTGGAACGCGTTCGTGGGCTTCGGCTCTCTCGTTATCGGCGTAATTGTCTTGTACCTGACTCTGGGCTGGACGTTCGCAGTCGGATGGTTCCTCCTCTTGCTCGTGCTGACCGTCTACAACATCATGAAACTACGGCGAGAGCGGAGTGCGAAGCCTGACGTCACCGTCGCAGACCCGTTCGATGACGTAATTTGAGAAGACCCCGCGACCGGCCGGTTGGTGCGCACGCTTCCCCGAGTTCATCGAGTCCTGCCGATCCGAGTTTCCTCGCTTCGAGTTACAGTCCGCCAGGCACTGCTCGTCATCCAGTTGCCCGCTGAGTTGTCGAGGCTGTCACCGTAGTGTGACTGCATGGACGTAACCCCAGTCGTTACCCGCGATGCCCACATCGACGGGCCGCACGGTCCGATTCCGGTGCGCCGGTACGCGCCGTCAAGCGCAGCTGCGATCACCAGCACGGTTCCGATCGTGTGGGTGCACGGAGGCGGCTTTTTTATGGGTGGGCTGAACCTGCCGGAGTCACACGCCACCGCACTCGCCCTGGCGCGCGCAGGTTTTCCGGTCATTACGGTCGCCTACCGGCTGGCACGGTTCTCGCCGCTTCGTCTCGCGGGCAAAGCCTTTCCGAAGGTTGCTGGGGTGCACTATCCGGTTCCACTGGATGACGTGATGGCAGTCATCGGAGACGTGCAGCGCGAATACCCTGGCGGCATCATCCTTGGGGGAGCCAGTGCCGGAGCCTGTCTGGTTGCCAGCGCTGTGCTTCGGCTGGCAGCAAGTGGCGCGGATCCCGTGCGCGGGGTGTTCCTGACCTACGGGTTCTTTCATGCGTCGTTGCCGGAGAGCTCGCGCGACATCCTCAGTCGTGTCAAGGGCAGACGTCGGGTGACGCATGCACCCGCTTTTCTAGACCTGGCGAACCTGCACTACGCGGGCAGCCGAGCCGCACTGCTCGAACCTCACGCGTTTCCGGGTGGCCATCCGCTTGAGGGTTTTCCCGCAACTTTGATGGTGGATGCCGACCGTGACGTGATGCGGGCGTCCGGCGAACTCTTCGCCTCCGAACTCACGGACGCAGGGGTTCTAGTCGAGTACCACGTACTGCGGAATGAATCCCATGCGTTCCTCAACCGGCCCCACGATCCCGCGTTCACCGAGGCCATGCGCCTGATCGTTGATTGGGCCCGTCCGCTCTCGGCTGCCCCGGACGACAGCGCGAACGAGAACGATCACGCAGGATAGAAGTTATGGCCCACCGTCAACGCACACCCGCTGATTCGGATGGCGCCGCCGATCGGGCGGACAAAACCTGTGCCTCGTGTGGCCGGCGCATCGAGTGGCGGGCGAAGTGGGCCAAAAACTGGGATGCGGTGAAGTACTGCTCCGATGCCTGCCGCTCCCATCGAGTCGATGCCACCGATCTTCAGCTAGAAGAGACCATTGCGACGCTGCTGGCTGCACGCGCTCACAACGCCACAATCTGTCCTTCCGACGCGGCCCGCGCGATCGGCGGCGACGAGTGGCGCGACCTGATGGAGCCGTCCCGCCGGGCTGCCCGTCGAATGGTCGCCCGGGGTGAACTGGAGATCACGCAGGGCGGATCGGTGGTCGACCCGTCGACTGCGAAGGGTCCGATTCGTTTGCGCCGACCGCGATAGATCGGCCGCGCTAGCTCCGAGGTTCAGGTTGCCGGGTCTTGGGGTGTCGATTTTTCGCGACGCTCTTTTTCCTTCGAACGCAATGTCGAGGCGAACACATAAAGGGCGATTCCCCCGACAAAAACGTTGATAAAACCGGCAGCATCGCCCGTAGCCACGCGCCAGACTCCGCCTCCGATCATTAGGGGAGCGATGATGCATTGGATGAGCGCAACGCGACGGAATTTACGCATCGCGACCTCGTCGGAGACGGGGATGTCTCGCCAGTCGGTCTGGCCCCACGAAGTGCGTGTGGTCCAGGTGGCAGCGAGAGCAAACAAAACTGTCCCCCCGACAACGCCCACGGCGCCCACGATGCTGAAGGGTGGATTGGCGATCATTGCTCCGAACGCCACAGTGATCGCGAGCGCAACGATCATGCCGAGAATTCCGGCTGTGCGCGGTTTCACGCTTTCGGCTCTCGTTTGGCGACGGAACGGTTGTGCCGCACCACCACAATCAGCGCGGCGAGCGACGGCAGTAGGAACAGAAAAATTGGCGAGGAGTCCCATGCGGAAAGGAGCAGGACGCCGCCGATAAACACGCTCAATAATCCGGTGAGCTGCCACGCGATACTGCGCTTCATGCGGCTGGGACCGGGCGAGAGGGACCACAAGTTGATGTGCTGGCCCTGTGCCGCTCGCGACTCGAGAAGGCCTGACCGGATTCCAGCTGCAGTCCCGGCAATGAGGAAAAATAAACCGACGATGACCATCAGGCGGATCCCGCCACGCGATTCGCAACGTGCTCGGAGATGCTCGTCATCAGGTTGCGTTGTTCGTCGAGAGACGCCTGCCACCCGTCCGCGACCTCAAGACGGTGGTCGGCGCCTGGAATGGTGCTGATGGTAGCGCGGGTTCCGGTAGCACTCTCGGGTACCCACATCGGGTCCTGGCTCCCACCAACAGCAAGATGGGTCGCGTCAGCAGAGGCGAGCGCTTCGCTCAGTGCGGTCTCCGTCAGAACCGGGGTGAGCCAGACGCCGGGCACACCCTCACGGACCGCCCACGGCAGCGCAAAGGTGCCGAAGGACTTGGCGACGACCAGGCGGGTGGCCGGAGCCGCGTCGGCAAAGGCCATCTCGACTGCCCGCTCGACGAAGGCGGTTGGATCGCGAAGGGCCTCGTCGGTGATCGTCCACTCAACGGCCCGCACGTGCCAGCCCGCATCTCGCAGGATGTTGGCGCACCAGTAGAGAAGCGGCGACTGAACGGTGTAGCCGGATCCGGGCAGGAGAACCGCCGTCTTCGCGGTCGACGGCGTCGCACCCGGCCACACGAACGATCTCATGACCACACCCTAGGCGAGCTGTGTCGCTGTGTTACCTGAATTGCCTCGGTTTGGGGTCGAAGGATGGGATTCTGGGGGTGCGCGCTGTACTCGGCCTCGGCCGGACGAACTTCCATCCCCGAAAGAAGCGGACCCCCGATGACCCAGAACGACGGAGATGACTACGCCTTCGAGACTCGGCAGATCCACGCCGGCGAGCTCATCGATGCCGAGGCGAATGCGCGGGTGACGCCGATCTATCAGACCGCCGGGTACGTGTTCGACAGTTTTGACGACGGTGAAGCGCGGTTTGCCGGCAGGGCAGGGCGCGCGTACTCCCGTAATGACAACCCAACAAATGCGGTGGCCAGTCGCCGGCTGGCGAATCTTGAGGGCGGGGTGGATGCCGTGCTCGTCGCAAGCGGGCAGGCAGCGATCGCAGCGGCGCTGTTTGGTCTTGCGTCCGCGGGCGACCACATTCTCACGACCGACAGCCTTTATGAGGGAACGCGCGAGATGTTCCGTGGTGCGCTCAAGCGCCAGGGGCTCAACTTCACGGCGGTCGCCGCGGATGCCGACGAGGAGACGTGGCTCGCCAAGGTCACCCCGCGCACCAAAGCGATCTACACGGAGACGATCCCGAATCCGCTGGGCGATGTTGTTGACCTCGAGCGTCTCGGTCGTATTGCGGAGAACGCCGGCGTTCCCCTCGTGGTGGACAACACGGTGGCTACTCCTTATCTCTGTCGTCCCTTCGAATGGGGCGCGCACATCGTCATCCACTCCACCTCGAAGTGGCTCGCTGGACACGGCGCCGTCATCGGTGGCGCGATCATCGACAGCGGACGTTTCGACTGGGCCGCGAACGCCGAACGTTTTCCGCAGCTGACCACACCGCCTCGCCCCGGGGTCGGCTCGTTTGTTGAGCGCTTCGGCCAGTCCGCCTACCTCGCCTACCTGCGCACGGTGATTGTGCTCGAGTACGGGCCGACCGTTCCGCCGTCGAGTACCTTTCTTCTCCTCAGTGGCCTCGAGACCCTGTCGCTGCGTATGGAGCGCCACGTCGACAACGCCCAGGCCGTCGCCGAATCCCTTGTTGACCATCCCGCGGTGAGCCGAGTGCTCTACCCGGGTCTGCCCAGCGACCCGCACTACGAACTCGGGCGCAAGTACCTTCCCAGCGGTGCCGGTTCGATTGTGTCCATCGATCTTCGTGGCGGGCGAGATGCCGCCCGGGTCTTTTTCGATGCGCTGACTTTGGTGAGCCGGATGACGCATATTGGCGATGTGCGCACTTTGGCGATCCACACCGGAAGCACCATTCACGCGAAGCTCAGCGAAGAAGAGCGACTCTCCATCGGCATCGTTCCCGGGCTCATCCGATTGTCGATTGGTCTGGAAAAAGCGGATGACATCGTTCGCGACCTGCGGCAAGCGTTGGACAAAGCAGCGCTGGTCGAGGGCGACTAACGCGCCATCTTCTCAATTCGTGTGCCCGCGTCATCCATCGTCCGCCATTCACGGCGCTCCTAGGATGGCCGGATGGTCACTCCGCCGGATCTCGTCAACGCCATCAGCGTCCTAGGACGTCAACGGCCCGTCATTGTGGTTGGCATCTCGGGGTTCGGGGGCTCGGGAAAATCGACGCTAGCCCGGCAGCTGGTCGACTCGATCGAGGGCAGCGCGAGGATCCGCGGTGACGACTTCCTCGACCCTGCACGTTCGCATCAGCGATCCGCCGACTGGGATGGAGTGGATCGCGTCCGGCTTCGCGCGGAGGTGCTCGACCCGTTCCGTGCGGGCCAGCAAGGCTTTTTCCGTCGCTTCGATTGGAGTGCCCGCCAGCTGGGCAAATCAGAACCCATCCCTGACGCTCGGATCTTGGTGGTTGACGCGATCGGGCTTTTGCATCCGGAGCTCGACGGTGCGCTCGATCTCACGATCTGGATTGACGTCGACCTCGATCTTGCGACGAAGCGAGGTAAAGCCCGCGACAAGAAACTCGGCCGAAGTCACGAGGGATTGTGGGACGAGGTGTGGGTGCCGAACGAACGAGACTTTGTCGCGCGCTTCGACCCGCGGGCTCGCGCCGACTATCTGTTCGAGTCCGCCTGAAGCGGATTGCGCTGAGCTCGGGGGATTACTCGTGGGTGCGCTGAATGAGCTTCGACAGCACAATCGCGCTGCGCGTGTGGTCGACGTTCGGGGCCAGACGCAGCTTTTCGAGAGCGATCTCGAGCGACGCGATGTCGCGGGCGCGCATGTGCACAATAGCGTCGGCGGTGCCGGTCACCGTGCCGGCATCGACTACCTCCGGGACTCCCGAGAGGATGCGCTTGAGCTCGTCGGGCGCGACGGTTCCGCGGCAGAACAGCTCCACGTACGCTTCCATCGCCATCCCCGCAATCGACGGGTCGACCTGCACGGTGAAGCCACGGATAGCGCCGTCGGCAACCAGCCGGTCCACGCGCCGTTTAACTGCGGACGCCGAAAGGCCAACAACTTCTCCGATATCGCCGTAGCCAGCCCGCGCGTTCTGACGCAGGAGGTCGATTATGCCGTAGTCGAGACTGTCCATCACTCCACTGTATGGCGAATTCTTGTCAAATATGGGTAAACAACGCTGATTTCCTGCGCTTTCTAGCGGGAAACCAACGATAGGTGCGTGACACACTGGGGCCATGACTTTGACTGAGACGACTGAATCCGCGCCCGTGCGCACCCCCGGTGCGCGCAGCGTACTGATGTGCCGTCCCGAGTACTTCTCCGTGGTGTATCGGATCAACCCCTGGATGGACCCGCACCTTCCTACCGATACCGCGCTTGCCGTGCGCCAGTGGGAGACGTTGTACCAGACCTACCTCGACCTCGGTTTCGACGTGCAGCTGGTTGACCCCATCGATGAGCTCCCCGACATGGTCTACGCCGCCAACGGTGGTTTTGTGCTCGATGGCATCGCCTACGGCGCCAGCTTCACCCACCCCGAGCGCCAGGCCGAGGGCCCCGCATACATGGACTGGTTCCGTGACGCCGGCTTCGACGTGCGTGCACCCCAGAACATCAACGAGGGTGAAGGCGACTTCCTCCTCGTCGGCGACGTAATCCTCGCCGGAACCGGTTTCCGCAGTGCGACCGACAGCCACACCGAGGTGGGCGAAATCTTTGGTCGCCCGGTCATCACGCTGGAGCTCGTCAACCCGAGTTTCTACCACCTCGACACCGCTATCGCCGTGCTCGACGACACCAACATTGCGTACCTCCCCTCCGCATTCAGCAAGGAGAGCCTCGAGATCTTGCAGGATCGGTACCCCGACGCCATCCAGGTCGGCGAGGTCGACGCGGCCGTTCTGGGACTCAACTCCTTCAGCGACGGCTACAACGTCGTCATCGCCACCCGTGCCACCGAGTTCGAGTCGCAGCTGAAGGAGCGCGGATACAACCCCATCGGCGTTGACCTCTCCGAGCTGCTGCTCGGCGGCGGCGGAGTGAAGTGCTGCACGCTGGAGCTACGCCGATGATTGGCGTATCCGCCGCGAGCGACTTCCTCGAGCAGGAAGACCTCCACGCCGCCCACAACTACCACCCGCTCGAGGTTGTGGTCAGCCACGGCGAGGGCGCCTGGGTTGTTGATGTTAACGGACGCCGCTACTTGGATTGCCTTGCGGCGTACTCCGCCGTGAACTTCGGGCATAGTCATCCATCGCTCATCACAGCAGCCAAGGACCAGCTCGACCGCATCACGCTGACGAGCCGCGCGTTCCACAACGACCGCCTCGGCCCCTTCGTGGCCGCGCTCGCCGAACTGTCCGGCAAAGACATGGTTCTGCCGATGAACACGGGCGCCGAAGCCGTGGAGTCAGGCATCAAGGTTGCCCGTGCGTGGGGATACCGCGTGAAGGGTGTGCAGCCGGGCAAAGCAACCATCATCGTCGCCGACGGAAACTTTCACGGCCGCACCACCACCATCATCAGCTTCTCGAACGATGAGCAGGCGCGCGCTGACTTCGGTCCGTACACGCCCGGCTTTGTCAGCGTTCCCTACGGCGATGCTGCGGCGCTCGAAGCGGCGATCGACGAGAACACCGTCGCCGTACTGATCGAGCCCATCCAGGGCGAGGCCGGCATTGTGGTTCCGCCCGCCGACTACCTGCCCGCCGTGCGCGAGATCACCACGCGTCACAACGTGCTGTTTATCGCCGACGAGATCCAGTCGGGACTCGGACGCACCGGCGCAACGTTCCAGTGCGACAACGTGGGTGTTGTGCCCGACCTCTACTTGCTGGGCAAGGCGCTCGGCGGCGGCATCCTTCCGCTCAGTGCCGTGGTGGGCAACCGCGACGTGCTCGGAGTACTGCGTCCCGGCGAACACGGCTCCACCTTTGGGGGCAACCCGCTGGCGACAGCCGTGGGCCTCGCGGTTGTTGACCTGTTGGCAACGGGTGAGATGCAGGAGCGGGCCCGCACGCTGGGGCTCCACCTTCAGCAACGCCTGCAGACACTCGTCGGCAAGGGTGTGCTTGAGGTGCGCGGTGCCGGTCTCTGGGCGGGCGTCGACATCGATCCCGCACTCGCGACCGGACGCCAGGTGTGTGAACTGCTGATGGAGCGCGGTGTGCTCGTCAAAGACACCCACGGCTCAACGATCCGCCTGGCGCCGCCCATTGTGGTGGAGTCTGCCGACCTCGACTGG
>Ga0247808_10001743_pt1 | contig 10511 bp, 15 predicted proteins | sample UWRJL089202R1_FD_179914 | JGI IMG/M metagenome (GOLD analysis project Ga0247808, IMG submission 179914) | Plant litter microbial communities from Arlington Agricultural Research Station in Wisconsin, United States - UWRJ-L089-202R-1 | ecosystem: Environmental > Terrestrial > Plant litter >... | reverse complement strand
GATGACACCCAGAGGAATGCCTGCCGCCCAGTAGTCACTGACCTTCTTGTAGTCACCAAGGATGCGATACGCCTGAATGGTGTAGATGATGTGCTGCTCGGCAATCATCGCCCCGTCTTCATTGATGTCATGGAAGATGCTGGTGTTGATGTGAGTCTGTCCACCATCGATAAAGATGTAGCGGAGGGCGATGGCAGCGTCACCCAATTCCTGACCAGTTCCGATGCGAAGACCTGACTGATGACGGATGACCGTATGAGCATCCAGCGTGTAGTCGGATGTGAGCCAGCGGAAGGCGTGCGCGAGGTCGTTTGCTACGTCAGCTACGAGAATAAGCATGTTGCGCTCCTTCCTTGGTTGTTGAGATGGCGGGGGACGATAGGATTTAGATTATTACAGAATTGAGTATGCTCATGTCGAGGTCATTTTCAATTGCGTACTTCACAGCCTCATAGTTCCGCATACCGACGAGATAATACGGTTTCACGGTGAGCGAATCCTGAACTCCACGTTCCTCGATTGCAGCCGCGATGAATCCGAGGCTGTCTACGATTTTGTGCGGTTCTGTCTCGTTGCTCCACTTGTTCCGGTGCATCGCGGCATCCAGAATACTCCGGGCACTACTACCCACCACTACATCAGCGAGCCGGTCTACCACCTCCTTGATAGCAACATCGACATCCTTGCCGTATTGCTCCCGAGTGCGTTTCTCATCGAGCCAGATACGACTGATGTTCGGCTCAAGAATAACCACGAGGTATGCCGCCACAGCTTCAGCACCAGAGAACCTGTTCGCCACGCAGCCGAGGATGTGCTCGATCTTGAAGTTGTACCTCTGAGCGTTCTCATCCACATGTACAGGGAAGCTGTGTTTAGGGGTATACGGCTCGGTGATGTAGCCGACTGCATCATCCACATCGGATGGCTTGAACTTGCCGATATCACCGAAAGCATCAACAACCCACCGCTCTGTTGCTAGATACGGATCGTACCGACCACGAAGGCGCGTGATACTCTTCGTGGGAGGCAGAGTGATAGACATATAATGATGCTACCGTTTTTATGCTAATTGTTCAACTTACTAGCGCTTTACATACGCAAGGCGAATGCCCACTGCAACTATGAGCAGGACAATACCTCCGATAATCAAAGTCGGAGCGAGAGTATCAACTTGGGCACCAGAACCTTTATTGACCAAAGCTGGCGTGAGTGCTACCGCCACAATACCCACAACTAGAGTTATAGCAACCACGAATAGTCGGTTGATATCCCATTCTTCTAGAAATCTATTGATCGAATATGATTCTTTTGGCTTAGTCATGTGGCAAAGGTAGCAGTACAAACTCCATTACACAAATGTATATCGATGCTTACTAGGGGTGGGTTGTTTCACGGGTTCGTCTGAACTACAATAACGAATATGGAGAAGGAAATAACAGACCACACCAACTGGACGTGGTTCGACTATCATCTTCTCTTCGAGCCTAAAAACCAGCAGTACAACAACACCACCGAAGAAGAAGATCGTGCCAACCACGCTGTTGCCGTTCGCTTGGAGAGGCTCGGCATCCCGTTCAACAGAGCACGCTTCATCTGCTTCCCGCCACAAGGGGTAGGTGCTTATCTAATGAGGACGTGCGTGAACTTCGCACGCAAAGAGCACACGACGGACATCATTGAGAATCTGGTATCCGAAGGCATGAACCTCGAAGACGCGATTGCATGGGCTGAGTTGTACGTCCCTCTCGATATCGGAAGGGTGAGAGAACTCATAGCAGCGGGAGATATCGACCCGGTAAAGCTCAGAGAGATGTTCTGGGAGAAGCGATGGGACTTCGAGTTCGCGCTCAAAGTCTACCGCAATGACATCGACCCGGAGATAGCGGACACGATGTATGTCGAGCCGGAGATGAAGAGCTTCCAGATGTACGTCTCGGATGGCGAACTGGAACTGGTGGAAATCACCGCCAAGGCTTGACATGCTGCTCAGGTAGGCACTAAGTTGGAAATAACAGAAACCGCCGAGTAAAGGAGCACATCATGGGTATCGGAAGAAACGACATCATCGCCGCCCGTAGCGTCCAGAACTACAGCACGCGCGGACAGGGCATGAAGTCCATGACGGAACTGAACCGCCAGTACGACGAGGTTCAGAGGCGCGACGACGCGATTCAGGCTCGTCAGGATGCCGAGAACGCCGCTCAGGATGCCGAGCGAGCAGCAGCCGCTCTGTAACACAGACACAAAGAAAGCCCCGCCTAGCAAACAGGCGGGGCTTTCTTCTTTGTGTCCTAGATGTCGTACTTCTCGAAGTGGTCGAGAATCGGGTCGATGACGATGGTGCGGCTGTGCTCGAAAGTCCACTGGATGAGAGCGGCGCGGTCGAGTCCCTTCGGAGGGGTTGCAGTAAGCTGCGCATAGGCGTTGAGCTTGCGAATGAGGAACTTCATCGTTACTCGCATCTCCAACGACCAGTCCTTCTTGATGTCGTCGTAGCGAACCTGTGCAACCTGAGTATCCTGACCGTATGCCTTGTTCATCAGTCCGAAGAACGGAAGGATGGCGGCTTTGACCTCGACTCCGCCGATGCGATCCGCCTCGAAGGTGAACGAGATGATGTAGGGAGCGCGGTTCTTCATCACACCCTGAACCTTCAACGTGTGGTTGTGCTTGTCAGTGACTCGCGGGTTGATGACGACGCTCTCGATGTGAGCCATTACGTCTGCTTCTACCGTGTCGATGTTGAGGAAAGTCATTGCTTATCCCCTTTCTTGTTGTTTTCTATGGGCGTTCAAGTAACCCCGTTACTTCTATAGTAGTACCTTGTGTACCAGATAGCAAGTCAGTCAGTGAAGCCCATAAGAGAGCCGATGATGTCATCATCGATACCGTTAGCCATCACCGTTTCCAGCAGTGTTATGCGGGACTTCAGCTTCTCGGGTACCGGGTGCGTCTCCAACCCATGAGTCCTCCACCAGAGGTACACCTCCGCCTCACCGTGAAGAACGGTGTCGTCAACGAACAGCATCCAGTCATCGATGTCGAACTTAGGGTTGCGCCGCTTCATCGGGTAGTGGTTCTCCACTGCGAGCAGCACGGCATCTTCAAGATAGCCATATGCGCTCGGCGGTTTCAGCCACCATGCGAGGTGATAGCGCAGCCGGGACTCTACCGCAAGGAACACATCTTCGGGGACTCCGAATGCGCCCACCGGTAGCCGACCATGCTCGCTTATGCGCTTCCGAGCAGCGATGTACAGACCATCTATGTAGATGAGCGCTGGATCGACATCTCGGGTCATAACCGCATCATAGAACACATGATGGATTACGGCTACTGATCCAGTGGTCACAAAAGGATACCGACTTGCCTCGCGCAGCCGAATACGCTATGGTATTGCTTGACAGAAATGAGTAATCGTGGGTAGCTTCGACGTTAGCTGTGGACTGAGCAATCTTTCAATCGAGTCAGGCGACCGCGCTGGACTCCTTCTTCTGAACGATGTCCGGGGAGAGTACGAGTACAACGACAAGCTCATCCACGGTGAGGCAACAATCGTCTACCACAACGCCCATTACCGCCCGTTCTTCGGTGCCATCTACGGCAAGTACGACGACTATGGAAGCCTTGAAGACATCGAGGAAAACGTCACGACCAAGGTTCTTGAAGGCATCTTCGGAATCCCGATCCTCTCCATCGTCAACATCGTCACCGCGCCGCACTACGGGCTGTACAACGACTCAAGCCCTCTTCCCGAGGCATTCGGACTCCCCGAGCGAATCTTCTCGTATGGCAAGACCGATGGGCAAAGCCTGATCGAGCTTGGATTCACAGAGGTCGTGAAGGACAAGGAATACGAGTTCGAAGGTCACCGACTTATCGGCGGCGATAGAAAGTGGAAGATCGTGCGAGCAGATGGCGCAAAGAAGAAGCTCAGCGTCAACTACACCCACGAAGCGGTCGAGCTTTTCGGTGACTTCACCGGAGCCTACCCCGGCTACGACAAGAGCCTGTACGAGAAGCTGAGGACAATCCGAAAGCTCAACGGCATGTTCTTCCACCCGTCAGTCTTCGAGGCTGTCAAGGCTGTTCCTCGCGGTAGCTTCGAGCAGACCTTCGTTGATCGCTTCCTCGAAAAGTGGAACGAGTACATGGATACTTACCGCACACCTATTGCGGATGACGACTTCGTTGCCATGATGAAGCAGAACAATGAGTTCGTGAGCAGGAACATGAGCGTTCCGCCTGAGTTCCGCAGCCACTTCGCCGCCTACATCGACTCTGACGAAATCATTGATCTCTACTACCTCGACATCGCCTTCTCGACAACCAACCGCATGTACGCTCCCACGCTGTATGCAGGTCAGGCTGTGGAAGATGAGGGTCACCGGGCGCTCATCGCAGCATCGCTGGCACTTCTCGATGAGCGCAAGGCTAAGTACGATGAATGGGACATCGAAGAGGACGATGAAGATGAGGAAGACGGCGAAGAGGTCTAAGCGCTACTCGTCATCCTCGTAGTCGTAGTCTTCGTACTCGTCTTCATCCTCATCAATGGTGCTTTCATCGGCAACCTGTGATGAGGAAATCCACTCGGCTATCTTGTTACCGGCAAGAACGCCACGGGGAGCGCTGTCACGAGATGTATCGAGCTTGTCAGCCCACCACACACCGTCAAGCTCGGGCGCTTCCTCATTGACCCAGACTGCCGCAATCACCTGATCGTAGTTGGTTGCTGTACCGATGTACTTCCGGTCAGGAAAGAGATCCGTGGCGACATATCCCTCGAACGGCTCAGGCTCTACCTCGCGCATCTCGGCTTCCTCGGTAGCCTCTTCTAGCGTCTCGCATATGAGGAACGATTCATCATCAAGCTCGTCATCCCAGTAGGAAACTTTGTAGAGCGTTGTGGACTCTAGATAGCCCTTCTCTATACCCCATTCGTTGATGGCATCCTTCTGCTCGCTTGATAGTTCATACCAGTCAAGGAACCGGTTGTCGGCAACATCGAACTCGTGAATACTGCCTTCCAGCCATGCAATCTTGCGCCACGCCAGCGGGTTGCGGGAAACGCTCATACCGGAGCCTTCCAGTGACCATCCCTTCTTCTTGGACATATCGAGTTCGCCCACATGGTAGAGCTTCTCGAATGAAAGCTCGGGAACCGGCATACCGGCAAGTGAGATGACACCATCGGGCTTGGAGGTGGAGATACCAGCTACACGCGCAACGCTGCTATCGGTGTCAGCAGGTTTCATCCAGCGGTGAGAGGCATGACCGTTCTTGTCAACGATAGGTGTCTTGGTCAGGCTCATAGGTCAATTGTATAAGCCGGAGACGACAGAGAGGGTGGCTTGCAGTTGTTTTGTAATTGACATGAAGATGTTGCTGTAGTAGTGTGATTGTATATAGTTCGGGAAAGGAACAGACATGGGTTACAACTACCTCGTCAAGATTCAGAAGAACAAGGATCTCTACCTCCTTGTTGACGGTCGCAACGACTCACTCTGCTTCCTCGGAACCCGCCACGAGTTCGAGACGCACGACTACTGGGCGCAGTACATGGGCACTGAGTGGTTCGAGCGCGCTGATGAGCAGGGTTCCACCGACCGCCGCATGTTCTGGGAGAACTCGACCTACATCGACTTCGACTCCCACGCGGTCACCCGCAAGACGCTCGCGGAGTTCGTTGAGATCCTTGACGACAACTGCAACATCCCGCGCGGTGTCACGACCGACCTCTGCATGAGCAACCGTTCCAACGCCCTCTTCGGCGGCATCCGCTACCCCGAGCTTGTCCTCGGCTCTGAGTCGGTTGGAATCGACCGGGAGACTCTCGACAGCTTCATCCGCTCCACCGCTCCCGCCAACCGTGAGAACAGCTATCTTGGCATGGACGGCACGGCGCTTTTCAAGAGTGCGGCTAAGTTCGCCGGTAACTCCGACGCACAGGACATCCTCGGATGGGCAGCAACTCTCTCGTCGGCAGCAGCCAACGAAGATCGGCAGTTCCGCGACCTCATCATGGCTCGTGAGGGTCGTATCCTCAGCAGCTTCTACTCCGACTTCGCCAACCACGGATGGAGGGACATCTTCCGCCTCGTCGCCGCACTCGGTGATGACACCTCAGCCATCACATCGTTCATGGATGATGCGGAAGAGTACCCGCTCGAAACCATCATCAGCATGGTCGAGGCAGGGCACACGAAGCCGCACATGGTTCGCCGTATGCTCAAGAACGGAATCGACTCGGAGCTTGCCGCCAGCATCCATTAGCCAGACATCGTAGAAATACTCCGTAGAGGAAACCTACGGGGTATTTATTTCGCCCGAAATCAGCCGTTGACGACCGACTGAGCGAGTTGCAGGTCAATACCGGACTCCGCCATCATCTTCACCGCATGACCGCTACGAGCGCCAGCAGTGACGTAACGGGCGGCTGTATCGAAGTCGATACCATCGAAGCTCTCGTAAGCCGAATCGGGAACCACATCGAATAGGAGGGCAAGCCACGCAAGAGCAGGCTCCGGGTTCTCGAACTTACGGAAAAGAGTGACAGCGGCGGCGTAGACCTTGGAGCTAGGGTAAACGCTAGTGGAAACCCTCCCGCCGCGAGTCTCGCCAACGATGTAGGGGTTGCGCGCTGCGATGAATGCAACCTCGCCAATGGTAAGAGCAGACCTCTTGAAATTTCCGTAGAAGGTGTGGATGCTTCGGGTGTAGGCGTAAAGACCAGCAGGTGTGATCTCGTCATCCCTGAAGAATGACTCAATGCCCCTCTGGAAAGAGTTCTTGTCGGTGACATACTGGGTACCGAACATAGCAGCCAAATCATCGAGCGACTTGTGCTTGATTGCGCGAAGGTCTTCTGACAGCACCTTGGGTGAGGATGACCACTCGTTCATATTTCCACGATACGGCAAGGTCGCACATCTAGTCAAGGCGCAGAAAAGCGTCGCCAGCCGGACTTGACCTCGACAGGCGACGCTTAACTGATTCTGCTATAGGATTAGCCCCGGACTGCGTTGGCTACCTTACGGGCGAAATCGGCATATTCTTGGTAGCGGTTCTCGACCTCTTCGTAGCCACTGGAATGTCCGTCATCCCACGCCATCCTGTAGATTTCCGCATGAGCCGCAGCGGGAACGTCAGAGGCGTACTCATCAGCGAGCCATGCGCCCCAGCGCTTCTCTAACTGGTTTGTTGCGAAACGGTTCTCAGTTCGGATGCGGTCACGCTCACCTCGCTCATCCTTGCCGTTAGGGTAGTCAGGAAGCGATGCGATTGCAGCGCGAATCTCTTCGGTGCTGATCGGGGAGTCTGTGGGCTTGGCGGCAACCGGAGCTACTGCCGATACACGCCCACCCTTGACAGGAGCATCCGCCTTCTTGTGAACGGTGGTCTGCTTACCGTTCTTGTCGGTGATTGGGGTTGGTTGGGTAACCATGTCATTTGCCTTTCGTGGGGTTGGGATAAAGAATACCAGCAGATGCAGACAGGGCTGCGCTGGGAAAAGAGTAAAGCCCTCGACTGACTGCATCGAGGGCTTTACCGGAAAGCTGGGGCTGATTACCCGTTAGGCGACGATGAGGTCGGGGTCGATGACATCCGAGTAGCCGCCGATGACCATGAGGACACGGGCGAAACGAGCCGTCTCGTAGCGGTCACCACGGGTGAGGCGGAGTTTGCTGAGGACAGCAGCGTGCTTGTCGGCGCGCGGGATGTCGGAGTTGAGGATGCGAACGACCTCATCGGAGACGTAAGAGTCCTCGATGGGAGTCTTCCAGAAGGTGCTGATAGCGCCTGCCAGCGTCTCGGTCTGGGTGTCGGTGAGCGGCGTGAAGTCTGTGGCTGTCGCGGTGGTCATGTCTCTCCTTGCTCGATGATTTTAGTAAACATCTGATTGTATAAGGAAAGTAGCGCTGATGTCAAACAGAAACACCGCTGGGCGGGGTTATACCGGGTTCTCTCGAACCCTCTTGCGGTACTCGGCGTTGCCGATGTTCACCGCGCTGCTGCGACCACGGGTGCGGATAGCCTCGTGCGTATCAGCAGTCTGGCGCTCTAGGTACTCACGAGCAGAAGCCTTCGGGTTACGGTAGCCCGTTCCGATAACACGGCTCGGCGGGATAGTTCCTGCTTCAAGCCCCTCGCTCAACCGAGCCAACTCAACCAACTCATCACGGAACTTCTTCTCACTGAAGCCCTGAGACTCACCACTCCACATCTTCTCGAAGTCCTCGTCGTACTCCGTCTCGATACCGGCTTCAAAAGCGCGAGCGTGAGCGCGGTTGTTGGCGTAGAAGTCGGCGTACTTCTCAGCCTTAGCCATCAGGTCATCACGAGACTCGATGTAGTCGTTCTGCTTCAACTCGAAGTCAGCGATATTGGCGGCGGTACGGCGGGTGGAGGAACCCATCACCTTGCTCCAGCTACGGTCGATCTCCCACGAAAGCTCGTCCCTCATACGCTGCATACCGTCTTCGCGGTCTTGGTCGGTTACATCAATGCGGAACTCGTCAAGTGTCTCCGGCGCATACGCATCAGCATTGGGTCGAGCGGCTGATGCGATACCCACACCTCCCGCACGGACTTGACCGGCAGCGGTATCACCAGTCTTGACGTGACGGGTTACAAGATGACCGTTGACATCGACGCGCTTCTCAGGGGTTAGGTTGCTCATACCTCAATGATAGTCGATGCCTCTGGCACTGTTCTGAGGTCAAGGGCAATCGAGGGATCAATACCTTCATCAATGCATTGCAGAACGAACTTCGTATCCATGATGCCGACCTCGAAGTAGGGAAGTATCTCGGGAAACTCGTAGACCGTGGATAGGATATCCTTCCATGAGCTACTGTAATTGTCGCTCATCACCGATACCGAGCTAACAGCGCCATCGGGGTGAACATCCTTCCAGAAGGCTATCTCCATGTCCACATGCTTGATATCGCTTTCCAAGAACTCCTTCTGACGGGAGATGCCTTGCAGGAAGTTGGGTATTCGGCGCTCCTTGTCAGTAGTTAGATAGAGGCTGGTGTCAGAGTACAACTGCCAAGCATTCCTAAACACGAGAAGGTCATGGTCAACAGCAAGAGTGCCAAGAGCATCACGCGGAAGTGCGTCCACGTATGAACGGGATTCAATAATGAGCTTGGCTGTATCTTTATGCTCCGGTTCTTCCCCTAGCAGGTCGAGAATATAACCAACATTCATGTGGCTCATCGAGCACCACTCATTCCAGCAGCAAGCTCAGGGTCGATACCATCTGCAATGCACTGGTCAATCAAACTGACATCCCATACTCCTACTGCAAAGTATGGGTGGGCGTGCTGATGCACGAATGCCAAGGCGACCCGAGAAAGCCTATCCCAGTCAGAAATAGCACGACGCACATCATCGAGGTTAATGATGTGGTTATGCGGTTCATTGCGAAGAAGCCAGAATGACATCTCGTACAGGGCGGCAACATCCTCGTCTGGCTTGATGCCGGAACGTGCAAGGGCGTACTCAGAATCGTTCCATGTGAGTTCTGGGTCATCGTTTATCTGCTTGCCATAGGCATAAGCCAGAGCAGCATCAGTTACCGCGAAGTCTCCTAGCGGAGTGCGGTCGAGTGAATCAACCCATGAACGAGCCTCGTTCATTATTTCGAGGAAAGTTCCCTTGTGATCCAGTACGTTGATTTCGGTATCTTCTTTCTCAGGCATCACGGAGCCGCTCGTTGCTGCCGAGAGTAGATGGATTCATGCCCCAACCGTACCGGAATAGAGGCTTTATGTCAAAAGAGCAGTCATCGGGCTAATGAGAAGTCTTACCAATAAAAGAGTAAGTGGAAAATCCCGGTATAACTTTTACTGGGACGAAACAAGCAGTTTGGAGTCGAGAATGGACATACCCATCTCAGTATCGATGTCATTGTCCGTGAACGCGATGAGATCCGAGAGCACAGTGTGTCCCAACAGGTGCAAACGCTCCGCATTAGCCGCCATATGCCCCACCAGCGCCCGTAGCTTGTCTTCGTCCCCGACAACCCGTACCACGTCAGACAGGCGCTCAGAAGACCTCTGACGGGTTGCTAGCACGATTACGGCAGCAAGGTATCTATCTTTGACGGAAACATAGCGCCCTTTCTCGCCGGAACGCCCTGCTGCGGCGAAAAGCTCCCTGACGGCAGACCCGTCAATCCGAAATCCCACATCGAGGATTCTCTCGTCATACCCGCTGGATTCGATGAGCCGAACGAGGGCATCACGAGCATATGAGTAGGGGACATCGGATGCGGAGAAGGAATATGCAAGGCTTTCCCATTTCTGCATCCTGTGGCAGTACATGACCATAGGACTGAAACCTGCATGGTTCAGTGTGTTGACGAAATCATGCACCGGGGTATTTCCCATGCGGAAGAAGGTGTGCTCGGTGTTGACGTGGAACCCTTCACCGTATCCGTTGCACTCCCGGCATTCCCATGTCTGGGATGTCACCTCACGAGTGAAGCTATCCCGTGACAG
>Ga0247808_10001741_pt1 | contig 10517 bp, 9 predicted proteins | sample UWRJL089202R1_FD_179914 | JGI IMG/M metagenome (GOLD analysis project Ga0247808, IMG submission 179914) | Plant litter microbial communities from Arlington Agricultural Research Station in Wisconsin, United States - UWRJ-L089-202R-1 | ecosystem: Environmental > Terrestrial > Plant litter >... | reverse complement strand
CCTTCCCCGACCCGCACGCCGACCAGGGCGAGCACGTGCTGCGCACCGCCGTGCGGGTGGGCGCCGGGATCCTCGACGCGGTCGAGGAGGGCTACCGGCTGAACGTGCCGCCGCGCGCCTTCACCGGCGCCGGGCCGATCGCGGAGCTGCTCTCCGTCGACAACCCGGCCGTGGTGGTCGAGGCGGTGAAGCTCGCCGAGGACCGCTCGGGCGACGTGGTCGTGCGGCTGTACGAGGCGCGCGGCGGCAAGGCGCGGGCGACGCTGACGGCCGGCTTCGCCGTGGGGTCGATCGTGCAGACCGACCTGATCGAGCGCGAGACGGATGCGACGTCCCTCGTCTCCGTGGACGGCGGGGCGGCGCGGCTCATCCTGCGCCCCTTCCAGATCGTGACCCTGCGCCTGACGCGCGCCTGATCGGGCGGAGGGGTTTCGATACGCGGCCTCCTCCGTCGGTCGCTACTCAACCGGCGGCCACCCGCTGGTTGAGTAGCCCGCGACGAAGGAGCAGGCGTATCGAAACCCGCCAGCCCTCAGCCCAGGAAGCCGCGCAGCAGCGCCGCCGAGCCGGCGAGGTGCTCGCCCATGGCCTCGGCCGCCCGGTCGCTGCTGCCGGTGAGGATCGCCGCGACGACGCCCTCGTGCTGCTCGTTCGAGTGCGCGATGTTCAGCGGCATCAGCGGGATGCGGTCGAGCATCCCGTTCACCCGCGTGCGGTTGTCCGCCATCAGCGACACGAGCGTCGGCGCCCCCACCAGCTGGCCGATCGTGAGGTGCAGCAGAGAGTCCAGCCGTCGATAGTCGTCGGCGGATGCGGCCGAGGTCTCGGCCAGCCGCTGCCACAGCCCGTCGCGCTCCGCCGCCGACAGCGTCCTCGCGGCGGCGGATCGCGCGGCCCCCACCTCGAGGATCTCGCGCACCGCCAGCACGTCGTCCAGTTCGGCGGGCGTCGGCGGCGGCGACGCGGCCGCGATCGCCCCGGCCCCGACCTCGGCCGGCAGCCGGTCGGTCACGAAGGTGCCGCCGTAGCGGCCGCGCCGCGCCACGAGGTAGCCGGCCTCGGAGAGCGAGCGGATGGCCTCGCGCACGGTGTCGCGGCTCACCGAGAAGCGCGCGGCGAGGTCGCGCTCGGCGGGCAGCGCTCCCCCGGGCTCGACGATGCCCAGGCGCACGGCCTGCAGCAGGCGCGACACGGTGTCCTCGAAGGCGTTGCCGCCGCGCACCGGGCGGAAGACGAGCGTCTCGGCGAGGCTGGGCGCCCCGGGGACGAGCGCCCCGAGATCGGGCGCCCCGGGAACGAGCACCGCCCCGGTCTCCGTCACACCGCCGGCCGCGGCATCCGCCCCGCTCACAGCGGTGTCACGTAGGCGGAGCTGATGCCGCCGTCGACGAGGAAGGTCGAGGCGGTGATGAAGCTCGCGTCGTCGCTGGCGAGGAAGGCGACCGCGGCGGCGAGCTCCTCGGGCTCGGCGAAGCGCCCGACAGGCACGTGCACGAGGCGGCGCTGCGCGCGCTCGGCGTCGGCGGCGAACAGCTCCTGCAGCAGCGGGGTGTTCACCGGTCCGGGGCAGAGCGCGTTCACGCGGATGCCCTGGCGCGCGAACTGCACTCCGAGCTCCTTCGTCATCGCCAGCACGCCGCCCTTCGAGGCGGTGTACGAGATCTGGCTGGTCGCCGAGCCCATCACGGCCACGAACGACGCGGTGTTGATGATCGAGCCGCGCTGCTGCGCCACCATGTGCCGCAGCGCCGCGCGCGAGCAGAGGTAGACGCTCTTCAGGTTGACGTCCTGCACCCGCTCCCAGGCCGGGAGCTCGGTGGTCTCGATCGAGTCGTCGTCGGGCGGGGAGATGCCGGCGTTGTTGAAGGCGATGTCGACCGAGCCGTAGGTGGCAGCCGCGGTGTCGAAGAGGTTGTTCACCTGGGCCTCGTCGGTCACGTCGACCTGCACGAACAGGCCCCCGACCAGCTCGGCCGCCGCCTGGCCGGTCTCGGCGTTGAAGTCGCCGATCACCACGGTCGCGCCCTCGGCCGCGAAGCGCTTGGCCGTGGCGAGACCGATGCCGGACGCCCCGCCGGTGATCACGGCGACCTTCCCGGCGAGGCGCTGGGTGAGGTCGATGGGGGTTATTGCCATGTGGTGCTCCTAGATCCCGTCGGTCGAGTAGGGCGCTCCAGCGCCCGTATCGAAACCCGGCGAGGTTTCGATACGGCCGCGGGCGGCCTGCTCGACCAGCGATGTGCGGTTAGTCGGTGCTGATGAAGACGTTCTTGGTCTCGGTGAAGGCGGATGCCGCGTCCGGCCCCAGCTCGCGCCCGAGGCCGCTCTGCTTGAAGCCGCCGAAGGGCGTGGAGTAGCGCACCGAGGAGTGCGAGTTCACCGAGAGGTTGCCGCTCTCGATGCCGCGCGACACCCGCAGCGCCCGGCCGATGTCGCGGGTGTAGATCGACCCGGAGAGCCCGTAGACGCTGTCGTTGGCGAGGGCGATCGCGTCGGCCTCGTCGTCGAAGGGCAGCACAGAGACGACCGGCCCGAAGATCTCATCGGTGGCCACGCGGTCGCTGCGCGAGCCGGGCAGGAGCACCGTGGGCGGGAACCAGAAGCCCGCTCCCGCGGGCGCGCTACCGCGGAACGCCACCTGCGCGTCGTCTGGCACGTACGAGGCCACCTTGTCGAGGTGCGCCCTCGACACCAGCGGCCCCATCTCGGTGCCCTCGTCGAGCGGCGATCCGACCACCACGCCCTTCACCGCCGGCTCGAGCAGCTCCATGAAGCGGTCGAGCACACTGCGCTGCACCAGGATGCGGCTGCGCGCGCAGCAGTCCTGGCCGGCGTTCTCGAAGACGGCGTAGGGGGCGGATGCCGCGGCCTTCTCCAGGTCGGCGTCTGCGAAGACCACGTTGGCGCTCTTGCCGCCCAGCTCGAGGGTGACCGCCTTCACCTGGTGCGCGCATCCGCTCATCACCTTCTTCCCGGTGGCCGTGGACCCGGTGAAGACGATCTTGCGCACGTTCTCGTTGCTGACGAAGCGCTCGCCCACCACGGAGCCCTGGCCGGGCAGCGTCTGCAGCAGCCCCTCGGGCAGCCCCGCCTCGAGGGCGAGCTCGGCGATGCGGATGGCGGTGAGCGGCGTCCACTCGGCGGGCTTGAGCACCACCGCGTTGCCCGCGGCGAGCGCGGGGGCGAAGCCCCAGGCGGCGATCGTCATCGGGAAGTTCCACGGCACGATCACCCCCACCACGCCGATCGGCTCGAGGAAGGTCACGTCGATGCCGCCGGCGACCGGGATGCTCTGCCCGATCATCCGCTCGGGGGCCGCTGCGTAGTAGTTGAGCACGTCGCGCACGTGGCCGGCCTCCCAGCGGGCCTGGCCGATCGGGTGCCCGGAGTTCACCACCTCGAGCAGGGCGAGCTCCTCGATCGCGCCGTCGACCACGGTGGCGAAGCGCCGCAGCGCGTTCGCGCGCTCCGCGGGCGGGAGTGCGGCCCAGGCGCGCTGCGCGGAGACCGCGTGCAGGATCGCGTCGTCGACCTCGGCGAGGGTGCTGTGCGCGACGTCGCGGATGGCGGTCTCGTCGGCGGGGTTGATGAGGGTGATCACTTCGTTGCTCCGTACTCTCGTGCCGCGTCGACCAGACCGGCGAACAGGCGCAGGTCGTCGAGGTTCTCCTCGGGGTGCCACTGCACCGCCACCGCGAAGGGCAGGTCGGGCAGCTCCACCGCCTGCACGGTGCCGTCGTCGGAGCGGGCGCTCACCGCGAGCAGCGGCGCCAGCTCGTCGACGGCCTGGTGGTGGTAGGAGTGCACGCTGAGCGCTGGGGCGTCGTCGAGCAGGAGTCCGGCCTTCGTGCCGGCGTGCACCTCGACCGCGTTCTGCGTGAACCTGCCGTAGCCGGCGTTGTACCGGGTGGAGCCGATCACGTCGGGCAGGTGCTGGTGCAGGGTGCCGCCGAGCGCGACGTTGAGCACCTGGAGGCCGCGGCAGATGCCGAGGAAGGGCAGCTCGCGCGCGATCGCGGCGGTGAGCAGCGCGTCCTCCCAGGCGTCGCGGTCGAGGCGGGGCGCATCCGTGGTCTCGTGCGCCTGCTGGCCGTAGCGCGCGGGGTCCACGTCCTTGCCGCCGGTGATGATCAGCCCGTCGAGGCCGTCGAGCACCCGCGCGGCGATGGCATCGTCGACCGGCTGCGGGGGCAGCAGCACGGCGATGCCGCCGGCCCGGGTGACCGCCTCGAAGTAGACCTTGGGCAGGAACGCGGCCTGCACGTCCCACACCCCCTGCTGCGCCTGCTCGAGGTAGGTGGTCAGGCCGATCAACGGCCTCGACGGCTCAGAAGCGTTCGAATCCACGGACTCTCTCCCAATCGGTGACGGCGGAGTCGAAGGCGGCCTGCTCGACCGCCGCGTTGTTCAGGTAGTGGGCCACGACCTCCGGCCCGAAGGCGTTCCTCGCGATCTCGGAACCCGCGAACAGCTCGGCCGCGTCGCGCAGCGTCGTCGGCACCCGGGGCGCGTCGGAGGCGTAGGCGTTGCCGGTGAGCATCGGCTCCAGCTCGAGCTCGTTCTCGATCCCGTGGATGCCGCCGGCGATCAGCGCCGCCGTGGCGAGGTACTGGTTCACGTCTCCCCCCGGCACGCGGTTCTCGACGCGCAGCCCCTGGCCGTGGCCGACAACGCGCAGCGCGCAGGTGCGGTTGTCGAGTCCCCAGCCGATCGCGGTGGGGGCGAAGCTGCCGTCGACGTAGCGCTTGTAGGAGTTGATGTTCGGGGCGAAGAACAGGCTGAACTCGCGGGTGGTGGCGATCAGGCCGGCCAGCCAGTGCTCCATGAGCTTCGAGAAGCCGTGCTCCCCGTCGCCGGCCATCACCGGGGTGCCGTCGGCGCCGCGCACGCTGAGGTGGATGTGGCAGCTGTTGCCCTCCTTCTCGTTGTACTTGGCCATGAAGGTGAGCGCCTTGCCGTGCTGATCGGCGATCTCCTTGGCCCCGTTCTTGTAGATCGAGTGGTTGTCGCAGGTGGCCAGCGCGTGCGCGTAGCGGAAGCCGATCTCCTGCTGCCCGAAGTTGCACTCGCCCTTCACACCCTCGCAGTACATGCCTGCGCCGTCCATGCCGTTGCGGATGTCGCGGAGCAGCGGCTCCATGCGGGTGGACGCGAGGATCGCGTAGTCGATGTTGTAGTCGGTGGCGGGCGTGAGGTCGGTGTACCTCTTCGACCAGGCCGAGCGGTAGCTGTCGTCGAAGACGATGAACTCGAGCTCGGTGGCGGAGTACGGCACCAGCCCGTGCTCCGCCAGCCGCGCGATCTGCGCTTTGAGGATCTCCCGCGGCGACTGCACCACCGGCTCCTCGTCGAGCCAGGTGAGGTCGGCCATCACCAGCGCGGTGCCGGGCAGCCAGGGCAGCAGCCGCAGCGTGTTCAGGTCGGGCATCATCGCCATGTCGCCGTACCCGGTGCTCCACGACGACATCGAGTAGCCCTCGACGGTGTTCATCTCCACGTCGACCGCGAGCAGGTAGTTGCAGCACTCGGCGCCGTGCTCGGCGAGCTCCTCGAGGAAGAGCCGGGCGGATGCGCGCTTGCCCACCAGGCGCCCCTGCATGTCGGTGAACGCGATGATGACCGTGTCGATCTCCTTCCCGGCGACCAGCGCCGTGAGCTCGTCGACGCTGAGGTTTCCGGAAACGGGGGTGGGGGCAAGGGTGGTCATCGCTACCGTTCTGGTCGGTGATACGTACACGATTTCTCGCTGACCCGACCATTACATCACAAGCGGATGCCCGCATCCGCTGCTTCTGTAACGTGCTGTTTACATCCAAAGGTAGACACAGGCGACCATTGCGGGCCAAGATTCTCAACTAATACTCTGGCCGACCCGAAAGCCGGAGACCCCTGTGCTTTCTGGAGGACCGGCCGATGACCGACAAGTCGAGCAAGAGCGTTTCCGGCGTCACCTACACGAAGGCGGCCGACGGCTACTTCGAGAAACGCAGCCTCAAGCGCTCGGCCGGGGTGTGGGGGCTCTGGGGCCTCGCGGTCGCCGCCGTCATCAGCGGCGACTTCTCCGGCTGGAACTTCGGCATCGAGTTCGCCGGCTTCGGCGGCATGCTGATCGCCTTCGCGATCCTGGTGGTGATGTACTACGGCCTCACCTTCTCCATCGGCGAGATGTCGGCGGCCATGCCGCACACCGGCGGCGCCTACTCCTTCGCCCGCTCGGCCATGGGGCCGTGGGGCGGCCTGGTCACCGGGCTGGCCGAGACGATCGAGTACGTGGCGACCACCGCTGTGGTGGTGTTCTTCTCCGCGCAGTACGCCAACTCGATCACCGCGGAGCTGCTGGACTTCGACCTGTCGAACAGCATGTGGATCTGGTGGATCGTGCTCTACGCGGTGTTCATCACCCTCAACTCGGCCGGCGCGAACATCTCCTTCACCTTCGCCATCGTGGTGTCGATCATCTCCATCGGCATCATCCTGGTCTTCTCGGCGATGGCCCTGTTCTCCGGCGTCTTCGACCCGGCCAGCCTGTTCGACAAGGTGCCGGACGCCGGCCAGACCGAGTTCCTGCCGCACGGCGTCTTCCCGATCCTGTTCGCGCTGCCCTTCGCCATGTGGTTCTTCCTCGGCATCGAGGAGCTTCCGCTCGCGGCGGAGGAGGCGCACGAGCCGGCCCGCGACATCCCCCGCGCCGGCCTCTGGGCCCGCGGCACCCTCATCGTCACCGGCCTGCTCGTTCTCGTGCTGAACACCGGCGTGATCGGCGCCGAGGCGATGGGCGTCTCGGCCGAGCCGCTGCTCGACGGGTTCCGCGCGATCGTCGGCGACGAGGCGGCCGCGGTGCTCGCGCTGCTGGCCCTGGTCGGGCTGCTCGCCTCGCTGCAGGGCATCATGTTCGCCTACGGCCGCAACATGTACTCGCTCTCCCGCGCCGGCTACTACCCGAAGGTGTTCTCGCTCACCGGCAAGCGGCAGACGCCGTGGGTGGCGCTGCTCGTCGGCGCGGTGCTCGGCTTCCTCGCCCTGCTCGTGCTCGACATCCTCGCCCGGATCGACGCGGACGGCGTCGGTGCCGTCGCCGGCGCGATCGTGCTGAACATCGCGGTCTGGGGCGCGGTGGTCGCCTACTTCCTGCAGATGCTGTCGTTCATCATCCTGCGCCGCCGGTTCCCGAACGCGCCGCGCCCGTACCGCAGCCCCTGGGGCCTCTTCGGCGCCTACTCGGCGGCGGCCATCGCGGCGCTGGTGTTCCTCGGATTCCTGTTCAACGAGGACTTCCAGCCTGCGATCATCGCGATCGTGATCGTCTACGTGCTGATCCTGATCGGCTTCGCCTTCTACGGCCGGCACCGCCTGGTGCTCTCGCCGGAGGAGGAGTACGCGCTCTCCGGCGGGCTGCACGGCGACCCGCAGGCCGAGGGCTACGACACCATGGAGACCGAGGTCTTCGACAAGAAGTAGCAGCCCCGCCCCCTGCCCTGCCCTGCCCTGCCCTGCCGAATGAAGGAGATTCTGCCGGGAAGGCCGCGCGATCGCGATGGTCGCGCGGGAATCGGCGGTTTCTCCTTCATTCGGCAGTGCAGGGGCGGATGTGCGGGAGACTGGCCGCATGAAGCGAGGAATACTATGGCTGGTTCCCGCGGTCGCGGCGGTCGGCCTGCTCGCCGGGTGCACGTCGTTCCTCCCGCCCACGCCGGTCCCGGGCGAGGAGCCGGTCACCATCGTCGACGACCACCGCGGTCTCCCCGCCGGGTACTCGGAGGACGAGCAGGGTTTCCCCGACTCCGCCTTCGTCTACTGGGACTCGGAGGAGCCTCAACGGCTCGAGCTGGTCACACTCGGCAGCAGCAGCTGCATGAGCATGCCCGTGTCGTACACGAGCGACGGCCCGCTGCTGGCGATCAGCACGAAGCCGTCCGGGGGTCCGAACTGCACCGCCGACATGGCCACCCACACCTGGGTGCTCGAGACTCCGGGCTCGCACCTGCCGGGCAGCGGCGTGCGCGTCAACGGGTCGGACGTGCCGGTCGTCGATCCGAGCACGACCGTGTCTGTGGAGATCGCCCCGACTCCGCCGCGCGAGCCGCCGCCGGGATCGGCGCCCGTCGACGTGCTGGGCGCAGGGACGGACGATCCCGACGGCCGCCTCGGCGGCCGGGCGACGTCCTATGTTGTCTGGCCAGGGGCATCCGCCACACTGACCGTCGTCACCTTCGGCAGCAGCAGCTGCCGGGCGGTGCCCGTTTCCTTCGACGCAGACAACACCGACGAGCTCGACCTCAGGGTGGAGGTGCCGGACCACCCCGCGGCCTGCAGCGCGGACACGGCCGCCACCAGCACCGTCATCGCGGTGCCGCCCGGCTACGCCACCGGGCACGGCGTGCGGCTGAACGGCAGATGGGTGAATGTGCTTCGCTGACGGCCGGTAACGCTACGCCACTCGTAGCGATGACGGATATCATGGGGAGTTCTCCCACTCGAAGGAAGCCATGCCGGAGCACGAACCCGCCACCGCGGTGCGCGGCAGCGCCCTCGACGCCCGGATCCTCAGCGTCACCCTCGACCTGCTGCGCACCAGGGGCCCGCGCGCGGTGAGCATCGAGGCGGTCGCCGCCACCGCCGGCATCGCGAAGACCACGATCTACCGCCGCTACGAGGGACGCGACGACCTGCTGCGCGCCGCGATCGAGTCGTCCAGCGCCGAGGTGTCGATCCCCTCCGACCTGCCCACCTACGAGACCTTCCGGTGGATCCTGCGCGACGCCGGCTCGATGGCCGACAACATGGTCGGCCGCGGCGCGGCGGCGTCGATCATCCTGGGCGAGCACCCGGACTCCGACGAGATGGTGCGCGCCATGATCAAGGCGCGCGCGGCCTCGCTGACCGCGTTCCTGCACGCGCGGGTCGCGACGGGCGACCTGCGGGCCGACCTCGACATCGGGCTGACCGCCACGATCCTGCTTGGCGCGCTGCTCGGGCAGATCGTGCGCGGCGACGCCCTCGACGACGCCTGGGCCGACTCGGTGCTCGTGCTGCTCTGGCCGGGCATCCGCGCCTGACTCCCGACCGGGCGTACCCGCACGGCCCGCCCCGTCGCATCCGCACATCACGGACGCCACCCCGTCGCAACTCAGGCAGGCAGCGGATGCGACGACGCCCTCCCGCAGGAATCCGCGGGAGGGCGACGTGGCCGGCTCAGACTGCCTGAGTTGCGAGGCGGTCGCGACTAGTTGTACTGAGCCATCAGGTGGGTGACACTCGGTTGATGGGTGTTCCGCCGATGCCGGTGTGGATACGTTCAGTGTTGTAGTAGTTCAGCCAGGGGGCAAGGGCGTCAGCCCTTGCCTGGTTGTCGGTGAAGATCTGCCGGTAGGCCCATTCGGTGGCGAGGGTGCGGTTGAGGCGTTCGACTTTCCCGTTGGTCCAGGGGCAGTGGGGCTTGATGAACTTCTGGACCGCTCCGATCTGGGCGACGGCGTTCTTGAACTCGGTCGAGTGGCGGTAGGCGAAAGCGTTGTCGGAGATGACCCGCTCGATCGTCGGGATGCCGGATGCGCGGAAGAACTCGGCGGCGCGCAGCAGGACGGCGGCGGCCGTGGCGCCCTTCTCGTCGGTGTGGATTTCGGCATAGGCGAGTCGGCTGTGGTCGTCGATGACGGCGTGGACGTAGTCGAACCCCAGGGGCGTCTTGTCGAGTCGCGATCGATGGTTCTCTCGTCTGCCGCCGCTGGCACGCCAGCCGCCGCCGTCGGGGATCCGGCCGAGTTTCTTCACGTCGATGTGGATCAGTTCGCCGGGTCTGTCGCGTTCGTAGCGGATTGCGGTCGCCCGGGAGGCGCGGATCAGTTCCCCGGTCAGCGGGTCGCACCAGGCCAGCGGCGGGACGTTGTTGCGGGCCAGGATCCGCGACACTGTCCGGGCGGGGACGGCAGTGGCCGCCGCGATCCGCAGCGGGCCCGCCCGCAGCTCCCGCCGGGCTTTCAGCACCGCGGCCTCCTGCGACGGCCTCGTCTTGGTTGGTGTCGATTTCGGCCGGGAGGAGCGTTCGATCAGGCCGGCTTCACCCGCTTCCCGGTATCGGCGAACCCACCGGTGAGCGCATTGCCGGGAGATGCCGAGCTCCTTTGCGACGTGGGCAACGGGACGATTGTCCACAACCACCCGCTGGCTGAGGATAAGTTTCCCGCGCATGGTCAGCGGCGGATTATTGTGACCCAAGAGAACCTCCGGTGCTTGTGACGGCGTTAGATCCCTCCACTAAGCCCGGAGGTTCTCGCCATGCACAAGACCCGAAAGTGTCACCCAGGTCATGGCCTAGTACAACTAGTCGGCGAGCACCTTGTCCGGGTTGAAGTTGCTCTTCGGGTCGGCGCTCTCGAAGAGGCCGCGCATCAGCGCGACGCCCTCGGTGGAGATGTCCTGCTCCAGCCACGGGGAGTGCTCGCGGCCGACGCCGTGGTGGTGCGAGATCGTTCCGCCGTGGTCGACGAAGGCCTGCTGGATGGCGCGCTTGACCACGT
>Ga0247808_10001740_pt1 | contig 10519 bp, 6 predicted proteins | sample UWRJL089202R1_FD_179914 | JGI IMG/M metagenome (GOLD analysis project Ga0247808, IMG submission 179914) | Plant litter microbial communities from Arlington Agricultural Research Station in Wisconsin, United States - UWRJ-L089-202R-1 | ecosystem: Environmental > Terrestrial > Plant litter >... | reverse complement strand
GAGGCTGGTCTCGTCGCGGACGATCCCCTGTTCCAGCAGCGACAAAAAGGGGAACTGGATTGCCGACAGGGACCGCTGGCCCGTGGCTTCGATGAAGACCGGGAAATGGCGCCGTTCGCCGCCCTTGCTCAACAGGACGCCGCCCTCTGGCCGGTGGGTGTCGATCCGGTAGTCGTCACCAAGCGCGAGCACATCGAGTTTACCGGCGCGGTGAAGCGCCAGCATCCGTTCGATGGATTCGTGCGGCACCGCGCCATAGGCGTCGACAAAGACCGGTTTGAAATACCGGCTGAAGCGCTGGAACTGGTCGCCGTCCAGATGGGGCACGATGACGGCCACGACTTCATGCAGGCGCAGGATACCGTCGCGCCACGGCACGGTGAACCGGGCCTCATGATTCGCGCGGGCCTCGTCCAGATTGGCCTTCGCCCAGTCGAAGGGATCGATCGCCGCCCGTTCAGCGAAATAGGCCTCGCTGAATTCCTCAAGAGTCGCCCCGGCCAGACCCGTCGCCTCGGCATAGGCGGGATCGATCGCCGTCATCTCGCGGCGAAACAGATCGAACACGCTATCGAGCAGCTCGTCCTCATCGTCCCTGATCAGGCCGTCGATCGCCTCCTCCGTACAGAGCATGAGCGGCGCATGCGGCAGGGGAAAGAAGAAGTCTGCTTCCGGAAGCAGACCTTTCCTCGACATCATCGTCATATGAAACCCGTCCGTCCCCGGCGCCGGCGCATAGCTCAGCGTTTCGCCCATCCTGACGAATGCGCCGTGATTTCCGGCCAAGGCGACCGCCGCATCGATCGCGGTCAGGGACGAACCCCGAATCCCGATCTGCACCGCCGGCACGGCCGCCAGCGCTGTCGCCGGCCATGGACTCAGGAAATAGCCCGGGCGAACCTCCTGCTGCGACGGCCATTGGTGTCCGGTGGCCAGGACCACGTGGTCATAAACTTCGGACCGCATCTCACCCGTCCGGGTGACGAAGGACAGCCGCATCCCCTCCACGAGATTTTCGGCATCGACCACGCGACACCGGGTCCGGATGTCGATCTGGATTCCCGCGGCCCGGGCCCGGGCGACAAGATCATCGAACTGGTCCCGGAAATAGGCTCCCAGCGCCACACGCGGCACGAACGACCGGTCGTCGATCTGTGAAACATCGACGCCGATCGCTTCAAGCTCAGTCGCCGTGCGGTCCTGCATCCATTCGAGCAAGGTCTCGCCAAGCGGCGGAATCTCTATGCTGGCGATGTTCGACAGCATGGCCGGGTCGTTCCATCCGGGCCGATAGGGGGCGCCGAGCCCCATGCTGGCCTGCTCTTCGAACACGGTGACGCAGAAGCCATCGCTTCGGCGCGAGAGCAGGGCGTTCAACGTATAGAGCGTGGTCGGTCCGGCGCCGACGAAGGCGATCGAGGGGGTCATCCTCCCCAAATGCGCAGCTCGAACAAAGGAGCCGCGCGGTGCAAGATTTTCTTCGTAAGCTCAATCACTTGTGAGTCGGCGACCGGACAGATGATTCCGCCTGGATGCGTGGTGCGTGTGAGTTCTGGTCCGGAAAATCAGTCGTGACAGAGCATGACCATCACGCCACCAACGTCTCCGCCTGCTTCAGATCCACGCTGACCAGCTGGCTGACGCCGCGTTCGGGCATGGTGACGCCGTACAGCCGATCCATGCGGCTCATGGTCACCGGGTTGTGGGTGATGACGATGAAGCGGGTGTCGGTTCGGTTGCGCATCTCGTTCAGCATGCGGCAGAACCGGTCGACGTTGGCGTCGTCCAGCGGGGCGTCCACCTCGTCCAGCACGCAGACGGGCGCGGGATTGGCCAGGAAGACGGCGAAGATCAGGGCCGCCGCCGTCAGGGCCTGTTCGCCGCCCGACATCAGCGACATGACCGACAGCCGCTTTCCGGGAGGGCAGGCGAAGATCTCCAGCCCGGCTTCCAGTGGATCGTCGCTCTCGACCAGTTTCAGCTCGGCCTGACCCCCGCCGAACAGGGCCTCGAACAGGCTCTTGAAGTTGTCGTTGATGATGTCGAAGGCGGCGACCAGACGCTCACGGCCCTCGGCGTTCAGCTCGTCGATACCGTCGCGCAGCCGGGCGATGGCGGTGGTCAGGTCGGACCGTTCGATCCTCATGGTGTTCAGCCGCTCGCCGTATTCCTCGGCCTCGTCCTCGGCGCGCAGATTGACGGCGCCCAGGGCCTCGCGTTCGCGTTCCAGCCCGAACAGCAGGCTCTCGGCGCCGGCGGCGTCGGGCGGCCGGGCGATGGCGTCGTCGGTCAGCTTCTGGCCCAGTGCTTCGGGCTCCATCTGTGCGGTCTCGCGCAAGACGGCGGTGGAGTCAGCAAAGCGTTCGGCGGCGGCCTCGGCGCGGGCGGCCAGACCCGCGCGGTTTTCGCGGGCGTCGGAGGCGGCGGCGTCGGCGGCGCGACTGGCGCGATCGGCGTTCCCGGCCTCCGTTTCCGCCTCGGCCAAGGCGTCGGAGGACGCCTTGCGGCGGGTCTCGGCGGTGGTGAGGGTGTCGAGCAGGGACGAACGCTGGGCGGCCAGGGCCTCGGGCGCGCCTTCCGCCTGTTTGAGCATGGCGGCGGATTTGTCAGCGTCGGAGGACAGGGATTTGATCCGGGCGGCGGCGTCCTTCGCGCGGGTCGCCCAGCCGTCGCGTTCGCGGGTCAGGCCTGTCAGACGGCTCTCGCGGCCAGCGCGCTCGCGGGCCTCGGCGTCGCGGTCGGCGCGGGCCTGACCCGAGACGGCGCGGGCGGCGTCGGCGGCGGTGCGGGCGGCGGTCAGTTCGTCCTTCAGCCCGGCCAGGGTCTCGGACGGCGCGTCGACGGACAGGGCTTCGTCGAGGGCGGTCTGTGCGGCCGCGACCTCGTCGGCCTGACGGGTCAAGGTTTCGTCCAGAGCCTGGGCGCGGGCCTCGCGGCGAGCCTGGTCGCGGCTCAGGGTTTCAACCCGATCGCGGGCGGAGCCGACCGCCTTGTCGGCTGCGAACGGGGCGAGGCGAGCGGTCTTCACCGCCTCTTCGGCCGCGCGGAAGGCGTCGGTGGCGGCCTTCTGCTGGCCTTGCGCGGCCTCCAGCGCGGGCTTGCCATCGTCGATGGCGGCTTCCAGCTCGGCGAGGCGACCGCGCTGCGCCAGGCGGACTGCGGCCGGACGCGGAGCCTCGGCGCGCGAGACGAAGCCGTCCCAGCGGTACAGGTCGCCTTCCTTCGTCACCAGCCGGGCGCCCGGCGGCAGGCCCTGCGCCAGCCCCGCCGCTCCGGCCCGATCCGCCACGCCACACAGGGCCAGACGGGCCGCGAGAGCTTCAGGCGCCTTTACATAAGCCGACAGGGGCGCGACCCCGTCGGGCCAGGACGGTGTCGGTATGGGGGCTCCGGCCCAGTAGGCGGCTGCCTTCGGGTCCAGCGCGGCATCCAGATCGTCGCCGAGGGCGGCGGCCAGCGCGGCCTCATAGCCCTTGTCGGCCGAGACCTTGTCCAGCGCCGGCGGATGATCCCGCTTGTTCGACACCAGCAAGGAGGCGAGGCCGCGCGCCTCGGTCTGCAGCCGGCCCAGCCTGTCTTCGGCGGCCCGGGCGGCGGTGCGGGCCTCCTGTTCGGCGCGGGCCTTGTCGGCGCGCGTGGCCTCGGCGGTCTCCACGGCGGCGCGGGCGGCGGTCAGGGCTGCGGTCGCCTCTTCCAGCGCGGTGCGGGCCGTCGCCAGTTCCGGCGTCTCCAGCGGCCCCAAGGCTTCACGTTCGCGCTTCGCCTGATCCCGCGCCGAAGCCGCGCGGGCGACCCGGGCCTCGGCGTCACGCTTGCGGGCCGTCTCGGCGTTGGCGCGCGCCTCGACGGCGGCCAGGGTCCCGGCCAGCCGCTCGACCTCGGCGTCGGCGGCGCGGCGCGCATCCTCGGCGGCGACAAGGGCGGCATCCAGTGCCGGACCCCGCGCCGGGGCGGCGGCGACCTCGGCCGTCAGGGTTTCCAGTTCGGCGGCCAGGCGAGCCAGTTCGGCGGCCGCGTCCTCCGACATCTTCGCCTCGCGTTCGCTGTCGGCGGCGATGCGAGCGCTTTCGGCCTTCAGCCGGTCGACCTCGGCGCGGGCCTGTTGCTCGGCCATGTCGAGGCGGTCGCGTTCGAGGCTGGCGCGGTGCAGCAGGGCGGCGGCGACCGCGTCCTCCTCGCGCGCCGGCTTCAGCCCTTCCTGGGCCGACAGGGCGGCGGTCTGCGCCCGGGCGGCGGCGGCCGTCGCCTCGGCCACGGCCCGGTCCGCCTCGCGAAGTTCGCCCGACGCCGCCTCCGCCGCGACACGGGCGTCGTTCCAGCGAACGTAGAGCAGGGCGGCCTGAAGGGCGCGGATTTCAGCGCTGATCTTCTTGTACTTCTCGGCCTGCCGGGCCTCGCGCTTTAGTCGGGTCAGAGCGGTTTCCAGCTCGCGGCCGATGTCGTCGAGGCGTTCGAGATTGGTCTCCGCCGCCTTCAGCCTCAGCTCGGCCTCGTGGCGGCGGGTGTGCAGGCCGGCGACCCCGCCGGCCTCTTCCAGAATGCGGCGGCGGTTCTGGGGCTTGGCGGCGATCAGCTCGCTGATCTGACCCTGACGCACAAGGGCGGGGGAGTTGGCGCCGGTCGAGGCGTCGGCGAACAGCAGCTGTACGTCGCGCGCCCGGACCTCCTTGCCGTTGATCCGATAGGTCGAGCCCTGGCCGCGGTCGATCCGGCGCGACACCTCCAGCACGGGCGCGTCGGTAAAGGGCTGGGGTGCGCGGCGCTGGCTGTTGTCGATGGTCAACTGGACTTCGGCGTGGTTCCTCGGCGGCCGGTTCGAGGCGCCGGCGAAGATGACGTCGTCCATGCCCTGGCCTCGCATGGCCTTGGCGGAGTTGGCGCCCATGACCCAGCGCATGCTCTCGAGGACATTGGACTTTCCGCAGCCGTTGGGGCCGACCACCCCCGTCAGGCCGGGCTCGATCTGGACCTCCGACGCATCGACGAAGGACTTGAAACCGACGAGCCTCAGGCGCTGGAACTGCATCGCGTCCCGATCAGCGCCCGGGGGCCGCCGCCGCGTCGATAGCCGCGGTCAGGGCCTCCATCGATCCGTCCGCGGTCATCACCCCGTTGACGAAGAAGGTCGGGGTCTTCGTCACCCCGGCCGCCACGCCACGGGACATCTGGGCGTTGATCGCCTCACGCGTGGCGGGATCGGCGACGCAGGCGCGGACCTCTTCCGGCGGGCGACCCCCGGCGACGACGGCCTTGTCGTACCAGTCGCTGATCGGGCCGAAATTGCGCGCCGTCCCCTGCCACAGCATCAGCTGGTGGACGACGTCGAAATAGCGTTCGGGCGCGCCGCAGCGGGCGATCGCCGCCGCGGTCGCCGCCTGTTCGGCCGGCTCGGTCAGCATGTCGCGAAAGACGAACCGGACCTGGCCCGTATCGATGAACCGGGCCTTGAAGGCATAGAAGTTGGCGATCTGCCATTCCGCGCAGTGGGGGCAGACCATCGATCCGTATTCGACCACCGTCACCGGAGCGTCCGGGTTGCCCAGCACATGGTCGGCGGCGGTGACGCGCGGGACTGGCTGCAGCCGGGCCTGCGCCTGCGCCAGCCCGACGCCAACGCCCTGAACCAGCAGGGCCAGCAAGAGGGCGGACAGAAGCCGTCGCAACAGGGTCATGCGATCAGGTTCCGGCGGCGTCGATGGCGGCGGCCAGGGCCGCCAGGGTGTGTTCGGTCGTCCTGCGACCGTTGACGAAGAAGGCCGGTGTGCCCTGCACGCCAGCGGCCGCGGCGCCTGCGGCTTCGACTTCCAGTTCGGCCTTGGTGGCCGGGTTGGCGAAACAGGTCTCGATGTCAGCCTCGGTCATTCCGCCGGCTGCGATGGCGTTGGTGAACCAGGTCCGGGCGTCGCCGGCGAACAGGCCGGCCTGACCCTCGAAGAAGGACTTCGCCACTGCGGGGAACCTGTCCGCGGGCGCGCAGTGGGCCACGGCCGCCGCCGCCTGGGCGACATTGGCGGGCGCCGTCGGCAGGTTGCGGAACACCAGACGGACCCGGCCGGTGTCGATGAAGCGCGTCTTGAACGTCGGCAGGACCTCGGTCTGCCACGCCGCGCAGTGGGGGCAGGTGAAGGAGGCGTACTCCACCACCGTCACCGGCGCATCTGCGCGGCCGATAGACCGGTCGGCGGGGGTGACGGGCGGCAGGGTCTGGGCCGAAGCGGCCGCGACGAATCCACCGGTCAGGGGCAGGGCCAGAGCCAGGGTCAGCAGGAAACGGCGGATCATGGTCTGGCCCCTCGCGGCGTTCAGTTCTTGGCCAGTTCGGCGTCGATCTTCTCGGACAGGCCCGACAGGCTGGAGTCCGCGACCTTCTCGCCGTTGACGATGAAGGTAGGCGTGCCCGAGACTCCGGCGTCCAGACCGGCGCGGATGCGGGCCTCCATCGCCTTGATCGCGTTCTCATCGGTGACGCAGGTCTGGAACTGTTCCTCGGTCAGGCCGGCGCCCTGGGCGATGCGCAGCAGGACCGTGCGGGGCGGCGTGCCGCCGAAGATCTCGGGCTGGCTGGCCATGATTTCGTGGATGATGTCGAAATATTTGTCCTCGCCAGCGCAGCGCGCCATCAGGAAGCCGGCGGTGGCGACCGGGATCGGCGGGGTCGGGAATTCGCGGAAGACATAGCGGACCTTGTTGGTGTCCACGTATTTGGTCTTGAACTCGGGCCAGACGGCCTGCTGCCAGGCGGCGCAGTGGCCGCAGGTGACCGAGGCGTATTCCACGACGGTGACCTTGGCCCCGTCGGGCGCGCCCAGCGCCATGTCGCCCTCGGCGACGCCGCCGCCCTTGCCGCCGCAACCGGCCAGGGTGGCCATGGCGGCCAGTGCGGCCGCGGTCATCGCGGCGCGACGGCTCATCGCGGAGAAGGTGAAGGGCTTGGTGGCGCGCATGGCGACTTCCTTAGCGGAGTTGAACGTCGATGATCGCGCGATTCCCCAACCGATGGGCATGGCGAAGGCGCAAGCGTGTTTGTCGAGAACAGGTGCGGCGAAGGTTTGTCAACGGCCAGACGTTTTACGCTTCGCCTTCGCCTCATCCGACAGCACCGCACGGCCCAGACGGGCGAGGGCGGCCTTGAGGCCGTCCGGGGCGGTCTCGACCGATGTCGTGAGCTCGGCCTCGGCCTGGGCGTCCAGCGGGTCGAAGCGGCGGCGGGCGCCGCGGGTCGAGGCGGCGGGCAGGGGCAGTGGCTTCACCGGTCCCTGGGCGATGCGCAGCTTGTCCACCGCGCCCGGGCCGAGAAACAGGTTCACCCGGGCCAGGATGTCGGCCGACTGATGCTGGACCAGCAGGGCGGCGGGGCCTGCGACGCGCAACTCCAGGGTGCCGCCGCCGGTCTTGCCGCGCGTCAGCTTCTGGGGGCGGGTGACGCGCGCCAGCTGGTCGCCGACGATCTCGCGCCAGCGAGGCTCCAGCGCCGAGGCGCCGCGTCCGAACTTATCGTCCAGTTCGCGCACGAATTTGTTCAGCGACCGGCCGGCCGGCGGCGTCGGGCGGGGCGCCGGGCGCGTCCGCTTGCGCGACAGGATTTCGCGCGTTTCGCTTTCCGTGGGCAGGTCGCGGGCCATGCCCCTATATAGCGCGACTGATGACCCCCGTCGCCCTCCACCAAATCGCCCTTGAGAGGGACGCCCTGCGCGCCGCCCTTCTGGGCTGGTACGACGCACAGGCCCGCACCCTGCCGTGGCGCGCGCCGCCGGGGACGAACACCCGCACCAATCCCTATCGCGTCTGGCTGTCAGAGGTGATGCTGCAGCAGACAACGGTGCCGCATGCCACGCCGTACTTCCTCGGCTTCACCGAGCGGTGGCCCACGGTGGGCGATCTGGCGGCCGTGGCCGACGCAGACCTGATGGCCGCCTGGGCGGGGCTGGGCTACTACGCCCGGGCGCGAAACCTGCTGGCCTGCGCGAGGGCCGTGGCCGGTCAGCACGGCGGCGTCTTTCCGGACACCGAGGCTGGCCTGCTGGCCCTGCCGGGCGTTGGCGCCTATACGGCCGCCGCCGTCGCCGCGATCGCCTTCGACCGCGAGGCCAATGTGGTGGACGGCAATGTCGAGCGGGTCGTCTCCCGCCTGTTCGCCGTCGAGACGCTCCTGCCGGCCTCCCGGCCCGAACTGCGCGCGCTGGCCGGGTCGCTGGTGACCGCCAACCGTCCCGGCGACTGGGCCCAGGCCCTGATGGATCTGGGGGCGACCGTCTGTCGGCCCCGTTCGCCGGCCTGCCTGCTGTGTCCCGTCAGTGAATGGTGCGCGGCCTATCGGTCGGGACAGCCGGAACGTTATCCCCTGAAGACGAAGAAGGCCGACCGCCCCCGTCGTTTCGGCACGGCCTGGGTCCTGCGCGACGGAGCCGGAAGGGTCGCGCTGGTTCAGCGTCCGGACAAGGGGCTCCTGGGCGGGATGATGGGACTGCCGACCAGCGACTGGACGACGACGATCCCCGACGCCACGACCCCCGACGCCGCGCCCCCCGTCGCTGCCGACTGGCGCGACGCCGGCGCCATCGATCACGTCTTCACCCATTTCGCCCTGACCCTGTCGGTGCAGGCGGCCGAGGGGCACGGCGATTTCGTCTGGACGCCCGAAGCCGAGGCGCTGAAGGCCCTGCCGACGGTGTTCCGAAAGGCGCTGCAGAAGGCCAAATAGCAGCCGCTCATCCCGGCATTCGCCGGGATGAGCGGTGGACCTTGGGCTACAGGCTTTACCGCGTCGTCACCACCCGGATGTCGCCGACCTTGTCGCGTGGCATCACCACCACCTGATCGCCCAGCCGCTGGAAGTCCAGATCGACCCGGGCGTCGCCAATGCGCAGGTTGGTGACCGACAGCCGGTCGATGCCCGTTGGCATGGTGGGGGCGTCGACGGTCACCGTGCGTTCAAAGGCGTCGATCGACACCCCCAGCGAGGCCTGCAGCATCAGGAAGGCCGAGCCCGCCGCCCAGGCCTGGGGCAGACAGGCGACCGGATAGGCGATAGGCGGCTCGCCCGGCTCCTGATCGAAGCCGCAGAACAGTTCGGGCAAACGCATGTGGAAATGGCTGGCGGCGGAATAGATCTCGCCGGTGATCAGGGCCACCGCATTGCGTTCGCCATACCGGCCCATCCCGGCCACCCCCAGCGAGGTGTCGTGGGGCCAGACCGAGCCGTTGTGATAGCTCATCGGATTGAACCGCGCCTGACCTCGCGCAAGGGTCCTGAGACCCCAGCCGCTGCGGAACTCGCTGGACAGCAGTCGCCGCGTCACCTTCTCGGCCCGCGCCGCCGACGGCAGGCCTGTGAACAGCAGATGGCCGGCGTTGGACCCGATCGACCGGCACTGCTCGCCGTCGCCATCCAGGGCGATGGCGTAGAAGCCTTCGTCCTCCATCCAGAATTTGTCTTCGACCAGAACCCGGACGTCCTCGGCCCGGTCGGCCCAGGCGCGCGCCCGGCTGTCGCCCAGCCGCTGGCCCAGATCGGCCATGGCCAGCCAGGCGGCATAGGCATAGCCCTGCACCTCCAGCAGCGCGATCGGTCCCTTGGGGAAGCGGCCGTCGCGGTGGAAGATGGAGTCCTCGGAATCCTTCCACCCCTGGTTCGACAGGCCGGTCTCGGCCGCCCGGGCATAGTCGATCAGACCGTCGCCATTGCTGTCGCCATAGTCGCGCATCCATTCGGTCGCGGCGATCAGGTTGGGCCACAGGGTCCGGATCAGCTCCAGATCGCCCGTGCGTTTCGCATAGGCGCCGGCGAGGGCCACGAACAGACAGGTCGTATCGACGCCGCCGTAATAGAGGCCGAAGGGCACCTCGTGCAGGGCGCTCATCTCGCCGCCGCGAGTCTCGTGCATGATCTTGCCGGGCTGGCTGTCGCGATACGCGGATGTCTCCGTCGCCTGCCGCATGGCCAGATAGGTCAGGACGCCCCGCGCCAGCGATGGATCCAGCCAAAGCATCTGCCAGGCGCTGAGGATTCCGTCGCGCCCGAACGGCGTCGAGAACCACGGCGTCCCGGCATAGGGATAGGGACCGGTCGGCAGGTCGGTGGTCAGAAGGGCGATGTCGGCCCGCGACTGGTCCAGCCAGGCGTTGAACAGCGGACTGCGCGGTCCCCGTAACGAGGCGCCGCGACGCCGACGGCGACGCATGGCCAGCCGGGCCTGCAGGGCGTTCTCGCGCCAGCGTGTCTGTTCCGGAGGCACGCACATGTCAGGCCCGCATTCGATATACAGATCGACGCTCTTGCCCATCGGCAGGCTGAACATGAATTCGGCGCGGCTGCCGGTCAGGCGGGCCGGCGGCTCGGAGAAGGATAGACAGCTTGTGCGCTCGACATCGTCCAGCCCGGTGTAGCGGAAGGTCACGCGGCGACCGTCATGGGTGGGCGTATGCAACTCGCCCCGCTTTTCGCGCAGTGTGCCTCGCACCTGGAAGATATCTGCGAAATCGGCGCCGAAATCGAAGGCCAGCGGCAGCAGGACGTCCT
>Ga0247808_10001739_pt1 | contig 10522 bp, 11 predicted proteins | sample UWRJL089202R1_FD_179914 | JGI IMG/M metagenome (GOLD analysis project Ga0247808, IMG submission 179914) | Plant litter microbial communities from Arlington Agricultural Research Station in Wisconsin, United States - UWRJ-L089-202R-1 | ecosystem: Environmental > Terrestrial > Plant litter >... | reverse complement strand
TCAGACGCCAGAACGGCCGCAGCAGATGCAACGGGCCGGCACCTAGAGCTTGAAAGAGATCTTGGCACCTCAGCGACACCTGGACGCGGCGCTGTCGGTCGCTATCTCCAGTACGGCCCGGCTAATTCGCAGAAGGCGATCCGTGAGGTCATCGCGTCCAAAGATCCGGCAAGGGCCGCCGATGACCTTGTTACCTTCGTAGGTAACGACGCCCAGGCTGTCGACGGCCTGCGAGCTGCATTCTGGGATGACCTGGAAGCCTCGAGCCGATCGAAGAACGCGGCCGCCGAGACGGCCAGCGGTGTTATGCCGTTCGTTCCAAAGAAGATGATGGCCTATCTAGATGACCCCGCAAAAGCTGCCGTGGCCGAGCGCCTTTACCGGGACAACCCCGAACACCTGGCCAACATTCGGGAATTGGCCGTCGCGCTGCGGGGCGTAAATTCAGGCGCCCGCATCGGCAATGCCATCAATCCTTCAGGCACGGCGCTGATGGGCCGCGGACAGGCACCTGTGACAATGGCCGAGATCAGCTCGAAAGCCTACCAAGCCCAGATCGGTCGCGCGTCCTGGGCGTATATTGGCACCTATCTGGCGGGCAAGGTCGTCCGCGGCATTGTCGGGAAACAGCGCGCGAAAGCCTTCGAATTGCTGCTGGATCGATCGCTGCTTGATCCAGAGGTCGCACGCTCGCTGCTTATGGAAAACAACCCGGCGAACCGCGCCGCTCTGGCGCGCAGCACCAAGGGCTGGCGGACCAACGAGGCAGCAACCGTGATCGATCTGCTGAGCGATGGCGATGGCGACGACGAGGACGACAACGTGAAAACCGCCGTGATGCGGTAAGACCACCTAAAGAAATTCGAAAGCAAGAAATTCAAAACGGAGCATGCACCATGGCCGATCCGACCAGTTATCTTCCAAGCTATTCGTTCAGCGGATGGCAGGCCAGCAATCCGGCCCGGCCCCTGCCAGCGCAACGCGTTGACGACGAGCTGGCCAATGTCAGCCGTTCGATCAACGAGACGATTGCCGGGCTGAAGAATGTTCGGCGTTCGGACGGGCAACTGGCAAACCGGTCCGTCGGCCCCGATCAACTGGCGACGTCCTTAAATGTAGGATTTACGCTTCGCGGCATCTGGGCAGCCAACACGGCTTACTCGACGTCGGACGGGTCAATCCATGGAAATAGCTTTTATCGTGCGAAGTTTGCGCACACTTCAGTAGCGGGCACGCGACCCGATTTGTCCCCGGCGACCTGGGAGTTTCTATTCTCGACTAGCGACATTTCCGGCGCAATGGCCGTCGCCACGTATGATCCGCAAGGCAAGATGGCCGACGCTTTCAACCGCGTCAATCATACTGGCAATATGGAAAGTGGGGCGATCGTCGACACGGTTCAGATCATCGATCCGGCAGCGCCGACGAAGCGCGCCCGTTTCGACGTCGGGCTTGTGGCTGCGGGCCAAAACCGGGTTGTCACGTTGCCCGACAGAGATTTAATTCTCAATCCCGCGGAAGAACTGATCGCCTCTTACACTTTCGCCGCTCAGCTCATGCAGGATATGCCCGATTTGGGCGCGTACCGGACCTTGTTCTTTCGCGGCTTTCTGACGCCCGCTTCCGCCAGTGCTATCTACTGGCGTACCAGCACAGACAACGGTTTGAATTTCGCCGCCGGCGGAGCGGACTACCAAGTGCAAACTTTTGGCGGTGCCGGAAGCGCCTTATCCGCTGTTCTTTTCAGTGACGGGGGCGCGCCGGTCACGCGTAACGCGGTTTTTACCGTAGGCTTCCAAACCACGATCTGGAATTTCAACGCTACGGGCAGTGCATATTTTTCGTCGCAGCTTTTCAGCAGCATTTCCGGCAGCTCGACATCTGAGCTAAACGGCGCGCAGCGAACCGGGGCCGCTCGCAACGCCCTGCGGCTTTTCGCCGGTTCAGGGGCGACGATTTCTGGCTACGGCGTTCTAACCGGCATAAGGGGCTGATGATGTCTAATACAGAGAAAGAAATAGCTGATCATCTAGCTAGCTTGATCGTGTTCACTGTGCCGAAGGTGGAAGACTATCAAGACGCAATTCAGCGTCAGGTAGACGCTACGGCAATGGCGAAAAAGTTCAACGACGGCGTCACGCTGGCCAGCTATTCCAACAGCACGAACGTGATTTGGCAGGCGCAGTCGGTAACGTTCATTGCGTGGCGGGATGCCGTGTGGCAATTCGCGTACGCCGAGTTGGAAAGGGTCATGACAGGGCAGCGGCCGCAGCCGACCGTTTCGGAATTTTTAGCGGAACTCCCCGCGATCATCTGGCCGGAATAATCAGTCCTTGCGATATCGCTTGCCCCGCCAGCCGCACAATACGTTCCCACACCTACAGCGACAGGCCCGGTCAGACGCTGATCTCTTTTTTAACCGCATCAACAAGAGAAGCTGCCATTGCGTCCACAGACAGCAGCGCCCTCTGACGAAGCGAATAATCTCCGCGCGGCGAATCTAAGTTCAAGCTCGCAAAGTATGTGCGGATCTTATCGGACGCTCCGACGATCATCTCCCTCGCGGATGGCGAGAGCACAAGCTGCTTACCCATCGCCGCGATATCGTCGGCAATCAAACGCTGTCGCATCTCGACGTCGATGATTGTTGTAGTCTCGATGTAATGTCGCCACGTTTCTGGATAGCCGCGGTCTGCCAAAATTGCCTCCTATAGAATCTCTTGTGCGCCAGTCATCCACACCGGCTGCGCAACTTCCAGAACTAGCCGATCACATTGGCCCAGGATCTGGCAGGAGCCCAACGTGGGAGTATCCGGAGAACCGAGCCGCCTGCTGTTGAGGAACCAGCGACCGGGTCTCCGTCTACTTCGACGCATGCGTCAGGGATCACCGGAAGGGATTGGTCGGCGAGCCCTCAGGCGCAAAGCCTGGTCGTTTGGAGCGACATCTAGAAACGGTACCTGGATCACTTCGTTCAGTGCTCGTCGTCTAAAATGGGATGATGGCTGATCAGTGCATTGTAGGAGCCTTGACGCCTTCCCAACCGGCGCGTTGGGCATATTCAGACAATTGGGTTTCGGTAGTAGGCTCGAGCCGCATGCGCCTGATCAACAGTTCCGCAAGCGCCAATCCCTCGGTGCTGTTGGATTCGATACCGCGGTGGCGACATTCCTTAATGAAAACCCGGGTCAGCAAATGTAGAGCAGCAACGGCTTGCACCTTGGATCTGGACATCGAGCTTCCCCCAAACCGTGACCATACATCTTCACCGCTGTAAAAGCGTAAGGGTCTGGTTTGGTACTTACAGGGGAAAGAAGCAGTCGCCAGCGCGAGGAACCACCCAATTGCGCTGACGACTGCATGACGGACTGGTTGGGATTGGTCCATCGCGGCTCTGGATCCGCAGCGAGATATTACCGCGACACGATCTGCTGCCAAGGATTAGTACGGCTTCCGACACTATTGTCGCCTCAGGACTATCGAAGCCACCATGCGGCGATACAATCGAGTTGCGATGTGCGGTAGTGACCCTCAAAGTAGGCTCTACGTCTGCGTAAACATGGCCAAGCGGTACGGCAGCGGTTTTTGATGCCGAGAAGGCGCAGATCAAGAGAAATTCGCCAACGTGTCGTCGCCGCGCCGACTCCCAAATTTGTGAGTAGATAGACGGCATTTGCCGTGATTTTCTTACTGTACAAAGGAGAACTCGACATGATCGTATCGACACATTTCGCCGTTCAAATTCGTCGCGATATTTGGCTTGTCACTTTCGTCAGTGAGCTTGGAATCACTGAGACAAGGCGGATGACTGCCACAGAGTTCATCAAGGTCATCGAGGATATCTCGTCAATTCATGAACCTGGCCCGCCTTGACGGACTGTCGAACGCGATCAGGCGCTATATCTAGCCGATCGAATTAACCTCTACTTAACCGAGATTTTCGTAACTTCACCTCAATCACAGGGGCATGAAGCGTCCTGGTTCTAGCAATGATTTCAGGTCAGTAGAATCAACGGGTGCAATCATTTCTTCAGTTTTGACCAATACCGCCGCCTTGAGCGCGCTTCAAACTCTGCGCTCCATCGCTGGTCAAATGGGAGATACTCAAAAGCAGGTATCGTCTGGTTTGCGCGTTGCCGCGGCCTCTGACAATGCTGCGTATTGGTCGATCGCAACAACAATGCGGTCGGATAACATGGCGATGTCTGCTGTGCAGGACGCATTGGGACTCGGCGCAGCGAAAGTCGACACGGCCTATGCCGGTATGGACACTGTCGTCGATGTGATTTCCGAGTTCAAGTCGAAACTAGTTGCTGCCATGGAAGACGGTGTCGATAAGACCAAGGTCCAAGAAGAACTGGAACAGTTAAAGCAACAAGTCGTATCAGTTTCGAAAGCAGCGAGCTTCAGTGGACAGAACTGGTTGCGTTCGGATACCGCCACTGTTCCGGTCGCGGCCAGTGTTGTAACATCGTTCGTTAGAGACGCAACCGGCAATGTTTCCGTCAAAAAAGCAGACGTTCCGCTTAACGAACTAACGCTATTCAATTCTCTCGGCACAGGCATTTTGCAAGCAGGCCATGTGCGAGAGGCAGCACCGACACCGGGTTCAGGTGGAATTGGCAATATCGGCGGTTTTCTCTCGCCTGCTTACCTTTCTGGTTACGCACCGCGCGAGGGGTACACTGTAAGTTTCCCCGCGCCGATCACGTTCTCAGCTGCCGATGTCGTAGAGTTTGACGTTCTAATCGACGAAGGACCGACCTATGCAGGCGATCCGTATCACGTAACAATCACCTATAATGATATAAATGCCGCACTTGGCCGCAGTGACGGAACTGTGGCAGATGCGTCACAGATGTCCCGCGTTATTTACTACGTAGGCACCTCTCAGAACGTGCCAATAACCGGCGGAGCAAGCGGTACAAATCAGCCCGACGGGACAGTCCAATGGCACAGTTATTATATAGATTCACGAGGTAAGGATAACGGTATTGAGAGCAGCATCGCCATTTCCAATGTACAAAGCACCCTTGCTGCCGGTAACACTCTTGGCATATCTACCGCACCAAATACTGGCATATCTGGCTATTCAACTGCAACCCGGGCCTTTACCGGGCCTTTCCAGTTGAGTGAAACGGAAGGCTTTCAGTTCGAGTTCAGTACTCAATCCAACAACCCTCAGACGCTGACATTTAGCAGCGATGACGTGCTGGCTGTACTGGCTAACTCCAATGGAGAGATCTCATCCGCATCAGACTTCGCAACCTTGCTAAATTCTAAGACCGCGCCTCTGGGCGTGGTTGTAACGGCAACCGGGAGCACGATCAGCTTCGATATCGACCAGGCTATGTACCCAGAGAAGGGGCACAAATCTAGGTTTTACTTTTCCAATATACAGATCGTTGATACTTCTTCGCCTCCAGTCACACCCGCGCCCGGCGGGGGCTCAGGAGGTACGGCGGCCGGTGATTTTCTTTCGATCGACATTACAACTGCTTACGACAAAGACGAGTATCTGTCTCGCATCGAAACGATGCTGCAGGACACGATATCAGGCGCTGCAGCACTTGGTTCTCTCCGATCGCGTATACAGATGCAGACCGAGTTCGCGTCGAAACTTTCCGACAGTATTGAACAAGGTATTGGCAAATTAGTGGATGCCGACATGAACGAGGCCTCCACACGCCTCAAAGCGCTTCAAACGCAGGAGCAATTGGCTACCCAAGCGCTATCAATTGCCAACAATGCATCTGAGAACATCCTGTCGCTCTTCAATTAAAAGCGTTGAAGCGACGGTGCAGCGCTTTGCTTCAGGCTGGCTTTATCCATTCCAGGCAATACATCTCGCCTGATCAATGCTGCAGGCGCCTCTTACTCTATCGCTGTCGGTTACGGGCGGGGCACAACATGTAGAATCTGCAACACGGTGAAGACGCTGGGCAGAAAGATCAAAAACGTACCTATATCATAAAATATTCGACAAACGACGCGAGAGCGGCGCCGCCCGAAGATCCTGATGTGCCAAAGTTCATCCATCAGGACCATCGTGGCGTCTTTCCGGACTTCACGTTCAGGATGATCATGGGATATCGCGATCTTGGCAAATATCGTGAGCACGTCTCGATAAAGGTCGGGTCGCTGTAGCTGCAGCTCCAAAAGCGAGGCCTTGATAGCCTTTTCTATTATGAAGGGATTAGCGGTAAAAAACTCAGCTTCTGCCAATGCGTAGTCGACGGCCGTGTCGTATTTCTTGGCCTCGCCTGGACATCGAAGGGAGTAGATGAATGCACCTACGGCAATGCTACCGGTCCCAAAATAGAAGCAAAACAGTTTCCAGCCTTCGAATAGTTGGAATGACTGTCGGTTCGCCAGTATCAGATAACCGACTACGGGTGCGACGACAGATAGCCGAACGATTGAAGTCGAGCCAAGGTTTCGAATTTCATGCCACTGCGATCTGCCCAAATACCAGTCAGTAAGCCTGGGAACGCTCCATTTTCGAGCCTTATTCCTTGTTGGGGTGATCAACTTTATATTAGGTGTCGCCATGCATAATTCTTTCGCCGCACATAATGCGTTGTATCACTCTTTCCGCATTGTCGGTTGAGCGGTTGAAAACATTCAATGCATTTGACATTCTCCAAATAAATAATGGGTAAGGTAATCTAGATGTTTTTGAAGACCTGTAAATGATCAGAGCCAGTTGCACGGCTGTGGTCCTGAGTATCCTGCTAGCCGCCCCAGCTGCGGCTACTTCAGGCGCAGAGCTTCTGCAGCTAGATGAGAGTTTCGTACTTGGGTACATTTGGGGAGCAGTTGAAAGTGCCGTGCTCGTCCCTTCATCGGATCCAGACAGCTTAAGGCTAGCTAGTCACCAGTCTGAGTGCCTTGCCAAAGCGCATATAAATGCACGTACAATGAAGGAAGCGGTTGTTGCGCACATTCGGAAAGATCCTTCCACTCTTACGATTACTGGTGCCGCATCCGTAACCGCGGTCATATTTGAAATCTGCGGGCCGCCGCGATGACAATCATCGATTGAAGCATTTTCTATTCTTTAAATCTTCTCTGCCCCAATGCTCTAATGGCAAAGAAACCGTACAATAGTTCTCGCTCGATCGGCCTTCGTACCGACGCTGATCTTCCGCTAAAGAGCCGACCGCGCGCTGTTCGCGATCCGCGTCAGCCGCAACTGCTTTTCGACCCGATGCCTGATCGCATAGAACCGTGCCTGGCGCTGCTCAAGTCGGCGCCGCCCAAGGGCGAGGAATGGGCTTTCGAAGTCAAGTGGGACGGATACCGCTTAGCCATCCACGTTGAGCCTGGCGGCGTCCGTGTGATCACGCGCGGCGGCCATGACTGGACCCATCGGTTCCCGGCCATTGCTGAAGCTGCCAGCTTCTTAGGCCCTGCCACAATGATCCTGGACGGGGAAGCCGTGGTGCTTGACGAGCAGGGCCGATCAGACTTCGGCGCGCTGCAGCAGGCGCTGGGCGGCCGCGGTGGAAAGCGGGTTGCCAGCGAAGCCATCCTGTACGCCTTCGATCTGCTGTATTTTGACGGTCACGATCTCACCCGAATGGATTTGCGCGAGCGCCGGCACATGCTCGAGGACTTGCTGGGCGACAGTGAGGGCGTCATTCGTCTGTCCCAGGAAATAGAGGCCGACGGTGACGCACTGCTGCAGAGCGCGTGCGAGCACGGCCTTGAAGGCATCATCGCCAAGCACAAAGACCGGCCATATCGATCTGGCCGCCAAGGTGACTGGCTGAAGATCAAGTGCAGCCAGAGCGAAAGCTTTGTCGTAATCGGCTATGAGCCATCGACGAAGATGCCGGGCGCCATCGCCAGCCTGTTGCTAGCTGCACGCAAGGGCGATGGCCTGGTTTACGTCGGAAACGTCGGAACCGGGTTCAAAGATCAGGTCGCGCGGGATCTGCGCAAGCAGCTCGACACGATCCGGGTAGCCAAGCCTGCAGCACTGGTGAAAGGAAAGGGCCTCGTATTCACAAAGCCCAGCCTGGTTGCCGAGATCGAATTTCGCGCCTGGACGGACGACGGCAATCTCAGGCACGCGTCGTTCAAAGGGCTACGCGATACTGCCGACCATGATGCGGTCTTTGTCATCCGGTAGTGACCGAGTTTAGGAGATTGTCTTGGCGCCGGCGTCAAAGAGTGCCGGTCAGTCGGCGTCATCGTCCTCCGACTTAGGTCGCGTGATTTTATAATCGATCCATCTTGAGGCTGCGCGCCGCGCCGCCTCAACATCTTGGTCACTCAAACCGCGCATTGAATAGCGGGAGGCTTCGCTTTTTATGTGTCTCGCAAAATCGGTGATAGCGCGAGACAGTTCTGGCGTTCCGTCTTGGTTTGATGGTGTCTCAGACGCAGTGACGCTTTCGTCCCGTTGAATGTCTTCGGTCACGCTTGCTTTCCAAGCGTTTTTGAACACCTCGTAGGAAGGCGGCGGATCAACGGGGTCGGAATTCTCCTCGACCCGAAGAACTGGAATTTCGATTTCTTCGTACTTCATGAAAGCCGCCAGGAAGTCGTGCAATGCCAGAGGTTGCGCTTCTCGTTCCTGCGTCAAGATTTGTTCTCGCGAGCGGACATTTCGCTTTTCTGCATTTCTCTCGGTGTCTACCGAGATCACAGGGTATGGTTGGTTCTTTAGCACGCCCTTAAACGTCTCTCGACCATGGTACGTGAAACGGCCGGTAAACATATTGTCGAGGCTGGCCTGGGCCAGCAAGAATGCGAGCTCTATCGAAACCGTCAGTTTGTCAGTTGAGGCATTCTTAGCAATCCGAAAACCCGTATCAATGCCTTTGCCAAGAAAGTCGTGAAGAAATGGCGCTGCATCGACCTTATTCTCAAAGGCTTCGGTGCGGTCTTCTCCGTCGGTTGACGCGCTAATGGACGAGCCACGTTGCACCGATATTGCTATATTCTCGGCCGGGAAACTGGCGACCCAACCCGAGCCTTTGACATCGAGCGGGGTCCCCGCGTCTTCAAGCAGGCGCCCATACTTGTCGAGTGCATCCATGAACGCAGTGATGCAGCACGAAAGATGCCTTACGCTGGTAACACGGGCGCAGAATAGTATTTCGTCGCCAATCGTCTTCCACAGCTTTGGCCCGCCGTTAATAACGGTCTCTGAGCCGTTCAGAGCGCTCTTAGACTCCCGGTAGTGGGCATCTAAGGTGTCTGGGAACACCTTGTAGAACTGTCGAAACCGCTCCACCCAGTCCGGGTAGAGCGCGTCGCCAGTTGCGGTTGAGCTACTTTTAAATGCCGTTGATCCAACGAGATCGACAGAAAGAAATAGACGAACTCGATATTCCGGACACTCTGACAAAATTAGTTTACCTGTTCACCCAAGCTCTTTGCGCGAACATGAGCGGCCTTTTCGCTGACCCCAAACATTGCTGCAGTCCCTGCCAGACCCCTATTTTCCAGAGCATCTATGAACTTCTGTTGAGGCATGACAAAAGAGGCTGCGAACCAATTGGCTTCCCATTCACAACGTTGAAGTTCCGGATTTCCCGCGTCGACCCAACGTGTGGCGCGCATCCCGAACTCAGGGTAGGCTTCTGCAACCAACGGAAAGTGCAAGAAAAAGTGGCCGAGTTCGTGCGCGACGGTAAACCTGTCGCGCCCGGAAGAAGTGAGGCTCGACAGAAAAATCTGAAATTTACGGCTTGGCTCAACACGAATTGATTCGGGGATCTCTTCGCCAACTGGATTACGGTAGGAAATGCTACCGCCAAGCTGCGATACAACAGCTTCGATTGGGTCGCCCGCATCAAACGAAAGCTCCGCCGCAATCTGCTCTGCAAATGCGGCGACGCGTGCTTTTGAAGCCTGCGTCGGGATCGGGTCCTTATAGCGTGATATCATGTGCCTCTCCCGCAAATGGCTATAGCCGACGGAAATAGCGCAGCAAATCAATTCGCCACGCTTTTATTCCAAACATATATGCTTCACTATTTGTTCTCGCACAAGCCCTCTTGACACTACGGAGTAAATCTGCCGGCTAACTATTGGTTTTCAGAAAAGCTGTTTTATTCCAATTACTTGTTTTTCCTTCCTTGTTGGGTCCGCTGACTTTGCAAAGATTATAAAATATTCTTGACGGGCCGGCGTGTCAGGCGCGAGGAACATGCCTGATGGAAACCGACGTAATTGTCCGCCCTGTCGGTCGCATTCACAGTGGAAGCTGTTGGCACGGTCCCGATCGCTGCGTCCCCACAATCTTCCAATCGTCGGCCGTGCCGCCTTTGCCGGCTCCGACCGCCCGAATTAGCAGCTGGCACTGGGCCGACCGTGTAACCGCTGGCGTGAATTGGGTGGCCGGCAAGGTCATGTAGACGGGAGCGGTGGTGAAGACAAAGATGCGGCCTTCGCGGACCGGGTAAGCGTCTGTCGGCATCATGCCCGTGCGAGCCATAAACTCGGCCATTGAAACCCCGTTGTAGGCAGTCAGCCGCGCGTCCAGGCTAGCGTTCACGTCCGCCTG
>Ga0247808_10001736_pt1 | contig 10531 bp, 12 predicted proteins | sample UWRJL089202R1_FD_179914 | JGI IMG/M metagenome (GOLD analysis project Ga0247808, IMG submission 179914) | Plant litter microbial communities from Arlington Agricultural Research Station in Wisconsin, United States - UWRJ-L089-202R-1 | ecosystem: Environmental > Terrestrial > Plant litter >... | reverse complement strand
TGTCAGGGCCCAGGAGCGGATCATCCAGCAGCGATGGGCGGCGAGCCTCCCCTGCAGGGCGGCGCGCCATCCCGCCAAAGTCACCGCGGTCCAGAGGAGTGCGAGACCGCCGAAGCCCGCCGTGGCGACAGGACCCGCGAATGATCCGGGCGCCAGGACCAATCCCGCTCCGCCGCCGACCAGACAGCCCAGCACGTAGATCCGCCCGATCCAGCGGTGAGGCCGCGCGCACCCTCGACGCAGGGCGGGGATGAACTGCAGCGATCCGAGGAGCAGCGCCGTGACGGCTCCGGCGATATGGATGAAGAGAAACGGCACGCCCAGCGGATTGCCCAGCGCCTGATCCGACGTCTGTGGCGGATGCAGCAGATATTTCGCCGAATAGCCGGCGATCCCGAGGCACAGCAGCAGGACGATCAGCCAACCAATGCGGGCGCGCAACGTCGTGTGGCGGCCAGGAAGCGAGTTCAGAGTGGTCATGGGGCGGTCCTCGTCAGCGGTTTCGCCGATCGTCATTGCGAGCGGGACGAGGGCTCGCTAGGCCTGACTTCGCGAACGGCGCCAGGCTTGCGCGAACGGGGCGGCATGACCGGCGAGGCGAGAACGAGGAGCAGGACGGCGAGGCGGCGATGGGCGATCGACCTCGCCATCCTGATCACGATCGGCCTGCTGATGGGCTTCCTGGGGCCATTCGGCTCGGCGCACATCCCCGTCGTGAAGGCCTATGTCTACTGGATGATCTGCATGGTCGGCGGCGGGCTGATCGGGATCGTAGCGGACGAACTGCTGAGGCGCCCTTTGGCCGACGTCTGGGCGCGAACGGCTGTGGTCTCGGTGCTGATCACGCCGCTGGTGACGCTGCTGGTCCTCACCACCCAGAATGTCCTGATGGGCGAGCCGTTCGGCTGGCCGCACTATCTCAATCTTCTCTGGCAGGTCTTGCCCATCCTGCTGGCGGTCATGGCGGTCCGGGCCCTGGTCTGGCGGCGCCTGCCCGTGCGGGTCGAGACGAGGACCATCATCGCGCCGCCCCTGCCCGAGGCCGAGGCGATCTTCAGGCGGCGGCTTTCGGCCAAACGGCGCGGCGCCCAGCTGATCGCCATCGAGGCCCATGACCATTATCTGAAGGTCCATACCGATGCGGGCGAGGAACTGGTCGCCCTGCGCTTCACCGACGCTCTGGACGAACTGGCGCAGGCCCACGGCTGGCGTGTCCACCGTTCATGGTGGGTGGCGGCGGATACGGTGGAAGACTTGCGTTGGCGGCGCGGCACGGGCGAGTTGCATCTCGTCGGCGGTCTAAGAGCTCCTGTCAGCCGGACTTATCGCGCCGTGCTGAAACAGGCTGGTTGGTTCTGACGGTCGTTCACCCGAACATCCGCCTTTGGGCCTGCGTCCGACGTCCGCTCGTGGCGCCGCCGACATCGCACTACTCGGCCCCCAGCGCCTCCACCGCCACCCCCTCGGTCAGCAGTTGCGGCAGGATAAGGGGCTGCGGCTGGCCCGGCTTGTACAACAGATATAGCGGCACGCCCGAGCGGCCGTGACGCTGGAGCTCGCGGGCGATGACGTCGTCGCGGCGGGTCCAGTCGGCCTCCAGATAGACGGCGTTGGCGTGGGTCAGGGCGCGGGCGACGCGGGGCGAGCCCAGGGCTGTGCGCTCGTTGATCTTGCAACTGACGCACCAGTCGGCGGTGAAGTTGACCAGAACCGGCCGTCCTTGGGCCAGGGCCTGATCCACCTTCGCCTGCGACCAGGCGTCGGCGGGCAGGGCGCGGGCGCCGGTCTCGCCGGACGGGGCAGCGGCGATGGCGGCGGCGGCCAGCACAAGGGACAGGGCGAGGGCGCCGGCGCCGGCCGGGCCGATCCAAGGGGCGCGCGTACGGAAACGGCCGAGGGCGCCGGCGGCGATGACGGCGACGACACAGGCGGCGACCAGCCAGACGGCGGCGTCGAAATCCGTCTGGCGCGCGAAGACCCAGACCAGCCACAGGGCCGCAGCGTACATCGGCAGGGCCAGCCAGCGCTGCAACCGCATCATCCACGGCCCAGGCTTCGGCAACCGTCCCAGCAGGCCGGGCGACAGGCTGATCAGGACATAGGGCAGGGCCAGACCCAGCCCCAGCATGGCGAAGACGATCAGGGCCAGTGGCGCCGGCATGATCAGGGCGGCGCCCAGCGCAAAGGCCATGAAGGGCGCCGTGCAGGGGGCGGCCACGACCACCGCCAGCACCCCGGTGAAGAAAGCTCCGGTCCCGCCGGGCAGCCGCGACAAAGGCGAGCTTCCCAGCGCCTGAAGCCGGCCCCCGACCTCGAACAGCCCAGACAGGTTCAGGGCCACGGCCAGCATCAGCAGGGCCAGGACCGCCACCACCGGCGGCGACTGAAGCTGGAAGCCCCAGCCGATTGCCTGTCCCCCGGCGCGCAGGACCAGCAGGACTCCCGCGAGAACGAGGAAGGTCGTCAGCACCCCGGCCAGAAAGGCCAGACCGTCCCGCCGGGCCTCGGCCGGATCGTGGGCCGAGCGCGTCAGGGCCGCCGCCTTCATCGCCAGCACCGGGAAAACGCATGGCATCAGGTTCAGGATCAGCCCGCCGATCAGGGCGAACAGGGCCGCCCGGGCCACCGACAGGGCGGTGACCGGGGCCGGCGGCGTCGCATCCTCGGTGGGCGACAGATCGCCGGTCCCGCTGGCGCCGGGCAGGGCCGGGCCGGGGGTCGCCGTGATCTCCCACGCGCCCATGTCGGTGGACAGCAGGCCCGAAACGGGGCCGGTCAGGCCGGACTTTCTCAGGTCGGGGTCGATTGCGAGATCCAGCGTCACCCCGTTCGCGCCCCGCCGTCCGAACTGGACCGCCGCGTGGTCGATGACATCGCCTTGGAACGGGAAGAAGGAGGCCCGGCTCAGGTTCAGACCCGCCAACGGTCCTCCGGTCGCTGTCAGTCTCAGCGTCCCGCCCTCCAGCGTGGCGCGGGCGTCGATTCCGGCGGGACGCGGCGCGGTCTCGATCGCGGTCTCGATGCGGCGGCCCCACGGGCTGGTCAGGGGGGCGGCGCCGTCCTTGATGGGCAGGTCCAGGGCCAGGGTCATCTCGTCCGGCACGCACATCTCGTCGCTGCATACCAGAAACAACGCCCTGACGGTCAGCGGCAGGCTGGTCCCCGGCCGCGCGCTGGCGGGAATGCGGATCGGCACGGGCAGAAGAACCTCGCCCGAATAGCCATAGTTCATCAGGGTCTGCAGCCGCTGGCGTTGCGGCAGGGGCCATACGATGGGATCGGCCTCGACCCCGGCGGGCAGGGTCCATGTCAGGATCGTCGCCCCGCCGGAATCGCCGGGATTACGCCAATAGGTGTGCCAGCCCGGCTGGATCGTCTGACGCACCGCCACCACGGCGGTCGAACCTGGCGCCGCCCATTGGGACATGGCGACCAGCTCAGCCTCGATTCGCTCGCTGCGCTGGGGGCCGGTCTGGGCCGCCCCGACCGCCGGGATAAGCACAAGCGTCAGCCCCGCCAGAACAGCGGCCGCGCGTCTGAAAAGGAAAGGGATCGGGCTCAAGCCGCGATCTATAGCGAGGCCGCGCCGCCCCGACCACAGGGCGCGACGGCGGGCCGCATCGTCTGCGTTAGCGTGGACGCGCCTCGACCAACACCTCGGTCCGTCTGCGCAACGGCTCGCGCACGCCGGTAGCGGCCAGCGCCCCCTCGTCGCCCGCCGCCGTCACGTCGAACGCCGGCGCTGGCCAGCCCGCGCCGGCAAGCGCCTCGGCCACCGTCTGGGCGCGCCGCTCCGACAGGTTCAGATTCGCCGCCGCTCCGCCGCGCGCATCGGCCAGACCCAGAACCTTAACCGAGCGGATGTCGCAGCCCTGCAGCTGCGCCGCCGTCAGCCCGATCGCCTGCCGGGCCGGCTCCGTCAGCCGCGCCTCGCCATCGGCGAAGTAGATTTCGAACCGCTGCGGAACGCAACTTGTCGATGTCGCGACGAGCTCCTCCCGGTCCTTGAACATTCCCCGCGTGCTCTCGCACCCTGCCGCGGCCAGACCCAGTCCAGCCAGCATCATCCCCGTCACGATCTTCATATCGCTCCTCCGCCCCTCTAAAAGCCTGTTCCTGACACGAACGAGGCGGCCCGCCATCCGACGAACCGCCCCGATTTTCTGCCCCTAGGGATCAGAAACGGCGTCGATCAATAGCGACGCTGGCCGTTTTCCCAGTAGCACTCGGTTTCACGGTTATCGTAGCAATAGTAGTAGTTGCCCGAGTTATCGCGATAGCGCTGCTGGTTGTTGCGGTCCTGGTTGGAGCCGCGAATAGCGCCTGCCGCGCCGCCGATGACGGCGCCGATGGCGGCGCCGCGGCCGGCGTTGCCGTCGCCCACATTGTTGCCGATGATGGCGCCCGCGACGGCGCCGAGGCCGGCGCCGATGGCGCCCTGGCGAACCGTTTCGTTGCTGCCGCCGTTGCCGTACGGGTCGCTGGCGCAGGCCGAGGCCAGCAGGCCGGCGACGCCGATCGCGATGATTGTCTTCTTCATGGGTAGGTCCCTTTCCCGGGTCGTAGTTCGCCCCGCGGGGGAGAACGCTGGATTATGGTGCAGGTTCCCCACCCTATGCTGGCGACCATCGATCCCATAGGATTGATTGAGGGGAAGCGTCGCTTTGACGACGCTGTATAAAGTGGAGGGGTCCAATAATGCGTTTTCCTGAACCGGTCCGAATGGCCGAAGACGACAGCTCGAGCCCGGTTTGGGCCCGCAGCAAGCGCCGGCGGAGCAGCGGGGGGGCGCCTCTGGTCGGGTTTCTGGTGACGCTTCTTGCGCTGTTCGGCGCCCTGACCGCTGTCATGGCGATCAAGGAGCGTTCGGTCGCCGCGGGCGGCGCCGTCATCGACGGCTGGATGATCGCCGGTTGGAATACGGCCCTGCAAGCTGTGGGCAAGGCGCCCGCCGCCGCCGAGGTCGCTGCGGACAAGGCGGGCAACGCCGCCGAAAAGACCGGCGATGCGCTTCAGGCCGGCGCCGCCAAGACGGCCGACGAACTCAAGAGCCAATAGTCACGCTTTCCCGGAACGTCGGCGTCGTCCGCACGTTCCGGGCGCATGACCGACACCCTTGAAGACCAGACACCGGCCGCGCCCGTAGACGGAGCGCCGACCGACGCCGAGATGGCCGAGGCGGCGGCCGTCGAACTGCGCGATCTGACGCCCCACGTCGCGATCGAGCGGATCGTGGTTCTGGTCAATCCGCTGTCGGGATCGGTCGGTCCAAAGGCGGCCGGCGAGGTCGAGGCCATCCTGTCCGAATACGGCTGCGTCTCCGAGGTCGTATCCCTCGATGGACCGCACATCGACGCGCAGATCGACGCCGCGCTGGCCTCGAAGCCGGATGTGTTGTTCGTTCTGGCCGGAGACGGCACCGCGCGCGCCGTGGCCTCGCGAGCCGGTCCGAAGGGCCCGCTGGTCGCCCCCTTGCCCGGCGGCACGATGAACATGCTGCCCAAGGCGCTTTACGGCACTGCCGACTGGAAACTGGCCCTGCGGTCGGCGCTGGAGGAGGGAGCCCCCCAATGCGTGTCAGGCGGAATGGTGGAGGGCCAGGCGTTCTATTGCGCTGCCATCCTCGGGTCTCCGGCCCTGTGGGCCCCGGCGCGAGAGGCGATGCGGACGGGCAAGATTTCCCTGGCCTGGACCTATGGGCGGCGGGCGCTGAAGCGGGCCTTCACCGGCCGGCTGCGCTTTTCACTGGATGACGGCGACAAGAGGAAGACCGAGGCTTTGGTCCTGATCAGCCCGATGATCTCTCGTGCGCTTGACGAGCCTGTGGGACTGGAAGCGGCGGCCATGGACCCGACCGACACCAGCCAGGCCTTTCGTCTGGCCGCCACGGCCCTGTTCAGCGACTGGCGGCAGGACGCCTCGGTCACGACCCAGCCGGCGCGGCGAATCGACGTCTGGGCGCGGTCCAAGATTCCCGCGGTCATCGACGGCGAGCCCTGCCTGTTGAAGAACGAGACGCGTGTCACCTTCATCGCCAAGGCCTTCCAGGCGCTGGCTCCCAATCCGCCGGCGGCTGAGGATACAGTCTGATGGGCCCCCGTTCGTGAGCTCCGGCCGGCTGATCCAGTTCTCGGACGTCCATTTTGGCGTCGAGCACCGCCGCGCATGCGCCGCCGCGATCGAGTACGCTCATGAGACTCCCAGCGACCTGATCCTGATCACGGGCGACGTAACCCAGAAAGGGTTGCCGGACGAGTTCACGGCCGCCGGAAACTGGATCAGGGCCATGCCCGAACCCCGTTTCGTCATCGTCGGCAATCACGACGTGCCCTATTACGGCTTGCTGGACCGGCTGTTCTGGCCGTGGAAGGCCTTCGAAAAGGCGACCGGCCACCCGGCCCATGACGGCGAATTCGTTCACCCGTCCCTGATGGTTCGCGGCGTGACCACAGCGCGCGGCTGGCAGGCCCGGCTGAACTGGTCGAAGGGCGTGATCGATCTCGACCAGACCCGGCGCGCCGCCGCCGCCCTGCGTCAGGCGCCCGTAGGCGCGCTGCGTATCCTCGCCTGTCACCATCCGTTGATCGAGATGATCGGCACCCCGATGACCGGCGACGTCAAACGCGGCGACGCGGCGGCCGAAATCTTCGCCGAGGCCGGGGTCGATCTGATTATGACCGGTCACACCCACATCCCGTTCGCCCTGCCGATCGACCTGTCCGACCGATGTTCCTACGCTGTGGGTTGCGGAACCCTTTCACATCGCGAACGAGGCGCCCCGCCTAGCTTCAACCAGCTGGATTGGACGTCGGGCGAGATCGTGGTCACGGCCATGGCCTGGACCGGTGAGCGTTTCGAGCCCAGCCAGACCTGGCGTCTGCCGCGCCGCCAGGACACTCGCCACGTTGATACCGCGCCAGATCCTCAGACGCCCGGCGAGAAGGAAAAGGCGGCGGTCTGAGCGTCTGCCTGCCTCGCTTCCGCCGTCCCGCACATGCCGGGATGGCGGGCTATAACTCAACAGCAAAAAGCCGCCGCCCTTTCGGACGGCGGCCTTTCGGTTTTCAGCGAAATCCAGCCGAAGCTAGATTCGGGTCCCTCGACCCCGCAGACCGCCCGCCACGAGCGAGACGACGAACAGGATGACGGCGATGACGGCGACGAACTTGGCGATGTCCATCGACATGCCTGCGATACCGCCGAAGCCCAACAGGGCGGCGACGAGCGCGATGACGAAAAAGATGATGGCCCAGCGGATCATGACAATCTCCGAGTAAAGGTTGAAGCGAAAGCGGTTGATGACTTTGGCGCCGCCAGCTCTCGGCGCCGCACTTCTATCAACGCAGTCGGCGGGACACTGTTCCGCCACGCTTCATCTCGGGCTCAACTTAACGGCGGCGCTTGCCGTATCCGCGGCTTTCCATCCGCTTTTCGGTGATCATGCTGGCGGCGATCGCGGCCAGGGCCGGATTGCGCAGCAGGAAGAACAGGATGCCCAAGCCGCCCGCGGCGCCCAGGATAGGCCGCTCGCGCACGAGATGGACAGCCCGCTCGACCAGGGTCTCGGGCTCTTCGTCCTCGTCTTCGTCGTCATGGTCGCCGCCCGCGCCCAGGAAGACCGAAGCCACGACGGCGGCGACAGCGGCGAACACCGCGAAGGTGATCGCCGCCGCGCCGAGGGCCGGCATGACCAGATCGAGCGCGAAGAACAACGTCGCCCCGAGGGCGACGATCGCGACGGATGCGCTGGCCGCTGCGACGAACGCCGCGACCAGCTTCTTTACCAGCCCCTTGCCGATCATCAGCGGCGACGACCCGCCAGCAACAGGCCCAGAACCACGCCGACGCCGAGCGCGATGGCGGTCGACTGGACGGGACGTTCCTGCACCCGCTCGGTTATGTAGCGCTGGGCTTCATCGAACCGCTCGGAGGCGTCGTCATAATATTCGCGGCCGCGCAGGCGGGCCTGATCGTAATAGCCGCGGGCCTGCTCGCGCAGTTCGTCGGCCTTCTCGCGCAGGGCGGCTTCGCTTTCGGTCGTCTTGGCGGTCAGACGCGCCTTGGCGTCAGCGGCCTTTTCTTTAAGGCGCGCGGTTTCTTCGCGCGCGCCGACCTTCAGGTCCTCCTTGAGGGTCTTCAGGTCGTTCTTGATGTCTTCTCGAGCCTTGGTCGTGGCCATGATGCGCGCTCCCGGTGGTCAGCTTGACCGTAAATAGATGTCCCCGGCCTTGAACGCCACACCCCGGCGACGGTTCCCCGGCGCTTCGCCGCAATGCAGCATCGGATTCGTCCGTACGAACCGCTTTCCGACGGGTGACGACCGGCACGCGGCGGCATAAGAACGGGCCATGACCGAATGGCTGTTTCCCCCCGCCTCCGCCCCCTCCCTGCCGATCCTGGGCGACGCGCGCCGCTTTCCGGTGCGGCGGATCCTCTGCGTCGGACAGAACTACGCCGCCCATGCGCGCGAGATGGGGTCCGACCCGACGAAACAGTCGCCCTTCTTCTTCTCCAAGCCAGCCGACGCTCTGGTCAGCGACGGCGCCGACCCGGCCTATCCATCGGCGACGGAGAACCTTCATTACGAAGTCGAGCTGGTCGCCGCCATCGGCGCGGACGGCGGGATCGCCGGCTGGGCGGTCGGCGTCGACCTGACCCGGCGCGACCTGCAGGCGGCGGCCAAGGAAAAGGGCCGCCCGTGGGACGCCGCCAAGGGTTTCGACCAGTCGGCTCCTTGCGGAGCCCTGACCCTCGGCGCTCTGCCCGATGCGGACGCGCCCATCGTCCTGAGCGTCAACGGCGAGGTCAAACAGTCCAGCACCCTGTCGAACATGATCCTGGACCCGCAGCAGATCGTCGACGCGGCCGCGAAGCTTTGGGCGCTCCGGCCCGGCGATCTGATCTATACGGGCACACCCGAGAACGTCGGCCCGCTGGTGCGGGGCGACCGCGTCGAGGCGACCATCGGCGGTCTGGAACCCTTGAGCTTCACGGTCGTCTGATGATCCTGCACGGCTACTGGCGCTCAAGCGCGGCCTATCGCGTCCGCATCGGCCTGGCCCTGAAGGGTTTGATCTATGACCAGTCGGCCCACGACCTGCGCCTGAACGAACAGAAGACCACTGACTATCTTGCCCTGAACCCCCAGGGTCTTGTGCCGGCGCTGGAAGTCGATGGTCAGGTCGTGACCCAGAGCGCGGCGATCCTGGAATGGCTGGAGGAGACTTACCCCCGGCCGGCCCTGCTGCCGGCTGACGCCCTGGATCGGGCCCGGGTGCGCGCCATGGCGGCCCTGATCGCCAGCGACATTCATCCGTTGAACAATCTGCGCGTCCTGAAAAGGCTGAGAGAGGATTTCGCTCTCGATCAGGCTGGCATCGACGCCTGGGCCGGTCACTGGATCGCCCCCGGGTTCGATGCCCTGGAGGTTCTGGTCACTCGCGACGGCGCCGGCTGGTGCTTCGGCGATACGCCGACCCTGGCCGATTGCTATCTGGTCCCGCAGCTTTATTCGGCGCGTCGCTTCAACCTGGACCTGACGCCATGGCCGACGCTTGTGGCCGTCGAGGCACGCGCCGGGGTCCACTCCGCCTTCGTTTCGGCCCATCCGGACCGGCAGCCGGACGCCGACTGATCCAAAGACCGGCGGTCGCCGGGTAAGGTTCTGTAAGCTTCCGGGTCAGCCTCCCTTAAACATTGTCGTGCAGTGTCCCGGGGTGAAGCCCAATTCTCCCCATTCGCCGGTCGCCAAACTGGCCCTCGCGGTCGTGACCGAGCCCGAGCGCACGGCCGGATCGGTGATGGCCGCGCCCGTAGGCGCGCGAGAAGAGGCCATGCGCTTTCTGCTGCAGACGGCCGCCGACGCCGGCGTGGGCGTGATCGCCACCCGGCCGGGCGCCGACACCGAACGCCTGCTGGGTCAGGCCTGGCCCTTTCCGTCGCCTTTCCGCGTCACCGTCCGAACCGTGCCTGTCAGCGAGGGGCTGGACCGGGTCGAGGCCCGCGCCCGCCGGTCGCTGGAGCGTCTGGGCCTGCCGCGTGGCGACGTTCTTCTGGTCTCCAACGCCGCCGATTTGGCCGGCGCCGAGGGCCGCGCCCTGTGGGACCGGCTGAAGGCCCTGAAAGATCGCGGCCTTTATCGCCGCATCGGATTCTGCGCCACGATGGAGGACGGCCCCGCCCTGCTGGCGCGCCGCTTCCAGCCCGATGTGGTGCAACTGCCCTGCAATCTGCTGGACCAGCGTCCGGTGACCGAAGGCGTGCTCAGCGAGCTGGCCGCCATGGACATCGACGTTCACCTGTCGTCGGTGTTCGCGCGCGGCCTGTTGTTCGCCAGCCGCGAAAGCCTGCCGCCGCATCTGGCCGATCACGGGGTCGCTCTGTCGCGCACCCGCCGCCGTCTGGCCGAGGCGCGCGTCGATCCCATGCAAGCGGCCCTGGCCTTCGCATTGGGACTTCCCCCCGCCGCCGCCGTCATCGCCAGCGTCGCTTCGGCCGCCGAGCTGCGCGCCATACTGGCCGCCGCCCACTC
>Ga0247808_10001734_pt1 | contig 10541 bp, 5 predicted proteins | sample UWRJL089202R1_FD_179914 | JGI IMG/M metagenome (GOLD analysis project Ga0247808, IMG submission 179914) | Plant litter microbial communities from Arlington Agricultural Research Station in Wisconsin, United States - UWRJ-L089-202R-1 | ecosystem: Environmental > Terrestrial > Plant litter >... | reverse complement strand
GCCGAGAGCCCGGCCTGTTTCTGCAGTTGGAGAACGGCGGCCGGATCGACGTCGCCCGAGCGGGTCCCCATGACGAGACCCTGCAACGGGGTCATGCCCATCGAGGTGTCGATCGAGACCCCGCCTTTGATCGCCGCGGCCGAGGCGCCGTTGCCGAGGTGGAGCACGATGATCTTGAGGTCTTCGAGCGGGCGCCCAATAAATGACGCAGCCTTCTCGGAGACGTATTTATGCGACGTTCCGTGAAAGCCGTAGCGCCGGATGCCGTGCGCGTAAGCCAGGTCGGCGGGAATCGCGTACGTGTACGCCTCATACGGCAGCGTCGCGTGAAACGCCGTGTCGAAGATCGCCACCTGCGGAATGCCGGGCAGCGCGGTTCGTGCCGCACGGATCCCGGTGAGGTTCGCCGGGTTGTGCAGTGGCGCGAGCACGCTCAGTTCGTCGATCGCCTGCTCGACCGCGTCGTCGATGAGCGTTGCGCTGCTGAAGCGCGAACCGCCATGCACGACCCGATGACCCACGGCGTCGATCCGAATGCCACTGTCGAGACCCTCAAGGATCTGCGCAACCCCCGCGGCGTGATCGCTCACCTCCCCGGGTTCGCCGATGCGCTCGATGCCGCCGGAGGCGAGTACCCGCTCATTGTCGGTGTCGATCAGCTGGAACTTGATCGACGAGGAGCCGGAGTTGAGCACGAAGATGTTCATGCGGTCACCTGAGCCTGGATAGCCGTGATCGCCACGGTGTTCACGATGTCGCGCACCAAGGCCCCTCGGCTGAGGTCGTTGATGGGCTTGTTGAGCCCCTGCAGCACCGGCCCGACGGCGACGGCACCCGCGCTGCGCTGCACCGCCTTGTAGGTGTTGTTGCCCGTATTGAGGTCAGGGAAGATGAACACCGTCGCGCGGCCCGCCACCTCCGACCCGGGCATCTTCGACTGGCCGACGGCCGCGTCGGCGGCAGCGTCGTACTGGATCGGCCCGTCGACCTTCAGGTCGGGCCTGCGTGTGTGCACCAGATCGGTGGCGCTGCGCACCTTCTCCACGTCCGCCCCCGACCCAGATGAGCCCGTCGAATACGACAGCATCGCCACGCGCGGGTCGATGCCGAAATTGTCGGCCGTGCCCGCGCTCGAGATAGCGATGTCGGCCAGTTGCTCGCTTGTCGGGTCGGGAACCACCGCGCAATCGCCGTAGACGAGCACGCGGTCGGCAAGAGCCATGAAGAAGACGGATGACACGACCGACACGTCCGGCTTCGTCTTGATGATCTCGAAACCCGGTCGAATGGTGTGCGCTGTGGTGTGCGCCGCTCCCGACACCATGCCGTCGGCCAGGCCGAGGTGCACCATCATCGTGCCGAAATACGACACGTCGGTGACGATGTCGCGCGCGGCCTCCTCCGTCATGCCCTTGTGCGCGCGCACCCGGGCGTACTCGGCGGCGAACCGGTCGATACTGGCGGGGTCGCGGGGGCTGAGGATCGTGGCATCCGTGATGTCGACACCGAGACCGGCAGCCCGGGAACGCACGTCGCCCTCATCGCCGAGAATGGTGAGGTCGGCGATGCCGCGGCTGAGCACGGTGGCCGCGGCGCGGATGATGCGGTCGTCATCGCCCTCGGGCAGAACGATGTGCTTGCGGTTGCTGCGGGCGCGCTCGACGAGGCCGTACTCGAACATCAGCGGGGTGACGACGCTCGAGCGAGCGACGCTCAGCGCGTCGAGCAGCACGCGGGCCTCGACGTGCCTCTCGAACAGCGCGAGCGCGGTGTCGTACTTGCGCTGCGAGTCGGCGGCGAGACGTCCACGGGTGGTGGAGACGCGCTGGGCGGTGTCGTAGGTGCCACTCTCGCACTGGATGATGGGGAGCGATTCGTCGAGTCCAGCGATCAGGTGGGTGATGCTCGGCGAGAGTTCGAAGCCCCCGTTGAGCACGATGCCGGCAAGACTCGGGAAGGTGCCGGAGGCGTGGGCGGTGAGGGCCGCCAGAAGCATCTCGGTGCGGTCGCCGGGGATGATGACGAGGCCGCCCTCCATAAGGCGCGGCAGCACGTTCTCCATCGACATCGCAGCGACGACCACCCCGAGCACCTCACGACTGAGCAGCGCCTCATCGCCCTGGAAGAGCGTGCCGTCGACGGCCTTCATCACACCGGCTACCGTCGGTGCGACGAGGAACGGGTCTTCGGGGATTGCCCATACCGGCTGCGACTTGATCGCAGCCTCGATCTCGGCTGCATGGTCGGCGTCGGCACGGTTGACGACGATGCCGAGCAGGTGGGCGTGCGCCTGCGCCAACTCGGGAACCGTCAGCTCGGCGACCTGGCGCAGTTCATCGGCCGTGCGCCCGCGCGACTCGTCGACACTTCGGCCGGTCAGTACGAGCAATACGGGTGCGCCGAGATTGGCGGCGATACGCGCATTGAAGCCGAGCTCGGTGGGGGATCCGACGTCGGTGTAGTCACTGCCCACGATGACGACGGCGTCACACTGGCGTTCGACCGACTTGTACCGTTCGACGATCGTGGAGAGGGCGGCATCCGGATCGTCGTGCACCTCTTCGTAGGTGACACCGACACACTCGTCGTACTCGAGATCGACACCGTCGTGGGCGAGCAGCAGGTCGAGCACGTAGTCGCGCTCGGTCGTGCTGCGAGCGATCGGGCGGAACACCCCGACCCGGCCGACCTCATGGGTGAGGAGGTCGAGAACTCCGAGGGCGACGCTCGACTTGCCCGAGTGCCCCTCTGCTGACGTGATGTAGATGCTCGTGGCCACGCGACCACCCTATGGGCGCGCGCTGTGCGCTTGTCTGGGATTACTCGATATCGAGTTACCCGAGAAGCAGGAGAGCCCGCGTCCGGGCGGGCGCGGGCTCTCCTGTCGGCGGTTTCGTACTACTTGGCCACCTTCTTGGTCGACTTCGACGTCTTCACGAGAGTCGTGTAGCCGACCTTCTTGCCGGTCACCTTCACCGTGATCTTCTTGCCCTTGTCGGCCTTGGCAACCGTGTAGGTCGACTTCGTCGCCTTCTTGATCGCCTTGCCGTTGCGGTACCACTGGTACGAGACCGTCACCGCGGGCTGCGACCACGTTCCCGCCTTTACCGACAGCTTCTTGCCGACCTTCGCCGTGCCAGACACCTTCGGGGTGGTTCCCGCCAGGGCTCCCGCGGCGACAGCCGTCGTCGCGACGGACGTCGCGTCGGCGGAGGCGTACCCGGGAAGGCTGGCCGAGATCCGCAGGCTGATCGCAGCTCCCTGGTCAGCGGCGGTGAGCGCGTAGCTCGCGCCGACGGCACCCGCTACCGGGGAACCGTTGCGCAGCCACTGCCATGAGAGCGCTACGCCGGTCGGACCCCACGATCCTGCCGTCCCGGTGAGGGTCGAACCGACTGCCGCCGCACCCGACACCGCGGGAAGCCCGGCAGTGAGAGTGGCGGCCTGCACGACGGCAGAGGTCGCCTCGGTCGAGGTCGTCGAGTACCCGGTCTTCGATCCCTTGACGACGACGCGCAGGCTCGCGCCGACATCGGCGACCTGCACGACGTGACTGGAACCCGTCGCGCCGGCGATCGCCGAGCTGCCGCGGAACCACTGGTACGACAGGGTCACTGCACCGGGGCCCCACGAACCGGCGACCGCGGTGAGCGTCCCGCCGAAGCGAGCATCACCCGTGATCGTCGGTACCGCCGAAGCGAGCTCGCCCGGCGCGACAGCGGATGTGCCATCCGAGGTTGCCGAATCAGGGTTGTAACCCGACTTGGTACCCGTGATCGTCACAGTGATCACCGCGTCAACGTCGGCACCGGTCAGAACGTAGGTGCTCGACGTTGCTCCGTCGATCTCCTCGTCATCGCGGCTCCACTGGTAGCTCAGTGCCACCGGAGCGGGCCCCCACGCAGCGGATGCCGCGGTGAGAGTCGAGCCGACCTTCGCCGTGCCCGTGATCGTCGGCGTCTGAGCCGCGAGATCTGGCAGGACGACGACGAGATCGATCGTTCCCGAGGTGGATCCGTCAGCGGAGGTCGCGGTGATCGTGACCTCGCCTGCCGCGACCCCGGTAACGAGACCCGTTGTCGAGACGGTGGCGATGGTGGCATCCGTCGTCGTCCACGTCACCGACTGCGGTGCACCTGTCGGTGCGACCACCGCAGCAAGTTGTTCAGTGGAGCCCGCAAGCACCGAGCCACTGCCGTCACGCGTGACCGTCACCGACGAGATGGGGATCGGCGTGACGTCGACGGTGAACGTCTTGGTCACGATCGCGTTGCCGAGCGTGGCCGTTGCCGTGAGCGTGACCGACGGAGCGGTACCGCCGATGGTACGAGTCACGGTCGCCGCCGAGCCGCTGACCGAGATCGCGGACGGCTTCGACGACTCCCAGGAGATGGACGAGCCGGTGGTGGTTCCAGCGGTTGCGAGCGTGAAGTCCGACGTGGCCGTTGTCGGCACCGTGAGGGCGTTCAGCTCCGACTGCGCGAGAGCGGCGAAGTTGCTTGCACCGGCCTGTGCAACCTGTGCCTGGGTGAGCGCCGAGTTGTAGATCTTCACGTCATCGATGGCACCGATCAGGTACGGGTCGACGTAGAACGACTTTCCGAGGTAGCCACCGACCGAGCCGGTTCCGACGGCGGCGTTGATCGTCTTCGTCATTCCGGTGATCGTTCCGAACTGGTCAGCGAAGCTCGCTCCGACGATCTGGTCGAGCACACCGTTCACGTAGTAGCTGACGGTGTGGGATGCCACGTCGTACACGAGAGCGATCTGCGCCCATTTACCGACGGGCAGGCTGGGGCCGCTGTTGCCCACGCGCTGTTCACCGGACTCGCCGATAGCACCATAGGTGCCGTCGCAGCTCGTGCTCGCCATAACGTACGCCGAGGTGCTCTTACCGAGAGCGAAGGGCGCCTGGCAGGAACCAGGGCCCGTGCCCTCCCACTTCGTCCACATCGTCACGGTCACAGCGGTGTCGCTCGACGTGATGATGTCGTTCGGCAGGGTGACGTAGGCCGCGGTGCTCGACGAGCTTGCGCCGCCAGGCAGACGGATCGCGGTGTCGCCGGCCGCTCCTGTGACACCGGCGACGACAGTTGCCGTCGCACGCTGAACGGTGCCGTTCGTCACGGTGGTGCGGGTACCGGTGTCGGCGATAGCCGAGGCGTTCGCGAGCGTGCTTCCGAGGGCGAGCTCGTTGAACGTGTACTTGAGCGAGGCCGCGGGGACCAGGGCGCTGACCCGCTGGGTGGGCTCAGAGGTCTTCGCGTCCGAGGTGAATCCGGCTTTTGCACCCGTGACACGCACGGTGATCACTGAACCGATGTCGCTCGTGGTCAGCACATAGCTGGTGCCGGTGGCTCCCCCGATCGCAGAACCGGATCGTCGCCATTGGTAGCTGAGCGCTGCATCCCCCGGGGTCCAGGTTCCCGCCGACGCCGTGAGCGTAGATCCGACTTCAGCAGTTCCTGAAATCGTCGGCTTGCTGCCCGCAACGGAGGGGGAGTTAACCGCGAGGTCGACGGTGTCCGACTGCGAACCATCGAAGGCGGTCGCTGTGATGGTGACGGTGCCCGTGCCCGTGGCGGTTACGAGTCCCGCGCTCGAGACAGTGGCGATAGCCGAGTTCGACGTCGACCAGGTAACCGTCTGGGAAGCTCCTGCGGGAACGACTTGGGCAGACAACTGCTCCGTCGCGCCGCTCGCCAGAGCGCCATTGCCTGAACGGGACACCGTGACTGACGTGATCGGCACTGGGGTGACCGCCACTGTGAACGCCTTGGTCTGCGTCACGCCTCCGAACACTACCGAGGCGGTGAGGGTCACGGTTGGAGCGGTACCGCCGATGGGGCGCGAGACTGTCGCAGTGTTGCCATTGACAGACACCAGTGAAGAGTTCGACGACACCCATGAGACAGCTGAACCGGTGACGCCGCCCACTGTGGTGAGCGCGAAGGGTGCATTGGCGGTCGAGGCGACGGAGAGCGCGTCGATGTCGGCCTGAGCGAGAAGGGCGAAGTTGCTCGCGCCAGCCTCACGGATCTGGGCCTGGGTGAGAGCCGACCGATAGATCTTCACGTCGTCGATCGAGCCCTGGTAGAAGGGATCCGCCCAGAATGACCGGCCGAGGTACCCGCCGAGCGGGCTGGTTCCGATTGCCGCGTTGATGGTCTGCGTGAGCCCGGTAATGGTGCCCAACTGCGCACCCGTCGCATTGGTGACCTGATCGAGCACGCCGTTCACGTAGTAGCTGATGGTGTGTGCGGTTACGTCATAGACGAGCGCCGTCTGGGTCCACTTGTTGGAGAGCGGGGCACCATTGTTGCCCACGCGCTGTTCCGATGCGCCCTCTTTCACCGCACCGTAGGTGCCGCTGTCGCAGGCCGTGCTCGTCATGAGGTAGTTCGTGGTGCTCTTGCCGAGAGTGATCGGAGACTGGCAGCTCGGGGACGGCCCCTCGTACTTGGTCCAGAGCGTGATGGTCACTGCAGTATCGGTGGAGGTGATGATGTCGTTGGGAAGGTTCACGTAGGAGGCCGTCGAGGACGAGTTGCCGCCTCCCGGGAGTCGCAGTGCCTTATCGCCAGCAGCGCCTGTGACACCCGCTACCGCTGTCGCGGTGGCGCGCTGAACGGCTCCATTCGAGATAGGCGACCGAACGCCGGTGTCGGTGATGACAGCCGCGTTGGCGAGAGCCCCGAGTGTCAGGTCGTTGAACGTGTAGTTCAGGGCCGGATCGGGCACCGCGGCAAACGCCGGCGTTGCCACCAGGGTAAGTGAACCTGCAATGAGCGCAGCACTTACGGCTACAGCTCCAGCACGTCGGAACATGTGGTTATACCTCTCGTCGTTGAGAAAGACGACGCCCCACCGAGGCGATCGCAGAGCATGCACCGCGACCTGCCTCCGCTGCATCCGATTCGTCGTGTCGGGTCGAACCGTTCGGGAGGGTGAGCCACTGTGCTCGCGGGCACACACTACTGGCAATTGTGACCGGTAACATACCCCCTAGATGGAGGGCCACCATCCGCCTCACGGTGCGGACGTGGAAGACGACGAGCCGTTCGGGTACGCTGTAACCCGGCTCCTCGCGTGGCGCCAACCAGGCCAACTCCCCCAGGGCGGAAACGCAGCAAGGGTAACCGGGCTCTGGCGGGTGCGCGAGGGGTCTTTTACTTTAAAGCGATAACGCAAAAGCCCCGCGCAGCTGAACTACACGGGGCCGGTGGCGGTGACGGAGAGATTCGAACTCTCGGTTGTTTGCACAACACACGCTTTCCAAGCGTGCCTCTTCGGCCACTTGAGTACGTCACCATGTGCAGTTGTTCTTGCGATTCCTTCTGCAACCACGCAATCGTACCCGAAAGCACGACCCACGGTGTCCGCGTGGGGCCGAAAGCTAGGTCAGCCCGGGCCGGCGGTGCTCGAAGACGAGACTCGTGCGCGTGAACGACACTGAGGGGTGGGCCGACAGGTTATCGACCACCAACTGGCGAACGTGGTCGCTGTCGCGCGCGACGACGTGACGTGGGCACCGCGCTCGGGTATCCGGTCTCGGCCTTGTAGGTCTCCACATACCGTCCGGATACCTCGTGCGGTAACTTGCCGCGCTGAGTTATGTTTCACTATGCGCTTTCGTGACCGGGTGTCGGGGCTTCGTCGCCTCCGACCGCTGCGATCGCTGTTCTGGCAAGGCTTGGGCGGAACCCTCGCGTTTCTCGTCCCGACCGCTGCGGTACTGCTCTTTCTCACCGTCCCGAACGGCCCGTGGCATCTCGTCATCGTTCTCATTGCGATCGTGATCACGGCGTTCCTCGCCTCCTATGCCTCGTACCGCACCCTCGGCTTCTGGGTGGGCCCGGCCGGGATCGCCGAGCGAGGCTTCTTCGGTCTGCGGCGCTACGTTCCCCGCGAGAACATCGGGTCGATTCTGCTCGTGAACACCTTCGCCGGCGCCCAGACCGACTCTGTGCCCCAGCTGTTCGTTTGCGATGACGCGGGCAGGCAACTGCTGCGCATGCGGGGTCAGTTCTGGTCATTGACCAGCATGGAGATCGTGGCAGAGTCCCTCGAGATGCCGCTCACGCACGTGTCGGACGAGGTCTCGATGGCGGAGCTGATCGATAGCCATCCCGGACTGTTGTACTGGTTTGAGCGGCATCCGTTGCTCGTCACCGCCCTCAGAGCCACAGCGATCGTGATCGCGGCCGCAGCCATCTGCGTCGGCTGGACCCTCGCTACCGGACGGTGACAACGGGCGTCGAGCGCCACTGCGTGAGCAGGTCGGTGCGAACCTCCACGCCCGAGCCGACGCCCCGCGGCACGACGAGCCGCCCGTCGTCGAGCACGAATGGTTCTGTGAGATCTTCGGCGAAGTAGCGCGACGAACCCGAGGTATCGCCGGGCAGCGTGAAGCCGTCGAGTGCGGCGAGCGCCACGTTCGCCGCACGGCCGATGCCGGTCTCGAGCATGCCGCCGCACCAGACCGGGATCTCGAGTTCCAGACAGGCGTCGTGCAACCTGACCGCCTCGAGGTAGCCGCCCATGCGCCCCGCTTTGATGTTGACGATTGTGGTTGCACCGCGCTCGATCGCGTCGAGGGCGACATCCGTGTTCACGATCGATTCGTCGAGGCACACCGGTGTCTCGATGGCGCTCGAAAGCACCACGTGGGAGGCGATGTCTTCCTCGATGAACGGCTGCTCGATGAGGAGAAGGCCGAACGCATCGAGCTCGCGAAGGTGATCGACGTCGGCGACCGTGTAGGCCGTATTAGCGTCGACCTGCAGCGGGAGATCGCCGATGAGGTCGCGTACCGCTCGCACCGGCTCGAGATCCCACCCGGGCTTGATCTTGAGTTTGATGCGGCGATAACCCTCATCGACGTACAGCTGCACTTCGGCCAGGAGTGTGTCGAGGTCGGGCGCTATGCCGACGGAGACGCCGCAGTCGACCGCCTCGCGAGTGGCTCCGAAATACTGTGCGAAGCTCTGCCCGCTCGCGCGCGTCTGCGCATCGAGGAGGGCGGTCTCGATGGCCGCCTTCGCCATGCGGTGGCCGATCACGAACTGGGTGAGCCCGGCGAACGACTCTGCCGTGACCTCCCGACCGATGATCGCCGGCCCGAGATAGGTCGTGATGACAGCGTCGCACCCGGCCACAAACTCGCTCGAGTACACCGGATCGGCCATCGCCACGCATTCGCCCCAGCCGTCGCCGACGTCGGTGAGAACGTGCACGAGCAGCACGTCACGCGCGAGCTGGCGGCCGAAACTTGTCTCGAACGGCCGCACGAGCGGCATGGCGATTCGGTGCAGCTCGACGGCTTCTACGCGCATGCCGCCAGCCTAGACGGATGCCTCGACACGACCAGCCCTCAGCTGAGCGCGTAGCCGGTGCCCGAGAAAGCGATTGTGCGATCGGTGAACGCCGCGGTGCTGCGTGCCCTCAGCTCACGCGCCGCCGCCGGGTCGTCGCGACGCAGCGCCTCGTAGTCGGCGGGCAGCTCGAAGTCGGTGCGGCTCGCCCTCTCGCCACCGACCGGCGCGTCGAGTCGCCAGCTCACCTCGAAACGATCGGTGGCGTCCGAGCCGTTGATCGCATCGTCGAGCGAGCCGTAGAAGTTGGGGTGGAACGCGCGCACCGTCGCGCCCAGCTTCACCAGGTTGACGTGGGCGTTGCGGCGAATCAGGGGGTCGAAGGTCCAGCGCATCTCGGTCACCCCGTGATCGAGGCACTGTGCGCGCTGCGCGAGCTTGATGGCGAAGCCGACTCCCGCCGCGCGCTCTGATTGCGCCACCGCGACCATGTGGGAGTGCAGGTGCAGGCCTCCCTCCCAGCCGAGCACCCCGAGGGCGGCACCGACGGTCGCACCGTCCCGGCTCGCGATCAGCACCGAGTTGCCGGCGTGCGCGACAGCGCGGATCAACGACGGGTCGCCGACCCGTCCGGCGCCCCAGATGCCCTCGAGAAACTCGATGAGCGCAGGTATCGGTGCCTCGACGATGTCGATGCGGGCTACGGATGCCGCGGCATCCGCTTCATCCCGAGCGCTCAGGTGCCCACTTGTCATAGTGCGGCGGCCCCTGGACTGTGCGAAGTGGGCACCTGGACGTCACGCCAGCCGGTCTTCGAGGCCCCACGGCTGGCCGTAGCCGCCGTCGGCGATCGGGCGGGCCATCAGCTCGAGGAACGGCTTCGCGTCGAACGCCTCGGGGCCGAGCACACCGGAACCAGTCCAGACACCGCTCGCCAGCAGCTCCAGAGCGACGACCGGGTTGAGTGCGGTCTGCCACACCACGCACTGGCTCTCGTATTCGGCCATCGTCCACTCGTTGTCGCTCACGTGGTACAGATACACCTCGCGCGGGTTGCCGTCGACTCCTGTGCCGGTGACCCACAGGCCCGCACACGTCTTGCCGGTCATGCGGGGGCCGAGGGTGGCGGGGTCGGGCAACCCGGCCGCAACCACGTCTCGGGGCGCGACCTGCACGGGACCGTTCGGGCTGCGCACCGTCAGTGGCGCCGTCTTGTCGAGTCCGAGC
>Ga0247808_10001733_pt1 | contig 10545 bp, 8 predicted proteins | sample UWRJL089202R1_FD_179914 | JGI IMG/M metagenome (GOLD analysis project Ga0247808, IMG submission 179914) | Plant litter microbial communities from Arlington Agricultural Research Station in Wisconsin, United States - UWRJ-L089-202R-1 | ecosystem: Environmental > Terrestrial > Plant litter >... | reverse complement strand
TCACCGGAGAGCAGCCCCGGCGCATCCCAGGACTCCGCCCCCGACATCGGCCACAGCTGTTCCGCTATTGCGTTTACTTCTGCGACTGTGGACACGGCCCCAGTCTATTCGGCTCGGGGCGCCGTGCTCTCCTGTCGACGGATCGCCGGGATGCCCACAACGAGCGGGGTCACCATGCCGAGAGCGAGGGCAGCAAACACACCGACGTCGCTCGCGGCAAGCGCGCTGGTCAGGTCTACATCGAGTGCGGTGAATAGGTAGCCCTCCCAGGCGAGCCAGTCCACGGCCGCGGTGGTCAGGCCCAGCCCAACCGCGGTGGCCACGACGAACATCACGACGTTCACCCAGCGGACGTCCGCGTAAATGCCACCACGACGCACGAGGGATGCCGCGTCGAGCTGGCGGTGCCGAAGCATGGTTTCGACAATAAAGATTCCGACCCAGGCGGCGACAGGAACCGCAAGGGTGGTGGCGAAGTCCCGCACGAGGGCGTCGAAGTCGAAAACGGAGATGGCCAACAGCGCGGCTACGGCCGCGAGCAGTACGGAAACCACCAAAGTTGCGAGCGGCCGCGGCATCCGGATTCCCACCGCGCGCAGCGCAAACCCACCCGAGTACACACTCACCACCACGGCAGACAAGAGCCCAAGCGCGGTCGCCGCAAGAAGCGGGAACGGGTACCAGCTGGGGAGGAGAGATCCGAGGGTATCAAGCGGGGCCGATCGGAGGCCGGTGGCAACCGATGGATCGGATGCGGCGAGCAGTGCACCCCACGCGATCAGCGCAAATGCGGGCAGGATCACGCCGAACGTGGCCCAGAAACTGGAGCCACCGCTCACGGACGAGGGGCGTTGGTACCGGGCGAGGTCGGCGGTGGCGTTGGCCCAGGCGAGTCCAACGAAGCTAAAGACAAGCACGGCGCCCGTCACAACGAGGATCCAGTCGCCGTCGGGGACGGTGAGCGCGGTGGGGATGTCGATGCTGCCGAAGGTCAGCGCGATGAAGCCGACAACAAGCACGCCGGTCACAATACTGAGCGCGAGTTGCACACGAGCGAGCATTCCGTAGCCGAAGACCGCGATGAGCAGAGCGATCACAAAACCCGTGCCCATCGCGAGCAGCGTGAGCTGCGGTTCGGTGAAGCCGCCGGTATAGCCCGCCGAGGTGAGGATGCTGGCAGTGCCGAGGCCGAGAACCCAGAGCAGGGCGGCGCCCCAGAACAGCCTGCTGATCAGGCCAACCAGAGCGGGCAGGCCGTTTCCGACCACACCGAAGGTGGCACGGGAGACGATCAGGGTTGGTTGTCCGCTGCGTTTGCCGGCTAGGGTGCCGAGTCCGAGCGGAAGGAACGAGATTGCAATTCCCGCGAGAACGGCGACGACTGACTGGCGAAGGCTCATCCCGAGGGAGAAGATCGTGCCGCCGAGAACCACGCTGACGAGCGAAGAGTTCGCAGCAAACCAGAGCCAGAACATGCGGGCGGAGCGCCCGACGCGACGGTCGAGCGGCGTCGGCGCGGCATTCGCCGCCTCGAGCCGGAACGCGGGCGGCGGGGTAGTGGCGATCACGGGCGGCAGGATCGCAGGCGCGAGGTCGGATGGGAATGGGCGGATGACGCCTGCCGCGCTGCCAGCGCGGAGAGCTTCCGCCGTCGCGACCGTGGGCTTCGCCGCAATTCCCGTGGTGACGGGCGCCGTGTCCGAGTCGAACCCGAAAAGATCTTCCAGAGTTTGAGCGGGCTCCCACGGCGAGGTTGGCGGGTGCGCGGTGGTGCGGGCGCTGGGTTGTGCCGTCGGCTGGATAGAAGTGGGCTGGTTTGATGGCGCCTGACCCGCGGCGGGCGGCACCACAACGCCAGCGGTGTCGGCCGTGTCGACATTGCTGCGCGGCGGGTCGAAAAGCGCTGCGAGGCCGGTGCGTGGTGCGGGTTTCGATTCGTCGGATGTGGATGACGCGGCGGCCGCGTCAACGGTGGGATCCACGCTTTCATCACGCTGCGGAATCTGACCGAAGGGACGAAGGGGTTGGAACGGTTCGTACTTTGCGAGCGGCGGCTCTACCAGGGGCGGCGGAACATAAGCCGGTTCGGTCGTCGGGAACGGATCGAACTCGGGCGCGATGGGCGGCTCGAATCCCGGGGACGGCGACGGCGTTGGGGTGAAGCCCGGGGTCGGGTCGAAGTCTGGGGTCGGGTCGAAGTCTGGGGTGGCGTCGGGTCGCGGGGTCGGATCAAACTCCGGCGGCAGCGCAGGGGTGGCCTCGGGTCGCTGTGTCGGATCAAATTCCGGAGGGCGCTCCGGTGTTGTCTCGGGTGGCGAGGTTGGGGCTGGTTCCGGAGAGGGAGTGGGGTCCGGGATGGGTGCAGGTTCCGGGGCGGGTGTGGGTTCCGGGGCCGGCTCCGGAATTGGTGCCGGTTCGGGCGCGCGCTCGGGCACGGGAGTGGGCTCAACCGGTGCAGGCACGGGCTCAGGCTCGTAGGCGGGCTCGGCGGGCGCCGGGGATTCGGCGGGAATCGCGGGCTCGCCGGGGCTGGAGTCCGCCACAACGGTGATCGCTCCGGTGGAGTCCACCACAGTGGTCACGGCGGTTCCGGCATTCGCCGAGGACGTCGGACCGGAGGTCGCGCGGGCGAATTGTTCGGCCATCGCGGTGGCGAGGTCGTCGTCATCGAACAGTTCTGCAGCGTCGCGCTGCACCGTCCCTTCGTCAGAGGGAGGGGTGTAGGTGGAGCGCTGGTCAGCGGGTGGAACGAGTAGTTCTACCGGCTCACGGTCGCCCGCGCTGTGGTCGGTCATTTTCACAGACTAGGTGCCGGTGGGGCTTTTCTTGGAGGGACGGGCCGTCGCGAGCACAGATACTCCCAGCAGGATCACGACAATCGCGCCCCATCCGATCGGGGTAAGACGCTCTCCCACAATGGCCACGGCGAGCACCGTGGCGACAACGGGTTCGAGCAGGGTGATGGTGGTGACAGTGCTGCTGCGCAGCGACCCGAGCCCCGCCCCAAAGAAGAGGTAGGCGAGAAACATCGGCCCGATCGCGAGGTAAACGGCGATCGAGATGTTCGACCCCGATGACAGAAGAGGGGCGCCGGTCAGCAGAAGGACGGGCAATAGTCCGATTGCGCCGAGCCCAAACGTGCTGCCCATTGCCGCCCGGCCGCTGTGTCCAAATCCGATCACACGGGTGGAACTGTAGGTATAGAGGGCGTAAGACAGCCCGGCAAGGAGGCTGAGAAGGACACCTGCGACGACATTGTGGCCACCAGCCCCGTCATCCCCGTGCCCAAAAAGTCCAAGCAGCGCAACACCGGCGATCGCAATGATCATCGAAATCAGACCGCGGGCAGACAGTCGATGACGCTGCCAAAGCCATTCGAACAGTGCGGCAAACACGGGGCCGGAACCGAGGGCGATGACGTTGCCAATGGCGACGCCGGCGAGGTCCATGGCGCTGTAGAACGCGAGGGGGTAGGCGATGACACCGAGCGCTCCGAGGAAAACCCAAGGGCGGGACTGCCGGTCGCGGACTCCGGCGAGCGCAGCCTTCGCTGACACGGCAAAAAGGAGGAGGCCGCCGAGCGCCATTGTGGAGGCGCCGATCGCGATCGGGCTGACTTCGGGTCCGAGGAAACTTGCAGCGGTGCCTGTTGTACCCCAGAGAATGGAGGCGACAACCAGGGCAACGGCGGGCGACGTCGCACGCGATGTTCGGGGAGCGAGGGTTGCCACCGGCGTTCCCTTTCGCTGAGGACGGTGCGGTCGACGTCACTGTACCAAGAGTTGCACCCTGTCGAGCAAGCGAGAATCCGTATCAAAAGTTGCAAATAGGGTCTTTTCCTCCACCTGCGCGGGCAGTAAGACTTTCTGTATGGGGCAGCCATGAGCACGTACCGCCGATTTATCACGTGGACAAGCGCAGGCGCGAACACCGAGCGCAGCGCCCTCTTTGGAGATGCGTTCTACGCGTTGGCCATGCTGTTGGTGGCGTCGACGATTCGCCTGCCGTCCGTTCCCGCGAGCGACATCGGAGCGGCACTGGTAGCCCAGGTTCCCGAATACCTCGCGTATGCGCTGACCTTCGTGCTGCTCAGCACCTTCTGGCTTACCCATCATCGGCTGTTCAAGCTGCTGACCGGATACAACAACACCCTGCTTCGACTCACGCTGGCGGTGCTGCTCTTTGTTGCCGTTACCCCGTACGCGACCGGCATCCTTGCGCGATACGGCGGAGAGTCGAGCGCAGTGGTTCTCTACGCCGCGGTGTTCTCAATCATTGGAATCGGCCAAATTGTGCTGCTGCAGTACGCGTGGCGCCACTCCCTCGTGACACGACACCTCGACCGGCGGTTGTTTGCTTTTCTCCGCACTCGCAGTTCGATCATCCCAGCCGTGTTTGTGACGTCGATACCGGTGGCGTTGCTGGATGCGAATGCCGCGATGTTTCTCTGGGTGTTCGTTTTGGTGCTCGACGCGGCCCTGATCCTGGATAACAAGCGCCAGGGAGACGAGGCCGAGGAGCTGGGGCGCAGGGAACAACCTGCGCATTCGCCTCGTCATGGAATACCGGTGAACAGGGACTAGTTCTCCCTACGGCGACAGATTCCTTCTGGACTTTGCCGCGCACCACCAGCGCCGACGTCGAAGTCAGTTCGGGTTACCCGCCCGAGGGCCGCGTCGATCGCGGTTCTGCGTGCCATCGTCATCCATCAAAAGGATTTGTTTTGCAGCTCTTTTCCCCAGTAACCCTCGGCGCCATGTCGCTTCCCAACCGTGTTGTTATGGCACCCCTCACCCGCGTTCGCGCCGGAGACACAGGGATTCCCAACGACCTCATCGTTGAGCACTACACCCAGCGCGCCAGCACCGGTCTGATTGTGACCGAGGGCATCTACACCAGCTTCGGCTCGCAGGCATTCGTTGGCCAGCCCGGAATGGTTACCCCCGAGCAGATCGCCGGATGGCGTCGTGTGACCGACTCCGTACACGCCGCGGGCGGGCTCATCGTTGCGCAGATTATGCACGGCGGACGTGTCACGCACCCTGACGTCACCAATGGCCACACCGTTGTTGCTCCCAGCGCGATCGCCATCGACGGTTCGATGCGCACCGCCCAGGGCAAGGTTGCCTTCCCCGTTCCCCACGCCATCACCACCGAGGAGATCCCGTCGGTCATCGCGGAGATTGTGCTTGCCGCACGCAACGCGATCGACGCCGGGATGGACGGGGTCGAGATTCACTCTGCCAACGGTTACCTGTTGCACGAGTTCCTCTCCCCCGCGTCGAACACCCGCGATGACATCTACGGCGGATCCCCCGAGAACCGTGCACGCTTTGGCACCGAGGTTCTCACCGCGGTCGCCGCTGAGGTTGGCGCCGACCGTGTTGGTGTACGTCTCTCGCCCTCGCACAACATCCAGGACGTCATCGAGGCAGACGACGCTGAAACCCGTGCCACCTACGATGCACTTCTTGGCGCACTCGCCCCGCTCGGCCTCGCGTACCTCAGTGTTCTTCACGCTGACCCGGCCGGCGAGTTTGTGCAGCACCTGCGCACCACCTTCGGTGGCGCGTTTATGGCCAACAGCGGTTTTGGCATGATCACTACCCGCGATGAAGCAATCGCGATTGTGGAAGATGACTTCGCGGACGCCGTCGCGATCGGTCGCCCGATCATTGCGAACCCCGACCTCGTGCGTCGCTGGAGCGAAAACCGCGAGCTCAACGAGCCCAACGCCGCGACGTTCTATGGCCCCGACGCCGTTGGTTACACCGACTACCCCGCGCTTGCGAGCTAGTTAGTTCGTTTCGCCTCGAGGGCGGTATCGGTTCTTTACGAACTGGTGCCGCTCTTTTTGGTTGGGTCCGGGGCGTTGGTGCTCCCGGGGTGTTGGTAGCAGTTCAGGGAACGAGCGGCAGGAGCAACGCATAGATCCGGCGCAGCTCGTCGGCATCGATGGGCGGCAGCACCACACTCGCGCCAACCGCGAGCAGATAGGGCAACAGGGCGGCGACTCGCGCCTCCTCATTGCTGGCGGAGTGCGGAGCCCACACCGCCTGCAGCGCAGCGAGTCGCGCCGCATCAATACGCGCCTGCACAGCCCGCACGTCGGGATCCCAGGTGGACCAGGCGCGAACCGCGACATCTAATTCGGGTCGATAAAGCCCCGCGCCGCCCGGCTGCACCAGTTCGGTGAGCCGCGCGAGAATCGTGTGTGCGTCCCCCGGTGTGGTGTTGTCGGACGCCTCGCTGCCCGCGATGGCCTGCGTCAGCGCGTCGACGGAGATGCGTTCGAAATGGGCAAGAAGGTCGGCCTTGTACCCGTCCGCACCAGAGAAGTGGTGATGGAATGACCCCTTCGAGAGACCAAGACGGGCGGCCAGCCGATCGATGCGCACACCCTGCGCTCCCTCGGTCGCGAGAACCGCGAGTCCTTCATCCAACCATCGGTCCCGTGCGGCAGTCATGGGAGGACCGTACCAGAGGGTATGGGCGCTTCGCACGAGTGTTCTACTGGCGTTGGAGGGCTTCCACTCAACCATACGGTACCGTATAGTACGGTGAAAACCGTTGGATTTCTCGCTGGAGCGAACTCCGTTGAACACCTTCCCCGACCCCGTCTGGCCCGTCCTTGCACTCGCAGCGATTCAGCTTGTTGACGGACTCCTCTGCCTGAAGCCGGTCAGCTTCATCGCGCAGTGCTTTGACGACGTGCACTGGCCCCGCCGGCTCTGGTGGGTGATGCCTCCACTCAAGTTCACCGCAACGGTCGGCCTGCTCGCCGGACTCTGGGTGCCCTATCTCGCCGCACTCACCTGCGGCGCGCTCGTTGTGTACTTCGTTGTGGCCATCGGTATGCACGTGTCCGCGCGCGATTTTGGCCGCAATCTCTTTGTCAACGCCACGGGCATGCTCGCCATGTGCATCGCGACCGGGATTGCCTGCTTTCTGGTGTGAGGGTGAAGCACCCGTCGATTGAGGAGGAGGCCATGCGCACCGCGTCATCCACCACCGTCCAATTCCGCTCCGGCCCCGAGACCTGCCGAGGCACCCTTCTGCTGCCGACCGCTGCCGAACCCGTGCCCGGCATTGTGCTCTGCACCGGTTTCGCAGGAACGCAGGACACTCCCTCGCTGCGCGCCGCCGCCGAAGCGTTTACCGCCGCCGGGTTCGCATCGCTCGCCTTTGACTATCGGCGATTTGGCGCGAGCGATGGGTCCCCTCGCCAGGTCATCCGGCTCGCCGACCAGAAGCGCGACATCCACGCTGCCATCGACTTTCTGCGCAGGGACGCGCGCATCGATTCCGCCCGTATCGCCCTGTGGGGAACGTCCCTCGGTGGCGGCCACGTGATTGTGGTGGGGTCGGAGCGTCACGATCTTGCCGCGGTCATCGCCCAGGTGCCGTTCAACGGTTTTCCGCCCAAACCCCGCGAACGCAGCCGTCGCGCAAGGCTCCGACTGCTGCGCGCCATGGTCCGTGATCGGCTGCGCACGTCGCTCGGACTCTCCCCGTCGTACATTCGGGTGGTGGGGATGCCCGAGTCGACGTCGGTGATGGCATCTCTCGGGGCCACGGCGGCTGTTGACGGGATGACGAGCACCACGTGGCGCAACATAGTCGCACCAGGCGTGCTGTTTGACATGATGCGCTACCGGCCGGGTGATGCGGCGGGAAAACTGTTGGCACCCCTGCTGGTGTGCATCGCTGTGGAGGACCGGGAGGCGCCCGAAGCGCTCGTGCGGCAACTGGCAGACGCCGCGCCGCGCGGCCGGTTCATCCGGTACCCGGTAAGCCATTTTGACGTCTACTGCCCGGAGACTCGACGGCAGTTGCTTGAGGACCAGGTCGCGTTTCTTCTCGAGGTGACCTGAACGCGCGTCATCCCGCCGCCCCTCACACTGTGAGAGATGACGGGATGACTGCCGACGTTCCGGGGCGGGACGAAGCGGGGGTAAAAACGCGGTGTTATGAAGTCGACTGCTTGTCTTTCACAACGTAAATCGCGCCGGTACTGAAGTCTTCCTCCAGCTGCTCGAGTGAGCGACCGTTGGTTTCGGGCACCTGCGTGTAGCAAAACACCAGCGCCAGCGCGTTCAGCGCCGCAAAGATGTAGAACGTCGACGAGATGCCGATGGCGGCGACAAGGATCGGGAAGTTGAGGCTGACGATGAAGTTCGTCACCCAGAGCACCAGCACCGTGATGCCCATCCCGGCGCCGCGCACCTTCAGGGGGAAGATCTCCGAAAGCATCAGCCAGACCAGGGGTCCGATGGTGCCCTGCATGGTGCCCACGAAGCAGATCACAAAGATCAGAACCACCACGGCACGGCCAATTCCCTCGGGGATCAGCATGGAGGACAGCCCGATCAACAGGTGGAACACGGTTGTTCCCGCGAAACCACCAATGAGGAACGCGCGCCGCGGAACCCTGTTGATGAACCGCAGCCCGATGCTCACCGCGAGAACCGAGATCACACCAGAGCCGACGTTCGCAATGAGGGCTGCCTGCTGGGAGAAACCGGACTCCTGCAGCACCTGGGTGCCGTAGTACATGATCGAGTTGATACCGGTCAACTGCTGGGCGACGGCAAGGCCGATGCCGATAAACAGGATCTTGCGCAGCCACTTCTCCTTGAAGAAGTCCGACAGTTTTCCCTGCTGTGCCTCCTCTTCCATTTCGGCGAGCTCACGTACCTCATCGAGCTCGGCAACCGCGCGCTCCTCGGTGCGCACCTGACGCAGCGTCGCAAGGGCGTCTGCCTCCCGGCCCTTCGAGAGAAGCCAGCGGGGGCTTTCCGGAACAAAAAACATCCCGATGAACAGCGCAATGGCGGGGAGCACGGCGACCGACAGCATGTAGCGCCAGACGTTTTCGTGCGACCCCCAGACCGTACCGATGATCGCGTTGATGGCGAACGCGGCGAACTGACCGGTGACGATCATCAGCTCATTGCGGGTCACCAGGCTTCCGCGTTTTTCCGTCGGGGCGACCTCGGCAAGGAATACCGGGACGGTGACCGAGGCCCCGCCCACGGCGAGCCCGAGGAAAAACCGTGCGCCGGTCAAAAACTCCCACGTCGGCGCAACCACACAGGCCAGCGCGGCGAAGAAGAAGAGGATCGCGAGGGTATTGATGGTGGGTTTGCGGCCCCACGCGTCAGACACCCGCCCGATAAAAAATGCGCCGAGGGCCGCGCCGACGAGGATCGACGACGTCATGATCCCCTCGGACACCGGCGTCAGGCCGAGGCTTGTCTCCATGGAGTCAAGCGCACCGTTGATCACACCGGTGTCGTAGCCGAAGAGGAGTCCACCGAAGGTTGCGATGACCGCAATGGTGCCCAGCCGCTTGCTGTGCACTCCCTTGGTGAGGGGCGGCAGATCGATATGCCCGCCCGGGGTGAGGTGATGTTCCACTGTGTATCTCCATTGATATCGTCAGCGCCCGAAAGCACTGGGTGCGGTTGGGGAGAGGTGCGGGCCAGGTGGGCGACGTGGTCTGCCGTCCGGCCTATTCGATTAGTGGGCTTTCGCTGTCTGCGATTCCCTGGCGGCGTCGGCTGTTTTGAGCACGGATGCCGCAATCTCGAGGCCTTCGATTCGGCCAAGTGAAACGTCTTCGTGCTCGATATTGACGGCCATCTGGGGGTCAACGTCATACAGCGCACGAAGAAACTCTGTCCAGTATTCGGTGTCGTGGCCCTTGCCGAGGGCGACAAAGTCCCAGGCAGATTCTTTCGGCCACTCGTTCGCCCACTCGTCGCCGCCGAGGTTGGTGCGCGGTTCGTCGGGACGAAGTTTGCGGAAGCTGTTGTCCAGCACTCCGTTGATCGCGGCCGCGGGGTTAATCCGAACGTCCTTCGCGGCGGCGTGGAAGACGAGTGGCCCAAGGTCGCGGGTGACGGCGACCGGGTCCATCTGCTGCCAGAAGAGGTGGGAGGCATCGAGCTCGACACCGATATTGGTCAACTCGCCCTGCTCCACGAGTCGGCGGATGGTCGCGGGGTTGAACACCACGTTCTGCGGGTGCAGCTCAAGCGCGACCTTCACCCCGTTGTCCCGGCCAAGTTGGTCGATCTCCCGCCAGAACTCGACCGCGACGTCGAATTGGTAGTCGATCACGTCAAGGGCTGCGCTGTTCCAGGCGTTGACGATCCAGTTGGGGCGCGCGCCTCCGGGCTCCCCCGCGGGCAGGCCCGACATGGTGACGACCCGGGTTTCCCCGAGGGCGGCCGCGGCCCGAATCGACCGGCGGATGTCGTCCGCGTGCTTGGTTCCAATTTCTTTTACTGGATGAAGCGGATTGCCGTTGCAGTTGAGGCCGGCGATCTCCACTCCCGTGCCCTCAAAAATCGCGAGGTAGTCCGCCGCGGCCTTCGGCGAGGCGATGATCTCGTCGATCTGCTCGATGTGCACCGGGGGCAAAAACCCACCGGAGTTGATCTCGATACCGGTGAGACCGAGGTCACGGACCACCTCGATGGCCTTCGCCAGGGATCGGTCGTGCAAAATCGCGTTATAGACGCCGAGCCTCATCACGCC
>Ga0247808_10001732_pt1 | contig 10547 bp, 6 predicted proteins | sample UWRJL089202R1_FD_179914 | JGI IMG/M metagenome (GOLD analysis project Ga0247808, IMG submission 179914) | Plant litter microbial communities from Arlington Agricultural Research Station in Wisconsin, United States - UWRJ-L089-202R-1 | ecosystem: Environmental > Terrestrial > Plant litter >... | reverse complement strand
AATTTAGAAAGGCAACAATCCAGAGCAGGGCAACAATGATCCATGCATAGGTTTTGGTGGTTGGTGTAGTAGGTTCAGTCATGCTTAAGGATTTGCTGATTTAGGATGAGGACTGGCTATCGTTACTTCAGGCGTACGTATGGCAGGTCTGACTTCGCCTCCAGGGATCACAACAGCACCATTCCATATCGCCATTGTAGTTGTAACCGGAGGTTTTCCGGGTACTTTTCCGGCAACAGACCAGGTATTTGTGCTGGTGTTATAGCTGGAGATTTCGTTCGAAAACCCCGGATGTTTATCCTTCAATATTGCCGCCTGTGGAGCTAGTAAACCGTCGTCACCACCAAATATAAACAAATGTGAGGCATCTGCGAGGTAAGCAGGACCTGGTGCTGCGGCGACAGATTTGGGAAGGTCTGCGAGTTTCTTCCATCCTGTTTTGGGGGCATATGCATAAGCATCTTTCAGATAGCTTCGAACTCCGTCATTCAGCGCAACCCCGCTAAACAAATAAAACTTACCGTCAGCGGTCCCACAGACGCTGAGCATTCTGGGGGCTCCCGGCCATGTTTCATGTGTGATCCATTTTTTGTCTTTGGCGGCGAGATCCATCGTCCAGAAATCTGATGATGCGACTTTTGCATCCGCTGTCCGGATTCCTCCAGCCAGATAAATGACATGGCCGATCAATACGGCAGAAGTATTTGCCAGGGCTGCAGGCAGCTGGGGAAGACTTGTTGTGAGCAGTTTTCCGTTTTTACGACTCAGCATCCAGGCGTCAGCATGGTGCCCCTTTTCATTGCTGCCTCCCAAAATAATTAAGGTATTTTTATAGGTAATGGAGGCCCCATAGCCCAAAGCATGAGGTAGCTTGCCTGCAAGCGTCCAATTTTCACCGGCTTTTTTCAGCATGTAAATGCCGTCATGCCAAACCTTGACAGATCCCGTCCAGGGTGCGCCGCCATCCGGGAAATTTGCACCTCCCGCGACAAGCAACGCACCGTCTACCACGCCGGCAAATGAGCCGGCGAAGCCCAGACTGTCGGGTATTGGTTTAAGCGTTTTCCATGTTAACATAGGTTCAGGAGCAGGCTGTGCCATGGTTGTTGTGGCTAAAAACATAAATAATATAGATAGAAAATGGTTGAGCCTGTTCATTGCGCTACAAATTTTTAAGTGCGGTGACTTCAGCTTGTGTTAGTGCTTTTTTATAAATGATTAGGTCATCTATTAATCCATTAAAGGCGTTAGAATAACCCGCAGCTCCTTCCTGCATGCCGACTTTGAACGTACCTGCATTTGAAGTTGTTTTTACGCCGGTGGTGGATGTTAGTTCCCTGATTTTGACTCCATCAATATATATTGTGCTGAGTGTTCCCTGACGGGTACACACAATATGATGCCATACGCCATCATTGGTAGTGGCTGCGGCACCATTAGCGGTGGTCAGGTTGATTGTACTACCTCCATTGGCATCTTCAGTAGAGAATGAAGTCAGGTTGGCGGCAGTACCCAGAATTCTTAGCCAGGTCTGATTATCGCCGCTGGCTTTTGCACCGCTTTCCTGCCAAAGCATGCCTCTGACAGTGGTTGCGGTTTTCATCCAGCAAGACACGGAATAATCAGCAGTACCAAAGTTCATGGCATCATTGTCAGGTACTATAAAACCATTGCTGCCATTAAATACACCCGTATTACCGGCAACAGCAGCCCTGTCTGGGCTATCAAAGGTGACGGTGCCAATTGCGGTAGATTTTAATTTCGAAGGGCCGGCGTCGTCAATATTTCCATTCAGGGGGTAGAAAGCCGTAAGCGCATCGCCAGGCACTATCATAATGTAGCCAGCTACTTCTTTTGTAGAAGATTTTACGGTATTCGAAGCCACAAGTTTAACCTTGTAGCGCCCTGGTGTGTTGAATACAACGTTTGGGTTTTGCGTGTTTGCAGTAAGCGTAACCGGACCTTCGAATGTCCAGTTCCAGCCTGTAGCGGTTCCGATAGATTTATCGCTGAAGGCTATACTGCCACCCGTATAGGTTGCTTTCTGCGCACTTTCAAAATTTGCTTCAACAGAGGTAATGTCAATTACTGTGATGAGATTTTGCTTAACGACAGTATTTGCGCCTTTTGGATTTTTCGCGATTAAAGTTGCGGTATAAATACCTGGAATTGTGAACTGTACCACAGGATTTTGCACCGCCGAAGTGATTACTGTGGTTCCTGATTTGAACTCCCAGGCCCATTCTGTAGGTAGTCCTGAACTTTGATCTGTAAAGGTCACGCTTTCATTTTGCTTGATGCTGGTAGCACTCGCCGTAAATCCTGCTGCTACATCCCTGTAGTTCACCGTGATATAGCCTGTTTTCTTCTCGATGGCTGATGTCTCACTGTTTTTAATCTCCAGACTTACCGCATAGGTTCCCGGCTTGGTATAGCTAACCGTTGGGGATGATAGATCTGATTTTGCAGGCGTTCCGCCTTCAAACTCCCAGCTCCAGCTGGAAGGCTGCCCTTCAGAAAGATCTGTAAAAACTACGTTGTCGCCTGCGAGTACCTGCTGGGTTGCGGCGCTGAAGTTGGGCTTCAAAGTAGTTAATTCGTCCTTTTTACATCCACTGATGCAGAGGAATATCCCCAGGAGGATAATTAAATTATGCTTCATAACCTGTATTTATAAATTGATGTGACTGTTTTACGGTATTGAAAAAGTCTATGCTATCCAGATCGGCCCTGAATTTTTCAGCATCCTGGATAGTAAGTGGTTCCAGTGGCAGGCGACAGTTGCCAAGCTCGAAGCCTTCCATTTTCATGATGGCTCTTTGTGCGGGGATTGGCGGGAATTTAACGAGGCAGCGCACCATATTTACGGCGTGTAGCTGTATTGCTGCTGCTTCGGCCAGTTTACCTTTTTCAAATAACCTGATGACCTGGAGATAGAGGGGAGCGGCAAAGGTGTAAGTGCTGCCGATGGCGCCTTTGGCACCAACAGCCAATGCCGGAAGCAACATTTCATCGAAGCCAAAGAGGATGTCAAACTTGCCATCTTTATAATTCAAACAAGCCTGATACTCATGCAGGGTAGAGGCAGTATATTTAATTCCGGCCAGGTTGGGTATTTTTTCTTCGGCCATTTCCAGAAATGCAATCATATCCATGCCCACACCGGTAAGGGTCGGGATATTATAGTAATAAAATGGGGTGTTTGGTGCGGCAGAGGCGATTTCTGCCATGCTGTTGACCAGGTTTGCCACGCTGCCGGGTTTGAAATAGAAAGCAGCTACGGATGAAATGGCGTCTGCACCAATTTGTTCCGCATGTGCAGCAAGTTTGCGGCATTCTGCAATGGAACTATGACCAACATGTACCAGTACAAGAATTCTTTTGGCAGCAGCTTTTACATAAGCATCTGCTATTGCCATGCGTTCTTCAATGGTTAGGTTTGGACCTTCTCCATTAGTTCCACAGATGAAGACTCCGGATACACCATCGGTAATCATTTTTTCTACTATTGAAGGGATGATGTTCAGGTTGATGCTACCGTCTTCCTGGTAGGCGGCAAAGGTGGCGGCAATTAATCCGGTAATTTTATTCATGGGTCTGTATGCTTAAAGGTGTATATGTTATAATAATTCTTTTAGTGTAATGACCTGGAATACCAGGTCGGCCTGACTGCTTTCGTAAACGACGCCAACCGTGCCATCGGTTAAGCTGGTTAAGCAGGAATATGCCCGGCTCTTTTGCTCATCCAGCAATATTTTTCGCTGCCATGTTTTCCCATCATCATAACTGACTTTGATGGTCATGTTTTTGCGTACAGACTTGTCATCAGGGTTACAGAACACGAGCATGCTTTTCTTTTGCCCATTCAGGGTATACTGATGTTTGAGGATACTTGCCATGCAAGTCGGCTCTTGGAGGGCCTTGTGTGATGTCGGGTGGACAGTCCAGTGTTGTCCAAGATCTTTGGTCGTGCTGATTGCTCTTCCATTGTGGCTGCTGGTATCAGTCCGGTTGGTATTTGCCCGCATATTCAGCATGAGGCTGCCGTCAGAAAGTTCAACAGCCATATTTTCCGTAGTCTGTTCAGTGGCTGCAGGGGTACTGGTTTTCCAGGTTAAGCCGCCATCTTTGCTGTAGGTAATGTTGGAAAATGGTTTACCGGTAGCGTCACGTCCCTGGGTTGGGAAGACAAGAGTTCCATCCTTCATGGTAATTCCCGCTCCCGGAGCGGGAGCCCATAGCCACCAGCTTTCCTGTTTACACATTTTTGTGAGATTGACTGGCTTGCTCCAGGTCTTGCCGTTGTCTGTGCTTTTAATGATGAGAAACTGAGCCGTTTGTTTAGGTTCGAACCCGGGTTGTGAGCCCTTTTCCCGCCATTGGTGATTCCAGTCGGTACTTGCCGCGGTTAGTCCGTCGATCCATTTTCCTTCTTTATTTAAGACACCATACATCCAAAGTCCGGCTATAAAGATGGCGCCGGTTTTTTTATCGGTCAGGATACAGGCATCAGATACACCATTGAATTTTTCAGGTAAGCCGCCCCAGCTGCCCATATCCAATACGGTCTGCATAGGTAACCAGGTTTGACCACCATCAGTACTTCTGGATAATCCGATGTCAATATTACCCTGCAGGTCTCTGGCACTATCATAACGTGCATCATAAATAGCCAGGAGCGAACCGTCATTGGCGGTAGTCATACCTGGAATGCGGTGGGTGTTTACGCTGTCCTGATTGTGCTGTCTCAGGGCAATGCCGATACGATGTGCAATATTTTTTCCTGCTGTGGTTACAGTCAATTGCTGCTGGCCTACAGTAACTGCGTCGACATTGATTTGAAATGCCTTTTGCAGGCTCGCTTCTGGTTTGACTTTTACGCTGAGCCAGAAATAGTTATTCCCTGTGTTTAATTTGATGTTGCCTTTCAGGAGGGATTTGCCTTTCTGATTTGGTCCTGCATGAGCAAATACTACCGCTTTCTCCAGCTTTTCCTGATTCATCAGGCTGGAGTCCGGGCCGGTAGACATTATGTTGAATTGCGCGACGAGTTCCGGATTGCTACAGCTTAGCGCTGCGGCATTCAGGAATTGTGGCGTTCCGGAATCTTCCACGTGTACAACCAACCTCAGGATCGGATTGATATCTCGTCCCTTTAATACAGGTACCTGGAATTTTTGCTGTACAGCTTTTTGTGCTTTTGCTGTACACATGCAAAAACTAAGACCGATGCATAACGTATAGCTTAGGATTGACTTGATCATATTATTTGATATCTGTAAGGTTAATTGTTTTGTACGCTATCCCATCCCAATACTTTGCGGTGCCTGCCTCATATAAAATACCAATCTGCGTGTCTGAAATTAGGGCAAGGTCTGAATATCCCGAGAGCCCGGTGAAAACAGTGTGCTGTCTGGTCCAGGTACTTCCGTCATTTATACTCATTTTGATGGTCATGTTGGAGCGGGTAGTGCTGGCGGGATTGGAAAAAAATAAAACGTGCTGACTATTGATGTCGGCCGCTACCAGGCTTCCCTGGCATATCGGGTCAATCAGGGTCAGTGCCGAAACAGGCGTCGTCCAGGTTAATCCTGCATCAGCACTGGTACTGTTTAGGCGCAGATTATTGTTATTGGATGTGCGCATATTGAGTAATAGCTTGTTGTCAGAAAGTTCGGCAACTGTAGATTCATTTGGATTGAAAGCAGTGGCTGGTGTGATACCACCGATTTTCCAGTTTAGCCCGGCATCATCGGAATAGATCACATGTGAATATCCCTTTCTGCCGGAGCCAATTTCGATATAATCACAGGGAACGATAAGCCTGCCCTTATTGGCGCCCTTTGTAAGTTGGATGCCGTGGCCCGGGCCGGTGGCATACCAACCCCAGCCCTGGCGTTTGACGGATGAAGTGATCTCATTGACCGCAGCCCAGGTTAGCCCGTCGTCGTCAGAGCTGGTTTTGTATACCCTACGGGTATCTTTACTGCTGCCATCATTGATGGATGATATGGCATCGGTACTAAAATTCCAGGTCATTAATAAATGAATTCTTCCTGTATTCTGATCTACTATTGGTGCCGGGTTACCGCAGGTATTGTCGCCATCACTCCATACGACTGACAGCGGGCCCCAGGTCTTGCCATTGTCTGTTGACCGCTTTAGCACAAGATCGATGTTCCCTTCATCAGCGCAATCATTTTTACGTCCCTCGGCGAAAGCCAGGAGCGTCCCGGATTTTGTTCTGATGATCGCAGGAATACGGAAACAGCTATACCCATCACCACCTAACCTGAAGATATGTGTGTAAGTAGTCGCGGGATCTACAGGTACTACAGGTGGCTTTGGCTCAGGTATAGGCGTACTTTCTTTCCCACAGCTGCTGAGTAAGGCAGCAGCCAGGAATAGCGTTAGCAGGATACGGGTGCAAAATGTATTCATGATTCGATTAGTTAGGATAACCTTCAGTTTGTACCAGATTAGGATTCAAAAACAGCTGGGTGGTTGGGATAGGGGAGAACAAGGGGACGGTTTTGCCAACCAGGTTAGGTACTTCCGTATAGGCGTTGATTGTTCCTCCAAAGTGAAATCTGACGATATCCGGCCAGCGTTTCAGTTCCAACCAAAACTCACGACCGCGTTCGTTAAAGAGTTCTCTTTCAAAAGCTGCCTTATCAAGTGATCCGGTGTATACGCCTGTACCCGCCCTGACACGAACTTTATCCAGTTCCGTTTTTGCTTCCGGAATCCGGTTTAATGCTGCCAAAGCTTCAGCCTTAAATAATACCATTTCTGCGGCGCGGTAGAGTACAATCTCATTGTCAAAGTACCGGTCATCTGCAAACAGGGTACCCCTGAACTTATTATCGAAAATGCCGATACTGTTATTGCTTGCATCTAATGCTGTGATAAAAGAATTGGCTTTCCGAACATCATTTGCGGCAAATAATGCCATGATTTTAGGGCTTGGTGCATAAACACTTCTGGCGCCAGTTTTGGCAAAAGGAACATTGGCGACATTCGTAGCCGATGCAACAAAAATATCTCTCGGCTTCAGTCGACTGCCATATTGATCAGATCTTTCATCCCGCATAAAATAGCTGGAGAAGATGATTTCTGCATTTTTCCTTTGCGCAGTGGAATGGATCTGACTAAAGTCTGGCAAAAGCGTTACACCCGAAGCCATTGCCTGGTCGGCAGCCGTAATTACAGCCTCTAAATCAGCGCTGGTTCCTTTTAATACTTTATTTTTCCAAAGCAGTACATCAGCCTTCAAAGCGTAGGTAGCTGGTTTGGAAGCCAGATTTTTGTTCACAAAGCCGGCCTCTGGAAAAAGCTTAATTGCTTCTTCAATGTCAGCCAGGATCTGTGTCATCACCGTTGCAGCAGGGGCGCGAGCAGGTAGATCTCTTTCAGCACTTTCCGTTGGCTGCAGAACCAGGGGAACATTTCCCCAGATCCTGATCAGTGAGAAATAATTGTACGCCCTGAAGAAATAGGCCTGCGCCATGGCACGGTTGATGTTTGCTGCGCTCCCCGTCGTGATGGTTGGTGCGTACTTAATGACCAAATTAGCATGATGGATCTGATTGTAGAAATTGATCCAGGTTGGGGCATTTGCACCTGTTAAATTCTGCGCCCAGGCGGTAGTGGTAGCACCCTCCAGTCCGGCAACAAATACGTCACTGCGGTCTTCAAAGTAAAGCGTCGTATTAATCAGACCCCTGAAGTCAGTATTGATGCCAGTCATGTATCCCGTAACATCACCTTCTGTTTTCCAGTAATTGGCATTGGTGATGGATGATACTGGTGGCACGTCTAGCGCTTTTTTGCAACCGGCAGCAGCAATAAGACAAAGAATTGATGTATATAAAATGAAATGGTTTCTCATGATATCTTAAGTTTAGTAGAGCTAAAAGATGAATGTTGCACCGAAATTGTATTGTCTCGGACGTGGGTAGGAGCCAGGGTCATTCCCGGTATAGATCTCAGGCATCAGGCCCGTGTATTTGGTAAGGTATCCGATATTATACACCCCTGCAAAGACATTGATGCCTGCAATAGCTGCCTTTTTCAGGAATGCCGATTTGAATGCATAACTGAAAGACACTTCCCGTAATGCCAGGAAGTCTCCTTTTGAAAAATACAGTGAGTTTGCCGTAGCATAGCCCATGCTGCCTACAGGATCCAGACCGTTACCGTTTCTTAAATGGTTCCTGTAATTATAATCGGCGTCACTTTGAACCGTATACTTTGGAATGGTTTTACCCTGATCACCCTGATTATTCCAGATCTGATCGCCCATGACCTCCTGCAGTGTCATGTTATTATTTCTGCCACTGGCCAGGGAGCGTCCTCTGAAAGAGTTGTCTATCACATGGCCTAAGGCAAAGTCGGCAGCAATACGCATAGACAAGCTTTTATAGGTGAACGTATTTACGATACCGCCTTGTTTGTTAGGTCTGATATAGCCCATAAACACCATGTCTCTGTTATCTATGATGCCGTTACCATCCACGTCTTCCCAAATGGCGTCTCCGCCTTTTTTTACACGGTTGTTTGCTTCCACATCTTTAGGCGCGTTGGCGGCATCGGCATCTGTAGCGTACACACCGATCGAGTGGTAAGCCCAGCGTCCTCCATATTGCTCACCTTCTGCTGTACCGCCTACTTTTACATAATCTCCCAGATTTTTATCATAAATGATATTTCCACCAATCCTGTTTTTTACCTCACTGTTAGCAGGCAGTTTCAGCACGGTAGATTTGCTAAAGGCAATATTGAAGTTGAGGTCCCAGCTAAAATTCTTGCTTTTAACTGCATGCGCAGCCAGTTCAATCTCATAGCCACGCGCCTGTATAGAGCCGAAATTGCTTTTGATGGAGCTAAAGCCTGAAGTTGCATCAAGGGGAGCGTCAAAAAGCCTGTCTGATGTGATTTTGTTGTAATAGTCAAGCGCCAGGCTGAATCGGTCATTAAGTAAACCAATATCGGCGCCGGCATCAAATGATGTTGTAGTTTCCCAGACCAGGGATCTGTTGGCCAATACGGTGTTCAGGATACCAACTTCGCCGTTATAATTGCTGCTCACCCCATATTGACCCTGCGAATCAGAGGCAGTCAACCCATTCATCCCTGTCTGTCCCCAGCTGGATCTTAATTTTAAGGTAGACACATATTTTTTTACAGGTTCCCAGAATTTTTCACTGTGCAGATTCCAGCCCGCGGAAACGCCTGGAAATAATCCGAATTGATGATCTTCGGCGAATAGTGAGGAACCATCATTGCGCAGTGTGGCTGAGAACAGGTATTTCCTGTCGTAATCATAATTCATACGGCCAAAAAAGCTGAGGAGCGCATAGGAATCTATATTGGTAGATGTCCGTTGCGTTAATGCCGAGGTTGCATTGAGCGTATGAATGTTATCGGTTGGTGCACCATAGCCTGAACCATTGATTACATATCTGTAATTATTGATGTAACTCGTGCCCAACATAGAACTGGTATGGTGTTTATCACCAAAGTTCTTATCATAATTAAAGATCCCATCCAGCTGTCCGGTGCGCTGCAACGAGTGTTCAGCGGATGCATTTCTGTTTTTGTTAACTTCATTGTAAGCTTCAAAAGCGTTTCCGATACCTTCAGTTGTGAACCAGTAGGCGGCTGGTTTGAATGTCAATCCCGGGATAATTTTCCAGGTTGCGCCTGCGCTTAATGTTGCAATATATGTGTTGAAGTCATTGTACTGATCGCGGTAATAGATCTCATGGTTCCTGTTTCTAAAACTTGCCACACCTTCACCAGGTGCAGGGAGGCCGTTTTCATAGTTTAGTCGATAGGTATAGGGCATGGTAATGGATCTGGACAACACATTTTGTGTATTACCAATGTGGTTTTCCTTGCGCATGGTGTAATTGACATTGGTATTGAGTTCCCATTTATCACTCAGCTTATACGTTCCATTAGCCAGGAAGTTATAGTTTTTGTAAAAGGTACCTGCGGCGAGTCCTGACTGATCCATATGACCGACGCCGATGTAATACGTGGTTTTATCAGAACCACCGCTCAGGTTGATGTTGTATTCTTTTCTGGATGCATCCTGGAAGGTAACATCCTGGTAATTGGTATCCTTGAAGAGTAGCTTTTTGTTGGTGACAGGATCTGTCATCGTTTGCCAGCCCTGGTTGTCGATGAGGTCGGCTACATAGTCCCTGCCGTAGGCGGTGATATAGGTGTCTAAAAACTCCAGCGTATTTTTGGAGTTTCTTGGATTACCTGTAGACATCCCATAGGTGCCTCCTGTTAAGAACAAGCTTGGGTTAGAGGTATTGAATTTCTGTGTGTTCAGGCGACTGATATATACATAGTCTGCAGCGCTCGTGAAATCATATTGTTTAGCCTGACGATCTAGTCCGTAGGTGTATTTGAATTTGATTTGAGGTTTGGTGTTGAGCTTACCCGATTTGGTCTTCACGATGATTACACCATTAGAGCCCCGGGCACCATAAATAGCTGTAGAGGCAATATCTTTTAACACCTGCATAAAC
>Ga0247808_10001729_pt1 | contig 10552 bp, 10 predicted proteins | sample UWRJL089202R1_FD_179914 | JGI IMG/M metagenome (GOLD analysis project Ga0247808, IMG submission 179914) | Plant litter microbial communities from Arlington Agricultural Research Station in Wisconsin, United States - UWRJ-L089-202R-1 | ecosystem: Environmental > Terrestrial > Plant litter >... | reverse complement strand
TGAAAACCGCAGGCGCCTGCGGTTTTCAGCCCTAATGCCCAATTTTTATAATCATTTTTATCAAGTTCAAATAGGAAACTATACCGTTTGCGCTTTAAAAACTCAGAATGGTCTTTGTATGATTCCCTCGCATCTTTATAAACCCTAAAACAATCATTGTTTTTATCATCATCTTTATAGTAGGCTTTTCCCTTCCAATCAGCAGTGCATTTAATCCCAAAATGATTATTAGCATATCTGGCCAAACTACTGTTTCCACTTCCCGACTCTAAAATTCCCTGTGCCAAAGTGATACTGGCAGGGATACCATAAGCGTTCATCTCTGCTATAGCTACATCCTTAAATGCGGTAATATAACTCAGGGTAGTATAGTTGGTGAAATTGGGATTTTCTTTGGCGGCAGCCTTTTCAATCTGCTTGTTGTTGCGACTATATTGTCTGGTTTTACAGGCATTTAAAAAGAGTGAAATGACAGCAAATAAAAGGAGAGATGTTTTCTTCATTGTTTAAATGGTAGGCTTGACCCCAGCATGGGATAGCTAAGCAATTATAATTTAATTTTCTGACCGGGCTGTAGTGCTGCCGATTTTAATCCATTTTTTTGCATCAATACTGCAGCAGTTGTACCAATTCTTTCGGCAATCTTATTAAGGTTATCGCCCTTTTTTACAGTGTAAAGTTTACTTCCACTTTTTGCTTTTATTACACTAGATCTTCTTCTTTTAGCAATTACCGGTGCAACAACTGTTGTTAGAACGATAGGTTCGGTATAATCTTCTGGCCGCTCGTCATACTTAAACAGTTCATATTTTTTAATCAGCGCAATAACCTGACTTGCCCAGGTTCTACTATGTGCATAACCGCCACGCTGAATCCCCCTTGCCCAACTTCTAAAATCATATTGGTCATATTTTTCGAACAGAATATTAAAGTATGGCCTGCTCTGCAAAAAAGAAATAAAGTGGTTGTAAGACGAATCCACACTCGGGTAATCACGATATGCAGAATGTATTTCTGTATTTGAATTGCTCCCTTTTACACCAAAATGGTTATTTAAATATCTGGCAATTTTACTTTTTCCAGCCGCCGACTCATGGATGGCAACAGCCAAAATAAGACTTGCGGGCAATTGATGCATCCGCATAAGCTCTTGTGCGTGCAGAACATGTTCTGCAATATAATCCTCTGTAGATTGTGCCCTGATTGATAAAGCCGATAAAAGCAGGATTAAGATGGTAAAGATTTTTTTCATTGTTTAAATGGTCTTGTTGATATGGTTTGAAACTCCCAACGCCAATTCCCAACTATTTTTTTCTAATCACGAGTAATCCGTCGCGTACCGGTAAAATCAGTTTTTCAACCCTTTTATCAGCCGCTACTTGGTCATTAAAAGTACTAATGTTTTTTGTGTCCTTGTCTTGCGCATTGTTCAGTACTTTTCCACTCCAAAGTACATTATCCACAATGATTATTCCTCCCGGTCTTACCCGGTCGAAAATTAAATCGTAATAGGTACCGTTATTTTTCTTGTCCGCATCTATAAAAACAAGGTCAAAAATCTCATTCAAATCGCTTAGACTTTGCTGAGCATCCCCAATAATATATTTGATTTTGTCGTTCAAAGCAGATTTTGAAAAGTTATCCCTCACCATATCTTCCAGTTCTGCATTAATGTCTAAGGTAAAGATCAATCCATCTTCTGTTAAGCCTTCTGCTAAACAAAGTGTAGCGTAACCAGTAAACGTCCCAACTTCTAAAATCCGCTTCGGACTGTTCATCTTACTGATCATGCTCAAAACACGCCCTTGATAATGGCCACTTAACATTCGTGGCATTAAGACTTTAAGGTTGGTTTCGCGATCTATATGCTGTAGCAATTCCTCTTCGGGCTCGCAGTAGTTAAGCAGTAAATGCTGTAATTCTTCACTAATCATTGTGCTATAAACGATGTTGTTCCATAAAATATTGCAAAATTATCGTAGCAGCGATAGTATCAACCCGCGCTTTGTCCCGGCGATCGCTCTTTTTTAATCCACTTTGCATAATGGTTTGTTCCGCAAGTTTGGATGTAAAACGCTCGTCTATCCAATGTTGCGGAATAGTCGGAAAGTTCTTTTTTAAGATAGTAGAAAACCCTTTAACATGGGGTGCAGATTCTGATGGAGAACCATCCATTTGTTTCGGCTCGCCAATTACAAAAGCCTCCACCTGTTCGGTTAATAAGTATTTTTTTAGGTAATCAACAATATCTTTTGGGTGAATGGTATCTAAACCAGTTGCGATAATTTGCAATGGATCTGTTACGGCAATGCCGATACGTTTAGTGCCATAATCGAATGCTAAAATACGGGCCATTTAATCAAAGATAAGAATAATGTCGGTAAGTGAGGGAAGGTAGCCAGTTAACATGTTTTTTTGTTGCAGAACTAAAGCTAACAACGGACTACACTAACCCCAAGAACTTTTAACATTCAAACAATGAGCATCAACAATAAACGCTTTTTAAACTGCCCTTCCGGGATTTTCTTAAGCAGATTCGTTTCCGGATCAACATAGAATGAAGAGTGCACATTGCTCGGCAGTTTAACAATCTTTCCCGCCCAACGGCCACACACATTGCCATCCTGATCGAAACTTACATTAGCCCTGGCTTCAGCATATAAATAAATCTCATCTTTATAATCCGCCAAATATTTAGGCTGTATCCGCTTCAAATATTCAGAATAAATATAATCGAAATCTTTCCCAATATAATTATGAAGCCACTTTTTGATTAAACCCGAATCCAGGTAATTAGATGTTTTTTTCAAACCTTCCCTCATCGGAAGTTCGTTCAGCAAGTCAAGGTTTGGGATCTTGTCATCCTTGTAGTCCCCGCCCGACTTAAATCTCGATCTTGATCCAGAAGTTTTTCTTAATAACCACTTCTCTTCTTTCATTTAGTTGAATGGCTTATTCGAGTTTCTACACGCAAATTAAGAAAAAATCACAAAAGTAAAATAAGTAATAACAATTATCCATCCCCTTATAAAATGACATACATTCCATCTTCTCCCAAAGGATGATTCCGGCACATGCTACATCTTCATTTGTCACACTAAGTCCCTCGCTTTACCTACACCTTACCTACCCTTTACCTGCCATTTACCTACCCTTTACCTATTTTATATTTCAGATGAAGTAAATATTCCCAAATTCTGCTCCACTAAAATACACTAAGCTCCCTAAATAAATTAAATGTCAAACGCTTCAAGAAAAAAACACTTAAGGACGTAAATGTAAAATACACTAATTGAAAGAATATTACCCCGCTCTATTCATCTCGTCATTTGCTCCGCCCGTACTTCTTTTAGTTGCCTTTAAAGGTTTCCCAAAACGATAACTAAACCCTAGGTTGATGACCTGGCTATCTCTCCATAAAATGAAATATTCGTTGGCACCTGGAAAGTCTGTCATTCCTTCCATTGATTGTGTATAAAAGACGTCCCTTGCCGTTAGCCTTAATGTCCCCTTGCCCTTTAATACAGTTTTTGCCAAACCAGCCGAAACCTGCCCCGTCGGATATAGCAATTCTTGTAGGTCGTTCCTTGCCCGTGTAGTGTAAAAACCAGAAAGTTCCGCGTTTAAAGTATTATTAATCTTAAATTGGTTGTTCATGCTGGTATGTAATTGTTTTACCGAAGAGCTATATTTCACATTTTGGTAACCACTTAGTTTTTTATAGTTGAAGTTACCCTGTGCTGTCAATGACCACCATTTAAAAGGCGAAAGTTGGGCAGTGAGCGCTAAGCCTAAATTGTGCATTTGCCCTACATTGCCCTCCGTATAAATTAAGATGTCATTTCCATCATTCAGGAACAATTGAGAGAAATAATTCTTAATTTCACTGTAAGAAATCGCCGTAGTGAGGACTTGTTTATAGGAATGGCTCAATTCAAAGTTCCAGGTATATTGGGGTAAAAAGAAAGGATTGCCCTTTTGAAGCGTGTATTTATTGATGATAAAAACAAAGGGGTTCAACTTCTGGTATGCCGGACGATCTATTCTCCTTCCAGTAGTAAACGAAAATGAATTGGCCGAATCTGCCTGGTAGAAAATATAGCCCGAAGGAAAAAAGTCTTCATAGTTCCTGGAGAACTCGCTGCCAGCTTGTAGGGCATTTCCTAGTTGATTGCCAGTATATTTGGTGTTTTCATAACGTAAACCCAATTGATAGTTGATACGGCCAACTTTATGTTCAATGCTGCTGTAAATGGCATTAATTTGCTCTTCGTATAAAAAATGGTTGCTTTTTTTGAGGTCTGCTGACGATGTATTTCCGTCAAAAAATTGATAATCAGCAGTGTTATCAGTGTTAATGTTGGATGTTTTTGCGCCTGCGTCAAACTTTGCACTTTTCCCCAATTGTAAACTATAGTCTATTTTGGCAGAAAAAATCTTTAATTGAGAAGGAACATCCCCTCTTGAACCTTGGTGGTAAGTGACATTTCCCGTACGGACGTTTTCAAAAAGCTGGTCATTGTTAACACGATAGCTTAAATAATCAACGTCAAAACCAATATCCTGTTTGGCATTGATGTGATGCCTGCCATAAATGTTTGCCCCTCCATTTTTTAACCTGAAATCACTTCCGCTATAAGTTGCGATTGCTGAATCTATTTCCTTTTTTGCACTCAACCATGTTGCGGTAGCATTGCCGTCGCCTTTTCGAGAAACGATAGTTCCTGTTAACGTTAATCCTAGGGTAGTGCTTTGGGAAGCATAAAAATCGACACCTGTCTTAAGGTTGTTATTGGTATTGGCGTTACCTAGATAAGAGGGTTGGTCCAAAGCAGAAGTGATCGCACCATTGGCATCAAAATATTGGCGGTAGGCATACATGGACATAAAATTCTTGTTGTAGTTAAACCCATAGTTGATGAAGGTGTTAAACTTATTTTTTCTAAAATTTAACTGAAGGGAATTATTGTTTTTCAGATATTTTCCCTGCCCTACGTTGGTCATAAAGTTGCCATTAAAACCTTCTTGTTTGTTTTTTTTGGTTTTGATGTTGATTATTCCGGCATTACCGCTTGCATCATACTTTGCTGATGGATTGTTGACCAGTTCTATGGTGTTCACCTGTGAGGAGTTCATGCTACCTAAAAGGTTTGTTAACTCAGCACCTGATAAATAGGTTGGCTTGTCGTCAATCATGACCAAAACGCTTGACTTTCCTTGCAAGCTAACGCCCCCATTTTTATCAACCATTACCCCTGGCGATTTTTCAAGTACTTCTAAAACGCTGGTTCCGGCATTGGTAACAGCGGCATCTACATTTACAACGGTTTTTCCCTGTGTACGCTGTACAAAGGGTTTTCGCGACGTAATGGTAACTTCCTGTAGAGATTTCGTGTTTGTTGATAGACTAACTGTTAAATTTTTTACACTCGCAGGGAGCTGAATAACTGCTGTATTTTTGCTCGTATAGCCTAAGGCAATAACAGTGGCAACATATTTCCTTCGGTTAAAACTTTAAAATCAGCAATGCCTTTTTGGTCAGTGATAGCGCCTTTAACTAAGTTTTTTTGATCAGCCATTCGCAATTCTACGGTAGCATTTTCAATTGGCTGTCGCTGTTCGTTAACAACAGTTATGCTGAAATTTAAATCAGCATTTTGTGCCTGAATGTTATTACTCAGCAGACAGCAAAAGATGAGTAGAAGGTTAAAGAAGAGTTTCATTGTGTTTGGATTGTGTTTCCAAAATTAAGTTTTAGTCATTGCTGTGTCAATCACATATTTAGGTGATTCATTCATTCATTGGCCATGGGTTTGTTGGACTCGTTTGGGAATAGTACAAGGACCCTACATTTTTATTTAGATCAGTAACCCGAAAATCCAATACGAATTCTCATTTCCGAAATCTCAAATCTTATTGTTATTTTGCACCAATGCAGTTTAAAGAGATCATCGGACAGGAGCATATTAAGGAACAGCTCATACAGACAGTTGTAGAGAACAGGGTTAGTCATGCGCAGTTATTTTTATCGCATGAAGGAAGTGGTGCGCTACCTTTGGCAATTGCCTATGCACAATACCTTAACTGTCAGCAGAAACTAGCTAACGATAGCTGTGGAGAATGTTCTTCCTGTCGTAAATATGAAAAATATATACATCCAGATCTGCATTTTTCCTATCCATTTTTTGCATCAGCGTCCGTTAAAATTGCCACGGATGTATTGGAAGAATGGCGTAATATGTTATTAGCCGATCCTTATTTCAATCTAGACATTTGGCGTTCGAAATTAAGTGCCGATAATAAACAGGCAAATATCAATATTGCAGAGTGTCATGATATCATAAAAAAATTAAGCTATAAAGCATTTGAAGCAGAAACCAAAGTGTTGATCATGTGGCTGCCCGAATTTTTAGATAGAGAAGGAAACGCCTTGCTAAAAATCATTGAAGAACCACCAGCAAATACACTGTTTATTTTGGTTGCACAGAATCAGGAGCAGATTTTGTCTACGATTTTATCGCGTACGCAGATCGTTAAAATACCAAAGCTTCCTGATACAGAAATCGCTAATTATTTAACTCAAAAAGCGCAATTGCCAGAGCATCAAGCTGAAGAATTTAGCTTTTTGGCCGACGGAAATTTAATTGAGGCGAAATTACTGCTCCAAGATACGCCAAACAATAACGCGGGCTATTTCGCAGAATGGTTACGCATGGGTTTTGGTAATAAGGTGCCCGCAATGATCGGCTTTACCGAAACGGCAGCAAGTTGGGGAAGGGAAAATCAAAAGAATTTTCTGAAGTATGGAATCAATTTTTTAAGAGAATGTAGTTTGTTGTTAAGTGGAGCCAATGATTTGGTAAAATTGCCGCATCAAACACTCGAGGTAGCTATTAAGCTAACTACACATGTCTTGAATTTAGCCATGGTTGAGGCCTTGATTAACGAGCTGGAACAGGCACATTATCACATAGAAAGGAACGCGAATCCGAAAATTCTGTTTTTAGATGTATCTTTACAAATAGTTAAGATCATTAAGTTTAAAACGCTCCCGAAAGGGACTCAATATATATACAATTAATATGGGATGTGGAAGTTGTTCTACAGGTGGCGGTTGCGCCCCCTCTGGTTGCAAAAGTAATGGCTCGTGCCTTACTGGAGGCTGTCAAAAAATGGAAGTGCATGATTGGTTGTCGAATTTGGACATGCCATCTAATTATATACCTTTTCAAGTTGTTGAAGTAAAATTTAAGGGCGCCAGAAAAGAATTCTTTTTGAATAACGATAATATTTACCTAGAAATAGGCGAACTAGTGGCGGTAGAAGGCGCTACAGGAGGTTATGACATTGGCCACGTTTCGTTAACTGGAGAATTGGTTAGGATGCAGATGAAGCGCCGTAAAACACCTTTAGATCAGGTCACACGTAAAATTTATCGCAAAGCAACAGAAGCCGATGTTGATAAATGGAAACTGGCGAAAGATATGGAATGGGAAACCATGCACAAAGCTCGTACCTTGGCATTGGATCTTCGCTTATCAATGAAAATTAGTGATGTAGATTATCAGGGCGATAAAACCAAAGCTACTTTCTTCTACACCGCAGAAGGTCGTGTAGACTTTAGAGAACTGATTAAAAAGATGGCAGAAACTTTTCGGATCCGGATAGAAATGCGCCAAATTGGAATGAGACAGGAAGCAGGCCGCTTGGGTGGCATTGGTTCTTGCGGACGTGAGTTATGCTGTTCAACATGGCTAACTAACTTTAAAACAGTTTCTACTGCTGCGGCGAGATATCAGAACCTTTCGTTAAATACCTTGAAGCTCGCAGGCCAATGTGGAAAGCTGAAGTGCTGCTTAAACTATGAACTTGATACCTACTTAGATGCTTTAAAAGATATTCCAGATCGTATCGAATCACTACAAACTCAAGTCGGTGTAGCTCGTCATCAAAAAACTGATATCTTCAAGAAATTGATGTGGTTCAGCTATGCCAATCAGGAAGATTGGATTCCTCTTAAGGTTGATCGTGTAAAAGAAATCATGGCGATGAACAAAAAAGGAGAAAAGCCGGTAAACCTAAAAGATGAAGCCGTTGAGCTGAAAACTACGGTAGTGGTTGAAAAAGTACACGATTATGAGAACGTTGTTGGTCAAGATAGTTTAACAAGGTTAGACGATAGGAACAAAAACCGCAATAATAATCGTAACCGCAATACAAACAACAAAAACGATCGGAATAGAAATCAACCGCAGGTAGTGGGTAGTCAGCCACAACGGCCACAGGCAAAACCACAGCAAGGGCCAAAGCCTGCACAACAAAACAAGCCAGTTCAGGGAGCTCAAAAGCCAGCACAGGCACAGCAGAAATCCCAACAACCAAAGCCTCAAGCGCAAAAGGTAAATCAGCCTCAACAAGCGCAAAAGCCTTTGGCAGAAGGAGCAGTTCCGCCTAATCCTAATGCACAAAAATCAGGTAACCGCAATAAGAACAGAAATAGAAACCGCAATAAGAACAAGCCTTCAGGGCCAAACACTGAAAAGCCAAACAATGAATAGAATTAAGGTCATATTGGTTTTATCGGCTATTGTCTTGGTCTTGCAAAGCTGTACCGACAATCATTTGATAGATACCAATACTTCGGTTCAAGAAAATAGTTGGGCCTATGCAAAGAGTATCAAGGAAAAAATTGAAATTAAAGACATCACCAAGTCTTATCAGATTTATTTTAAACTTCGCCATACTACTGCATATCGTTATTCAAACCTATATGTAATTATGCATTTGCGGGGTACTGGTATAAATAAACACATCAGGTACCAGTTTAAATTGGCAAGGCAAGATGGCCGATGGATTGGCAAGGGCTCGGGAGATATTTATTCCAATGTTTTCCCCCTATTATCTGATTTTCACTTTGAAAAAGCAGGGAGCTATGAAGTTGAAATAGAGCAGAATATGCGTGATAATCCGCTGGTAGGCATTAGCGATGTAGGGGTTTTGGTTAGAGAAAAAGAAGTTTTGTAGTTAACGTACCCGTGACTAATGGCTACTAAAATATTAATTGGGCTTTTCATCCATTTATTTGTTCCTATTCTCGGGATTATCTTTTTTGTTAGGTTAAGTCGAAGGATGTTCAAGGAAAAAATTGAAAGGCCTCCGGTTGTTGAGCTGTTCCTAATTTTTGCTACCTATGGTGGATTTCTTTTGGTGGTCTTGACTTCCTTATTCTGGGAATGGTCTGGAATGGCTTCAATCGGCACAGCTTATCTCATTATAATTGCACCGTTTGTTATGGGAGTAATCGCTTTTAGGCAAAGGAAATTAAATTATTTGTCAAAGTTTCACCACTATACTTACATTTCCAGCTTGTTGTATTACATTCTTGTACCGCTCACATTCGGCATCTTATTTTTTTTCAACTACTAATACCCTAATTTATACAAATTAATAGGTATTTTTAAAATGTAGATTTATCGGTACTTTGCAGTAGCTGATCAACCATTGAAGCATAAATTTAAATCAAATGAAGAAGTTAATCTTGGCAAGTTGCCTTTTTTTAATTACAGTAGCTAGCTTTGCTGCCGAAATCAATTTTATTGATAATCCCGTTTGGAGCACCGTTTTGGAAAAGGCGAAAAAGGAGAATAAAATGATATTTTTAGATGGTTATGCAACTTGGTGTGGTCCTTGCAAAAGCATGGATGCTGAAACTTATAAAGATCAGGCGGTTGCAGATTTCTACAACGCAAACTTTATCAATGTAAAGTACGACATGGAAAAAGGCGAGGGGAAAACTTTAGCAGAACGTTATTCCGTTACTGCTTATCCCAATCTGATGTTTATCAATACTGATGGAGTAATGTTGCACAAAGGAGTTGGTTTTATGGAAGCAACCGATTTTGTAAGCCTGGGCAAGGATGCAAAAAATCCATCAACTCAATATTTTACACTGAAAAAAAACGCAATGACTTTGAGCAATGCTGATTTCGCAAAATTTGCCGTTTTAGCTGCAAGTTTTGAGGATGAAGATTTTGATGATCTTGCCAAAGATTATTTAGCCAAACAACCTGATATTTTAGGGAATGCTGATTTGATTAGTTTGCTGATGGAGCATATTCGTTCGTTACCGAACGAGAAAGCATTGGCTTATTTCGCAAATAGCAAAGCTAAGATTACAAGCTCTGGAAAGTACACAGCAGATGATTTTGAAGACCGTTTGGTTAGTTTGTCATTAGAATATTCACTTTCTGATGCGGTACAGCCAAATATTGAGGATATTGATTTCGCTGCAATTAAGACGGTTTTAGATAAATATATTCCAGCAAAGTCTTTCTTCCTGCTCAATTATTTTAAGGCACAACATTTATTGGATAGCGAAAAAGTTGATGAAGCCATTGCAGCATTTGATCTGGTTATTGCCAATACACCAGCCGTGGTAACTTTTGATCAAGTTTGTAATGCAATGATGAATATGGGACCAATACTTTTGAAAGAAGGAAAGTTGGAGCCGACCATGAAAAAATTTGACGCTATTGTAGTTCCAGCTAAAGAT
>Ga0247808_10001725_pt1 | contig 10555 bp, 12 predicted proteins | sample UWRJL089202R1_FD_179914 | JGI IMG/M metagenome (GOLD analysis project Ga0247808, IMG submission 179914) | Plant litter microbial communities from Arlington Agricultural Research Station in Wisconsin, United States - UWRJ-L089-202R-1 | ecosystem: Environmental > Terrestrial > Plant litter >... | reverse complement strand
CGAGAGGGCGAGCACACGACGCACTTTGCGACGCTGGACCGCGAGGGCAACGCGGTGGCGGCCACGCTGTCGGTGAACCTGCCGTTTGGTGCGGCCTTTACGGCGCCGGGCACCGGCGTGGTATTAAACGATGAGATGGACGATTTTGCCGCCGACCCGCAAGGCATCAATGCTTATGGTCTGGCGGGAAGCCAGGCCAACTCCATTGCCGCAGGCAAGCGGCCGCTGTCGAGCATGAGCCCGAGCTTTATTGAAAGTCCGACTGAGTTCACCGCTTTCGGCACCCCTGGCGGCAGCCGCATCCCGAGCATGGTGTTGCTGTCGATGCTGCAATATCTGGACGGCCAACCCATCGCGACCTGGCCCGCCGTGCCGCGTTATCACCATCAGTATCTGCCCGACGTCATCGAACACGAACCGGGCGCGTTCAGCACCGGGGAAATGATTGATCTGCAGGCGCGCGGCTACACGCTCAAGGACATCAAGCATGTCTACGGCAATCAACAGGTGGTGTTCTGGCACAAGGACAGCGGCAAGGTCGAAGCCGCGAGTGATCCTCGCGGTCTGGGGGTCTCGCAGCAGTTCGATCCGAAGGTCTGGGAAGTTTCGCCCTGATTTACCGGTTATTCGCGCTTGTTGTAGCCGTCGCCGGTGCAGCCCAGGCAGCGCACGAACGCGGCTTTGCCTGGATCGACGACCAATGCTTTGCCCGTATCGCCAATGCCGCCGCCCATTGCCGTGAACGGCAGCGCGACCACAAATAACCCGGCGCCCACGACAGTCGCGACGATCAACAAGGGCCGGGCGATCAGCAGATCGCCGATCATGGCGAAGGCCGGGGGATTCTGGATGCTGTAGACCGGATCGCCGCTGCCCTGAGCGGGCGGCTGCGCCAACGCCGGCATCGCCTGCAATCCGAAGAGCAGCGTCAGCGTGGCGGCAAGAATACGAAACGGCTTCATGGCATGGTCCTTCAGGCGCAGCGGATGGGGATGCTGTTCACTATAAACAGCGACGGGGCTTAAGCAAGGGCCGCACGTGTTGATTTGAAATGGATACCGTAGGACCGGCTTTAGCCGGGAGGAGGCCCGCACAGCTGGCGTATTTGCGTCTTCAGGCCCTTCGCTCTCCCGGCTAAAGCCGGTCCTACAGATCCCGTGTAGGCGGTTCAGGTACTCAGATCATCTCTGGCACTTCGGACAATACACACTCGCCCGCTGCCCCAGCTTGATCTCCCGCAGGGTTGTGCCGCAGACCTTGCACGGCTGGTCGCCGCGACCATACGCGAACAGTTCCTGCTGGAAGTAACCCGGCTTGCCGTCGCCGCCAGTGAAGTCGCGCAATGTCGTGCCGCCGCGCTCGATGGCATGGGCCAGGATGCGTTTGATTTCCAGGGCGAGCACCAGATAACGCGCCCTGGAAATGCTCTTGGCCTCCCGGCGCGGATCGATACCCGCAGCGAACAACGCTTCCGTCGCGTAAATATTGCCGACGCCCACGACTACGGCGTTGTCCATGATGAACGGCTTCACGGCGATGGACTTGCCACGAGAGCGATCAAACAGGCGCTGGCCGTCAAACAGATCGGTCAGCGGTTCCGGCCCAAGCCGTATCAACAGTTCGTGGTTGAGCGGATCAAGGCTCCAGAGCATCGCCCCGAAACGGCGCGGATCGGTGTAGCGCAGGGCCAGCCCGGATTCCAGCTCGATATCGACGTGCTCATGCTTGAGCGCGGGCAAGCCGACCTCAACCAGACGCAAATTGCCCGACATGCCCAAATGGCTGATCAAGGTGCCGACTTCGGCCTGAATCAGCAGGTATTTGGCGCGGCGCTCGACCAGCACGATTTTCTGACCCGACAGGCGCACGTCGAGGTCTTCCGGGATCGGCCAGCGCAGGCGTCGATCACGGACGATGACGCGGCTGACCCGCTGACCTTCCAGATGAGGCGCAATGCCTCGGCGGGTGGTTTCGACTTCAGGTAATTCAGGCATGGGCAACTCGGTGGAGCGCGGGTGAAAGGCCGTCAGCGCAACGTCAGTGTGCGGCCAGTTCGCGAATGCTTTCTTTGAGGTTTTCGAAATCGTAATCGGACAGGCCGACGTAATCCAGAATCAGATGCCCAATCGCATTCCATTCGTGATCTTCGCTCTGATTGCCCAGCACCCGATGGGACGCGCAAATGTGCTCGGCCATCTTCAATACCGCCAGCAGGTTCTTCAACGGCGCATTACGCCCGGAATCGTCCTCGAAAATCGCCAGCGCGTTGTGATGGTTGGCAATCGCGTTGCTGACATGCTCCGGCAAACGCCAGGACTTGGCGGTGAAATAACCCACCACGGCATGGTTGGTATTCAACGCCTCGTTTTCAGTGTCCACCACGCGCATGGTCGGGCTGGCGTTGGCATAGCCTTGCTCAAGCACATCCATATAGTTGGGGAAACGCTTGAGCATCAACGGAATACCGCAATCGTGAAACAGGCCCAGCGCGTAGGCTTCGTCCACGGTTTGCGAGCCGATGCGCTTGGCCAGCGTCATGCTGGTATTGGCCACATCCTGCGCCGAATCCCAGAAGCGGTTCAGGGTCACGATGGTTTCGTCAGTCATCTCACCCCTGATCGACAGGGCGTTGATCAGATTGATGACGGTGCGGCTGCCCAGCAGATTCACGGCGCGCTGGATGGAAGCAATCTTGACGGTCAGCCCGTAATGCGGCGAATTGACGATTTTCAGGAGCGCCCCGGACAAACCGGGATCCTGGGAGATCAGGCGGGAGATCACGCCCAGATCCGGGTCCGGCATGTACTGTTCCATTTGCAAATCCACCATGATTTGCGGCTGCGGCGGCACGCTGATGCCTTGCAAGGCCTGCTGGATTTGCTCGGGGGTTAGCTCTTGGGACATAGGTACACACTCGGGGGCAGAGCTGGATTCTACCCCCTGGGTCGCCAATGCCATAACCACTGATTCATAAGCGTTACAGATTGGAAGCGTCAAGAATGCACACGCGCGCGGGCACTCCCCGGCCAACGCATTCAATTCAATGACTAAATGCGTCTGAATTTCGCGCCGCGTGAAAGAAATTTCATGAGTTACAAAACGTGAGCGTCGAAGGCCGAATTACCGCTAGCCGGTTAATTACCGTGATCCGGGCCCCAGAACGGCCTGACGCGCTATAATCCCGCTCTTTTTTCCGGAGCGACGTCATGTCCCTGCCTAGCTTGCGCCTCAAAGCCAACGCCGACCGTCGCCTGCGCGCCGGTCACCTGTGGGTCTACAGCAACGAAATCGACGTAGCCGCGACCCCGCTGCACGGCTTTGCCGCAGGCGATCAAGCTCTGCTGGAAGCCGCTGGCGGCAAACCGCTGGGCATCGTGGCCATGAGCCCCAACAACCTGATCTGCGCACGTCTGGTTTCCCGCGACATCAAGTTGCCGTTGGACAAATCGCTGCTGGTGCATCGCATCAACGTCGCGTTGTCGCTGCGTGATCGTCTGTTCGACAAGCCGTTCTATCGCCTGGTTTTCGGTGACTCGGACCTGCTGCCGGGTCTGGTGGTCGATCGTTTCGGCGACATCCTCGTGGTCCAGCTGGCTTCGGCCACCATGGAAAACCTCAAGGACGACGTCATTGCTGCGCTGGTGCAAGTGCTCAAGCCAAGCGGCATCCTGTTCAAGAATGACTCGGCCGCCCGCGACGCCGAAGGCCGAATCGTTATGTCGAGACGGTATTTGGCCTGGTGCCGGAATGGGTCGCGCTGGAAGAGAACGGCGTGAAATTCGAAGCGCCGGTCATGGCCGGACAGAAAACCGGCTGGTTCTACGACCACCGCATGAACCGCGCGCGCATCGCCCCGTACGTCAAAGGCAAACGCGTTCTGGACTTGTACAGCTACATCGGCGGCTGGGGCATTCAGGCGGCCGCATTCGGCGCGACCGACGTGACTTGTGTGGACGCATCGTCGTTCGCCCTGGACGGCGTGGAACGTAACGCCGCGTTGAACGGTTTCGCGGAAAAAATGACCTGCATCGAAGGCGATGTGTTTGAAGCGCTGAAAGAGCTGAAGGCCGGCGAAGAACGTTTCGACGTGATCATCACTGACCCTCCGGCGTTCATTAAACGCAAGAAAGACATGAAGAACGGCGAAGGCGCTTATCGCCGCCTGAACGAGCAAGCCATGCGTTTGCTCAGCAAGGACGGCATCCTGATCAGCGCTTCGTGCTCGATGCACCTGCCGGAAGATGACCTGCAAAACATCCTGCTGACCAGCGCCCGCCATCTGGATCGCAACATCCAGCTGCTGGAACGCGGCAGCCAGGGCCCGGATCACCCGGTCCACCCGGCCATCGCCGAAACACGCTACATCAAGAGCATTACGTGCCGCTTGCTGCCTAATAGCTGATTCGGTAAATAAACCCGGCCCGCTGCAATGGCGGGCCGGGATATTCGTTGGGATTCATTTCCTCCTACCGCAAGTCCGAATTCCTACACGCCTCGTATCCAGTAATGAACCTGAAACCATTCTCATGGTCTGTGACTTGGGGATAAAACGGATGGCGTGTCGGACGTAGAACCCAAACGGGCCGTGTTTTCGTCAGCCCGTCGCCAAACTCCGCAGTAGTAGCAGCGATATGCATGGCAATCGTTGCCCCATCTTTACCGGCCCGTGCATCGGCGCCTTTATCTTTTCCTTTCATCGAAGATAACAATGTCTATGTCTCGTCACCTTGCTGCGCTCCTCTCCCGAATTCCACAACTGCTGACTCAGCCACGCCGCGCCATTGGTGCCAGCGTGCTGGGCGGCTTGCTTGCCATCAGCGCCACAGCCCACGCCGCAGAAACCAAACCCAATGAACGCTGGGTCAGCGACAGCCTCAACACCTTTGTGCGCAGCGGCCCAACCGATGGCTACCGGATTGTCGGCACCCTGAAATCCGGACAGAAAGTCGAATTGCTCAACACGCAAGGCGACTACAGCCAGGTTCGCAGCGAAGGCGGCGGCAGTGTATGGATTCCAAGCAGCGACTTGCAGAGCATGCCTAGCCCAAGTGAGCGCTTGCCGGAACTGTCCCAGCAAGTCGCGGATTTGACCGGCCAATTGAAGAACATCGACGACAGCTGGAAAACCCGCGTGCAAGGCATGCAGGAGACACTCGACACTCGCAAGAAACTGATCGACGAACTCGAAGCCCGCACCAAGGACCTCAACGCGCAACTGGTCGATAGCCAGTCGGAACTGCGCAGCACCCAAGCCAAGCTGGGCGACGAAAACAAACAGGTGCTGATGCGCTATATGGTTTACGGCGGCAGCATCGCCGGCGCCGGATTACTGGTCGGTCTCATCATTCCCGCGCTAACCCGTGGCCGCAAGAAGAATGATGGGTGGGTTTGATCGATTCGCGATCTGTGGATTAAGCCTCGGCCTGTAGGAGCGAGGCTTGCCTGCGAAGAGGCCGGTACATCCCTGAAGCTGTAGACCCGAGATGACGGCTTCGGGGACAAGTCCCCTCCTACCGAGGCGATGTTACTGGTCGTACTCGCCCGCCGCTTCCGGCTGATATTCCACTGCCAGCAACGTGAGCTTCAGGGTTTTGTTGCGCGGCGCGGGCCAGTCGATGTGCTGGCCGACTTGCAGGCCCAGCAAAGCGGTGCCCATCGGGGCGAGCACGGAAACAGTGCCCTCGGCGCCGGCGTCCTTCGGGTAGACCAGTTTCAGATGGTAATCCTTGCCACTGACTTCTTCGCGGCAGTGCACGCGCGAATTCATGGTCACGACACCGGCAGGTACTTTATGGTGGTCAACCACTTCGTCGGCGCGATCCAGTTCGGCTTGCAGCGCTTCGACGCCGGGCGTGTCTTCGTCCAGGCTAGCGATCAATTGCTCAAGGCGCTGCACGTCGAGTTTGGTGAGAATAATGGAAGGTGAAGTGCTCATGGAGGCAGACTCCTTATTTCTGCGCGACATAAAACAAAACCCCACCGAATTCGGCGGGGTTTCAGGACGAGCTTCGATGAATGAAGCATGTCTGGACACTAACACAGACGGACAAATACACAACCTGACGGGCGGGTCAGACCGGTCTTAGCCTTCGGCGGTTTGATTTGCGTCAGACAATGCCCGACGCGCCTGGGCGCCGGCGCAAATTTGCCGACGACGTTCATCGTCGGCAGAGCGCCATTCGCGGATGTCTTCGACGTGGCGAAAACAACCCAGGCAGACTTTCTGCTCGTCCAGGCGGCACAGGCTGATGCACGGCGAAGCCACAGCCGGGCTGATGTTGCTGAACAAGGGTTTCGGCGCACGCACCGGCGCGGTTGTAGCCGTATCAGTCACAATCAGATCTCGTCGAAGTCGAGCTCGACGCTCGCCTGCTCAAGGGTGATGCGCCCCAGCATTTCGCTCAACAGCTCGTCGCTGGAGTCACAAACCCAACGCTCCCCTTCTTCGTCGTAGTCGAAGTGGAAACCGCCAGAACGCGCAGCCAGCCACAGCTGACGCAACGGTTCCTGACGACTGAAAATCAGTTGGCTGCCGTTTTCGAACTTGACAGTCAGCACGCCAGCGGAGTTTTCCAGATCAACGTCCAGACCACTCTCGTCGAAAATATCTTCCAGCGATTGCTGGGTGGCATCGACCAGATCGTGAAAACGGGCTTCGGTCAAACTCATTACGTGAACCTCGAAAAGTGTCTACTGACGGCGCAGCGACGCAAGATACGGTCGCTTAAACGTAAATGCAAAGCTTACCCGCTCAACGAGCATGGTAGACGCCAATATTCCGCTCGCCAGGCCCAAACATGGCCCAACCGCGTCAAACCCCCGCCGGACGGGAAGCCGGCCACGTAGGCAAGGCGCTGGGTGGCCGGTATACTCGGGCGCAATTAATGCTTTTACAAAGGATTTCGCCATGAAGCGCCTGATCTCTTCGCTTGCTGCGCTTGTCGCGGTCGCCTGTCTTGTTGCCGCCTGTGGTCAAAAAGGCCCGCTTTATCTGCCTGACGACACCAAATCTCCAGACGAACAAGCCAAGTCGCAATCGCATAAGCATCTTTAAGGGAATTACATGGACGCCTTCAACTACCGCGACGGTGAGCTGTTCGCGGAGGGAGTAGCGTTGTCTGCCATTGCCGAGCGTTTCGGCACGCCGACCTACGTCTATTCCCGTGCGCATATAGAAGCGCAATATCGCGCCTTTGCCGACGCGCTGAGCGGCATGCCGCACCTGGTGTGTTTCGCCGTCAAAGCCAACTCCAACCTGGGCGTGCTCAATGTCCTGGCGCGTATGGGCGCCGGTTTCGACATTGTGTCCCGTGGCGAGCTGGAACGTGTGCTGGCCGCTGGCGGCCAGGCCGACAAAATCGTGTTTTCCGGCGTCGGCAAGACCCGCGATGACATGCGGCGCGCCCTGGAAGTCGGCGTGCATTGCTTCAATGTCGAGTCCACTGACGAGCTGGAGCGTCTGCAAATCGTAGCCGCTGAACTGAATGTTCGCGCGCCGATTTCCCTGCGGGTCAATCCGGACGTCGATGCGGGCACGCATCCGTACATTTCCACCGGTCTGAAAGAGAACAAGTTCGGCATCGCCATCGCGGACGCCGAAGACGTGTACATCCGCGCCGCACAGCTGCCGAATCTGGAAGTGGTCGGCGTCGATTGCCATATCGGTTCGCAACTGACCACGCTGGAGCCTTTCATCGATGCGCTGGATCGCCTGCTCGCGCTGGTTGATCGCCTCGGTGATTGCGGCATCCATTTGCGTCATATCGATCTGGGTGGCGGGCTCGGCGTGCGTTATCGCGACGAAGAGCCGCCGCTGGCGGCGGACTACATCAAGGCTGTGCGCGAACGCCTGGACGGTCGTGACCTGGCACTGGTCTTCGAACCCGGTCGTTTCATCGTCGCCAACGCGGGCGTGCTGCTGACCCAGGTCGAGTACCTCAAGCACACCGAGCACAAGGATTTCGCCATCGTCGACGCGGCGATGAACGACCTGATCCGCCCGGCGCTGTATCAGGCCTGGATGGACGTCACGGCGGTTCGCCCCCGCGATACTGCGCCGCGCACTTACGACATTGTCGGCCCGATCTGCGAAACCGGTGATTTCCTGGCCAAAGGCCGCGAGCTGGCCCTGGCTGAAGGCGATCTGCTTGCCGTGCATTCGGCAGGCGCTTACGGTTTTGTGATGAGCTCGAACTACAACACCCGTGGCCGCACCGCTGAAGTGCTGGTCGATGGCGCGCAAGCTTTCGAAGTACGCCGTCGGGAAACCGTGGCCGAGCTGTTTGCCGGCGAAAGCCTGCTGCCGGAGTAACCCATGCTGCTGCGTTTTACCAAGATGCACGGCCTGGGCAACGACTTCATGGTTCTGGACCTTGTGAGTCAGCACGCGCATATTTTGCCCAAGCACGCCAAGCAATGGGGCGACCGGCATACCGGCGTGGGCTTCGATCAGCTGTTGCTGGTGGAAACCCCGACCAATCCGGATGTGGATTTCCGTTACCGGATCTTCAACTCCGATGGTTCCGAGGTCGAGCAGTGCGGCAACGGTGCGCGCTGCTTCGCCCGTTTCGTGCTGGATAAACGCCTGACCGCCAAACGGCAGATCAAGGTCGAGACCAAAAGCGGGATTATCGAACTGGACATCCGCAACGATGGCCAGATCAGCGTCGACATGGGCCCGCCGCGCCTGATCCCGGAAGAAATTCCGTTTCAGGCCGTGGAACAGGCCTTGAGCTACAGCCTCGATGTGGACGGTCAAACCGTCGAGCTGGCTGCGGTGTCGATGGGCAATCCCCACGCGGTGCTGCGCGTCAATGACATCAACAATGCCCCGGTGCACACACTTGGGCCGAAAATCGAGCATCACCCGCGCTTTCCGGCGCGAGTGAACGTCGGCTTTCTGTACGTTGTGGATCGTCAGCGCGCACAGTTGCGGGTCTGGGAACGTGGTGCCGGGGAAACCCAGGCATGTGGCACCGGTGCCTGCGCCGCAGCCGTTGCAGCCATCAGCCAGGGCTGGATGGATTCGCCGCTATTGATCGACCTGCCGGGTGGCCGCTTGTCCATCGAATGGGCCGGCCCAGGTCATCCGGTCATGATGACCGGCCCCGCTGTTCGGGTTTATGAAGGCCAAGTTCGTCTATAAGTGAGCAAATGCGATGACCGACAAGCCTCAGACTTCAACCGACACGCCCAGCGAATCGCCTGCCGATAACGCTGCGCCAAACACTGAAGCAGAGGCGATCATCGCTTTCCTGCTCGACCATCCGGATTTCTTCGCCGAGCACGACGAACTGCTGGTGTCGATGCGTATCCCGCATCAACGCGGCGACACCGTGTCGCTGGTGGAACGCCAGCTCAAGTTGCTGCGCGAGCGCAATATAGAGATGCGCCATCGCCTGTCGCAGCTGATGGATGTTGCCCGCGACAACGACCGGCTGTTCGACAAGACCCGCCGCCTGAACCTCGCCTTGATGGACGCCACCAGCCTCGAAGAAATCGTGATTGCCGTGGAAGACAGCCTGCGCCAGGAATTCCAGGTGCCCTTCGTCAGCCTGATCCTGTTCAGCGACAACGCCATGCCGGTCGGCCGCTGGGTCACCACGGCCGAGGCGCAGAAAGCCATCGGCGGCCTGATCGGCGAGAAAACCGTGTGCGGCGCGTTGCGCGAACACGAGCTGGCGTTTCTGTTCGGCGCTGAACAGAGCAAGGAAGTCGGCTCAACCGCCATCGTCACCTTGAATCATCTGGGCCTGCATGGCGTGCTGGCCATCGGCAGCCGCGATCCGCAGCATTACAAAAGCTCGGTCGGCACCCTGTTCCTCAACTACATCGCCGACGTGCTGGGACGTTTGCTGCCGCGCTTCACCAACGCGCTGCGCTCGGTCCGCTGATGGAACGACAGCTGGACGCTTACTGCACTCACCTGCGCAGTGAGCGCCAAGTGTCGCCTCATACCCTCGAAGCCTATCGGCGGGACCTGAACAAAGTCCTCGCCTTCTGCGCCAAAGAAAAAATCGCCAGCTGGGCGGCGCTGGACATCCAGCACTTGCGCAGCCTGATCGCCCGGCAGCATCAGCAAGGCCAATCGTCGCGCAGTCTTTCCCGGCTGTTGTCTGCGGTGCGCGGGCTTTACCACTATCTCAATCGCGAAGGCATCTGTGAGCACGACCCGGCCAATGGCCTGTCGCCGCCCAAAGGTGAACGCCGCCTGCCCAAGACGCTGGACACCGACCGCGCCCTGCAATTGCTCGATGGCGCAATTGAAGACGACTTCCTCGCCCACCGCGATCAGGCGATTCTGGAGCTGTTCTATTCTTCGGGCCTGCGCTTGTCAGAGCTGACCGGCTTGAACATGGAGCAGCTGGACCTCAGCGAAGGCCTGGTGCAGGTGCTCGGCAAAGGCAGCAAGACCCGCGTCCTGCCGGTGGGCAGAAAGGCTCGCGAGGCGCTGCACGCCTGGATTGCCCTGCGCGCCCTGGCCAATCCCGAGGACGACGCGGTCTTCATCAGCCAGCAGGGCCGCCGTCTGGGGCCGCGAGCGATTCAGAAGCGG
>Ga0247808_10001724_pt1 | contig 10559 bp, 6 predicted proteins | sample UWRJL089202R1_FD_179914 | JGI IMG/M metagenome (GOLD analysis project Ga0247808, IMG submission 179914) | Plant litter microbial communities from Arlington Agricultural Research Station in Wisconsin, United States - UWRJ-L089-202R-1 | ecosystem: Environmental > Terrestrial > Plant litter >... | reverse complement strand
CGGAAACCGCAGCTACTATTCAGGCCCACGCCGTGATGAAATCAGAAGGGTGACAAACAGAGATGTTCGTGTATATAATATCGACAGATCCAACAGACCGGGCAGAAGCTATGTATCGAACAATTCGATCCATATGTACAACCCCAGGCCAAACAGAAACGTAGATAACCGCAATGCTGCTCCGAGAAATGTTGCGCAACGCGGTGATAACGGAAGACCTGGCGACAGATCTGACAGAAACGCAGACAATCGCAATTCTGGCCAAAACAGGAATGGCTTAGATCAGAACAGAAATGGTCAGAATAGAAATGACCAAAACCGGAATGAACAAAACAGGAACGAGCAGAACAGAAACAGCGATCAGAATCCCAATGCGAGGAACAGAAACTTTGGTGGCGATCAGAACCGTAATGCCGGAGACAATCAGAATCGCAGTGAGCGTTCGGATATGAACCGCGGACAAAGATCTCCTGAAGATCAGCAACGGATACAGGCTCAAAACCAACAACGTCAGCAGCAAATGCAGCAGCGTCAGCGCGAGCAGGGACAAAGATCTGATGCGCAGAATCAGGAACGCCAACAGCAGATGCAACAGCGCCAGCAGCAAACGCAACGTGAGCAAGGCCAGCGTTCTCAGGAGCAAAACCAGCAAATGCAGCAACAACGTCAGCAGCAAATGCAGCAGCGCCGGGAACAGCAGAACCAGCAGCGTCAGCAACAGTCGCAACAACAGCAACAGCAACGCCAGGAGCAACAAAATCAACAGCGTCAGCAGCAGGCTCAGCAACAACAGCAACGCCAGATGGAACGCCCTCAACGTCAGGAACGTGTTTCACCGCCAGCAAGAACCGCCGAAAATAACCGAGGTGGCGCCAGAACAGGCGGGCGCCCTGGAAGAGGCTAATCAGATAAGTATTGAAAAACCGGCCGTAGAGCCGGTTTTTCTTTTATATATTATATTTATCTTTGCACCCTCATTCGCAAATAGGCGTAATCCTTTATGATCCACCCAGAAATAGAAAAAAGAAAAACATTTGCCATTATCAGTCACCCCGATGCCGGTAAAACCACGCTTACAGAAAAGTTCCTGCTTTTTGGCGGTGCCATCAATACGGCAGGTGCTGTTAAGCGCAATAAGGCCAACCAGAGCAGCACTTCCGATTTCATGGAGATTGAAAAGCAAAGGGGTATCTCTGTAGCAACCTCTGTAATGGGCTTTGAATATCAGGGCAAACGTATTAACATTCTTGACACACCGGGTCACAAAGACTTTGCTGAAGATACTTACAGAACTTTATCTGCAGTAGACAGTGTTATCCTTGTGGTAGACTGTGTTAAGGGTGTGGAAGAGCAGACTGAAAAGCTGATGGCCGTTTGCCGGATGCGCAATACACCGGTGATCATTTTCGTAAACAAAATGGATCGCGAGGGTAAGGATGCTTTTGACCTACTCGATGAAATAGAAAATAAGCTAAGCATCAGTCTTTGCCCGCTATCCTGGCCAATAGGTCAGGGACACACTTTTAAAGGTGTTTACAGCATATATAACAACCACCTGAATCTTTTCGAACCAGATAAAACCAAAATCAGCGAGCCGGTTATAGAGGTCAGCGACCTGAATGATGAAAAGCTTGGTGAGTTTTTGAAACCTAAAGAACTTGACGGACTAAAGTCTGATCTGGAACTGGTAGAAGGTGTATATGGAACGCTAGACGATAGTTTGTATAAAGACGGGCTACTTGCACCGGTATTTTTTGGCAGTGCCATTAACAACTTCGGGATTAAAGAATTACTGGATACCTTCATTGAAATTGCACCGAGCCCTAAAAGCAGAGAAGCCGAAGAGCGGATGGTAGCTGTTGATGAAAAGAATTTTACAGGCTTTGTATTTAAGATCCATGCCAATCTTGATCCTAAACATCGAGACAGGATCGCCTTTTTAAGGATCTGCTCAGGCAAGTTTGAAAGAAATAAATTTTACTACCATACCCGCCAGGATAAAAAACTTAAATTCTCTAATCCAATGGACTTTATGGCCAATGAGAAAAGTATTGTGGAAGAAGCATGGCCTGGGGATGTTGTTGGTTTATATGACAGCGGTAATTTCAAAATAGGAGACACATTGACTGAAGGAGAGAAACTTCAGTTTAAGGGCATTCCAAGCTTCTCTCCTGAGATATTTAAGGAAGTAGAGAACATGGATCCACTTAGAACAAAACAACTGGAAAAAGGGATTCAGCAGTTGACAGAAGAAGGCGTTGCCCAGCTATTTGTACAGCAACCGGGTAACCGAAAAATTATCGGTGCTGTGGGTGACCTGCAATTCGAAGTTATTGCCTTCCGTCTGGAGCATGAATATGGTGCTAAAGCGCATTTCAGGATGCTCAGTTATAGCCGCTCGAATTGGGTTACATCTACTGATAAGAAGAAATTGGAAGAGTTCCTGAAAAGGAAGCAGCAGCATATCGGCATGGATAAAGATGGGCAACCGGTATTCCTTGCTGACAATGATTTTATGATCAACATGACCAAGCGAGATTATCCTGATATTGAGTTTCACAAAACATCAGAATTTAAATAATAAAAAGGCGTTCCGATCGGAACGCCTTTTTATTATTTAACTTAATTGAGTTGTGCCAGGGCTTTCTCAATTCTCGGAATCATTTCCTGGATATCTGTAAGTGAACATCCGCCAACAGAAGCCCTGAACCAGGGCATGCTTTCTTCATTCCCAAAGGCAGAAAATGGCACCAATGCAACCTGTGCTTCCTGAATCAGGTAAAAGTTCACATCTGCACTGTTTTGCAACACCGCACCAGCAGGTGTCGTTTTGCCAATATAATCGATTTCCAACGTCAGGTATATTGCACCCATCGGAATAACTGCGTCAACAGTAAAGCCCTTGCTTTTCAGATCCTGGAAGCCATTGTACAATGCATCCAGACTATCCTGAACCTGGTGTTTAAATTCAGCCAGGAACTGATCAACCTGTGTATGGTCTTTGAAATATTTGGCTACAGCTACCTGCTCTGCCTTAGGTGCCCAGGCACCAATATGTCCGAGCAAGGCTTTCATTTTACTGATGATCAGTTCAGGGCCAAAGCCCCAGCCTACGCGAACACCTGTTGAGGCCAGACATTTCGAGATGCCGTCAATATAAATAGTCACATCTTTCAATTCCGGACGCAAACTAACGGGGTTAAAATGGGCTTTTCCGAAGGTCAGCAATGAATAAATTTGATCGTACATAATGTACAATGGTTTCTCATCGGCGCTTCTGGTATTATTTTCTTCAATTACAGCGTCGCAGATTTCCTCAAGCTGTTGCTTTGTAAACATTGTACCTGTTGGATTCAGCGGAGAGCATAAAGCCAAAAGCGTAGCGCCTTTAAAATGGGGTTTCAGCTGATCGGCAGTAGGCATGAAATTATTCTCTACAGTAGTTTCTACAGCAACCCCTTGTGCAGATGACAAGGTGCAGTAGTGGTTGTTGTTCCATGACGGTGCAGGATAAATTACCTTATCTCCGGGATCAACGAGCGCCAGATAGGTAGCATAGATCAATGGTCTGGATCCACCGGCAATAAGGATATCTGACGTTGAATAGTCAAGGTCGTAGCGGTCTTTCAGAATTCCGGCGACCGTTTCGCGTAATGGAAGAATACCATCGGCCGGCGGATAATTTGTCTGATGATCATTGTAAGCAGCAATGATCTCTTCTTTCAATGCTTCAGGAATCGGGAAGATTGATGGATCAAAGTCACCAATAGTCAGATTTGCAATTTTCGCTCCCTTGCGTTTCATTTCATTAACCTCGTTGCCAATTTTAATGATCTCTGATCCGATAAGTGCGTTTGCTAATACTGATACATTCATGCTATGTAGATTTAAGGTTTATATTAGGCCAACAATTGCTGAATGGCCTTGTTTACTTTTTCAAAATTAAACTGATCAACTATGCTTTTCATCATTGATTCAATTTGTGGATTGCACAAATTACCGATGCTACCCTCATGGGTGTGTTTTACCGTTGCGCCGGGTGCAAAAGTACCATCTTCAATCTGAGCACCTACTATTCTGTAGGCCTCACGGAAAGGGACACCACTCAATGCCAGGTCGTTTACAACCTCTACACTGAAGAGGTAGCTATATTTTTTATCTGCCAGAATATTGTCTTTGATACTGATGTGATCGAGCATAAAGGCAGTCATTTCAAGACATTCATTTAACGAGTCGATAGCAGGAAAAAGACTTTCTTTAAGCAACTGCAAATCCCTGTGGTAGCCTGATGGCAGATTGGTTGTCATCATAGCAATTTCATTAGGCAGGGCCTGGATCTTGTTGCATCTCGACCTGATCAATTCAAAGACATCAGGATTCTTTTTATGTGGCATTATGCTGGAACCCGTGGTTAGTTCATCAGGAAAACTGATAAAGCCAAAGTTCTGGTTAATAAACAGACATACATCCATGGCCATTTTTGCCAGCGTTGCCGCGATAGACGACATCGCCTGCGCCAGAATTCGCTCAGTTTTGCCCCTGCCCATCTGCGCATACACCACATTGAAGTTCAGGTTCTCGAAGCCAAGCAGCTCAGTTGTCATAGTTCTGTTGAGCGGAAATGAGGAGCCATATCCCGCAGCAGAGCCCAGCGGATTCTTATTACAGATTTTCCATGCTGCAAGCATCATTTCCATATCGTCGGCAAGGCTCTCAGCATAAGCACCAAACCAGAGTCCAAACGAAGAAGGCATAGCAATCTGCAGGTGTGTATAACCCGGCATTAACTTATCTTTATGTGCTTCACTAAGCGCTATCAACTGCAAAAAAAGATGTTCCGTATTTTTCACCATACCCTCGATGCTGTGTCTGAAAAACAATTTCAGATCAACAAGCACCTGGTCATTCCTTGAACGGCCGCTATGGATTTTCTTACCCGCTTCCCCTATTCGCTGAGTCAACAGCCATTCCACCTGAGAATGCACATCTTCAACCTCATCAGATATCACAAAGTCACCTGCTTCAATTTCAGTATAGATCTGCTTCAGACCTTTTTGTACTTCGGCGAGTTCTCCGGCGCTGAGCAATCCAATGTGCTCCAGCATTTCTGTATGAGCCAGTGAGCCTAATACATCAAAAGCTGCCATATGCAGATCAAGCTCGCGGTCTTTGCCGACAGTAAAAGTTTCAATCCCTTTATTCGTGTCTGTATTTTTTTGCCAGATCTTCATGTGGTTGTGTGCTTTCCTTTGTAAAATAAAATCTGCCGCAAAAATAGGAATAAATAATAAGAGCTGTGCAGCCTATCGAAGGCCAGAATTCTTAGCCTTTAAGGCAGAATTTGTAACCTCTTTATTTTTTGTCAGTCTAAAACAATATTTTAGCATAATAACCCTAAACAACATGAACAAACTGAGGAATTTACTCCTGTTTTTGCTGATTCCGATGGCCTTTCAGGTGGAAGCGCAGCAAAAGCCGGCACTAAGCTGGAAAGAAGTGGCAAAATGGAACTACATCAGGCCAGGAAGCAATGTGTTATCGCCCGGAGGGCAATGGATGGCCTGGACAACGGGACCTACAGAAGGTGACCTTCAGGTAATTATTCGCAAAACCAGCGATACTACGAAATTAGTCTATTCCGTAGGTGCTACGTTTAACGCAGTCGCCTTTTCCAGCGACTCCAGATTTGCAGCCTTCAAGGTATCAGCAAAAGATGCAGAGGTAAAGGCGGCAAAGAAAACCATGAAGCCTACCTATGACAAGCTCATGCTCGTAGCATTGAATGGAAATGTAAAAACGACTTTTGAGAAAGTAAAGAGCTTCAGTTTTTCTGCTGATGCACCGGAATGGCTGGCAGTACAGTTTGTTGCTGCAGAAAATGCACCAAAAGATAAGGATGCGCCAAAAGGCACAGACTTATTGATCTATAACCTAAATACCAAAAAGAGTTTCAATCTGGGGAGTGTATCTGAATATGCTTTCAACAAAGCCGGTACGCAGTTGGCCTATACCGTAGATGCCAGCGGCCAAAACGGAAACGGTGTCTTTTTAAGAGATATGAAGACCGGTCTTATCGCTGCGCTTGACAATGACAAATCTGTTTACAAAAACCTAAACTGGAATGAAAATGGTGATGCCTTTGCTTTGATCAAATCGAACAAGAATGAGGCTTTTAAGGATGATGTATACACCGTAATCGGCGTCAACAAACTGGCCGGTGAAAATAGCAATAAGGTCCTGTTCTCCAGCCTGGATAAATCAGGTTTTCCAAAAGGGATGGGCGTTAATGCCAACACCAACCCTTACTGGTCTGATGATCAGACAACTTTATTTTTTGGTATTAACACCTTAGAGAAAAAGGACAGCAGAACGGCTGATTTGAAAAAAGACAGCACAGCTAAAACTAAAACCGATACGACAACAAAAGGTAAAACAGATCCTAAAGTAGTCGCTAAGGCAGATATCGAAAAACCGGACATGATTATCTGGAACTGGAAAGACCGCAGACTGCAGTCTGCTCAGCAGACTCAGGAAATGCGCGATAAGAACTACAGCTTCCTGAGCGCTTACCGGATTGCTGACAAACGTTTTGTACAGCTCGCAGATTCAAATATGAGGAACGTTACCGTGGCGCCGAAGGGCATTTATGCCATTGGGTATGACAACTCCAGTTATGAGCTGTTGTCGAACCTCGACGGACAGAGCTACACGGATATTTACCTCATTAATCTGGCGACAGGGAACAGGAAGAAGATCTTCGAAAAATTTTATTCAACGGGTCGCGGTGGACTGAGCATTGCACCAAATGGCAAATGGGCAAGTTTCTACAATGATGGCGCCTTCTATAGTATGGATCTTGAGACGGGTACCCAATATAACCTGACCAGTAAAATCAAATCATCGTTTATTGATGAACTGGATGACCATAACGTTAGTAAGCCTGCAACACCGAGTTTGGGTTGGTCTGCAGATTCTAAATATGTCCTGATCAAAGATAACTATGATCTGTGGAAGATTAGTGCGGATGGAAAGGGTGTAACACCGCTTTCCGATAATTGGAAAAAATCAAGACAAATGGTACAAAATCGTTTCCGGATTTATGAAAATGAAAAAGGCACAGACTTGAGTAAAGACCAATACTTTGGTATTTTTAATGCTGAGACAAAAAAAGCAGGCTTAGGTATTCTTGAGAAAGGAAAGAATAATATCCGTGTGTTATTTATGGACGACCATGCTTATGGTGGTTTTACTAAGGCAAAGGATGCAGGTACATTTGTTTACACACGTGAGGATAATCAAACAGCGCCTGAATACTATGTGAGCACTGCATCAGGCTTGTCTGCTGCGCAGCAGTTGACAAAGAATGCTCCTGATCAGGGTAAGTATGCCTGGTCGTCGGGTGTTAAACTGATCAAGTACCTCAGTGCCAATGGTGACTCATTACAGGCCGCCTTATATTTACCGGCTAACTATGAACCAGGAAAAAGCTATCCAACAATTACTTACATCTATGAGCGTTTAACAGATAATCTAAATGCCTACACTACCCCAGCCTATCCGGGTGGAGGATTTAACAAAGCCTTATATACGAGTAATGGGTATGCCGTGCTGATGCCTGATATTAAATACAAACTGAACGACCCGGGCATGTCGGCAGTAGCTTGTGTAGTACCAGCCGTAAAAGCGGCAATTGCTACAGGTATTGTTGATGGAAAGAATGTTGCTATCCATGGGCACTCCTGGGGAGGATACCAAACCTCTTTCCTGATTACGCAGACCAATATTTTTAAAGCGGCAGCAGCGGGGGCGCCACTTACCGATATGGTGAGTATGTACAGCCTGATCTATTGGAACAGCGGGGGCACAAACCAGGCTATATTTGAAGCAAGTCAGGGTAGATTAACTCCAGGTTACTGGGACAACTGGGATGCTTTTACCAGAAATTCCCCAATCTACCATATTAAAAATGTGCAGACACCTTTACTGTTGTTGCACAATGATAAAGATGGTGCTGTAGATTATACGCAGGGAATTGAGTACTACAATGGCTTGAGAAGACTGAACAAGCCTGTGGTGATGATTACCTACCGCGGCGAAAATCATGGTATTGCAAAGTTGCCTAACCGCAAGGATTACGCAGTGCGTATGATGGAATATTTCGATTATCAGTTGAAAGGAAAGCCTGCGCCAGACTGGTGGGCAAACGGTGTGAACAGACTCGACATGGAAAAACATCTTGAAGGCAGAGCCTTTGATGATACCGATTCAAAAGACTATTAAATAGAAAGGGCCGCAATATTAATTGCGGCCCTTTTGTTTTATTTCCCGTTGATGACAGGTTTGAGCATCTGTATATAAAGGTCGATACCTTCTTTAATTTCTTCGGTAAAGATATATTCATCTGCCATATGCGAGCGTCCTGAATCTCCTGGGCCCAGTTTCACTGAAGAGATGCTCAACAGTGCCTGATCTGATGTTGTAGGCGATCCGTAGGTTGTTCTGCCCAAGGCCAGTCCTGATTGTACAATCGGGTGTCCTTTATCAATTGACGACGGTTTAAGCCGTATCGATCTTGGTTTCACATCGCACGCTACATTCGTCCTGATAATTTTTAAGACTTCCTCATTGGTGTAAGCATCCGTAACGCGCACGTCAACTGTAAATGTACAGGTTGCAGGTACAACGTTATGCTGTGATCCCGCGTTAATAATTGTTACCGTCATTTTAAGCGGCCCGAAGACTTCTGATACTTTAGAAAATTTATAGTTGCGGAACCATTCTATGTCATTCAGCGCTTTATAAATTGCATTCTCACCCTCTTCGCGTGCTGCATGACCGGCTTTACCATGCACGGTACAATCAAGCACCAGCAGCCCCCTCTCGGCAATAGCGAGGTTCATCTGAGTGGGTTCGCCAACAATGGCAAAGTCAAGTACGCCAAGATCCGGCAGTACACATTCTAATCCATCATTTCCGGAGATTTCTTCTTCAGCTGTTGTTGCCAGGCAGATATTATAACTTAAGCCTTCCTGAGCATAGAAATAAAGGAAAGTAGCAATAAGTGATACCAGACAACCGCCTGCATCATTACTACCTAGTCCAAATAGCTTATCAGCTTCTACTGCTGCATCATATGGATCGCGGGTATAACCTGAGTTTGGTTTTACCGTATCATGATGAGAGTTTAATAGCACTGTCGGCTTTGAAGCATCAAAGTGGAGGTTGTAAGCCCAGATATTATTGAGCTTACGGTATGTTTTTATTTGTCTTTCCTGCAAAAATTGCTCAATGACATCAGCGGTCTTATCCTCTTCCTTGCTAAAGGATGGGATCGAGATCAATTCTTTTAACAATGCTAAACTATCGTTCTGCAGCTTTTCTATCATAAATATTATCCTTTTGTATATAACTCTCCAGCTTTTGTAGCAGAAAGTTTAATCCCTTTGATCAGCGATGAGCTGAAACCATTATGTTCCATCTCATTGAGGCCGGCAATGGTACATCCTTTCGGTGAAGTCACCTTATCGATTTCCTGTTCGGGATGTGACCCCATCTGCAAGAGCAGGTCTGCCGCGCCCTTTGCTGTTTGCACAGCCATTTTTAACGCATCATCGGCGTGAAAGCCAATTTCTACTCCACCCTGTGATGCTGCCCTGATGGCACGGAGAAAAAATGCGATTCCGCAGGCACACAATGCTGTTGCGGAAGTCATTAAATCCTCGTTGATCTTTACAACTGCCCCTACAGTTTCAAACATACGCGATACTTCATCAATATTGGCGGCGTCTGCCTGGTCTGTGGCAACACAGGTCATAGATTGGCCGATGGCAATTGCCGTGTTGGGCATCGCCCTCACCACCTGGGCATCGGCACCAAGGCGGACACGTATATCAGCACAGCTAACACCTGATGCTACCGAGATAAATAAGTGCTTTTTCACATCAACAGCAATACTGATCTCATCGAGCAGCGTATTAAGCTGCTGAGGAAGTACGGCAAGCACTATGATGTCTGATGCTGCTACAACCGCAGCATTGTCGCTGCTGGTATGAAAACCCAGATCAGCGAAACTCTGCAGTCCATTAATTTTTCTTCTGGTCAGGCTAATCTGATCGGCCATAGCATAACCTGCTTTTGCGAGACCTTTTGCAAGTGATGTTCCGATATTGCCGCTACCAAGGATAGCAATCTTACCTTTAAATGGTTCCATATTATTTGATTAGCCGTGTGCCTGATTGTTGCCCTTTGTGTAATAGTTCTTCTGCCTTTCCAATATAAACTTCCGAAACGCCGGCTTTAATCGCTTCAAAAGCGTTGTGTAGTTTAGGAATCATTCCTCCAGATACCACCCCTTCTTCCTTGAGCTGCTCAAACTGATCCAACCGGATTTCTGAAACTACCGAAGTTTCATCATCCACATCGCGCAATACGCCGCTTTTTTCAAAACAATAGATTAGGGTTGTGGTATATTCTGCAGACATAGCAACAGACAGCGCAGAAGCAATAGTGTCTGCATTGGTATTCAGTAACTGGGTATCACCATCATGGGTTATTGCGCA
>Ga0247808_10001721_pt1 | contig 10562 bp, 9 predicted proteins | sample UWRJL089202R1_FD_179914 | JGI IMG/M metagenome (GOLD analysis project Ga0247808, IMG submission 179914) | Plant litter microbial communities from Arlington Agricultural Research Station in Wisconsin, United States - UWRJ-L089-202R-1 | ecosystem: Environmental > Terrestrial > Plant litter >... | reverse complement strand
CTGCCGAAGCCTTCATCGAGATCCTCAACGTGCGGCAACTGCTGGAGTCGGAGACTGCGCGGCTGGCCGCCGGAAACATCCCGCCGGAAAGGATCACCGAGATCCGGGCCGCGCTGCATGCGCTTGCGGAAAAAGCCAATCCGACACTGGCAGAGATCTGGGAAGTGGACGATCTGCTGCATGGTGAGATCGCCGCTGCTGCCGGCAGTTCCCTGATGTCGTCGATGATCCGCGATCTGCGCCGCCGCACCCATGTGTTCAATGCCTATCGCAACCCGGTGCAGCCCAAGTTCACGATCGATGAGGACCTGTCGCTGCTGGCGGCGATCGAAAGCGGCGACGGCAATCAGGCGCGCGATGCCATGATCCACCATATTGCGCTGGTCAAGACCGCCTTGATCGAAAAGCTCTCGGGCCGCTAGGCATAGCGACCTTCCAGGCATTGCGGACCGGGACCGCTATTACCCGCGCGCCGAAGCCAACCGGCAGGCCTGCCAGCCGGCGAAATCAGCGGCCTAAATGGCATATTTCTGGTATACAATTAGCGTGACATTGTGCAAGGTGCCGGCGCAATCACCTAAAAGGATACCCTCGTGATTTATGATCTGACGACGCTGGCACTGCTGCCAAACACGCTCGGCGCGGTATTGCCGATCCTTCCGGAAACCTACAAGAGCTATGCGCAGACGGGCACTCCGCTTGGCTGTTTCAGCTGCGATTTTGGCGCGCTGAACCGGTTTACGCTGTTGACGGCTTACGAAAGCACCGAGGCCTTGTTTGCCGACCGCGCGCGGATCCTGACCGCCGATGATCCGTACAAGATCGGTAAATATCTGGCCAACGTCACCAGCACTGCATACGAGCCCTTTTCGTTCATGGGCGAAATCGAGACCGGCGCTTTTGGTCCGTTCTACGAAATCCGCACCTATGCGGTCGCTCCCGGCGGCATGCCCTCCACCGTCGATGCCTGGAGCAAGGTGATCGAACGACGCCAGGAAATGTCGAAGCTATTGACGGTGATGCAGTCGATCGGCAGCACGCCGCAGACGATGGTGCATATCTGGCCCTACAGCAGCATCGAAGAGCGCTCCAAGGCCCGCGCGCAGGCCAGCAAGGAAGGCATCTGGCCACCGGCCGGCAGCGGCACGCATCTGACCGCGATGCAGTCCGAACTGTTCGTCGCCACCGCATTTTCCGATCTGAAATAACGAAAATGGCCCGGCACTGTCAGTGCCGGGCCATTTTTCGACTGCAATGCAGTGCCTACCAGGGCACGACATTGCCATCATAGCCGTAAAAGTTGCCGCTCATCTCGAAGGTGGCGCCATCGATCACCCCGCGCATGCCGGTGACCGACTGTTCGGGCGTCAGATCGCCATCAAAACCGGTCATCCGGGTCGAGACTTTTCCGGGACGCAGCATCAGGCAGAGGCACTGCCAGTCGCGCCATTCCACCGTCAGATTGCGCCAGAGCTGATTGAGAGCACCCTTTGAGGCACGATAGGCAATCTCGCGCGGCACATCATATTGCGACATCGAGGCAGCAAGGCTGGAAACCGCCACGAGCTTCTTCAGCTCGCCGCGCTGAAGGTTCTGCTTCAGCAGAACCGCGAGGCGGAACGGCGCAAACGTATTGGTCAGCAGGGTGTGCTGCCAGTGCGCGGTGGTAATCGCTTCCGGTGCCAGCTTCTTGTCCTCGCTGGTGCCGGCATTGAGCAGCAGCACGTCGATCGGTGTCTCGCCGACCTGACGCACCAGTGCCTGGGCGCTATCTTCGCTCAGCGCTTCGTAAGACAGGATGCGGATTTCTCCGGGCAGTGCGGCGAGTTCCGCGGCATCGGCCGGATTGCGGCAGGTGGCCAAGACCTGCCAGCCATCGGCGGCATATTGGCGGGCGAACTCGAGACCGAGGCCGCGATTGGCGCCGGTGATCAGTATGGTCGACATGGTTATTCCTTATCCGTTGTACCGTTCACCAGGGAACGTCGAGCCCGTCGAAGCCGATCAACCGGCCGCTGTCGGCCAGAGTCAGGCCATCGACAACCTTCAGCATGCCCGTGACGCTCTCCTCGACCGGCATGCCGCGTCCGCCGGACATCTCGGTGGCCACAAGGCCAGGGCGCAGCAGCACACAGGCAATATTCTTCGGGGTCCATTCCAGCGCCAAGGCTCGCCAGACGGCATTGAGCGCGGTCTTGGACGCCCGGTAGCTGTATTGCGTGCCCCAGTCATTGCTGCCGACCGAGCTCATCAGGCTGGACATGGCAGTGACGACCCGGCGATCGCCGGCCAGAATATTGTCGAACAACGCGGTCGCCAGCGCCAGCGGCGCAAAGGCGTTGACCGACATCACCTCAAGAAAATCTTCGCGGGTGATTTCTTCCGGGGTGGCGGTGAGCTGGCCGGGAATACCGGCATTGGCGATCAGCACGTCGATCGGCCGGCCGTTCAGATCGCGCACGAGGGCGTCGATGGAGGCCTGTTCGGCGGCTTCCAGCGCAAAGATTTCGATGGCACCGGGCAGGGTCGTCAGTTCCGAAGTACGCTTCGGATCGCGGACGGTGGCAAGCACCGACCAGCCGGCGGCCGCATATTGGCGCGCAAGCTCGAGGCCGATGCCGCGATTGGCACCGGTGATGAGAATTGTGGGCATGTGTTATCTCTCAGGCAGTTGCGAGGCCGGCCGCCCGATGATGCGGGTCGGCCGGTAAACGATCAGTGGTCGCCGGCGTTGGTCGAGCCATGCTTGGGCAGAACGCGGGCCTCGATCATGCCGATGATCCAGAAGAACACCATCCCCATCGCCGACAGGACGATAATGGCGGCAAACTGCTGGTCCATGCGGAAATTCGAGCCGGCTACCATGATGACATAGCCGAGCCCGGACCGGGCACCGACGAACTCCGCCACAACAGCGCCGATCACAGCCAGAACCGAGGCGAGCTTCATGCCGGCAAACATCGACGGCAGCGCCTGCGGCAGGCGGAAACGCCAGAATGTCTGCCAGCCATTGGCGCCCATCGAACTGGCCAGATGCAGCATTTCCGGCGGCGCCGCGCGAAAGCCGACGACGGAATTGATCACCACCGGGAAGAACGACATCAGCGCCACGATAATGATCTTCGGCGCGATGCCGTAGCCGAAAGCGGCCAGCAGCAGGGGCGCGATCGCGGCTTTCGGCACGGTCTGCGAGCCGACGATCAAGGGGTAGATCGACCGGTCGACAACCTTGGAATAGGCGATCGAGGTGGCAAGCGGGATGCCGACCAGCACGGCGATGGCGAAACCGAGCACGATTTCGAGCAGGGTGACGCCGGCATGCTGAATCAGCAATGGTCCGAAATCGCGAAAGGCGAGAATGATCGCACTCGGCGTCGGCAGCAGATAGGTCGGGACATCTGCCATCCGGGCGCCAACCTCCCAGATGACCAGAAGAGCGAACAGGGTGATCAGCGCATAGGGCGGCTTGAAGCGTGACAGGCTGAAGCCCGGGGTCGCGGGGGCGGTCATATCGGCCGAACTCATTCGTCATCTCCTTCGCGCAGAACGCCGAGTTTCTTGAACATCTGCGTCACTTCATGCGTGTGGCCGGCAAACTCGGCGGATTCGCGCACCGACAGGCGCCGAGGACGCGGCAGGTCGATCTCCAGCACCTTCTCGATCCGGCCTGGGCGCGGGGTCATGACCACAACCCGGTCGCTGAGGAAAATGGCCTCGGAAATCGAGTGGGTGATGAAAATCACCGTCATGCCGGTCTCTGCCCAGATGCGCGCCAGATCGAGCTGCAACTGATCGCGCGTCAGGGCATCGAGCGCGCCGAAGGGCTCGTCCATCACCAAGAGCGGCGGTTTGTGCAGCAAGGCCCGACAGATCGATACGCGCTGGCGCATGCCGCCGGAGAGTTCATGCGGATAGGCATCTTCAAAGCCTTCCAGGCCGACCATCTTCATCAGCTTTTTCGCGCGGATGGTGGCAGCGGGAATGTCCATCTTGCGGATTTCGGCCTGAAGCAGGATGTTCTGCAGTGCGGTGCGCCAGTCCAGCAGCACGTCGCGCTGGAAGACAATACCGATGTCGGAGCTTGGACGGGTAATCTTTTTTCCATCGACGTGAATTTCGCCACCCGAGGCGTTCATCAGACCGGAGACAAGCATCATCAGCGTGCTCTTGCCGCAGCCGCTGGGTCCAACGATGGAGACAAATTCGCCACTGCGAATCTTCAGGTCGATATCACCCAGGGCACGCACGGTGCCGGAGCGACCCGCAAAGTTCTTGGAGACACGGTTAAACGAAATAAAATGGGACTGTGTAGGAATATCAAGCATGATCACCTCGATGCCGTTCAGGCGGCCAAACCGTAGTTGGTACATCGATGGTATTCCAAACACCGGAGCCTCACAAGGCGGCTGGCGTGAGTTTTTGCGTAATTCTTACGCTAAAAATAATCTTGCCTGTTTAGTATGCATATGCTGTATTTACGGCGATTGCGCCATGCTTCGATTTTGGCGATCTGCTATGCAGATGCAAATTTTGGCATCACACCTGCCGAAAAGGTGGACGCACGAAACGCATTTTCATTTCAAGCAGGCCGATAAATTATCGCCCGTATAGCAAGGCCTGATCGCCACCCATATTGGTAACGATAAACGGCGCCCGCGCCAGCAAGTCCTTTTCCATCGGCGCCTTGCCGGGAAAGGCAAGATGATAGAGTTGCAGGAATGCCAGAGTTCGCCCGGAGGGCTGCCCTTCGGCAAAGGCTTCCTGCTCCGTGCCGGAAGCGGCAGCAATCGCACTTGGGTCATGGATGGATTGCAGAGTGAATTTGACAATCCTGTGCATGGCGCCATTGCAGATCTGGTAGGCAGCCACGCCGTTGGCCTCGGCAAATGCGGCGACAGGCACCAAGGCATTCAAGGCGAATAAATGATATTCGCGGGATTTTTTGCCGCGGTCGAGTTCGAGCGGCAATCCACCCTGGGCGGTCGAACTGCAAACGCCGGCGCGATAGGTGCGGATCGCCCAATCCCATAGCGGCCGATCATCCGCCACCGCGGCAGCACCAGCCGAAGCAAGCGCTGCCCAATAGGAATGATTGTTGCGCGATCCCTTCAGCCGATCATGTGTCGCGTCGAAGAAGGCATTGGTGGACGACGCCAGTTGCGTCATCCATTCGGCGACGACGGGGAAGCGCGGATCAGGCCTGATGGCCGGAGAAACCTGCAGCAGGGCGATAGTCAGACCTGCGAGAATCTGAGCGCGTTCGAACTGGGCGTTCGGATTGCTCATCTGCGTCAACGCATGTCCCTGCGCCCATCTGGTCAGCCAGGCGAGAGTGCATTGCGCGTCCGTGACACTGCCATGCGCAGTGTAGCGGTTGGCCATTTTGACTACGGTTTGCGAAAATATACGGATCGGCGCCATTTGTGCCTTGAGAGCGCGATCCGCCTGCAGATCGATCGTATCGCGGTTGGGCCCATCGTTTCCATATTTCGAGATCACGGCAAGGCCGACGACCGGTGCCGGCGGCTGGGGACAATCTGGTCCGTCAACACGCTCGCTTGGCGCACGCGGTGGGAATGGCGCAAGGATTTCTGCCGATGCGCCGCCACTCGACCAAGCGACAGACAACATCACCATCATCACAATGGTTGGATTGCGCATCATATCCGGCTGCCCTCTTTAGCGCATACATGCACTGCACTCTAACAGGCGATGAAGACAAACTACGGCAATCGATCGGCATTTTGCAAAAAGACAGAAATCAGCTATGCTAATGCGTAGCAAGGGTCGCTTCAGACCTCCGCATTGGCAGAGCATTGCCTGACTAAAGTTATGCTACCTTTGGCTTTCTTAAGCAATATATAGTCAAATTTAATCAATGTCTTAAAGAGACAGTCTATTGATTATGGTGCATTCGCTTCACGCTGTGCAACAGCTGTAACCGACAGCCATTCCGACATATGCAGTCGTTGATGAAAATTGAACTCTTTGTCATTGCCTAACGTTTTTGACGCCGCGTAAGCCGCCCGAGCGTTTTTCGGAATATGTCCAGGCAGATTTACAAAACTGCGAATTAGCCAATCCAATTTTTTATTGTTAACCTGTGAAAATTCAATCAATTCAATCTATTACATGATCTAAGAATTTAAATCAGCAACTAGTTATCGATAGTGATCGATTTCGAGTCGTAGAATCCGGATCATGCGGCATCCGGACGACTTCATCGCCGTATTTCCAAGGACTTTACGCTGCGACAAACGACAATATTTGAAAATATTGTCGCCAGCATCTGCCGTCCGGACCGCGCGTGTATCAGACCACGTTTGGATGAATATCAGCCGGGATCGGGCAGACATAATCCCGACCATCGGTTTTTTCGCGCCACTCGGCCTTTGCCCGCTCCAACAGTTGCGGCGACGTCAACAGATCGAGCCCGGTCGTGGCGATCGATTTTGCCGCGTGCACCATGGCCTTGTGAGCGGCGGCGCTTTTGCCCTGGGCGACGACCTGCCAGGTATGCGGGTTGGTGCCGATCGCCCAGGCGGGCGCCCAGCATTGCGCGGTCGGCGTCACCCAGCTGACGTCGCCGACATCGGTGGAGCCGGCGCGGAAATGCGAATGCCCTTCAAAGGCGCGCAGCCCCATATGCAGCGGCGTCGAACCGTCGACCTTCTGGTTGGAAAAAACGTCGCCCTTGATCTGATAGAGCCTGACGCTGCTTTTCACCGCCTCGTCACTAAACGTGTCCTGGATTTTTTGCGCGAATTCGATATCCGCTTCATCGAAAGGCACCGGGCCCAGGCTGACCATGTTGTCATGCATGGCGGTTTCAAGCGCGATATTCGGCAGCAGATTGGTCGAACCGCCGTCGAAAATGATCTCGACATCTGTCTCGGTCATCATCGCCGCACCGCGCGCGACCTTGTCGATACGGGCGGCAAGCGCCAGTGCCTGCGGCATTTCCGGTGCCCGCACGAGATAGAGCACCTCGGCATTGGCCTGGACGACATTGGCCGCCCTGCCCCCGGTATCGGTAATGGCGTAATGCACGCGGCAATCCTGCGGCATATGCTCGCGCAAAAAGTTGACGCCGACATTCATCAGTTCGACCGCGTCAAGCGCGCTGCGACCGAGATGGGCGCTGTTGGAGGCATGCGCGGCCACGCCCTTGAAGCGATAATAATATTCCAGAACCGCCAGATTGTTGGTCGAGCGCACCCCATTGAACGGTGCCGGGTGCCAGGTGAGGGCCGCATCGACATCATCGAATTCTCCGGCACGCACCATGAACGTCTTGCCCGATCCCCCCTCTTCCCCCGGGCAGCCATAATAGCGCACGGTGCCGGAAATGTTGTTTTCCCGGAGATAGGTGGCCAACGAGACCGCCGCCAGCAATGATCCGGCACCCAGCAGGTTATGGCCGCAGCCATGGCCGGTGCCGCCCTCCAGCAGCGCCTGCTGCTCGGCAATCGCCGCCACTTGGCTCATCCCGGCCAGGGCGTCGAATTCCCCAAGGATGGCGATGATCGGCTGCCCCTGCCCGCTCTCGCCGATGAAGGCCGTTTCCATCCCGGCTACATGGCGGGTGACGGCAAAACCGTAATTTTCCAGCAGGCCGATATGCAGGGCCGCAGAGCGGTTCTCCTCGAATTTCAGCTCGGCAAAGCCCCATATTTCATCACTGATGGCAATAAATTCCGGCTTCAGCCGGTCAACAATGGCGGACAGGGCGGCAACAGTGTCTCTGGCAGGCATGGTCAGATCCTTGCAAACGATACCGGACGTCGGTTTGGCACGCGTCACGGTTCTGGGAGTGCGGCCGGCGGATCCGATCCGCCGGCGTCATCATTCTGGAAACTGTGGCCGCAAATGTAGCAACGCGGCCTAGTTGTCGACCGAGACTTCCCACAGGCGGGTGTTGGACTGCCAGACCGGCTCGCCCTTCAGCTTCTTGGTCGCGCCCCAGACATCGACCATGTCGTAGAGGAAGACGCCGGGCACTTCCTGCAGCATCAGCTCGTGGAACTGGTCGAAGATCTTCTGGCGCTTGGCCGGATCGACCTCGACATAGGCGGCATCCATCAGCTCGATTGCCTTGGGATTGTCCCACATCAGCGAGGCGTTCTTGTCCTTGTTGCCGACATAAAAACTATACATCAGCGCCGGATCGAGGCGCGGAGCCACCGATTGCGAGATGATCTGGTAATTGCCGGAGCGGCGGCGATCGACCTGGGTGGCATAGTCGAGCACCTCGATCTGGACGTTGAGGCCGACCTGCTGCAGCATCGCCTGGGCGATGACGGCGGCCGGAAAACTCGGCACATTGCCGCGCTTGTTGGCGATAATCGAGATCGGCTCACCCTTGTAGCCAGCCTCCTTCAGCTCCTTCTTCGCCAGTTCCAGGTCGACGGGTGCACGCTTCTTCTGGGTGGCGTCGTAAAACACCGAGTTGGAGGCAACCATCGAGGCATTGGCCTCGCCGGTACCGTTCGAGGCGGCGGCCACCAGCTGGTCGAGATCGAGCACATTGGCAATCGCCCGGCGGACGGCGACATTGCCGATCACCTTGTCACGGGTCTGGAAATAGAACAGGTTCTTGCCGTTGTTGGGCTGCACGATCAGCTGCATCGTCGCGCTCGACTTGAATTCCGGGATCAGGTCGGGCGAAATTTCAGCCGTATCGAGTACACCGGACTGCAGGCCGGCCTTGACCGTGGCGGCATCCGGAATGACCATGAACTTGACGCCGTCGACCAGCGGACGCTTGGAGCCGACCATGCCGTCCGGCTTGCCGGTATTGGCGGGCGAGACATAATCGTCGAACTTGCTCAGGCGGACATATTCGCCCTTCTTCCATTCGGCCCATTTGAACGGGCCGGTGCCGATCGGGGTGGCAAAGCTGCCGTCGGCATTCAGCGAATCCTTGGAGATGATGCCGGTGTAGCCGCATTCAGGCCGCGCCATCAGGCCAAGGAAGACCGCTGAGGGCTTTTCCAGGGTCATGACGACGGTGGAGGCGTCGATTGTCTTGATGCCCGTCACCTTGACCGTACGGCTGCCGTCGAAATCGGCGACACAGGTCCACTTGGTCTCGGGCTTCATGTAGCGTTCCCAGTTCCACACGACATCGTCGGCTGTCAGCGGCTTGCCATTGTGAAACTTGACGTCGGTGCGCAGCTGGAAAGTGTAGCTCAGGCCATCGGCCGACATCTCGAAGCTCTTTGCCAGCAGCGGCTTGACCTCGCCATTGTCGGCATAGCTGACCAGGCCTTCGACGATATGCAGGATGATGCCATCGGTATTGCCGTCGCGGTTGACGCCGGGATTGCTGCTGCGCAGATCCGAGCTCTGGGCGACAACGAGATCGCGGGCCTCGACGCCATACAGCGTCGTCATGAGGATCGTACCGGCAAGAAGAAGTCTTTTCATGGTTCCACTCTCTTTCTGATTGTTTCTTTTGACAGTCATGCCTGGAAGGCGTCGAAGCAGGCGCGTGACAGTTTTCCGATGGTCTCGAGCGACAGGGTGTAGCCGGGCGTGCCGTCGGACATCGCCTGCGGAACGTCGTCGGTATAGGCGGCGATGATGTAAAACGGCGCGCCGTCCTGATAGACAATGCCGGCATCCATGCGGCCGCGCTTGCCGCGGCCGCTCTTGCTGGCAATTTTGGTCTCGAACGGCAGGCGCGAACTGATACCGTAGCGCAAGATCTGGTTTTTCAGCGTCTGCAAGGCGAATGCGCAAAGCGCCTGCGAGCAGCCGAGCTTTGCGGAGGCCTCCGGCGAGGTCTGCGCATCCAGGATCGTCTGCAGCAGCGTCACCTGGTCGGCGGCCGTGGTGGTGGTCACCTCGCCCAGCTTGTGGTCGGCGGGCAGCGCCAACGGCGGGATCAGGAAGCGGTGATGGGTGCCGACCATGCCGATCGCCTTGCAGTAGCCGTCGACCTCTTCGAGCGTCAACCGCTCGAGCACCATCTTGGTGCAGACATTGTCGCTCAGCACCATCATGCCGACCACCGCGTCGCGGAGCGAAATGATCATGCCGGGGGTCATATAGCGAAAGATGCCGCTGGCAACTTCCTTGGCCAGGCGCTCTTCGTAAACAATCTTTTCGTCGAGATCGAGCCGGCCCTCATGCGCCGCCTTCAGCGCCGCCATCATGATCGAGGTTTTGCGCGTGCTGCCGGACGGCGTTTCCTCGTCCGCACCGCGGGCAAAAATCTCGCCGGTCAGCATGTTGCGGACCATGTAGCGGGTGACGAAAGGCTGCGCGTCGCAAATCGCGTTCAGTGTCTGGGCGAGACCGCCCATGTGTGTGTTGCTGTCCAAAATCAGGCCTCCAGACGCCATTTCAAGGTAACCCCGCCATTGGCATTCATGTCGAGAGCGGGAATTGCCGACAGGAGACGGCGGGTATAGGCCTCCTGCGGATGATCGAAAATCGTGTCGCGCGCGCCCTGCTCGATGATCTGCCCGTCCTGCATCACCACAACACGGTCGGCGATCTGCTCGACCACGCCGAGATCGTGACTGATGAACAGGCAGGAAAAGCCATAGCGCTTC
>Ga0247808_10001720_pt1 | contig 10563 bp, 10 predicted proteins | sample UWRJL089202R1_FD_179914 | JGI IMG/M metagenome (GOLD analysis project Ga0247808, IMG submission 179914) | Plant litter microbial communities from Arlington Agricultural Research Station in Wisconsin, United States - UWRJ-L089-202R-1 | ecosystem: Environmental > Terrestrial > Plant litter >... | reverse complement strand
TCGATCGTCGCCGACCTTAGGACGGCCGCCGTCATATTCTGCGAGCGCGCGGCTCACGGGATCGCCTTGTCTTGTGAAGCGTTCGGCCTCGTCGAACTTGGCGCCGCGGGCAGCGTTCAGCGCTGCTTGCTCGCCCTCGTCGAGGTTGGACGTAATAAAGCCGTCAACCGTGTCGACCATCTGGCCAAGCACGCGAGCAGCGTTTCGGCCGCCTTTCTCTGCGCGTGGATCGGCCGCCGCCGCGGCGCGTAGCCGCTGCAGCTCTGTCTTCAAGTTTGCGGCCGTCTGAAGCTGCATTGGTTCGGGGCCGGGTGCTGCGCGGGTGAATGGCGTTCCGCTGGCGTCAAGGATGCCCGTCGGCACCGGCGCGTCATCCGCGACGCGACCGAGATTGGCGACGCTTTCAATGACTGACTGGGGGATCAGCGTGCGCTCAACGGGGTCTAGCGCGGCAAGCGACTGGTCGAGGGCGGTCGTAAGCTGGGCGGGATCCACTTCTTTGGAGCCAATGCCGGCCGCTTGGTACGCCTGGGCGGTCCTGTCGCGCGCGGCGTCCCGTGCTGTCGTCAGTCCCTCCCGGACAATGCCGCCGCGCTGGGCGGGGGTTGTCTGAGGCGCAAGGGTGCGGGCTGCGGTCGTTGCTGTGTCCTCTGCAGCGTCCCGGCCCATAACCGCGTCCAGCAGACGACGGTCGCGCTCTGCTGCGATTGCCTCGTGAGCTGCGCCAGGCGAGGCGTCTGGTCGCATCGATGTAATCGCACCGTCGACGGCTTGCGCGTTCCCGTCGGCTCGCGCACGGTAAGTGCCAGGCGCCGCGCGCGATCGTGCATTTTCGAATGCCGCAAGGCCGGCGTCGCCGGCACGATCGGCGGTCGATGCCCTGAAGCCGGGCACGACGCTTTCGGCCGCTGCCGGCTGCATGATCTGATTGACGAGTTCCTGGGTGTCCAAAGGCTTGCGCAGATCAGCGGGATCAACCTGCCGGCTCATGATATCCGAATTCTGAATAATCGTGTCGGCCACGTTGTCGCGGACCAACTTTGACGCATAAGCCGGATTGCCGAGTGCCGCGGAACCGATGTCCCGAACACCACGCCCGATAGCTCTGCCCGCACCAACAGCGCTGGCGCCAGTCACCGCGCCGATGATGTCGGCGACCTGGCTGTCGGGCGCAAGTTCGTTTGCGGTTGCAGCCCCCAAGCCAGCACCAGTTGCGACAGCAACTTCCTTCCCGAGATATGCCGTCGGATTGACGGCTGCCGCTTCGGCGCCAAAGTAGCGCGCTATCGCTGGAGCCTCTTTTGCGAGCGCCAGGCCTTTGCCGCCGTATTTCGCAAGGTTTCCGACAACAGGGATCGCCGCGGCGCCAATTTCTTCACCGACGCGGCTAACCGCACGTTCGGCCATGCCTTCGGGGCCACGTGGGGGAGTGGTATGGAACAAGGAGGCGACCGACTGATCGACCGTCTGCCCAAACTTTTCGACGCCTTCAGCGCTGGGCCACAAATGGCCGACCGGGTTGACGTACCCGGCGGCATCGACGACGACCTGCGGCGCGCCGGCGGCCTTCGCCCCTTCTTGGGCAAGCCAATTGATCCCGCTTCCCATTGCCTGCGGCAGTGTGAGCAATTTTGTGACGCCTTCGCCGACGCCATGCACGCCAGCATTGACGAGATCCATGCTCGTTGATGCGCCGTCCATAATTGCGTCCGTCCAGGACCGTTCAGGCGGCGCGACAGGCGCGGCTGCCGGCTGAGGAGGCAACGATAGGCCTGATGCCGCTACGGGCTGGTCAAATCGGTCAAAGAAGTTCGCGCCATGGGGTGGCGTTGTCACGGCCGTTGACGGCTTTTCTAAAACGAAGCCCGGCGGAGGCGGCGGGACCGCAGTGGTTGTCGGCTTGGGTGCATCAAGTACAAAACCCTGAGGTGGTGGCGGGACCGCGGGAACGGCTTCTTGGGCCCGTCTTGCATATTTTTCCCAAGGACCGGCCGGCGTAGGGGACTGATATTTCGTCCAGGGTCCGACGGCTTGCGTAGCGGCTGGCGTCGCGCCGGGCTGGCCTGTGCCAAACATCTGTTTTACGCCGGCGATGAGAGCGTCGGCGTCCGGCGCCTCAACGTCGTATGTGGTTTCGTCTTGTCCGATGATCCGATACTTTTGCATTGCAAATCTCTCAAAATTCGCCAGCATCGAGCGGCGTTTCGGCATAGGCGATGGCCATCAGATCATGCAACGCCAGTTCACCACGCTTCGCGGCGCGCTCGCGAATTTGATTTTTCAAGCTCACATTGTGTAGTGCATTGCGGAGCCAGCGGACCCGGTCGATCATGTTCTGGCGACTGTCGGGTCTCATCGACAGACGTCGTTCTTCAGTCGCAGCCCAGTATTGCATCATCGATACTGTTGACCAAAAAGCGCCCCGCGCAAAAATGCAATCTTTGGGGTTGGGGAACTGCGCGAAGATGGCAGTTGCGGCATCCTGCAGCGCAAGGAAAAGAACGTTGGCCTCGTCCACGGTGATCTGCGGGCTGTTACTCAGGCAAGCGGCTTCCTGAAGCGAGTACAAGGCGCACGAGGTGTAATAGGCTGTGTCGTCTTTTGCGGCCAGACGTAGATCATCTGCGATCCGGCCTACTCGGACGGCACGGTGTTGCGCCTCTGGTGAAGGTGCCGGTGGGTCAGGTGTGAATTCGAGATCATCGGTCATGATCAGAATATGGGACGGATTGAGGCGCGAAAATATAGCGGTTTTTCGACGCATTTTCGCGCGCTCTTCACCGTCCAAAAGTTCCAGCCCACCGCATTTTTGTTTGAGTGTCTGGTGTCGCTTCCGGATTGGGGGTGGGACTACCCGGCAGGGGGCGGGTTGCGGGTACCAGGTGGCAGGTAGCACCCCACAGCCTGGCGCCCGCTCGGCTTCGAAGCTGCTACGCCCGCAGCGCCGCAGCTTCAATCAGTAAGGCTGCCGCCTCGCTCATAGACAGGTCGTCCATCACGATGGTGCGCGTTCCAGACCCGTCAATGGTTCCAAAAGAACACCCCTCTCGGCCTTCATATTGAGTGATGAAATACTCGTCTGGGGCCACGGGAGAAGGGGCGGCGGGTGGCGTGCGGTATGCGGACATCTGGATTATGTTGCTGGACATGACTGTGCTTCCTCATTGGCCGCTTTTCTAGAGCGGTACGATCCGGGGCTAGAAAGCCAAGCACAGTGACCCTTCACGCCTTTAGGCCATAGCCTTGGACATGCGCGCGAAGACCCCGGAGAGAAAAGTACGATCTGTGCTGGGATTTCTAGGTCCCTTGAGCTAATATTCAGTTAAAGAGAAAGTGTATGTCAACTAAATATTTGTCTTACGGCAAACAATACATAACATACAAGCGTTATGTTCATGATTTATCGGAGTATAATACAATGAAATCGATGGCCGACAAAGATAATGTAGCCTCGGACTTTCTATTTACCATACAGGCGCTTGCCATCAGTTCGCGCGCGGCTGGCAAAATCGATAATTTAAGGCTCACTATTTTCTTGTCCCTTGCCGCCGGCGCCTCTCGGGAGCTTCCTGAAGGCGAGGACGCATTTTCTTGCGCCCTCATGTTCGCGGAAGCATACCTCCCTGAGCATGCGAGCACGCGCGCTGCTCCCGGCTACAAAGTGCCGAAGTGGCTCAAAGTCGATATGCCGCAAGGGGAACGGCAAGTGGAGGACTTTATCGACGGAAAATGGGTTCCCTCTAACCCACGGTGGGACGGTCTGCCCGGGGACCGCTCCGCGGATCTGGAAATTATGGCTGTCCTTCGAGAGCGAAGATCACAAACCCTTGAGGAATTGGTAACTGCCGGATGCGGCTCTGCGAGAAGCGTAAGGGCCCGTCTCGCCCGACTGGAAAAGCTGCAGTGTGTGGACCGATCAAACCGGCAGCCCCCGAGCTGGTATCTGCGAATTCCGCTCCCGAAATAGTCCCAATTTTCGGTAATGACTTCTTGTGTAACATCCCTAAACGGTCGTATAGTGATGTTACATAGGAGCGCATTCGTTATGAAAACAGCTATTGGCTACCTTCGGGTGTCGACCCACGCCCAAGGAAGAAGCGGTCTAGGCTTGGACGCTCAAAGGGCGACTATCGAGCGGTTTGCGGAGGCTGAGGACTTCACGATCACGCAGTGGTTCGAAGAAATTGAAACAGGCAAGGGCGCCGACGCGCTGGATCGTCGTCCCGTTCTCTCACAAGCTCTCCAAGTGGCTAGAAAGACAAAGGCCCCTGTCATTGTCGCAAAGCTAGACCGCCTATCGCGTGATGTCGCCTTCATCGCTGGCCTGATGTCCCAACGTGTTCCGTTCATTGTTGCGGAACTAGGAGCAGACGCGGACCCCTTCATGCTGCACCTCTATGCCGCCTTGGCAGAGAAGGAACGGTCGCTGATCTCTAAGCGCACCCGCGAAGCCCTCCAGGCCAAGAAAAAAGCAGGCGCTGTCTTGGGCAATCGCACAAACCTCGCGACCGCTCAAGCAAAGGGCGCTGCCGCTAATTCCGCTGGCTCAACTGTATTCGCAGCAAACACGCTCCCAATTATCGACTCCATCCGCGCAGCCGGCCATACGTCGATGCGGAGCATCGCTGAAGCGCTCGACGCTCGTGGCGTCCGAACATCGCGGGGAGGTGCCTGGACCGCTGTGCAGGTAAGCCGGATCTTGAAGCGATGCGCTTGACACGAGCGTCCGTTCCTGACGCAAGACTAACGGCTACTGACTATTCGAAAATGTCTACGCTGCCCCCAGCGCGCCAGCTTTCAAGCTTCCTAATTTCTTCGGCAAGTTCCTCGGCTGACATTTCGTGAGGTTCCTTGGACATCGCCCCCGCATCTTTCCGTTCAAAATACCCCGCTACCCGGAAAATGGTCGACGACGCGGTCGCCCTTGCCGGAGCCGCAGCGGAGGGATCTTGGCAAATCGCTAAAGAGGCTTCGAATGCCGCTTCAACGCCTTCCGTGTGAATTCGCTGAAGCAAATTTCGGCGCGTTTCCTCGATAGATTTCATCACCCAAATATTCCTTCGTTGGCCGTTGTAGGCAGGGAGGCGGCGTAGTCCTGTTCAGCCCTGGCTGACCGACGGTCCACCTCGAGCTGCAGAATTCTGATCTTCTCTTCGATCTCCAGAATCTCGGGCGCGATCGCGTCACCGCCAGGATCTGCAAAAATTGCTTGCGCGGCGACGGCCTGCTCTTTTCGCTCCCGTCTGGATAACCTGACGGACAACCGCGGGTCGCGGGCTTGATGCCACTTCTCGTAGGCCTCCCGCTGCTGACGGTTCATTTTACTTACAAGCCGGAGCCGCTCCTTTCTGGCCTTCGCAAGATCAAAGAGCTTTCGGTCTAACTTGCTGGTACCGCTCGGCGTGGTGCCTGGCGAGAAAATTGGCTGGTGCCACTTTTCGCCCGATGGAGTCCGTCCGCCGTGCCAGCGGCACACGCCATTCGGCATCGCTGGCTGGCGGCACTGGCAACCAGTTCGCTTTGCTTTGGCCTTACATCTGGGTAGCTTCGCAAATGCTCGCACGTGGGCGAGGGCAGATGCAGACGCAATTCTTCTCCATTCCTCAGATTTGCGCCAAGCTATTAAGCTGGCCGACATCCGTTTTCCCTGTTCGTCGACCATTCTCTTCATTCCTATCGTTGAGGTATGCATTGAAAAGCTACCGTGCCGTTGATCACGCCGCGTCGGAGATCCGTTCGTTCGGCCTCGTTTTCTGCCTTCAAAGTCGTTTTGCCAAAATTGTCATACACATATCGATTTGGGCAATGTGTGGATGTGTGGTCCCTAAAGGGTGCCCACACATTCCACACATTCATTGCCGGGTAGGTCCACACGTTTCCACACATTTCCACACATTGGGCTAAGTCACTGTTTTTAGGCGAATAATCCTTCCACACATTCCTCCACGCATTCCGCACTTTCGACTTTTTCTACCAAAACCAGATGACCTCGCCTTTCTCGCGAAACGCAGCCCTTTTTCACCAGGTTTTGAAGGTGAGAGTTAAGCGAATTGACGGACAATTTGTCCTTAAACCACGATTTCAGATCTGCGATTTTTACGCTCTCGTCGGTTGCTTCGGACGTGTCTGCGAGAAGCGCGATAACCTTCAGCACGTCTGTCTCCCCTTGCGTAAGGTCTCGCTTTCGAACAGCCTGGACGTCTTCAAGCCGGACTGTGCAGCTGGTAATCGGATCTCCATCGGCGTCCAGACCTAGGCGGACAACATCTAGGGAAAACGCGCTAGCCCAGCTTTTATCCATGTCTCTCTGTTTGGTTGCCGCTATGACACCGTCTGCAACTTCGATCTCGGTATCAGTGGCCGCACGCAACAGGGAGTGGCCTCGTGCACCTTTGGCCTTATCCTTGCCCGTGTGGTGTACAATCATAAGATGGGCTGGCGCGATAGCCTGGCGGAGGGCATCGAAATTTTTCACGAGCGCGCCCATGTCGACGCTAGAATTTTCGTCGCCTCCCGCCATGGCGCGCGACAACGTATCGACCACCAGCATGGCCACAGGAGCGCCCAACGTCTTCAACGCCGCGATCAGTGGTACCAGGTCAGCGCCGGGCCGCCTGAGATCGACAGATGCCGGCAGCAATACAAAATCGGGATCGACGCCGGGGTATTTGTTCCGCAACGCCACCAACCGCTTCTTTGCCCCGTTGCCGCCTTCCGCCGCAACATAAGCCACCAAGCCGGCGGTGGTGCGCAGGCCGCCGTAGTTCAGCCCGGCGCCGATATGAAAAGCCATATCCATTGCGACGAAGGTTTTGCCAACGTTGCTGTCGCCATACAGGACCGACATGGCGCCCTGATCCAATAGACCCTTAATGAGCGAGGGGTTTGTCGTCAGCCCCGACGTGGCTACATCAGCAAATCTAAGAAATTCAAATGTTCTCGATTGCGTACCCCCTGGCTTCTCCGCCGCTGCGAAAAGCTCGCTTAACGTCGGCTGCAGTGGCTTCTCATCGATATTATCGAACCATACTTCGCTGACCGAGAATTTGCCGTCACCGTGCGTTTCGGCCTTTTCATAGATCCAGGGCGCGCCGCGGCGGAATGGTGGTTTCATGCGCGACCAGTCTGCGGCGACAACATCGGGGTGGTTCCCATCGTCTGGGCCGTCGACCCAGCGATCGCACCATTCGGCAAAGATGTCGAACGCTTCGCCGTCATGCTCGACGGCAGCCTTGATCGCATAGCCCATATCCCGATACGCCTCGCGGGACGGGAACAAGGCCGACGTGTTGGGGATGGCGGCAACGGCCTTGCGGATAAGGGCGGGATCGCCCCGCAGCGCGTGCTGCGGGATAACAGCCTCGCCGCCTTCCTTGATGACCTTGGACGCTTCAGGCAGGGCGCTGCGCAGCCGCTCCAGCAGTGCTGTGACCTGATCGGGCGACAGTGTCGGCAGCTCGTCGAGCGCGACGATCGGCTTCGGCCAGGTATAGGGCTTGTTGGTCTTCGGGTGGATGCCCTGGGCGACGAAGAACTTGCCCTCTGTCAGGATCTCGACGCGCTCGTCGCCGAACTCGATGCGCTGATATGGCAGCGGCGCCGAGCAGCGTACCAGATAAATTGCTTTGGGATATTGGCCGATACGGATCGGACACGGGCCGACGAGCTCGTCAACGATGTCCTTGATCGTTTTGGCATGGGCCGCATTCATGGTGTCGGCGTCGATCGCGATGATACCGTTGCCTGTCTTTATGCCCACACCCGCCCCCATGCCGTGCCAGCGGTGATGGTCTCGTTCGTCCGCCTCGTATGGGGTCCAGTCGAAGCTGTAGAATTTTCCGTCCTTACCCTGGACGCCGGGCGTCTTGCCCCGACCATCCTGCTTCGTGCCGATGCGCTTGAACAGGCTCGAGCCCTCAGAGATCGGGGCGTCGGGCGGGATGACGGGTACGAGACGGGAATAGCCGAGCTGCGCGATACGCGCAAAATAGTTGGTTGGGACCGCACCGCCGCTCTTTTGCGCCGTCGGGCTTTCAATCGTCGATGAATTTGCTATAATGGACACGTTCACGATGCCTTTCGAGCCGGTCTCCCATGCCAGTGGGGGCCGGCTTTTTATTTGGTGTTATCCACGATCAGCCGCAGCACGGCACGAGGTCGATTGGAGCAACGTCGTTTGATAAGCGCATGGAGGCTGGCCTCCGTCACAGCTTGTCGACCGTCATAGTCTGCAGCGACAAGACGTCCAAAACGCCGGTGCCGCCGTACCCACGATATGGAGCGACCGGCGATCCGAGCGGCGTCATTTATTGAGATAGCTGATGCTATTGGGTGATGATCGTTCACTGGCCGCAATGGCATGGTGTTAAAACCCTTATTCGAGATCGCAGCGACATGTTGCGCCCCGTAGGATTGCGAAAATAGCCCCAGAAACTTTGGATAAAACGCGGTCAAGCCGCCGATCGACGCAGCGGTCCTTTGAGCTCCCTGATCCTCCAGTTTATGAGGTCCACCTCTGCCATAGGCGAGATAGGAGCGATTGCTTTCAACTCCGCATGGAGACGCAACTCTTCCAGCAAGCCAGTATCGCGCATCTGAATGACGGCGCTTAAAGAGATTGGGTGTGGCGAAGGAACGTAATCCTTAGCGCGGGCCCAAACTTCCTCCAGCACGCGCCATCGCATGGCAAGCGCAAGGCAAGCCGCCGAAAACAACTCGCCTTCAATCAGGTGAAAATACTTTCTGGCGAACGTCTTCAGTGCATTCCGTACGTGACCGTCGTCAACTGGATCATCGCCGGTAGGTATCCCACGGTTCAGGAAGTCCGCCAGATTGGCCAATGTTCGAGAGTGATCAGAAAGGGACATGAAGCCGCCGACTATAGTTTCCACTTGAGTGCGGCGGTTCGGGCGCCATCCCTCAAATCCTACGACGGTGCTGGGTAGGTCGGTCACTCTTTGCCTAGGTGTCTGCAAGGCCGTGAGCGCCTTTGCATACTCGCTCACGAAAAGACGGCCGGCGTCTGTACTGATGCACTCATCGGGCACAAATTTTTCAAGTTGTCGCAACGCGATCAACTCGGAGAGATCTTTTCTGCCCGCGGCGACTTCGCGGTAATATGTCAAAAAGCGATCTTCGCTTGCGTCCGGTAACGCAAGTTGTGGCAAAGCAGGTGCCCGCATCTGCCGATCCCAAAAGTCAAAATGCTCTTGGATCCAGCAAGCAATTGCGAGGAAGCTGCGCGGATGTGGTGCCACTGTCATCCGAAAATTCCTTGATCCGAATGGACAATCGTCAAGGTTTTACTCGACCTAGGTGCGGCAACTCGCGCCAATCGCCGCTCAAAAGGGACGCTCTGCTCGAGTAGACGCTCCAGATCCGTGCGGCGAATGAGTCGACGTCCACCAATTTTTAAAGAGAGAAGCTCACCTCTGCGCAGCAGATTGAAGACGTGACCCTGCGACGCGCGCAGATACAGGGCAGTTTCCTTAATTGATAGCACTGGTGATAGTTTCGATGCATCCATTTGATGAACTCCGGTTTTATCCGGATAAAATGAAGTAATAACAAAACATGTCAACTACTATCTGATGTATTTTTTAGCGGGACAACTTGTCCTGATTCTTGACGATACCCGGACATATTGTCCCTGAAGCAGCCAACTGCAATATACCATCACTGAAATTGAAATGTATTCCAGTGTTGTACTTCATGCTGTATGACACACCGTCATACAGCATGGTACTACTAGGGGAGCGAGCGGAAACAAACACGCGACGCGTTGCGCTAGGGTGCCCGCTAGGGTCGCCCTATTAAAAGGTCAGATTATTCAATGAAATCAATGGACAATGGCGGAGAGGGTGGGATTTGAACCCACGATACCCTTGCAGGTATGCCGCATTTCGAGTGCGGTGCGTTCGACCACTCTGCCACCTCTCCGCATTTTGGTCGGCGCCTTGTGAGGCGCGTCGGCTACATAGACTCTGGAAGCGCGCATGACAAGGGCTGAATGCAAAGCTTTCCACGCTTTTGTCTTGACAGATTTCGGGTCCTCACGTATCTCCGCACGCAAATAGACGTGGCGCAATCCGCGTCTTGTTTTCTTTGCATTGATGCAGAGTTCACCGGCATCCCGGACTTTTGGCGAAAAGCCAGCAGACGGGCTGCTCAAATATCGACTGATAAAAAGACGGCCGTCCTCGTTGAAAGACGAAGTCAGAGCCCGGAACGGACATGAAAGGATAAAAAATGTTCGCAGTCATCAAGACCGGTGGTAAGCAGTACCGCGTGGCAGCCAACGACGTGCTGACCATCGAGAAGCTCGAAGGCGCAGCCGGCGACATCATCGAATTCACAGAAGTTCTGATGGTTGGCGTTGGTGCCGACGCATCGATCGGCGCACCCTTTGTCGTCGGCGCCTCGGTCAAGGCCGAAGTGGTCGAACACAACCGCGCCAAGAAGGTCATCGCCTTCAAGAAGCGTCGCCGCCAGAACTCCAAGCGTTCGCGCGGTCATCGTCAGCATCACACGGTTGTTCGGATCACCGACATCGTGGCTGCTTAA
>Ga0247808_10001718_pt1 | contig 10565 bp, 10 predicted proteins | sample UWRJL089202R1_FD_179914 | JGI IMG/M metagenome (GOLD analysis project Ga0247808, IMG submission 179914) | Plant litter microbial communities from Arlington Agricultural Research Station in Wisconsin, United States - UWRJ-L089-202R-1 | ecosystem: Environmental > Terrestrial > Plant litter >... | reverse complement strand
AGAGAAGGTGACGACGTTGAGATGTGAGTGGGCAGGTCGTGTATTTGGTGGCCCGAGTGAGTATGAAACAGCTGAAAGAGACAGGTGTTGGTATGGTGCAACAATCACGGATGCGCCGTGAACTTGTATGAAGTGGCCAAAGGTTATGAATTGCCTCGCAGCTTCAAGTACGAAATGGAGTGAGGCTCCGAAAAGATGGAGCTGCTGGAAAGCGTAGGCTATGTGATGTCTTGGACACTGCCCCCGGTGTTTGCGCAAGTAACTGGTGTGAGATGAGGTCAAATTATGGGTTTCCCCTGAAATAGATCTGAAACCTGAAACTAGCGACCGCTGCTAATAAATAAACGCGTACCTCTAACCCCCTTCCCAGCCTTTGCTACCCAAGCTACTTGATAAATTGAATTCAACCATATTGGCCCTTGAGATGGTAGAGTTGCCACGATCACCATTTCACACACACTCTCTATTAGAGTGCTCTGAATGTGTTGGCTGTTCTCCGAAACAACCAACAACACCGGGATGAGCCATCCATCCCATGTGGAGAGCGGCTGGGGTAACAGGTGGCGTCCGTATACATGCAGCAATCAGTACATGAAGACTTTTACGTTCTGCGCAACGCTTTACAAGTGGAAAACTCGTAGGAAACATCTCTTCCTCGTTGAAGCCTCTGATGGATTACCCGATAAATTACCCAATAGTAGGAATATGTGCTATGTTATTGACTACTAGTTTGTTGAATATTCTATACGGGTTCTGCCAGCCCCCCTGGACAGCGTCGTCAACAATGACACAACAGTGGCTTGTTGCTGTGGCTGGGCAGAGCTGGGCTTTCTAGGCTGGTTACGCTGGCTAGCTGGTAAGGAAAAGGAAGGCTTTGCTTTTCTCACCTGTGGATTCATGACGGGCTATGTTGATTAATGCCACTGGTACTGTAAAGCTGTTGGTTCTACTGTAGCTAGCTAGCAGGTTGGGAGCGGAGAAATGATCAGTAAGTAGTCGCTAGGTGTCTCTAGAATCGTGCCCCTTTTGTGGATCGGATGTAGAAAAATACCAGGCTGTATATAACGTTGCCTGCATTGCAAAGGGAGCTACTCAATACAAGTATGGGTCAGCAGTAGTAAATTGGAGACCAAGCGAACATAGTAGACAGAGGAATGGTGTCTAAGACAGAAAGTAATCATGGTTAGATGACATATTTATCCATACCTTCATCACAATTTACACCATCATGGTAATAGGCATCAAGAGCTGGCAAATTGGTAAGCTATCAAATCGAGCCTGACCATGATCCAACTGTGGATTTCTATAGCTAGTAGAGCCACGGCGGAAATCAAACCATGCTCTATGTTTGGCGTATGATTCTTTAGTTGTAGTTCTGGTGGTCTACAAGGATCTAAACTTAGCACAAGCTCATGTGTAAGAATTAGAGGTTTCTTACTGCGAGCTATGCCCGAGTAAGGAGCAATCAGATACCATCACTGTACTTCGACCTTTCATAGACTCTCTCGGCTACAAATTCTTTTGAGAGGCAAATTATGATGAACCGGCTCAGCAAGACGATACAATATATTGCTTGCCACTGTTCTTCAACCCTGATCAGGCAAGCTAGCAGAGCCCGCGAGGCTACCAATGGAAGAGGTATGGGAAGATAATACCAAACTCATATCGACTCAAAAGGTACTACTGGAGTTGGGTATAGTATTGATAGGTAAGACATGGTGTGGCAACGATATATCAGATCTGACGCTAAACAACCCAATCAAACAATGCGACTACCATAGAGTACAAGCGTGAATCAGTATATGTCCCTAAGCGCAGCTCCTCCCTAATGGAGACGCAGTTGTTATTTCTTGCATGAACCTCGCCATGTCACCAGCTCTTTGCACCTCCTGCTCTTTAAGAATCCATGAAGTAATTTTGTTTCTGGTTTGACGTCGAGTAAGCGCCTTGTCCGAATCTTCATACGGCAATGTTCTGATCCATTTTGTCCATTTTTCAATAACAGTAATAGCCTCAGCTGCGGGAACCCGCATCCATTCTATATGCCGCACTGGACAGGCTTTACAAACTACCGTTTCGTTTCGATACTTCAGCTCCGCTAAACACAAACCTTCAACTCGATTAGCATGTGGGATCTTCTCAGAAAATCCGAGAGGATATAAAGCGGTAGGTTCCCTATCGCATTTAGACTTCCATCCTGCTAACCGATCCTCAACACATTTTGTAGTAAATCCAATTTTGACGAAGCCTTCGTTACCTTCAACCTCATAAGCATACACATAGCCCTCTTTCAATTCATCCTCCGTAAGAGGCTCAATCATCTTTTCTCGAACCAGCGAATGACAGGCCATGTGATCCGAAGGTCTGTCTTCCTCTATTTCAGTAGCGAAAGCACTTGTGTCATAAGTGTTTTCCCAAAAGTTTTCTGGATCACCCTCAAACTTGCAGGGCAAGCTTGCGATGCCTCTCAAGCTGAGCGGCAAACCATTTACATGATAAGCCTTCCATATCGTCTCGACGCACGACTTCTGTTTTGCTACCCAACCAGAGATTTGTTCTGTATGATGATGACAGAACACATTTATGGCAAGAACTTTCAACAGAAACTTGAGGTTAGTCTCGTGCAAATGATGTTCGGGCTCGATGATATATGCAATAGTTCTTTTGCCATTACGAACCCTCTTCCCTCCAATTGGAAACCTACATTGCGGGCGCTCAGGGTCACTCGTCAGCCCCACACATGTATATGTGGAAGTGTGTGGGAAGCAAGCCAATGCATTGGTGATTTGTTCTCCAATCGGTTCTATTGGCACTGCTGTCCCTTTTGCAATTGGGAAGCACTTTTTCCAGGTTTTGATGCGGGCAGCTTTAATATCTGGCTTAACGTGGTCATGGCATAGAGCTAGTTTTGCAAGCTTTTCAAGATTTCCATGTAGCTCACAGGAAGTTTGAGTTAACGTCTTCATAGATTGGATTTGATTTTCGATGTCCCTAGGATTTGGTCTCCTGCATGGAGGATTCCCCTCTTTCTTGGTTGGGGATCCGCAATTTCCATTGTGAAGGCCCAGCCGAGTCTTTAGAATTTCAAGGTCCAACGGCGCTGCGACGGTCAAAGTCTCACTGACCGTAGTAGCTATGTTCTTTGAAGGTGTTTTAGTTGGTGTAAGCATTTCATGGCTGCCAGCTCCTAATGAAGAGGTTTCGTTCTGGTGTTCTGGATGCTTGACGATTCCAGCCTTCACTAAGGAGGGTGTACTAGGAGGAGTAAGATAGGATGATGCCATTTTCGTACGCAACTATTAAATCGCCTAGCGCCTAATGCTTAGTTCCCTTGTTATTACTGAGTCCTATAGAGGAGACGTCTGTGACTAGATGTCTACCTACCTGGATGCCACGGGGTTTAAGTCACAGGATTGGGAGTAGTCACTATGTGAGGAATCGGACAAAAAGTTAGACAATGCTATTAATGAAGAGAGTAGGTGTACTAAATAGATATTTCAGATAAAGATGATCCAGCAGAAAGTGCGAGAAGTATTTAAGATGGACTCAGCTGGCCGGCAGCCTCTGGTAACTCAGCCACTCGCCAGCTGAAAATGGCTTTTGAACTTTCTCTTGGTAGGCAGACAATCAACGATGTCAACCAACAGAGACGTCATGGTAAGGATTGTGTGCTTAATATTTTATTGATTGTCGTGGAATTCTGTAAGGGGAGTTTTTCAGGCTCTTTCTCTAATACAATTGTAGCTTTTGTAGCTACTCCTGAGAATGAAGGAATATTCTTTTTCCTAGTATGTTTAGCCAACGATAGGCTCTTGTTAAAATCAGGGATAATTTTTCTAAAGGTTCCAAAGATTGAGCCATTAATAGTGATAAAGATGGCTACAGCTTTTAGTAAAAGTTAGTAGAGACGAAAGTACACAGATATGGTCAACTAAGAAAGGAGTTGGCCAGTTTGTGGCTAAACCTCGGCTAAATCTACCCTTGAAATCAATTAATCACGTCGCGTCTATTATGACGCGAGGTTGTCACGAAATAGTTCCATCACCAAATACTGCAAAATCCATAGATTCCCTCTCTCAAACATCTGCCGTTGAAGGTAATATCCTTAAGATGTCGACTCCCAGACTCCCCCAGAAACGAATCCTTGGGGATACCTCCAATACCCGCCGTAACCTCCTTTCCTCACCTGCTGCAGCAAAGAAACGGAAGCTCGATCCCATATCTTCACCGGCGGCAAGATTCAAGGGCAGCCAGAATGGACCCATGGGAAAGCCTGGCTCGAGTCAGCCCAGTCAATTCGAGTCGGAACTGGAGAAGATGACCCAGGACATCGCTGGTTTAAAAGAGCACAATTCAGAAAAAAGTCAATCATGGGGACGACCACCATTAACGCCCATAGACCCGAAAACAGAGACCCTGGTTTTTCAGCAGATTGAAGTTGAAGAAGGTACTTTGAGTGGACAACCAGCAGTAAAGCTTTTTGGGGTGACAGAGGTATGTTAATGGCTGCATTCCAGAAATCAAGTGCTAATGTGCTTCGTGAAGGCAGGCCATTCTGTAATGCTCCACGTCAAAGACTTCCTTCACTACCTCTATGTTGCGGCCCCTATTAGATTTACCCCTCAAGATTGTCAAGCATATAAAGTATATCTCGAAGCTCAGATTGGGAACTATTCCCCTGTGATACACTCGGTGGGCATTGTGATGCGCGAGAATTTATACGGATATGCGGGAAACCAGGCCAATCCATATATCAAAATCACGGTTACTGATCCGAAGCATATTGCCAAACTGCGGTCGAAACTGGAGGCTCCAGGCGGCGCAAACTGGAAGGGGATGTGGACTGTCGGTGGTGATCAGGGTATCCTGACCTTTGATAGTGTTCAGTATATACTGCGCTTCATGGTCGATCTGGGGGTCAGTATCTTGTCCAGTCTATCTGGAAACTGCTAAAATAAAATTCAGATTTCGGGCATGTCTTGGGTCGAAGCACCTGCAAAATCGTACTCCCTTATCTCAGAAAACATGCAGCAATCCAACTGCCAGATAGAAGCGGAAATATCCTATCGCGATCTTATCGCTCATAAGCCGGAAGGAGACTGGGCAAAGATGGCACCTCTTCGAATTCTATCCTTTGATATTGAATGCGCTGGCCGCAAGGGAATATTTCCGGAAGCGAACTACGATCCGGTTATCCAGATTGCAAATGTTGTTACTAGATATGGAGAGAAGCAACCATTTATCAAGAACGTATTTTGTCTAGATGAGACAAGCCCAATCACCAACACACAGGTTCTTGAATTTGACAAAGAAGAGCAGTTGCTCAGAAGGTGGAGCGAGTTCTTACAAGAGGTTGATCCTGATGTTATCATCGGATACAACATATGCAATTTTGACTTTCCCTATCTCCTGGACCGTGCAAAGCATCTAAAAGTCAATGGATTTGACCAATGGACGCGTTTGAAGAATATGAGATCTGAAGCTAAGGCGACAAACTTCAGCAGCAAACAAATGGGCAACAGAGATACCAAAGCTACCAACACAAATGGGCGGTTGCAGCTTGATCTACTTCAACTAGTGCAACGAGATCACCAACTACGGAGTTACACCCTAAATTCTGTCTGCGCCCAGTTCCTAGGAGAGCAGAAAGAGGACGTACACCATACCATGATTACAGAACTTTTCAACGGTACCCCAGAAAACAGGCGAAGATTGGCTGTATACTGTCTAAAAGATGCTTGGTTGCCTCAGCGATTGATGGACAAACTATCATGTCTCGAAAACTACACAGAGATGTCAAGAGTGACGGGTGTCCCGTTCAATTTCTTACTCTCCCGAGGTCAACAGGTTAAATTCATAAGCCAGTTATTCCGCAAAACTCGCGAGCAACATCTGGTCATTCCTAATCTTCCAAATGCCGGAGGCGATGACGGTCAATATGAAGGTGCGACGGTCATTGAGCCCACCAGAGGATACTATGACTGTCCTATCGCTACCCTCGATTTCGCATCTCTTTATCCCAGTATCATCCAAGCTCATAACCTCTGCTATACCACTATGTTGAAAAAGGAGGCAATCGATAAACTGAAATTGATAAAGGATGAGGATTACATTATCACACCGAATGGTGACATGTTCTGTACTGTAAAGCAGCGGAAAGGATTACTATCACAAATTCTTGAAGAATTGCTCACCGCGCGTAAGCAAGCCAAACGCGAATTGGCTACCGAGACCGATCCTTTCAAGAAGGCTGTGCTAAACGGTCGACAACTGGCGTTGAAGATCAGCGCGAACAGTGTCTACGGTCTTACCGGTGCATCAAACGGAAAAGTGCCCTGTCTAGCTATCGCTAGTAGTACTACTGCCTATGGAAGACAAATGATTGAGAGAACGAAAGGCGAAGTGGAAGCCAAGTACACAATTGCGAACGGATATACCCATGATGCTCAGGTTATATACGGTGACACGGATTCAGTCATGGTGAAGTTTGGAACCACGGATTTGAGAGAAGCTATGAAATTAGGCGAAGAAGCTGCAGCCTTCGTATCTTCCAAATTCGTGAAACCAATTAAGTTGGAGTTTGAGAAGGTGTATTTCCCATACTTGCTCATTAACAAGAAGAGATACGCTGGACTGTACTACACCAATCCGGATAAATATGATAAGATGGACACCAAGGGTATTGAGACAGTACGAAGAGACAATTGCCGGCTTGTCCAGAACGTCATTGAGACGGTGCTTCGAATGATCTTGATCGACCGAGATGTCCAGGGTGCTCAAGAGTAAGTTTTAAGTCACATCTCGCACGATGTTTTGCTAACAGTAAATAGCTATGTCAAAGACACCATTTCAGATCTTCTCCAGAACAAGATCGACATGTCCAAGCTCGTTATTACCAAAGCTCTGACAAAAACTGACAAAGAGTACAAGGATAAGCAAGCTCACGTCGAACTTGCTGCTCGTATGAAGAAACGTGATGCTGGCTCTGCACCTGCATTAGGAGATCGAGTTGCCTATGTTATAATCAAGGGTGCAGCTAACGCCAAAAACTTTGAGCGTTCAGAAGACCCTATCTTCGTGCTCGAAAACAATCTCCCCATTGACACCAAATACTACCTTGATAATCAACTTTCTAAACCTCTTGGCAGAATATTCGAGCCAATACTCGGCGAAACGAAAGCTAACTCGCTACTTGCGGGTGATCATACACGGGCCATATCTGTTGCTGCATCGTCCGTTGGTGGTTTGATGAAGTTTACCAAAAAGACCTTCACCTGCATGGGCTGCAAGAAACCATTACGTGGGAGCGAAGAAAGTGGTGGAGCTGTGTGTTCAGATTGCGCTCCTAGGCTTGGTGAACTGTATCAGAAGACGCTCGGCAAAGTCTCCGACCTAGAAGTACGCTTTGGGAGATTGTGGACGCAATGCCAGCGGTGTCAAGGAAGCATGCACTGCGAGGTTATTTGCAGTAGTAAGGATTGTCCGATCTTCTATATGAGGATGAAGGCCAAAAAGGATGTTGAGGATGCAGGTAAGGAGCTAGTGCGGTTTGATCGTGATGCTGCTGCTTGGTAATGATATATGACTTGCGAACTTGGCGTCTGGGATGGCTGGAATCGTATGGGTAATTAGGTCAGGGAATTATGTGTACGATTCACATGTACTCACAATAAATGAATCGAATATTTTTGAGTACATTTATTTTATTTATTCCGTGTTCTAAGTGTCAATGGTTGCAAGTGCAATACTCTTCTTAAACAAATTTATCTTGGGACGATCTCCAGGACCAGGTATCCATATGCATGCTTATTCTCCAATTTGATCTTTTAGAAAACAATATTCAGGAAGTGACAATATTCAGGAAGTGACAATATTCAGGAAGTGCAACGACTGGAGCAATCAAACAATGGATCATCGATTCAACACGGCAGACACATTCAGTCCTAAGTCCGTTGTTGCCAACAGGCCCCATGTGCTTTGCATATGCCTTTCTTTGGGGACTCTTCTTGTCCCAATTCCACCGATTTGTGCTGCATTTACTACAAAATCATACAAATTACTTCTCAGCTTCCTCACTTCTGGCCTTACTCAACAAGTGTCAGTCACGGAACGTAGTTGCATCGATGGTGCTCAAGTTATTGGCACGAATGTGACTCGAGTAGTTTTGGTGCTTACGAGTGCAGAGAAGTCCCTTTCCTCCCAAGTATGATGATTGTGTTTGTGTAAGCTGGCATGTCTATATATGATACTCACATATATAGGTTTGGCTCAAAGCTCATTACGGATGTTGAGGTTCATAGCAAAGTCTTGTTAGAAATACTTATATCATTCCCATGCAAAGTCATTTATTCCACTGGGAATATAATATCATAATGCCAAGGGCGGCCCGAGACGCACGTTCTTCAAGGAAAACCCCCTGTCGCTTAAATCTTCATTTGGAGAACTTTAGCGATATACGATTATGGTCTCGTAATTGGTTAACATATCACCACAATCAATATCGCAACCTACATTTGAGATAAGTGCATTAACGATTTCATTTCGAACAGGGATCGTCAGAAGTCCTGGGTCGAATATCGTCCGCACCTCAGAAAAAAAAACTACAAAAGTTTTTGTGAATTTTAAAAATGGTTAAACGTCCAATTTCTGAAGAAAACCTTCAGATCAAGATTTGATGGCTTGAAAGACAGCACGGAATCTTTTATCTATCAAGGTGATATTTTTTGGATTATCATTGGTACGACATTAGCACTATTCAGGATGTAGTTACGTGGTCATGGATTCTGACTACCCTTGTAGCTCCTGTCACTTACTCGGTCTCTACGACAGCCGACTGTGGGGTACAATTGCCTATTATTAGGAGCACTGAATATGGGGGCCGTTTTCTTTCTATGTAATTTTATTTTACCTGAGTCTGAAGCAGGCAAAATGTTTTTCTGTAGATTTTTACTTATTGTTAAAGTATCCTGTTGGGCAGCGAGTTTGAAAGATTTCACTTGGAAAAGTGTCATTGCTGCGCATATAGACTTATCATGGCATCTTTTCTACCCTCGAGGCTTCTTGGTCATTCCGATGGGAAGTTCTTCGTCTTCGACCCCCGCTCTCGCGATGTGGACCAATTTGACATAGTTTCCTATACCTGGGGAAAAGAGGTAGCCAAATATAACTGCGGAATAGAGGGCGTAGATTGGGATGTGACTGTATCTCCAGCAAGAATAGAAGACATCAAGAAGCTGATAGTCAAGGCCGACTTGCAATACCTATGGGTGGACTGCGTGTGCATCAACCAAGCAGATACGGCACAAAAGAACATCGAGGTCGCTCAAATGTACAACTATTACAGGAATGCACGGCGGTGCCATATCCTGATGGACATGTCTGCTGTGTATTTACCACAGGACATTGTTGATAACCTCAAGTTCCTCGATCACGTCTTGTCCCATATGCGTGAAGCGGCGGTCTCTTCAGAGGCCAAGGGGCTGACGGAGAATATGAATAACAGACTCGCTACGTGGGCGAACAAAGAATGGAAGTTCCCAGTCGATAAACCTACAGCCAGGTCCGCTGCTGTCGACATGGGTGTGTTGAATTGCTACTCTACCTGCATTAGCCACGTTAGATCTTTTTTTGACAATCCATATTTCACGAGGGTGTGGACATTCCAGGAAATGATTCTGGGAAAGAACATAACTATGTGGGGGGTCACTCCTGGGAGCGAACCGGTAAAAGGTATCGAGGAACTCCATGTTTGGATGGACCTGGCGACAGACGCCAAGAGCAAGTCTCGCAAGCTTTTCGACTGGATCAATGACTCTAGGCTCTTGAAATCCACTGGAGTAAATGCAATATTGAGGATAATAGAGGAGGATGCCCAGTCACTAGATTCCCTACAACTACAAGTCCAGGGAATCAATTGTGCAAGGTCCGACATTATAAATGGAGGCCCTAATTGGTGGTTTGAGAACTATAAAGGAATTAGTAATATATTCTCAGCTGTTTCAATAACGCCTCGGGAATGCAAGGAAAGGGGAGATATCTTCAAAGGGCTTCTAGGGATCTTTAGTGGACTTTTTACTGCAGAGGAGATTGAGGAGAAGATGTCAGGAAGTGACATAGAAACGATCTCGTTCAACTTTTTCAAGCAGCTATCTATCAAGACAGAATTCGCATGGACAAAGCTTGCAATAAGTAGCAGACCTAGAGGGGAATGGGATTGGATACCGGTGGTGGAGAACTACGATGGTAAAATGACAACTGATTGTTTTGCTGGTGTAGTCAACCTGGGGCGACTGAAGCAGAAAGGCAGGGCAAAGGCCTTCGCGATGACCGGTATTAGCGGGTCACCACGGAGCTACATGAAGATCTCACTAAACAAAGAAGATGACAAAGGGTTTCAGTTCATCTTCAAGGGCTGCAACTGCGGTAAAGCAGTGAAAACTAGCATGTTTGCCAGCGAGCCAATTCCCACATATGACGAACCCAGGAATGTGGTCAAAGATGAGACCGGCAGGGTACTGGTGCAGTGCGCAACGGTCTTAGGAAGTCTTATGGATCCTGGACTCGAT
>Ga0247808_10001717_pt1 | contig 10568 bp, 12 predicted proteins | sample UWRJL089202R1_FD_179914 | JGI IMG/M metagenome (GOLD analysis project Ga0247808, IMG submission 179914) | Plant litter microbial communities from Arlington Agricultural Research Station in Wisconsin, United States - UWRJ-L089-202R-1 | ecosystem: Environmental > Terrestrial > Plant litter >... | reverse complement strand
TCAGGAAGAGGCCATCTCGGTTCTCGCCAAGACCATCCGTCGTACGCGTGCCGGCCTCAAGGACCCGAAGCGTCCCAGCGGTTCGTTCATCTTCGCCGGCCCGACCGGTGTTGGTAAGACCGAGCTGGCCAAGGCGCTCGCCGAGTTCCTGTTTGATGACGAGAATGCACTGATCTCCCTCGACATGAGTGAGTACGGCGAGAAGCACACCGTTTCGCGTCTGTTCGGTGCTCCTCCCGGATTCGTCGGCTTCGAAGAGGGTGGCCAGCTCACCGAGAAGGTGCGCCGCAAGCCGTTCTCCGTGGTGCTGTTCGACGAGATCGAGAAGGCTCACCCCGACATCTTCAACTCGCTCCTCCAGATTCTGGAAGAGGGACGTCTGACGGATGGCCAGGGCCGCGTTGTTGACTTCAAGAACACCGTCATCATCATGACCACCAACCTCGGGACCAAGGACATCACGGGTACCCCCATCGGGTTCACGTCGTCGTCCGACACCGCCACCAGCTACGACCGCATGCGCGGCAAGGTTGTGGAGGAGCTCAAGAAGCACTTCAAGCCCGAGTTCCTCAACCGTGTTGACGAGACAATCGTCTTCCCGCAGCTGAACCCCGAGGAACTGCTCCAGATCGTCGACCTGTTTATCAAGCGCCTCAAGGAGCGCCTGATGGACCGCGACCTGACCATCGAGCTCACGCTCTCGGCCAAGGAGCAGCTCATCAAGATCGGCTTCGACCCGTCGCTGGGTGCTCGTCCGTTGCGTCGTGCGGTTCAGCACGAGGTGGAGGACCGTCTGTCCGAGAAGATCCTGCACGGCGAGTTGAACGCGGGCGACCACGTTCACGTCGACTTCCTCGACAACGAGTTTGTGCTCACGACGACCCGCCAGGCGGGATACGTCGAGGTGCCTGAGGCCATCGAGGCCGCCGAGGTCTAAGCCTCACCCGCACTGCCCTGAACGGGCCGGAAGCTCGCGCTCCCGGCCCGTTCAGCATTTAACAGCGAGGTCCGGCTAGGGTGAAGAGCATGTTGCCGAGGCCACGTAGAACGATCATTCCCGAGTACGCGGCACCGAAGGACATCAGTGTTCTCGCCGCAGCGGAACTTCTCGGGGACAGTCGTCGTGCCGTGGCCGCACAAACCATCGACCTTGTTGTGCGCAAGGCCATTGCCCTGTCGCCGTCGACCAAACGTCGCGGAAGAAAGGCCGGCTTCACACTCACCCTCCGTTCGGCGGAGGGCCTCAGCGAGGACGAACGCGACCTGCTCCGGGTGTACTTTCCCCGGCTCCGCGAGGGCGATCACCGCACGATCGCGCCCGGCAAAAACCGTGTTCTCGGTCAACGCCTCAAAAAGCCACAGACGAAAACGCTGGCGCGCCTTGTCGCATCCGGGCGGGCTCGTCGCCGCAACTGGCTCGAGATCGCCGTCACACCGTGGCGTCGCCAGCCCGTTGCACCGCTTCCTGCCGCGTACCCGATCATCGATCACCTCTGGGGCATCCGCGACTACATAGCCCTCGCTGAGAAAGATCGGCTCGCCTTTCTTCAGTCGCCAACCGGGGCGGAGCTTCGGGATGACGTGGGGATCGGCGCCCAAGTGGTGCTGCTCAACGAAAAGCTCCTTCCGTACGCCGTGTTGTTTGGCCTGGAGAAGGAGTGGATGCGCGAGCTCGACCTCGGCTACCGGTCCGTGAACCCCGCCGACTTTGAGCTGCTCGGCTCCGCGTTCGACGTTCTCTCGGTTGTGGACGTCGGCGCGGTCTTTGACGCCCTTGAGCTGCTCGGCGCCCTCGGCGACGTGCTCTACGGCGCTGGTGCCGTGCTGCGGGTGGCGGTGCGCAGCGTCGGTGCCGTGCTCGACCTTATGCAGTAAGACCGTCGATTAGTTGGCCTCCAACACCCGCGACTATCGTTGAACCGCGTCATCCTGACGTCCCCCTGCGAACGGAAACCCTGTGACCGACCCCGCTTACCTCGTACGAAACGCCCGCACGGGCGACGTGCCCGCCATCCAGGCTCTTGTTGAGCCCTATGTGCAGAAGCGGATTTTGCTCGGCAAAGACCGAGTGGTGTTCTACGAATCGGTGCAGGAGTTCAAGGTTGTCGAAGACACCGAGGGAAACGTCATCGGATGCGGCGCGCTCCACGTGCTGTGGGAAGACCTCGGTGAGGTGCGAACACTCGCGGTCTCCGAAGACTGGATGCACCGTCGTGTTGGCCACGCGATCCTCGACCGCATCGAAGAGGACGCCCGCGAGCTCGGACTCAGCCGTCTCTTCTGCCTGACGTTCGAGACCGACTTTTTTGGCAAACACGGCTTCCAGGCCATCGGTGAAGACATCGTCGCTCCTGAGGTGTACGCCGAGCTTCTGCGTTCCGGTGACGAAGGTGTCGCCGAGTTTCTCGATTTGGCCCGGGTTAAGCCGAACACGCTGGGCAATACCCGCATGCTGAAGGTCATCTAGATACCCTGATCGTATGTCGACGATAAAGAATCCCGTCGGCCCGCAGCCGAGCAAGGTCTACTGGCGCCGGCGACTGGTCGTAGGTCTTGTGTTACTCGCTGTGATCCTCATCGCGGTGCTGATTTTCACGCGCCCGGGCTCTACTGAGTCGACGCCCCAGCCGGCCAGCACGTCGACCGAGGCTCCCGCAGCCGAGGGCGCCGACGATGCCGATGCCGGTGCTGTTCCGGACGCCGCGGCCGATGGCACCTGCAACCCCGACAGCATTGTGGTGGAGGGAATGACGGACGCGTCAACCTACGCCGCCGATGCCAACCCGCTGCTCACGCTCAGCGTCACCAACAACAGCGACGCTGAGTGCACCATGAGCGTCGGCGCTGACGTTCAGGAGTTCATTATCACCAGCGGCGAAGAGCGCATCTGGTCGTCGAAGGACTGCCAGGAAGCCTCCGAACCGCTCGAGCTGCCCCTTGCGTCCGGCGAGCCGCTCACCAGCACCACCCCCGTCACGTGGAACCGCACCCGCTCTGACCCCGAGAACTGCGATGCCGAGAACGTGCCCAAGGTTGCCGCCGAGGGTGCCAGCTACCACCTCAACGTCATCGTCAACGGCGTCGAATCTGCGGAGTCCAAGCAGTTTGTGCTGAACTGAGTAGTGCTCTTGAGGGGCGCATGCTCCGGATGACGCGGGCCCGCGTCATCCATCCCCGCACCGAATCACCCCGCACCGAATCACCCCCGCACGGCATCACGACGCCGAGAAACGGCAGGCACTACCCATGGACCCACTGGCTGGCAAAAAGATCGACGCCGACGACGAAGAGTTCCGCTCCGACGACCTCGCCGCCGCTCTCGAGAAGCAGGACTCGGTCGCTGTCGCCCTCGCGATGCGCAACAGCGGAATCGTTGTGCCCCTGCTCGACGTCGAGGGACCCGCGCAGGTGCGTGTCTTCCGCCGCGGCGAGTCCGACAAGTACATGCTGCTGCTGTTCTCGTCGGCCGCAACGTATGTGCGCATGGTGCCGGAAGAGACCGACCACCGCGTGATTATGTATGACGCCAACACCCTTCTCGAATTTCTTCAGCAGAATGAGGGTGTGCTCGAGGCAGTCTGGTTCGACGTCGCCGGGCCGCACGCCATGCAGGCGGCGCCGTCCGATGTCATCGAAGCATTGGTGATTCCGCGCGCGGAGTAGGCTCGCGCCCATGAGCGTTGAGCGTGACTCGCAGGGACTGTTTGTGCTGGCACGCCGCTGGCTCGCCCGGCCGCGCGGACAGGGGCAGAGTGTCGGCGCTTTGCTGATTGTCGCGGTTGTGCTCGGTGCCCTGTCGTCGCTTGCGCTTGTCGCGGGCGTCACCGGGTGGCCCTTTCCGAGTCGCCGTAGCGACCGCGATGAGCTCTGGTCGCGGTTCGACGGCACTCCGCAAACCATCGACTCGTACCTCTGGTACGCGATCACGATCTCGCTCGTGACGATCACCGTGTGGGTGGTCGGCACAATCGTTGTCGACCGGGGAACAACTACTGTTTTGCCCGCGTGGGTGGGCGGTGTTCAGGTCATCGCCTGGGCGGCTGCGGTGGTGATTGTGGTGGTGCACTGGATTCGCGGTGACGATTTCGCCAACTATTTACCGGCCTCGAGCGACACCGGGCGCTATATCTTCGCGGTGCTCGTTCTGAGTGCGGTGCTCGGCGCGCTCATCGCCCTCAGGGTGCTGCGTCGCCGCATCATCCGTAAGGAATCGAAGCGCGGGTGATCCCGCACGCCGAGTAGCCCGGCGCCCAGTAGGCTCGCGCCCGTGAGCATTCAACGCGACGGGAAGAGTTCGGGCACGTACGTCCTCATCGCGATGCTTCTCACAGGCCTCGCCTCCTTCGCTCTCTGGCTCGGGCTGATCGGGTACCCCATGCCGGGTCGTCGCGGTGCCAGTCGATATGAAGACGTGTGGTCGGCCTATCCCGGTACGCCCCTCACGCTCGATGCGCCCATCTTTTATGCCGTCGCGGTGTCGTTTTTTATGCTTGCCGCGTTTGTCGCAGTCATGGCCGTGACGGGAAGCGGCCCCCGTGTGGTGATGCCCTGGTGGGTGGGCGGTGTGCAGGTCATCACGTGGGCGCTCGTGGCGCTTTTTGTGTTGGTGCAGTGGATTCGCGGTGCGGACTATGCCAACTTCACTCCGGCTTCCACAAACGTGGGCCAGTACATTGGCGGGCTCTCACTGGCGCTTATCGTCTTGGCAGGACTGGTTGTGATGCGTGTCTGGCGCCGGCGCATCATCCGGAGTGAACAGCGACGCCTCGATTCTGTCGAACACAGTCGCCTTGCGTATCTCGACAGAATTCGCGAGACCGAGCGCGACAACGAGCGTTATGGTGAGGGCTTCAAGAACCGCTTTGACGAGGACTTCGACGAACGCTACAGTAACCGCTCCGCGGAGCGCGACAGCCCGTAGGCCCGCGGCATGAACGCCAAACGCCGTCAGGCCTGAGCTGTGCTCGGCGTGACGGCGTTCGAATTTCGGAAACGGAGGTGGGCGTCTTTGCTCGGATAGTGCCGGTGGTGCGTGCGGCGGTGTTACAGGTTGAGAAGGTTGCGGTTCAGCACGAACCAGCCGACGGCCGCGAGGAACGCCACAACGATCAGGGCGCTGACCAGGGTGCCGAGGCTCGCGCCGGTGGTGATGATGGCCACAAGAACGGCGATAGCGCCGAGGAGCGTTACCACTGCGACTACGGCAAGAACGATGGCAACAACTTTGGTGCGGGGGCTTGAGGTGCGTGCAGGGGTACTCATAGAGCAAAGTCTCTCAAAGAATTGCGCGCCGGTGCTACTCACCCGGGCGGAGCTCGCCCCGGGAACAGGGGGAAGCGCCGCGTCAATGGTGCGTGGTACTTGTTGAAGGGGACAACGTTGAGAGGAGCGATCCGCCGTGGCCACCTGGGCAGAGATCGAAGAAGATGCGCCGCAGTTCGCCACGTCCGTGCGGGAACGGTTCGAGTCCGGCACCAACAAAACCATCGCGACACTGCGCCACGACGGTGCTCCACGCATCAGTGGCACCGAACTCGAGTTTGCCGGTGAAGAAGTGGTGCTCGGGATGATGCCGGACTCACGCAAATTGCACGATGTTGAACGGGACCCGCGGGTTGCCGTGCACAGCCCCACGCTTGAGCCGCCCCACGACGATCCGTCGGCCTGGCCGGGCGACGCGAAACTTTCCGGCCAACTACTCGGAGTGCATCCGCCCGCCGAGGGTGCGTTCCCCGGAGCCGGCTACTTTGCCCTCGACATCACCGAGGCCGTGTACACGTACGTGCGGGGTGACCGGCTGGTGGTCGAGTCCTGGCATCCCGGTCGCGGGTGGGAGAAGACCGAGCGCATGTAGTCCCGCTCAACTCAGCCGTCGAGACCGCGGTCAGTTGTTTACGGGCGCGGCAGCGGTCACCCGCGAGGTCCGCATCACCAGCAGCGTTGCGACCGCCACGGCGAGCACAACTGGCGTGGCCACCGCGGCAAGTCCGGCGTAGCCGACCAGCGCGAGCACCGGTCCGGCACTCGCGCCGCCTACGGCTCCGGCAAGGTTCATGGTGAGGTCGCTGCGCCCCTGGATCCTCGGCCGCGCGTCCCCGCTGGCAAGATCCGACACGAGCGCGGACCCCGCAACGGTTGTGGCGCTCCAGCCGAGCCCGATAAACGCCAGCCCCACGGTCACGAGGGACGCGTCCAGCTCACCCAGCGCCACCACGGCGAGGCCAACCGCGAGCAGACCCTGCCCAATCAGGACGGTCGCGAACCGCCCAATTTTGTCGCTCAGCCAGCCGAACACCGGCGACAGCGCGTACATCCCGGCGATGTGCAGGCTGATCGTGAAACCGATCGCCCCGATGGTCGAGCCGTGGTGGGTCATGTGCAGTGGGGTCATCGACATTACTGCGACCATCACGAGGTGGCTGGCGGCGATGGCGGCGATCGCGAAGATGATCAGCCGGCGGGTGTGGTGGGTGTGGACGGTGGATGACGCGGCTGCCGTGTCGCGGGCGCCCGCGTCATCCTCATCCGAACCAGCCGCGGCCGACCCGTGAACTGACGCATCACCGGTCGGGGCAGCGGACGCCGCCGGGAGCAGCGTGCGGCTGAGCAGGTACGGATCGGGGCGCAGGGCCACCAGGTAGACGACGACGGCGAGCAGCTGCGCGGTGATCGCGATGGCGAACGAGCCGGTCAGGTGGGGCATGCCGAGAGCCTGGGCGATGGTTTCGCCGGGTCCGGACAGGTTGGGGCCGACGACTGAGCCGATGGTGGTGGACCAGACCACAAGTGAGAGTTGGCGGCCGCGGTGCAGCGGGTCGGCGAGGTCGGTGGCCGCGAAGCGTGACTGCAGGTTGACCGCGGAACCGACACCGAGAAACGCGAATCCGAGCAACAGGAGGGGGAATGCGCCCGCCCCGGTCGCGATCACGATGGTGACGGAGCCGAGGGCGGCGGTGAGCGTTCCGGTGGTGAGGGCGAGGCGTCGGCCGAGTCGGGCGGCGAGCCGGGCGAGGGGAATCGCGGCGGCCGCGGCCCCGAGGGTACTGAAGGTCGCGGCGGTGCCGGAGACGGCGTCGTTTCCGCTGACGTGGGCGGCGAGGATCGCGCCGATGGAGAGTGTCGCCCCGATGCCGAGTCCGCCGAGGATCTGGCCGGCCACCAGCGCCCACACCGTGCGGGTCTGAACTGCGGCGATATCGGTGGGTACTCGGTCGGGTGCGAGCGTTTTCATGGCGCCAGTTTAGGAGGTGCGTGGGGGCGAGTCGGAAGCCGTTTCTTGAATTAGAACGCAGGAACCTTCACTCGTTCGGTCTTCCGCTCCGCGGTGGCGAACGCCAGGCGCAGCGCTTCTCGCAGGTGCAGGGTCTCGGAATCGAGAACGGTGTCGAACCCCAGGCGTTTCGCTTCGGCGACACGTTGTTTGGTCATCGATGCCTTGCGCACCTCGCCGGCCAGGCTGATTTCGCCAACCGCCGCGAGGGTCACGGGGAGTGCGATGTCTTTGACCGCGCTGGCGATGGCCAACGCGATGGCGAGGTCGGCGCCCGGTTCGGTGAGGCGCATACCTCCAACAGTGGAGACGTAGATGTCGCTGCCGCCGAGGTCCTTGATCGCGCCGCGCTTCTCCAGTACGGCGAGCAGCATGGCGACGCGGGATCCGTCGACGCCATTCACCACCCGACGCGGCTGCGGCGCGCTGGACGCAACCACAAGTGCCTGGACCTCGACCGGAATCGAACGACGCCCCTCGAGCGCAATGGTCACGCAGGTGCCGCTGACGGGCTGGCGCGCGTGGGAAAGGAAGAGCCCGCTGGGGTCGGCAACCTCGGCCACACCGTCGCCGGTCATCTCGAAGCACCCGACCTCATCGGTCGGGCCGAAGCGGTTCTTGAGCGCCCGCACAAAGCGCAGTGAGGTCTGGCGGTCACCCTCGAACTGGCAGACAACGTCCACGAGGTGCTCAAGCAGGCGGGGGCCCGCAATAGAGCCGTCTTTGGTGACGTGACCAACAAGCAGGATTGGCAGGTTGCGGGTCTTCGCAACCCGAATGAGGGTGGACGCCACCTCTTTCACCTGCGCCGGCCCGCCGGCAAGGCCGTCGATGGACGCGGATGACACGGTCTGAACCGAGTCGACGATGACGAGATGGGGCTGCACCTGTTCGATCTGCCCCAGAATGACGCCGAGGTCGACCTCGGCAGCGAGGTAGAGCGACGGGTGCAAGGCGTTGGTGCGCTGGGCGCGCATCCGCACCTGGTTGACTGATTCCTCGGCGCTGACGTACAGAACGCGCATTCCGGTGGACGCCGCGCGGGAGGCTACTTCGAGAAGGAGTGTCGACTTGCCCACACCGGGCTCGCCGCTGAGCAGGATGGCCGCACCGGGCACAATGCCGCCGCCGAGCACTCGGTCGAACTCCGAGATTCCGCTGGGCCAATGGGTGACCTCGTCGACGCCGATCGCCGTGATGGGCTGGGCCGCTCGGCCGGGGCTGATCTTGACCGCGGTGACGGCACGCGTCGGAGTGGCGTTCTCCGCGTCATCCACCACCGTGCCCCAGCTCTGGCATTCGCCGCAGCGACCCACCCATTTCAGGGAGGTCCAGCCGCACTCGGTGCAACGGAAGTTAGAAGTGGTTCGGGCCATAAAAGCAGCCTAAACCGCACCCCCGTCACGCGCCTTCAGGGCGAGGTCCACGGTCGGGATGAAGACCGACGCCCAGAGCTGATACCCGCGGTCATTGGGGTGAAAGAAGTCGCCGGCGAACTGGGTGGTGATGCCCCAGAGTCCCTGCCGTTTAGTGCGCTCATAGAGCGGAACGACCGGAAACCCGAAGTCGGCGGCAAGGCGGTGAACGATTTTGTTGGCCTCGATGACGTGCTTCTCGGCCGGGAGAAAGTAGAACGACGGCAGGTCGGCCACAATCGCGTGAGGGGGAAGCCCCTCGAAGAGGCGCTTGAGGTCGTTCTCAAACGTCTCGGCTTCGAACGCAGCCATGTTGTTCGCGCCGATCGACACCGTCACAAGGTCGGGCTCAAGTTTGCGCAGCTTCGGCAGCTGCTCAAGCAGGGCTCCGCGCACGGTTGATCCGCTGACGCCGAGGTTCGCCACCCGTACGGTGCTGCCCGTGACTTCGCGAATGTGCTGCGCGATCTCACCGACGTAACTGCGGCCCGGTTTGCTCGCCCCGATGCCCTGCGCGGTCGAGTCGCCGATGGCGACGTAGAGCAGTTCGCCTTCGCGGGTGTGGTAGTCCTTCCACCACTTCGAGTTCACCGGGATCGCGTTACCGAGGCGCTCTCGCCAGTGGGTTTGGCGGCGCTGAAGGTACTTGGCATAGGTCAGGCCGCTGAGGGCGAGGGCCGCCGTGACGAGCCCGGAAAAGAACCACTTCACCTTCGAAACTCTACCTATCGCAGTGCCATTTGTGGCCAGAGAATGGAGAGATGGATACCTTCACTTTTGAGCTGGCGTCGGGGCGCACAATTGGGGTAACGGAGTTCGGCGACCGCGCTGCAGACCGCGTTGTGGTGTTGGCCCATCCGGCGCCGGGTTCGTCGTTTTTCGACCCGGATCCGATCGTGACGGGCAACCATCGTGTGCGTGTGATTGCGGTCGATCGTCCGGGATGCGGCGCCTCAGCTCTGGCGTCCGACGACGCCCCCACGGTGCACGGTGCTGCCGCGGACATCGCCGAGTACCTCGCCTCTGTGGGTATCGGGGACGAGGATGACGCCGGCTCGTCGTCATCCGGAGTCCAACGAACCATCGGTGCCGTTGGGTGGTCCGCCGGTGGACGCGTCGCCCTCGCGCTCACCGCAGCGCACCCGAACCTCGTCGACCGCGTCGCCGTGGTCGCCACCCCAGCGCCCGACACGGACGTGCCGTGGGTGGGGGAGGAGAACCGGGCGATGCTCGAGTCGCTGCGCCACATGCCCCCGAGTGAAGCCGTGGTGAGCCTCGCCGCGATGTTCGATGAATTTATGGGTGCGGAGCCGTCTCCCGAAGACACGGTGAACGCCGTTGCGACGGAGGGGGTGGATGACGCGGTGCTCGGCGAAGCGCATGACCGCCTGCTCGAGATGATGCGGGGCGCTGTCGCTCAAGGCAATCTCGGTATGGCCGCTGACATCGTGGGTTACACGCTTCTGAACTGGGGTTTTGATCCCGCTGATGTCGCCTCGCAGACGCTGCTTCTTTACGGGGAGCAAGACACTGAGATCGGCCATGCCCACGCGGACTGGTACCACTCCCGACTGCCCGATTCGCGGGTGGAGATGGTTGCGGATGCCGGTCATTTGGTGCTTATTTCGCAGTGGGAGACCGTGTTGGCGCACGTTGCACCGGGTTCGACGGCCTGAGGCTGTCAAAAGCACTCCCAGCGTGTACTAAACTCGCCTACGGAACCGTGTCCGAGCGGCCGAAGGTGCAACTCTCGAAAAGTTGTGTGGGTGTTGAGCCCACCGTGGGTTCAAATCCCACCGGTTCCGCCATTTTCAATCCCTCTGCTTTCCTTTGTTTATATGGGAAGCAGGGGGATTCTTGGTTTCCGTTGTATCGCTAGGTGG
>Ga0247808_10001715_pt1 | contig 10579 bp, 9 predicted proteins | sample UWRJL089202R1_FD_179914 | JGI IMG/M metagenome (GOLD analysis project Ga0247808, IMG submission 179914) | Plant litter microbial communities from Arlington Agricultural Research Station in Wisconsin, United States - UWRJ-L089-202R-1 | ecosystem: Environmental > Terrestrial > Plant litter >... | reverse complement strand
CAGGGAGCTTTCCCAAATTCAGGAAAGGTTGCTGTCATTGACAGGAAGCTTTCCCATGTTCAGGAAAGGTCGCCGTCAATTGGCAGGAAGCTTTCCCCTGTTCAGGAAAGGTTGCTGTCATTGGCAGGAAGCTTTCCCGTGTTCAGGAAAGGTTGCCGTCAATTGACAGGAGCTTTTTTAGGCTGATAATGGGGCTGTTGCAACTAGAAGCGCTACTTTTATGTATATTTGAAATAACGTTAGGACTTAACCACGATAAGAGTCTAAATAATTATTCCTTTATGAAAAAAGTGTACTGCCTTTTAGTTTTGATTTGTTTTTTCCTTTTGAATTGCACGAAGAAGGAAGAAGTGAAAGATGTTCCTTATATCATTTCGAAGGAGGAAAGCGATGATAAAAGAATGCTAAAAGAACCTAGAAATAATTCAACGCCGCCACCGCCACCGCCCGCTCCTTTTGAATATGGAACCAATAATTTCATTATAGACAAAGACACTTCTATATTTTATTTTCAGCGTCCTTACCTTTTTATTTGTGGTACAGGCTCAGAAGAGAATCAGCCACATTTTTTATTTGGGTTTGAAAAGGATGATTTTATAGAAATTCCTACAAACAGCATTAAAGATTTTGTACTACTTAATTTTAAAGGCGGAGAGAGAAATCACTTCGACATTGCTTCACAAATTGATACGTTGAATTTTACTGCTTATTATAATTTGATAAATACATTGAAACAATGTAAACTTGAAAGGGATAAGGATAGAATTATCATACGAAAAACGACTCAGGAAGAAGATACCGTTATTTATTATAAGAAAAAGAGGAAAGAGTATTATTATGGAAATATAAAATGGGACACTACTCGAATTGATACAATTACTTATAAATTTTTAAAACGTCCTAAACAAAAGTTTCCAAAGTTCAATTCATTTCCCCTCTAGCCCTGATGGTGCCATTGTTTGAGCTCTTGCAACTGCCGTAAGAGCTGTTGCAAAGCGAGTGGCTCCAGCAGGAAAATGGTTTCCAAAAACACTCAAGCGTTTCGCTCCTAAAAAAGAAAAAAAATCCCCGAAAACTATTGTGCTATTCCTTTGAATGTTAATTGTAGTTGCACTACTTTTGCACCTTTAAAAACTACAACACAATGAGCACAACTAAAACTATTAAATCTGCATTGATTTCGGTCTTTTCGAAGGATGGATTGGAGCCAATTGTTAGAAAACTACACGAACAGAATGTTACTTTTTATTCTACCGGAGGAACGGAGGATTTTATCAAGGGCCTTGGTATTCCTGTGGTTCCTGTTGAGGATGTAACTTCGTATCCTTCTATTTTAGGCGGAAGAGTAAAGACGCTGCACCCGAAAATCTTCGGGGGTATCTTGAACAGACAAGATCACGAAGGTGACGTGCAGCAAATGGAGGAATACAACATTCCGCAGATCGATTTGGTGATTGTGGATTTGTATCCTTTTGAAAAAACAGTTGCTTCTGGAGCGAGCGAGGCGGATATCATCGAGAAGATTGATATCGGTGGCATTTCGTTGATTCGTGCCGCTGCAAAGAATTTCAAGGATACGGTTATTGTGGCTTCGGTAGACCAATACAGCTCTTTGCTTGATTTGATTACGGAGCAAAATGGCGCTACAACTTTAGAGGACAGAAAATTGTTTGCTACAAAGGCATTCCACGTTTCGTCTCATTATGATACTGCTATTTTTAATTATTTCAATACAGACGATACGATTTTCAAACAGAGTATCGGCGACGGACAGGTGTTGCGTTACGGAGAAAATCCGCACCAGAAAGGTTTCTTCTTTGGAGATTTTGACGCAATGTTTACCAAGCTTCACGGAAAGGAATTGTCATACAACAACTTGCTTGACGTTGACGCTGCCGTGAATTTGATTCTAGAATTCAAAAACGAAGACCCAACTTTTGCCATCTTAAAACACAATAACGCTTGTGGTTTGGCTACAAGAAGCACGATGCAGGATGCTTATTTGACGGCTTTGGCTGGAGATCCAACATCTGCCTTTGGTGGTGTTTTGATTGCAAACGGAAACATTGATGAAGCTACGGCTTTGGAAATCAACAAGCTTTTCTGTGAAGTGGTGATTGCTCCAAGCTATGACGAGAAAGCGATTGCTATCTTAGAAGAAAAGAAAAACCGAATCATCTTGGTTCAGAATGAAGTGGAATTGCCAAACCGACAAGTGAGAACTTGCTTGAATGGAATTTTGGTGCAAGATAAAAACAACATCACCGACAATAAAGAACATTTAAAGACCGTTACAAACACTACACCTTCTGAACAAGAAATAGAAGACTTGATTTTTGCCTCGAAAGTTTGCAAGAACACAAAATCAAACACGATTGTCTTCGCTAAAAACAAAACTTTGATTGCTTCTGGAACCGGACAAACGTCGAGAGTGGATGCTTTGAAACAGGCTGTTGAAAAAGCCCATACTTTTGGTTTTGATTTGAACGGTGCTGTTATGGCAAGCGATGCTTTTTTCCCTTTTCCGGATTGTGTAGAATTGGCAAAAAATGCAGGAATCACAGCCGTTATTCAGCCAGGTGGCTCAATTAAAGACCAATTGAGTATTGATTACTGCAACGAAAATAAAGTTGCAATGGTATTTACAGGAACACGTCATTTCAAACATTAATTTGTTTAACTTTGCACGTTGATTTTATAATAATTTAAACCCTTAACAAACGTATGGGATTTTTTGATTTCATGACCGAGGATATTGCGATTGACCTTGGTACCGCAAACACACTAATCATTCACAACGACAAGGTTGTAATTGATAGTCCATCTATAGTAGCTCGCGACAGAATTTCGGGCAAAATCATTGCCGTTGGGAAGGAAGCGAACTTGATGCAAGGTAAAACACATGAAAACATAAAGACGATCCGACCTTTGAAAGATGGGGTTATTGCTGATTTTGATGCTTCTGAGAAAATGATCAGCATGTTCATCAAGAGCATTCCGGCTTTAAAGAAAAGACTTTTTACTCCTGCCTTGAGAATGGTGGTTTGTATCCCTTCTGGAATTACAGAAGTAGAGATGAGAGCCGTTAAGGAATCTTGCGAAAGAGTAAACGGCAAAGAAGTATATTTGATCCACGAACCGATGGCTGCGGCAATTGGTATTGGTGTTGACATCATGCAACCAAAAGGAAACATGATTGTAGATATCGGTGGTGGAACAACTGAAATTGCAGTTATCGCCTTGGGCGGAATTGTTTGCGACAAATCGGTTAAGATTGCCGGTGACGTTTTTACAAACGACATCGTTTATTATATGAGAACACAGCACAACTTGTTCGTTGGAGAAAGTACGGCTGAAAAAATCAAAATTGAAATTGGAGCCGCTATCGAAGATCTTGAAACGCCGCCAGACGATATGTCCGTTCAAGGACGAGATTTGTTGACCGGAAAACCAAAACAAGTAGAGGTTTCTTACAGAGAAATTGCAAAAGCCTTGGACAAATCCATTCAAAGGATTGAAGATGCAGTAATGGAAACATTGTCTCAAACGCCTCCTGAATTGGCCGCCGATATCTACAACACGGGAATTTACCTAGCAGGTGGAGGGTCAATGTTGAGAGGTTTGGACAAAAGGATTTCTCAAAAAACAGATTTGCCGGTTTACATTGCCGAAGATCCTTTAAGAGCGGTAGTTCGCGGAACTGGAATGGCGTTGAAAAACCTGGTAAAATTTAGAAGCATCCTCATTAAATAAAATTTCAAATTTCAAACTCTAAATTCCAAATTTCAAGATATATTTATTACAAACCATACTCTTTGAATTTGGAATTTGAGTTTTTTATTATTTATAAATTATGCAGCAAATATTTAATTTTATATTTAAAAACAGCTATCGATTGCTGTTTTTGCTGCTTTTGGGTATTTCGTTATCCCTCACCATTCAATCGCATTCTTTCCACAAGAGCAAGGTTATTTCCTCCGCTAATTTTCTTACAGGCGGTGTTTATGCACAATTGAATGCCATCAATGAATATTTCAACCTTCGAACACACAATGAAGATTTGGCAAAGGAAAATGCCAGATTAAAGCAATTGCTTTTCAATAGGATTGACTCGATACAACCATCTGATTTTGACTCTATCAGAGGTGTAAAAAAAACGGAAGTTGTTGTAGCGAAAGTGATCCACAACTCTTATAATTCTCCCGAAAATTATCTTACCATTGATGCAGGATCTAATCAGGGATTGGAAACGGACATGGGTGTTGTTAATGATTTGGGAATTGTCGGGATCATTGAAAAGACTTCACCTAAATATGCAACCGTTTTGAGTGTATTGAACGTAAAATCAAGAATCAATGCCAAGTTTAAGAAGTCAAACCACTTTGGCTCTTTGATTTGGAATGGCCAAAGTACTGGATTTGCTCAATTGATCGACGTACCTCGACTTGCAGCGACTGTTAGAAAAGGCGACACCATTGTTACTGGAGCACAATCGGTAATTTTTCCAGAAAATATCGGAATTGGAACGGTCCATAAAATCTATACTGACAACAAAACGAATTATTACACCATTGATGTAAAACTATTCAATGATATGACCAATCTCGGTCACGTTTACATTATCAAAAACAAGGAAAGAGAAGAGATTATCAAATTAGAAACCGAAACCAAGAAAGAAGATGAATAGTGCCTTATTGATCAATATTGCCCGTTTCGTGCTGTTGCTTTTTGCACAGGTTGCCATCTTTAACCAGATTGATTTTTTTGGTTACTTGAATCCGTATCCTTATATTTTATTCATTCTTTTATATCCTGTAAACGGAAATAAATATGGATTGCTTTTGGCGAGTTTCTTTTTAGGGCTCATAATGGATATGTTCAGTAATTCTGGTGGCGTACATACAACTGCTGCAATTGCATTGGCCGCTTTGAGACCTACGTTTTTCAAATTTTCTTTTGGTGTGAGTTATGAATATCAAACCGTGAAAATAAACGACCGACTAACACCGGAACGTTTTTCTTTCATCTTGATTTCTGTAGTAACGCATCATTTTATCTTATTTTTATTAGAAGCTTTCCGCATCAGTTTCTTCTGGGATATTCTTCTAAGAACTTTATTTAGTACTATCTTTACGATAATAATCTGCATTACAATAATCTACATTTTCAAGCCTAGCAAAAGATGAGAAAAGTTTTACTTCCAACAATCATTATCGTATCAGCAATCCTGATTCTGATAAGGCTTTTCTATTTGCAAGTTATTGATGATACGCTAAAGCTAAAGTCAGACAACAATGCCATCAAAATCATCTATGAATATCCCGAAAGAGGTTACATTTATGACCGTCACGGGAAACTGATTGTTGCCAACCAACCTTCATATGATATCATGGTAACGCCAAGGGATGTGAAAAACATTGATACTTTGGAGCTTTGCAAATTGCTCAACATCACTAAAGGCGATTTTGACAAGATTCTTGCAAAAGCAATCACTTACAGCCCGAGGCTTCCGTCAGTTTTTCTACCCCAATTGAATAAAAAGGAATATGCTGCTTTTCAGGAAAAACAAAGAAAATTTCAAGGATTTGATATTGTAAAGCGTTCCTTGAGGGATTATCAAACTACAGCAGGTTCTAATATTTTTGGTTTTATCACACAAGCAAGTGAGAAAATAATTGAGAAAAATCCGTATTACAAACCTGGCGATTTACTTGGAAAACAAGGAGTTGAACAAGAGTATGAGGGAATTTTAAGAGGAATAAAAGGTGTAAAATACCGTCAAAGAGACAAATTCAATAAGGATATTGGTTCGTATAAGGATGGGAAGTTTGACACCATTGCCATCCAAGGTGAAGATATGACCTTGACTATTGATATTGCCTTGCAGGAATATGGCGAACAATTAATGATGAATAAAAGAGGTGGTATTGTTGCAATAGAACCGAGTACTGGTGAAATTTTAGCATTGGTTACTGCCCCTTCTTATGATCCAGCTATTTTAGTAGGACGAGAACGTTCTAAAAATTATACCAAGCTTTTTAATGATTCCATTTCAAAGCCATTGTTCGACAGGGGATTATTAGCGGTTTACCCTCCAGGCTCTCCTTCAAAAATTATAACAGGACTTATTGGTTTACAAGAAGGAGTTATTGATGAGCAAACTACTTTTATGTGCAACCACGGTTTTAGCTATGCAAGAGGTCGATTTATGAGATGTCATGGATCTGGCCCTCATCAGCTTTACAACGGCATCACTCAATCTTGCAACGCTTATTTTGGAAATGTTTATCTAAAAACCATTAACAAATATGTACGTCCAGGAGATGCCGTGGATGTTTGGAGCAAACACGCCAGAAGTTTTGGATTAGGAGAATTTATGGGCTATGATTTGCCTGTGGGTAAAAGAGGTTTGATTCCAACATCTAAAACCTATAAAAGAATTTATCCGAACGGAGGATGGAGAAGCACGGCAATTGTTTCGAATGCAATTGGACAGGGAGAAATCTTGATGACCCCGATTCAACTCGCCAATATGATGGCTGCAGTTTCGAATGAAGGATATTATTACACTCCTCACATCATCAAAAAAATAAAAGACCATCAAATAGACAAAAAATACAAGACCAAACACGTCACCACAATCGACAGGAAATATTTCAAGCCTGTTATTGAAGGATTGCATGGTGTTTATAATGGAGGTACGGCTTCCGCACTTAAAATCGAAGGAATTGAGATTTGTGGAAAAACAGGAACTGCTGAGAACTTTGCCAAGATAAATGGTGTCAGAACACAATTAACGGACCACTCTATATTTGTTGCCTTCGCACCAAAAGACAACCCAAAGATTGCGATTGCGGTTTTAGTGGAACACGGTTATTATGGAGCTAGAAATGCTGGACCAATTGCCAGTTTAATGATAGAAAAATATTTAAAAGGAGTAATTACTCGAAAAGATCTTGAGAAAAAAATTTACGACAATGATCTCCAAAAAGAATATGCCAAATACGTAAGTGGTCAACCCTTTGGTATAAACGGAAGATAGTATGAAGAATCAAAGCGTCAGAAGCAATATCGACTGGGTTATCGTTAGCATCTATATCATCTTGGTGGTTCTAGGCTGGCTGAATATCTATTCTTCCTCATCACCAGTTGATGCATCTTCTTTTTTTGATATGAATTATGAATATGGAAAACAATTGCTCTTTATCCTTGTAACCATTCCATTAATTTTCATAGTATTATCTGTAGATGCCAAATTCTACGAAAAATTTTCAAGTATCATTTATGGTGCTGCTCTTCTTGGAGTAGCTGGTTTGTTTGTTTTCGGTAAAGAAATCAAAGGACAAACCAACTGGTATTCTTTCGGTGCTTTCAGTTTACAACCTGCAGAATTTGCCAAAGCGGCTACAGGTTTGGCGTTGGCTAAATACCTTGGAGATGTACAAATTAACCTCAATGATGTTCGAAAACAAATAATTGGATTAGGGATAATATTTTTACCTATATTATTAATCATACCAAATGACCCAGGAAGTGCCTTGATTTTTATGTCCCTGACCTTTGTTCTTTATAGAGAAGGGTTACCAGCTTGGTATCTTTGGACAGGTTTTATCGCCATTATTCTATTTGTAATGAGTTTGCTCCTAGAACCCGTTTACATCATGTTGATTGCCGCTGTTGTTATTGCATTAATCTACTTAAGAACCCGACTGATTAATAGAAATATCGTTTTCAGCGCCATTATTTTTCTCCTTATTTCAGCATTCACTTTCTCTGTAAGTTATGTATTTGACAATGTTTTTCAACAGCACCATAGAGATCGTTTTAATATACTTCTTGGAAAAGAAGTCGATATGAAAGGTATAGGATACAACATCAATCAATCTAAAATTGCTATTGGTTCCGGAGGATTAACGGGTAAAGGATTTCTTGAGGGAACTCAAACAAAAGGAGGTTTTGTACCTGAGCAGCATACCGATTATATCTTTACAACTGTTGGAGAGGAATGGGGTTTTATAGGTTCGGCAGTAGTGATTATGCTTTTTTTAGGATTGATTTTTAGAATCATCTATCTGGCAGAACGGCAAAAAACAAAATTCAGCAGGGTCTATGGTTATTGTGTCGCCTCCATCCTATTCATTCACTTTTTCATCAATACTGCAATGGTTTTAGGACTTTTTCCAACCGTTGGGGTTCCGCTTCCGATGTTTTCCTATGGAGGTTCCGGGCTTTTTGCCTTTACTATTTTGATATTCATTTTTGTAAAAATGGATGCCAATAAAGTAAATGAGTGGTAAAATGTTTCTGATTACTGCTGAACAAAGCTATTTATAAATGGCTTACTTCCAAAAACTTAGCTTCAAAACCAATCCGTATTGTTACAATTAAATAATTCAGGTACGATTTTTGTTAAATAACGATTTAAATTAAAAACAAAAAGCTATGAAAAATATTTATTTATTTGCTCTTTTATTAAGTGCTACAAGTATTTTTGCCCAATACCAAAAGACAACAACAAACGTTGACACTTTGAACGCTAGTTTGCAAACACAAAAAATCACCCAAGAACAGGCTCTTAATGCAGAAGAAATGAAAGCTATCGCATTAAAGAATCAAAAAGAAAATGAAGCCTTAAAAAAACAGGCAGAAAAAGAAGCTAAAAAGCTGGCCAAAGAACAAAAGAAATTTGAAAAGGAACAGAAAAGGTTCGAAAAACGTCAAAACAAAATTGCTGATGCAGAAAAAGATGTTGTAAAAAGCAGAAAAAAGCTAGAGAAAGAACAGCGTTCCTTTGAGAAAAATTCGAAAAAATTTGACAAGGCAAAATCGAAAGGGAAATCAGCAATGGATCTTAAAAAAATGGAGATCAAATTGAGCAAGCAGCAAACAAAAATAAATGAATTGCAACTCAAAAAGCAAAAAGCCGAAGCCGATTTGCTTGACAAAAGGAAGTAATACTTTAGAAGACAATCAAAAGCCGTAATTAAATTACGGCTTTTTTTATTCATAAATAGAATAAAGCCTTTCATCAAAATCTTCATAAAGACTACAATCTAAATCTTATCTTTGCATCAAATTTCAATTAGGCATCAATAATGGACAAAGCAGTTTCAGGATTTTCAAAATTATCAAAGGAAGACAAAATCGCATGGATTGCAAATCGCTATTTTTCTGAACCAGAAGAAGCAATTTCACTTCTTAAGAATTATTGGAATGCCGATGAAAAGCTTCAAAAGCTCCATGATGATTTCATAGAAAACACGATTACGAATTTCTATCTTCCATTAGGAATAGCTCCAAACTTCCTAATAAACGGAAAATTTTATACCGTTCCGATGGCAATCGAAGAAAGTTCTGTTGTTGCCGCGGCTTCAAAGGCAGCCAAATTCTGGTCCGAACGTGGTGGTTTTAAAGCTACCGTTTTGAATACTGAAAAGATCGGCCAAGTGCATTTTATCTTTAAAGGAGCAACTTCAAAACTGGAAAAATTCTTCCATGAAAATAAAAACCAGTTTTTTGAGGAAACGGAAAGCATCACTAAAAACATGCAAAAACGCGGAGGCGGAATCTTGGATATTGTTTTAAACGACAAAACCGATTTGCTTCCGAACTATTACCAGCTTCACGCTACTTTTGAAACCAAGGATTCGATGGGTGCTAATTTTATCAATTCCTGTTTGGAACAATTTGCCAAAACATTGAAAGGGCTTGCACAAAAAAATCATGATTTCAATGAAGATGAAAAAAACCTGCAGGTTGTGATGAGCATCTTGTCTAATTATGTTCCAAATTGCATCGTTCGAGCAGAAGTTTCTTGCAAAGTAGAAGAGCTTGCTGATAAAAAGACAAATCCTCAGGAATTTGCAGAAAAATTCGTTAGGGCTGTCCAAATTGCCGAAGTAGAGCCGTACAGAGCCGTAACCCACAATAAAGGAATCATGAACGGAATTGACGCAGTAGTACTTGCTACAGGAAACGATTTCCGTGCGGTTGAAGCCGGAATCCACGCTTATGCTTCAAAATTCGGTAGATACACAAGTCTGTCCCATGCAAAAATAGAAAATGGCATTTTCAGCTTTTGGATGGAGATTCCATTGGCTTTGGGTACTGTTGGCGGTTTGACTTCGTTACATCCGCTGGTGAAATTTGCTTTGGAAATGCTCGAAAAGCCTTCTGCTAAGGAATTGATGCAGATTGTTGCAGTTGCTGGTTTGGCACAAAATTTTGCTGCTTTACGATCATTGACAACTACAGGAATACAAGAAGGACATATGAAAATGCACCTTGGAAACATCATCAATCAATTTGAAGCTACAGATGCTGAACGTTTGCAAATTGTAAATCATTTTGAAAATAATTCCGTTTCGCATGCAGCTGTTGCAAACTATATTGAGAATCTGAGAAAAGTTAAATTCTAATCTTTTGATACAAACCTATTACAGTAACGGGAAATTGCTTATTACAGGCGAATATGTAGTTCTTGATGGTGCAAAAGCTTTTGCATTGCCCACTAAATTTGGGCAGAACTTGATTATTGAACCAATCGAAGGAAAAAAAATTATTTGGAAAAGTTTTGACA